>Ga0315322_10000034_pt1 | contig 80690 bp, 83 predicted proteins | sample M110021515metaG_FD_203461 | JGI IMG/M metagenome (GOLD analysis project Ga0315322, IMG submission 203461) | Ammonia-oxidizing marine archaeal communities from Monterey Bay, California, United States - M1 100m 21515 | ecosystem: Environmental > Aquatic > Marine > Intertidal zone | place: USA... | reverse complement strand
ATCCTGCATGAAATATAGACTAGATATTTCAAAACTGGGGTAATCTCAAAATCTAACATATGCTGACAAAATTTACCGGATTTTTCGAGCTAGTGACTATCGACAAGCATAAATGTAGCATTGGTTCTGGCGACTAATTTTTCCTCACTAAATACTGCTATCTCGGTACGAATCAATCGCTTTCCTGCATGAATTACTTCAGCCAGTGCTAACAGAGACTTTCCTGTGGGCGGCCTAATGAAAGCAATGCTGAGATCGATGGTTGCTGAGGACTTCCCTTCCGGTCTAACTGAACGAACCGCGACACCTGCCGCGGTATCTGCCAGAGACGTTAAGACTCCACCGTGAACGCGACCACCAGTGTTTAAATGGTGGTCCTCTAATTTCAGGCTACACCTTGCCTTGCCGCCGGAATATTCTTCTATCCTGATTCCGAGAAATTCTCCGTAGGAGCTCATGGACATTTCATCATCGCTCATTAAAAATTCCTGTTAATGCCTGAGAATCGGCTAATTATCCGCAGCCTCTCAGCTAGTCTTCCTTAATGCAGCGAGGATCTGAATTTTGAATATTGGCTATGGTTTCACGATCGATAGGAAGTGGTGCACAGCCATGATCGCTGCCGCAAATCAGATCCCATTCCGGTCTGGCCTGTACATGGCAGCCAAAGCAGTTTCCACCGAATTGGTTGATAACTTCGGTAGTACCGCGAACAGTGATTTCCGAGCCTTGCTCCGAAACCGCCAGCTCAAAAAATTCCCAGTCATTGGTGGCCGGGTTCCAGCCAGGCTGGTGTTTGATCATCGCTTCGCTTGGCACCAGCGAGACCAATGAACCAACAGGGTAAGCCCCGCCAGTCTCGGAATTTGCCACCGCCAGAGTAGCGTCGACATTGCCGAGAATATTATCTACGAAGAAATCTCCGGCTGAAGACTTGGCCATCTCGGTTAAACATTTGAAAAGGCCTTCAGTAACATTCAACTGCCTGTTCTGATCCTGCGAGTGGCTCTGTCCGATCAGAAACAATGAAAGAAAAATCAGCGAGATAGCCCGCATCGACTTAAGAGCTGTTTTTGATATTCTGTTTGAAAGTGAAAATTGCATGTTTACCCTCCCCCTTGAAAACGAAAACCATTGCATGCCCGTTATTCAAAATCGAACAACTAGAGGGCAAACTGTAATCTACCAGATTCCAGGTAGAATCCGCCAGCGCACGCGCTGGCAATAGTCTACATAACCTTCCAGGCCATTCTTCAACACGTCTTCTTCGCTAAGGACCCTGAATGCGATCAGCACAGGGATTAGAGCCATCGGTATATATGCCCACCAGGACCCCAAAGCGACGGGTGTGCCGAGATACATGAGGATGACAGCCAGATACATGGGATGCCTGACGAAACTGTAGGGGCCAGTATCAATGAGGGATTGACCCTGTTCTATTTCTACAACCCTGGAGGCGTAACTGTTTTCCTTGAAGACACGCATAATCCCCAAGTAACCGGCCACCGTCAAACCGTCTCCCAATAGAACAAGTGTCGTGGAAACTTCGGACCAGGAATTGCGTTTGTCAAAGCCAGGTATCAGAAACATGGCCAATACACATATAGCCAGCACGGCGACAATCGCCTTTTGTTCGTCTTCGCTTTCTTTGGTCTTCATCCGCCGTTCGAGCAGCTCAGGATCAGTACGGAGAAAATAAACCAGCGCAATCAGCATGAGAACCACCACCACACCGAAATACACATAGACTTCCCAGAAATTCCAAGTGCCTGCGGGCAAGATAAAACACAAATAGATAAATACCGGCAAGGCGGCCACCCGGGACAGAACTCTTGATGTGAGAGTTTTCATATTTCTCCCTTCGATTCGATTTCCTGCTAGAACTCCGGATTATTACGAACGTGTTATGCCCTACTTTTTTCAGATTCCCGCTGCTCTTCCTTAAAGCGTAACTTCTCATCCCGTCGAGCCCTGATAGCCTCTTCCATAGGCTGACCGATATGCTCCTCGCCCCGCTTTCGGGCCAGCTCCATCTGTCGCTCGCGCTCGGCATAGCGTTTTATCTGTTCCTTGCTGTGCTTGTCATAACAATAGTGACAGCTTACACCTTTCTGATAGTGTTCGCTGAGCTTGTCTTGTTCAGTAACTGGCATTCGACAGGCATGACACTGGTCATAGTTACCTTTTTCAAGCTGATGATTAACCGTTACACGATTGTCGAATACAAAACATTCGCCTTTCCACATGGAATTTTCTTCCGGAACTTCTTCGAGATATTTCAGAATACCGCCTTTCAAATGAAACACTTCATCAAATCCCTGTTGTTTCAAATAAGCTGTGGATTTTTCGCAGCGAATGCCGCCGGTGCAGAACATGGCAACTTTCTTGTGTTTTTTACTATCGAGGTTTTTACCGACGTAGTCGGGGAATTCCCGAAAGGTATCAGTTTCAGGATTGATTGCATTTTCGAATGTGCCGATCTCAACCTCGTACTTATTGCGGGTGTCCAGCAATAATACTTCAGGATCGCTGATTAATGCATTCCAGTCCTGGGCGTCCACATAGGTTCCGACGATATGATTGGGGTCTATATCCTCCACACCCATGGTAACAATCTCTTTCTTGAGCTTTACCTTGGTACGATAAAAAGGATTAGTGTCGGTATAGGATTCCTTCACCGAGATCGAGTTAAAGCGCGCATCATTTCTGAGCCATGCCAATACTGCATCGATGCCTTCACGGGACCCGGCAATCGTGCCATTAATACCCTCCGCTGCAAGCAATAGGGTGCCTCGCACTCCATGCTCAAGCATTAGCTCATGCAATGGTCCACGGATGGATTCAAATTCGGGAAATTTTGCGAAATGGTATAACGCGGCAATAACCACGCTATCGTTGAAGCTAGTCATAATATGTCCTCATTGCTGACCGGAACGTAAAACCGGTGCATTGTCAGAGGCGCATAATAGCAAAAAATCGATTAGCGAAAAACAGAAACAAGAAAGAGTGACCAGAAAGGGCTAGCCTTCAAGGACGACAGGCAGCTTGGACGGCGCACCCCACTCAGCCCAGGAACCATCGTACACGATGAGATCTGGATAGCCCGCTAGCTCAGCCGCCAGAGTGAGAACACAGGCGGTAATGCCGGAGCCGCAGCTGGTAATAACTCTCTGCCCAGGTTTGGCGATGGGCTCATAAAGCTTCTTCAGCTCCGCCGCCGATTTCATCCTGCCCTGATTCAATACCTGGGCGAATGGTAGATTTTTGGCACCTGGCATATGCCCGCTGCGGGTACCCGGTCTTGGCTCAGGGGCTGTACCAAAAAAACGTCCGGATGACCTAGCATCGACAATACAACAGGAAGGATTTTCGATGGCTCCTAATACTTCGTCAAAATCACAGAACAGAGCTCCAGCATCTTTAGCCCTAAAATTTCCAGTCTGTTCACTCGCGGACAATTCATCTTGCACCGGCAAACCCGCTTCAACCCAGGCAGGTAGACCACCATCCAATACTGCTACATTGCGATGACCCATAGCCCGCATCATCCACCAGGCTCTTGGGCTCGCATATATGCCAACATCATCGTAGAACACGATAACGCTATCATCATCTATGCCCAGTTTGCGTGCTTCCTGCTGAAACAATTCTTCCGAAGGCATCATATGAGGGAGTGATGAATCCGGCTTACAGACTTTCTTGTCGTAATCGAAGCGTCGCGCACCGGGAATTGCCGAGAAATTCTCTTCCGTATTGATCGAAACAAATCCCGGTACAACAGGTGGGACTGAGGCATCCATGACTATCAATTTGTCATGGCCAATATGATCGTCAAGCCAGCTAACACCTACCAGTGATGAAGGGATCTCTAGAGTCATAACAGTAGCGTAAACTCGCGCAGTTTTGCCTTTAGCTTATCGGAATTTTCCGGGCCGAGACGGATAAGCTGTTTGTTTACATTGTCGAGGTTTTCCAGACTAGAGTCTGCATAGAGAAACATCACCGAAGGCTTAACCAATTGCAGAGGGCCTTCGGCATCAGATGCCCTTAGTACATTATTGATTGCCGCTCGCAACGTATCATCGAAATTCACATTGCGGAATCCTATTTCGGCATAAGCCTGCTGAAACAATGGCGAGAGACTTCTATAGAGTAACAAGGCCGCATCCGTATCTATGGAAACGAAGGTATCGACGACCTGATCAAATCGCGCATAAGAAGAAGCATCCATCTCGAAGAGATTTTCATCGATAGTGCTTACCGACATCTCTTGTGAAATTCCACGGTAAGGAAGCGCTGTCTGGGGAAGTTCGCCACGGCTGACATTTTCCACAAATACTACAAATTTTCTGAGTATCTGTTCGTCGGCCAGAAGCTGAACTAACTCGACGCCGTTTTGAAACTCGCGAATTTTCTCCACTACATAACTATCACTTTCATTCAGTGAAGGTAGTTCCACAAGAGTATCCTCAACCCTACTTTCAGGCACCTCAACTGCAGCCACTTCGGTAGGCAACTCTTCAATTATGGGCTCACTGGCAGGTGCAGGCGGCTCTTCCTCTTCAGTCTGCAGACGAATTTGGGGAAGGCTCGGACGTATTGTCGGTGGCGGCGCGGCTTCCTCGACTACTTCACGTACCGGAGGAGGGATAACCACCGTGGTCCTTCCCGCAGGTGCTTCAAAGGTTGCAGCAACATAAACCAGATAGAGCAAAGTCGCACATGCAATTGAGGCTATAATCCAGAGACCAGACTTTGACATAATAACTCCTATTTTCTATCTGGATATTCTGTCATAGCGCTATGTACCCTACAAGCAAGCAGGGTCATAGTCAGAATATGGCCTACAATTGTCACAATCCGGCCACATTCACTGCGAAGATAAAGCGAAAGCACAGATAAAACAAAGCCCGGACATCTGCGATGACCGGGCTTTGCTCCGTTATATTATCCAGCTAACTAAAGAGGATGATTTACACTTTTGGAAATCCCAAAGCTTCCATAGTCAGGGTTAAATCCCTGCCCGCAGTCGCTGGGTTAGTTTCCTTGTCTATCTTGAGAATGGTTCCATCAATTCCGATGTAATAAGTCCATCGATTAGCAAAACCAACCTCCATCAATACATCATACTCTCCAGCCATTTCCTTGCTTGGGTCTGCCAGGATTGGAAAGCCTGCCTCATGCTCATTGGCAAAGGCTGTATTGTCTTCCAGCGTATCTACACTGGCCATAAAGTACGCAACGTCGAAACTTTGAATTTCATTAGCACTGTCACGCAGCGCTTTGCATTGCATAGTTCAGCCACCTGTAAAGGCTTTCGGGAAAAAAGCAATTACTACAGGCCGTACCCCAACAAACTGGGACATACTGTAGGTCTTGCCATCCGATGCCTGCAACGAAAAATCAGGGGCTTTATCCCCAACTTCTAGTGCCGCAGCGAATTGACTGCCCAGAGCTACCGCTGCTACTAAAGTAGACAGCATTACCCGGACCAGTCGCTTAGCAATATGAGACATAATCTCCTCCGGTTATTATTCTCATCAACAGAATCAGAGCCTGCTGATAATTCATGTTGTACCCCGACTGGGGGATTTTTTCCAGCAAAATCGGCTAATAGCCACTATTGATAGGGGTATACACCTACAATAAAAATGGATATTTGATCATCTAAAGCAAACCTCCACGCCTGCCCCTTCTGACAGTCTGTTGCACGCGCCCTTGATAATTGCCTATCTGCACATTTAAATCATCTTTCTCGGCAGCAGACAGGGTGGTGCTTTGCTGGGCGATTTGCTCCATCCTCTGCAAAGACTCCTGTATCGATCTACTATGACGGTTTAACTGGAATCGCTTGGCATCTTTCTGCGACTGTCTGTAACGCGGATTCTCAACCCTGACGTTGTAGCACTGCCGTACAATGGCTCCGGCAGAATTTCTCACGTTCTGGCATCTGGTTTGATTAATATAAGCAGGAACTGATGACTCAAAGGCTGTATAGGGAATACGGGCAATATAGTTTGCCAATGCCAGATCGATCTCGGTTTTCCCATAGAGTATTTGGAGCAAATCTTCAGAAGCGCCCCCCTGCTGATTCTCCACTCTCTCTATCAGGGAATCATAGTACTCACTGAGATTTCTGGCAGTCTGATTAAGCCCTCTTGAGTTCAATTCCAAGAGGTTTTCCCGAAGCATGCGCAGTTTCCAGTTGCCGTAGCCCTCAGCAGCATCCATGTACTCTGAACTATCAAGCTCATAGATTCGACTATTAATCAGCAGCGCAAGTTCATGCAGATCATCTACCGACTGCCATTCAGTCAAACTGGTATTTGAACCTATCATCTGCCCGATCAAAGGTAGTTGCTGCTCGCTATACAAGCCGGTATTTATTCTGGTTACCTGTAGAGCATTCTCCAGAGTAGAAAGAGCGCTTTCATGGTCATCTATCTCTTCAAAAAATCTGGCGAGGTCGGAATAGGCTTCCTGCAAGGCAGGTGAGTAAATCCCCTGTTCGCTTTGCATTTCTTCAATCGCCTGTTGCCTTGTCTGCAGTTCCTGCGCGACTTCCAATGCTCTGGCCTGTTCCGCCGCCTGTTGCTCGGCCATTCTTTCGGCAAGCTCTCCAACCAACTCTTCAGCACTGAACTCGTCAGCGTTCGGCTCTTTGGCTCTCAGTTCTGATGTTTCTTCTTGCTCATTGCCAGCAACTGCATCAGTAACTTGGGCCTGGGACAGCGGGATAACGGAAAAACAAAAAAACAGTAGCGCAGCCGACTTCGAAAAAAACAAAGTGACATTCCTTGAAACTTGTCGAATAAGACCGTGCAACATATAAAGTGTTATACCTGACTCTTTAATCTAAGCTGACTAGAATGTAGCTATGGGGTTAAGTGGCGAACCGGTACCACCTCCCACTCTCAATGGCGCAGTTGTAAGCAGGAATTCCCAACGGTTCTGACGGGCAGCTTCCTGCGCCACAGCTTCCAGATCCAGATTGTCAAATATGGGCATACCCAAAGCCACCAGGATAAGCGCATGCACCGGTGAATCGTAACCTTCAACTCCCGAGGGCTTAACATCCAGAGCCGCGTCACTGCCGATCAGGGCTACATCTCTATCTTTCAGCCATTCTACCGCCGATGCATGAACACCCGCTGAATCTGTTGCAACATTCCAGGGCCCTACTGCTTCCCGCATGGCCCAGCGGCCGGTGCGAATCAATACGATATCACCGCTGCCGATGGTAATGCCGGTTTCTTCTTCCCACGCATCGAACCACTCAGGTGTAAACCCGACCCCAGGCTCAATCCAGTCCAGGCCTCTCATTCGTGGAAAGTCCACCAATATTCCCCTACCGAAAATACCGTCCTTAAAGGCGGTAATTGCAAGATTGGCACAGCCTTCCTGGGTTACATCGCTTTCCGGATAGCCGTTATACATCACGCCGTCCTGAAAACGATGACACAGCGCATCCAGATGGGAATGGGCATAACCGTGATAAGAAACTCCAATATAGTCACCGGACCATGGACCTGGGCTACTACCTACGGCCGTCATGCGGTGGTCATAAGGATTTCTGTTGTCCACGGTTTCTTCAACCAACACTTCATGAGCCATGGATACGGATACTCCGCTACGAACCAATTGGGCAGCAGCTCGCCGGGTTGATTCGGTGATCAGGTTCACAGTACCCATTTGGTCGTCATCACCCCAGCGCCCCCAGTTTGAAAGGCCTTCCATCCAGCCATCCACAACATCCTTGCCCAATTGCTGGGCATTTGCCGGCACGGCGGTAAACAGTAATCCTGTGGAAAGCAAAAGTGTATAAGCGAGTCTGAGTTTCATTGTTTTCATTATTGGCTCCTGTATTGCTTTGAAGTATTTGCCAGACAGCGATACGGGTCAAGTTATGTTTAGCCCGACTATATCTAACTTTTATTGAGGTAGCCTGTATAAATTTCATCGGTTACATTACAAACAGAAATGAATACTGAGGAACAAGTCATAATGAAGAAGCCTTTGTTGACCTTTACCCCAATCCTGATCCTACTGTTTTCAATAAACCCTTTGTTCGCCAGCGAACAGGAAATGCACGATATTGTCGCTGCAGTTTCTGCGGACCGAATACAGGCCGACATCGAAACTCTAGTGGGTTTTGGCACCCGCCACACTCTGTCTGAAACGCAATCCGAGACCCGGGGCATTGGCGCAGCAAGACGCTGGATCGAAGCGGAATTTAATCGTATTTCCGCCGAATGCGGAGGCTGTCTCGAAGTCTTTACCGTAAGCGGTATCGTATCTGGCACTACCCGTGTGCCTGACCCCACAGAAATTGTCGATGTTATTGCAATCCTAAGGGGTAGCGAGGAGCCTGACAGGTTCACGATCATGAGTGGCGATATTGATACCCGGGTCAGCGATCCACTGAATTTTGAATCCGAGTCTCCAGGAGCAAATGACAATGGCTCCGGTATGGCTGGCGTAATCGAAGCTGCGCGAGTGCTATCGAAATACCACTTCCGTGGTTCCGTTGCCTTCGTCGGTCTGTCCGGTGAGGAACAGGGTCTGCACGGTGGAGCCATTCTGGCGGAGTACGCCATCGAAAATGGCTGGAATATCGATGCGGTACTTAACAACGACATGATCGGTAATATTACCGGCGTCAACGGTGTGACCAACAACACTACAGCCCGAGTTTTCTCCGAAGGAACCCGTTATGTGGAAACGGAAGCCGAGGCAAGACAACGACGCTCCCAAGGTGGTGAAGTGGACTCGGCATCTCGCAATATAGCCCGCTACGTTGATGAAATGGCGGATCGCTATATTCCCAATCTGGACATCATGATGATCTATCGTCTGGACCGATTTGGCCGGGGAGGACATCATCGACCCTTTAACGAAGCCGGCTTTCCAGCTGTTCGAATTATGGAGACTAATGAAAATTATACGCAACAACATCAGGACATAAGGGTCGAAGACGGGATCAGCTATGGCGATGTCATCGAGCATGTGAATTTCCAGTACGCCGCCAAGCTGACTTCACTAAATGCTGTTACCCTTGCCTCCATGGCTGCAGCCCCTGCTCCACCAGCTCGCACCGAAATAGCCGGCGCTGTTCGTTCTTCAACTACACTAAGTTGGGAAAAAGTACCCGGCGCGAGTAGCTATCGGATTCACTGGCGACTCACCACCTCACCCACATGGGATTACCACCGTGATGTAGGAGATGTGGACAGCTTTACTCTGGAAAATGTCGTCATAGATAACTACTTCTTCGGGGTCTCCAGCCTGGCCACGGATGGTAGCGAGAGCCCGGTAGTGTTCCCCGGTCCCGCAGGGTCTTTTGACTAGGTTTAGCTCGACAGGCTGAAGCTGTAACTCTTAACCAAGCCCTCAGGAAGTCAGCCACTTCCCGAGGACGATTCCTTCTCAAAAAACCTCTTTCACCAGCCCACAAGCTGGGATATTCTCGAAAATCACCCTTGCAGAGAGGGCCCTCGATAGCGACCTTGTTGTAGCGCCTTGCTCCTTAATAGAGGTACGAAAAATGAAAATAATCAAACTGCTTAAAAACTCCCTGCTAAGTATCGTGGTGGCATTTACTGTCATACATTCTTATGCACAGGACACAGTGGGATGGACAACTCTGGGAAATGATTTCGCCCATACTAGATTCTCCCCCTCCGACCAGATAACTACTGATAATTTTGAAGATCTGCAGGTTGCCTGGCAATGGGATGGCTCCAGTTTTCAGGCGCAGAGTGGTCGCTCGACTCCTAGTTATATTAACGGGCGAATGTATACGGTGGCGGGAGCGAGACGCCATGTGGTAGCCATCGACCCTAAAACCGGCGAGACCATATGGTCTTACCGCGAACCGAATACCGAACGCTATCAGTACTCCATGCGTGCCGACTACGGCAAGGGTGTGGGCTATGGTCAGGTGGATTGTAAAGACGTCATATACATTATCTCACCGGGGTTTTTTCTTACCGCGCTGGATGCGGAAACCGGAGCTCCTCTTGAAGGGTTCGGCGAACCTGTACCCATCGACGGGTTTCCTCAGACTGGTGTCGTAGATCTTTTAGCGGACCTTGGTCACCCTTACGACCCCTATCAGGGCCTTCCATTGGAGAGAGGCTATATCACATCTTCCTCACCCCCTATCGTGGTAAACGATGTTGTAGTGGTGGGTAACTCCGCAGAGCAGGGCTATCACCAGTCCCGAATCGAGAACGTACCCGGTGACTTGTTGGGCTACGATGCCCGTACCGGTGAGTTTCTTTGGAAGTTTAATGTTATCCCCCAGCCGGGAGAGTATGGCCATGAAACATGGGAGAACGATGCCTGGAGCTATACAGGGGATATCTCGTCATGGGCGCCCATTTCCGCCGATCCCGATCTCGGTCTTGTATATGTCCCAACCAATGGCGTGACAATCGATTATTATGGCGGCCATCACCCCGGTGATAATCTGTATGGCACCAGCCTGATCGCGCTGAATGCGCGAACTGGCGAGAGGGCCTGGCATTTCCAACTGGTACATCATGATATCTGGAACTTTGATACACCAACGGCTCCCATATTACTGAATGTAAATACCGATCAAGGTTTAACACCAATAGTTGCCCAGCCAACCAAGCAAGGTATGGTTTATACCTTTAACCGGGAAACAGGCGAGCCAATCTGGCCCATCGAGGAACTACCAGTACCGGCATCAATCGTACCCGGAGAACAGCTGGCTACTACTCAGCCCTTCCCTACCAAGCCGGCACCATTCGATATGCAAGGCCTGAGCATCGATACTCTGGTGGATTTCACCCCTGAGATCAGAGCCCAAGCTGTAACTGCTGTCGCCAATTATCAACTGGGGCCGGTATTCAATCCGCCGATTCATCGCGACAATGATCAGGGCAAGATATCGGCACTAATATGTCCTGCAGGATCAGTGAATATCACTCACCCATCCGTGGCTGACCCCACTACAGGTATTCTCTATGTAGCTTCACGCTCAGGATGTGCCGCCAGACCTCTGGTCACCGGTGAAGAAGCAGATACCCTCTACGATGCACCAACGGGAGTCACCCTATCCCGCTATGCCGCCGGCCGTGGTGGAGCAACACCTCGCCATCCACTAGGTATCCCACTGTGGAAACCACCCTATAGCCGAATAACGGCTATCGATATGAACACCGGAGAGCATCTGTGGATGATCCCAACCGGTGAGACCCCTGAGCGCATTTCCAGCCTGCCGGAATTGCAGGGTATCGACATAGGCAATACCGGCACCGGAAATGGAGTGCCCATGGTAGCTACTGCTGAGATGCTGCTGTACTCCGACGTCACTGCGGACGGTACACCCCACCTTTTCGCTATCGACAAGAGCAGCGGCAACGAAGTGGGTCGGGTGGAAGTGCCCGCAGCCAGCCGTTATGGCATGAGCTCCTGGACCCATGAGGGGCGCCAGTATGTGATATTGCAAACCGGCAGCACGCTCACAGCCATGGCTTTGCCTGAGTGAGCAAGCTGAATATATAGATAAATCCCGGGGACTGTGTAAGATTGGCGGTCCCCTAATTAAAAAATAACAGTCGAGGAGTAAATCGATGAAGACCAAATTACTATTATCATCCGCAGCACTAATCACGGCTGCAGCAACATTCACCACCCTCAATTCCCAGGAAAACGAGATGAGCTTTTTCATCACCAGCTCCGGCTCAGGTGATGGTGCCAATCTTGGCGGTCTTGCAGGTGCGGATGCGCATTGTGCCACTCTGGCATCTGCAGCCGGCTCCCGCGGAAAAACATGGAGAGCCTATCTAAGTGCCCACGCCACCGCCAGCTCTCCCGCTATAGATGCCCGTAACCGCATCGGTTTTGGCCCCTGGTATAACGCCAAGGGAGTCGAAGTGGCTTCTACATTGAACAATCTGCACAGTGAGTACATGCAGTTAGGCAAAGAAAATTCTCTCGATGAGAACGGCAATATGGTGAATGGCCGTGGCGATACACCTAATCAGCACGACATACTTACCGGCTCAGGCCTCAGCGGCCGAACTGTTGATGATGGGCGAAATCACACCTGTAATAACTGGACCAGCAATGGAGAAGGCAGTGCCCACGTCGGTCATTTCGATCGTACAGGTGGCGGTCAAAACCCGACTTCATGGAATAGCGCTCACGGCTCTGCCGGCTGTGATCAGGAAAGCCTGGTACGAACCGGTGGCGCAGGCTATTTCTACTGCTTCGCTATCGACTAGCATGTGAGAAAATTTTTGTAGAACGCGTTATAGATAGATGCTGTTATAAAGGTCTTAAAGAATAAAGTGGCACGGTTGCTTAGCCACCGTGTCATTTTTTTTAAAAGAGTTTTTTTGATTTAAACTGATGCCAGCAAAGCTGCAAACAAGATAATTGGCAGTGTAGCCGAGGCAAAGGAATGAATAGATGAATTTATATGGGTTTGGCCATTCACGCTCGTTCAGAGATTTATGGGCATTGGAAGAAAGTGGTCTTGAGTATGAATATATTCCGAAGATGTTGCGAGTGGATGGCAGCGAAGAAAATAGCGCAAAACATCCTGATTACATAGCGCTAAATGTTCAGGGTAAAGTACCCACTCTGAAGGACGGCTCGCTGGTTCTCAGCGAGAGTATTGCCATAGCCTATTATATCGCGAGGAAGGCTCCAGAATCCGGACTACTGCCGAAAACAGATGCCGCAGGTCAGGCCAGAATTGATGAACTCATGTGTTTTATTCTGGCGGAACTTGAACAACCGCTGTGGACAAAGGGCAAGCATATGTTTGCACTGCCTGAAGAACATCGAGTCCCGCAAATAATGGATACTGCTATCTTCGAATTCGATAAGGCAGTGAGAGTGTTGGATCATTTACTCGATGGCAGCGAATTTGCCTGTGGTGACAATTTTTCTATTGTGGACATTTGTCTCGCCCACACTTTTAACTGGGCCATCCGGTTTGAGTTCGATGTGCCGGAAAAATACAGGGCACTGAGGGAACGTCACTACAAGCGCCCGGCTGCCCAACGAGCCCTGGCTCTTATTGAGTAAGCCATGTTGCCATTGCATACATTTTTTTTGCGAGCGCAGTTCAGAAATATCCTGACTCTATCTTTACTTCTCAGCTGTAACTCCCTGACAGCGGAGGATCTCACAAGTGATCAGCTGGAATTTTATTTGGCGCAATCGTTTTCGGCTTCCCTAAGCTCACAAAGAGTTGCTCTAAACCACATCGGCGTTGAAATTGAGCGGCACAATAATGACTACATAATTAGCGCCTCCCTGGAAGGCTATCCCGCCCACGCCGCCGGACTGGAGCGAGGAGACATAATCCACAGCATCGATGGCGCGCCCTACCATCCTGTCTACTCCTTTAACGATGAAAATGAGGACGTGAACGATTTTTTCCCCAAGCCTGAAACCTACACTCTGGAATTTGAGCGCGGCGGTAATAGACAGACTATCGAGATAGTTACGGTTTTTGAAAACCTCTATGACAGCTATCGCAGTGCGGCTGAAAACAGTGTGCTCAAATTCAGTTCTGGCAATAAAGTAATCGGATATGTTCGTCTGTGGGGCTTCTCTCGTTCAACCAATGACTTTATTGCACTGCAAACCATGCTTAAGCAGTTTGACGATTGCGATGGACTAATTCTAGACCTGAGAAATTCTTTTGGATTTCTAGCCGAGAGCCATCTTGACTTTTTCCAGCAGAGATCTGAAGGATATACAGAAAGAGATACAGTATTTTTTGAATCTATCCCCTTTTCTCAGGAAATAGAATACTTCACTCGCCCGATTGCAATTTTAATCAATAAAAAAACCAGAGGCGGTGGGGAGTTACTTGTTGATGCGCTAGATGGGCGGGAAAGAATAATGAGCATCGGCCAGCCCAGCGCCGGCAAAACAGGCCTGTATATCAACGACCCGGCCGATCAAAACAAATTGATTTATAATGGCCCGGAATCGTCTTATGCCAATTTCGATATTCCTGTTACTCCAGAATATTTTGCTGACTACCCGATCAGTTTGAATACAAGAAGTGACCCGCAATATGAGTCCGCTGTTTCTTTCCTGTTAGGGACTATCTAATTCAGAGCCAGTCGCACATCGCTGATCATCTGTAACTGACGCAGCAAAGCTTACTTCGTCACTACCGCGCCATTTTAAATCCTTGTAATCAAAGCCTGCTAATAATGTAGGTTTAATAACTTCAAAGTACGGCGATAGGTCAAAGTCTCTTGGCGTAAAATGTGTAAAGTGACGTTTGTAAAATCTCGGCACTTCTCCGTTTAACCCTGAGCCGTTTAACCCGGAGCCATCAACCCCAAAGCCATGTTCAGGAATATTACGTCTGGGAAGAATTGGATAGGCAATTGACTGAAAAGATTCAGCGATCAGAGTGGAACAGATAGCTCGTGTAGGGTCTCCGCTGCCAAGACTAATCATGGCGCGACGATACCGGTTCGGCACAGCCGGCTTCTGTATCAAATAGCGCAACAGGTCGAAAACATTCTTCATATCATATTGGTGGCCTACCTTGGAGCTCGCAAATTCAACCAGACTTGCCCGATCAGTATTCGTTAGATTTTTGGGCCTGCATATTCGCAAATTGGCATCTCTGTATTTACATAGACCAACTGAATGCACACCATTTTTTAAATCAGCTTCGATCAGTGATTCTGCTTCACAATCGTCACCGGGCTTGCCTACAAACAGGCAGGCATGGGACCAGGAGGATTGGGTCAGGTATTTAATCGCAATACTGATCCGGGTATTCCCCTCAACCAATACGATATCTCCGGTTTGTAGTACAGCAGCGATCTCTTCAATCGAAATTGTATCGAGGCGCTGATATCCGGGAAGATCCTTGGTTAGAAAGGTCGCAAGGCGATTACCAACAGCCCTGCGAATGGCAGTTAACATCAGTAGAAATCCTCGATTACTTCTGCCCCGGGCAGAATATTGGATTAGCAATACGGGTATGCTAGTTTTACCAGCCTAGCTGAAAACAGAGCAATCATATCAATAGGAGCAGTAAAATGACTACGGCCTACAACAAATTCTATATTAACGGGGAATGGATAGATCCCCCTGGCAGACCCACACTAGACGTAATAAACCCAGCCACGGAAGAAGCTTTCGCCACAATCAGCATGGGCAATGCGGAAGACGTAGATGCTGCAGCGAAGGCCGCAAGGGCAGCATTCCCGGCGTGGTCTCAGTCTTCTCTGGAAGAGCGTAAAGCAGTTATTGGCAAAATTATCGAAGGCCTGAAAGCCAGAGGGGAAGGGATGGCCACTGCCATTTCCAATGAAATGGGCGCACCCATGGGGCTCTCCAAGACAGCGCAGCTAGGCAGTGGTATGGGACATTTCGCCACTATTTTGGCCATACTTGAAAACTACGAATTTGAAGAAATCCGAGGCTCCACCAAAATCGTAAAAGAGCCAGCTGGTGTGTGCGGGTTCATTACTCCCTGGAACTGGCCCCTGAACCAAATTGCCTGCAAGGTTGCCCCTGCGATTGCCGCAGGTTGCACAATCGTTCTTAAGCCCAGCGAGATAGCTCCGGTAAGCGCTTATATTCTTGCTGAAATCATATCCGAGTCAGGTTTACCAGCCGGTGTATTCAATCTTGTTAACGGTGACGGCCCTTCAGTAGGTGCAGCAATCTCGGCTCACCCAGAAATCGATCTGGTTTCTTTCACTGGCTCAACACGGGCCGGAAGAGAAGTTGCCAAGGCAGCTGCCGACGGCATTAAACGTGTAACTCAGGAACTCGGAGGCAAATCAGCCAATATTATTCTCGACGATGTGCCCGATTTTGCGAAGGCGGTATCCGGTGGCATCTTCGGTTGCTTTGGAAACAGCGGACAATCCTGTAATGCTCCTACCCGTATGCTGGTTCCCAAGGCCAGAATGGAAGAAGCAATGGAAGTAGCCAAGGCTACTGCAGCAAAAGCGACTGTAGGTGACCCTCTGGATGAAAACACTAGGTTCGGCCCGGTTGTTAGTGAATTACAGTTTAACAAGATCACCGCCCTGATAGAAAAAGGCATTGAAGAAGGAGCAGACCTTCTTGCAGGCGGTCCGGGCCGCCCCGATGGTCTTGATAAGGGCTACTTCATTCAACCTACGGTATTCGGCAATGTTACGAATGATATGACTATTGCCAGAGAAGAGATTTTTGGTCCGGTACTTACCATTATAGCCTATGAAGATGATGCCGATGCCGTTCGTATCGCAAACGATACCGACTATGGTTTATCAGGTTATGTCTCCGGCGAGCCGGCTCACGCTGAACAAATCGCGCGCCAGATTAGGTCGGGCAACGTACACATTAACGGCGCAGGCCCTGATTTCGCCTCACCATTCGGCGGCTATAAGCAGTCCGGTAATGGCAGAGAATGGGGTGTGGAAGGATTCGAAGAATTCCTCGAAACCAAAGCCATGATGGGTGCGGCTTAATCGCTATCGGTAAAAAGATTGAAAGCCAGGTTAAAAGCCTGGCTAGGAGAGAGACTAAATGACTATTGATGTAAAAAAGAACGCTATCGATATAGGCATAATCGCCAAAGATATCGAGGCTATGATGGGTTTCTATGGTGAAGTTCTTGGCCTTGAATTCGAGGCCGCCATAGAGATGCCCGGTGGTGGCACGATGAATCGCTTTAAGGTGGGCGACTCAGTAATCAAAGTGATAGAGCTGGACCCCGCAGCGCCGAGCGACGCCGCTCCCGGAGGAATTCGTGGTGCAAGTGGATATCGCTATTGGACTATTACCGTAGGCAATCTAGAGGATTGCGTAGCAAAAGCCGGAGATGCCGGAGCGAAAATAGTGGTTCCCGCCAAAGAAGTTCGCACCGGAGTTACCATTGCCATAATCGAGGATCCCGACGGCAACTGGGTAGAATTATTGGAAATTGACGCTTCCTAAAATCCTTTATGCCAACCCTAATCCACCAACGAGTTCGGGACTGCCAATCGGGTTCTTACCCTAAACAGATATGCAGACTCAGCTCGGGATGGGTGGTACTGGGAGATGTGCAATTCCTCCCCGGATACTGCCTGCTTCTGCCCGACCCTGTAGTTCCAAACCTTAATGACATGGCCGAAGAGCAACGAAAGACTTTTCTCTATGAAATGTCCGTAATTGGCGATGTTGTTTTGGAACTCACCGGCGCCGCGAGAATCAACTATGAAATGATCGGTAATGTTGAACCCGCTTTGCACGCCCACATATTCCCCCGCTTTGACAATGAACCTGAAGAGCTGCGATTAAAACCTGTCTGGTTTTATGATTGGGAAAACAGCCCACGATTTGATGCCGTTAGAGATAGACCCTTAATGGACAAGATTGCCCAAGGGTTGGATGAAAAGGGGCTAAAAGAAAACGGATTACAAGAGAAGGAATAGATAACTTGAAGATAAAAGAGAGGGCCTCGCCCTCTCTTTATAGAATCGATCTAGATAGAAACAATCTTGAGAACAACAATCTAAGATCAGACTATTTCCAAATGCTGCGGGCGCTCAGATTGATATCGAAAACTTGTCCGGACGCCTGACCTACGTGAATAACAAAGGTTTCTGCATCGGGATGACTGTAACCCAGAGTTGCCATACCACCGTCGGAAACTGCCTTAAACTTCACTGAGTTCTCGGTGATTTCTTCGAGCTCCATTTTCTGAGCGGCTTCGGTTCGCGGAACAAATCCCGCATCCCATTGCTGAATATGTAATTCAAGTGAGCCATCTACTTCTTCGATAGTGATTACTTCGAACATGCTGGTAGCACCAGCACCTGTCATTCTGACCATAGCCGCGATTGAACCGCCCTCTCCCATAATCCAGTTTTCTTCTAATTGATTCGGCCCTAATGCGCCCGCCCAGTTACCAGTCATCCATGCCAGATCGCTGACACTTGCTGCCGGACCTGCTGCCTGTGAAGAAACACTCATGACTGTCAGTGCCAGTGCGTAAAATAATTTTCTTATGTTCATGTACATCTCCATGGTTACGTGTGTAGCTAGTCACTACTTTCTAGTTATACTTTCTTGTCCAGATTCTACTGCTTGTCTCGATTGTATTGCCTGATTTCATTCAGACAAAGAGATATCAGAGCAAATTTCTAATTAGCGGGATAATCAGAAGAGATTAGGGGTTAAATCGTTCCAGCCAGGGACCAAGCGTCTCCCAATCCATTCTGAACATATGGGGCGCGCCATAAAGAATCTCGGCATCAAGTTCGACTCCTGCCGATGCCAGACTTTCAACGGTGCTATCAAATTGATCCGCCCAGTCTAATTGATCCTGGCCACCGATCCTCAAATACACTGGAAAACCGGCCAGAGAGTCATTTCTGGCGTTTCTTCCGGACAATGCAGGCACTGCTGCAACGCCAAAATAACTTTCGGGATCCCTACGGGCAATTTCCAGCGCGGACATACCACCATTGGATACACCGGCCAACAATACCTTGCCTTCTGCCACGTTGTCCCGCTTCTGTAATTCCTCGATAAGCTGTTTGATTTTTTCGTTATTGCTGGCGCCCCGAAAAGATCGATTGTCAGGAGAAATCGGAACTGCCACCATCCAACCCCGTTGTGCGAAGCCACTACCTAACCATTGGGATGTATCACGGGAGATTGAAGCATTACCCGGACCGCCTGCCATTAGAATTACCAGTGGGCTTGCCTCTATAGAAAAGCTGTCGGGCTTTACCAGGAAGACATTGAGAATTGAACGGTCAGCCAGTTGAACTCTTTCCTGACCGAAAAGAGAAATCGGTAATAGCAGTAGTGTTAAAAAAACAATTCGCAACGCATTTTGCCTTTTTATATTCATATGCATGATGACCTCTGCTATTTTTCGAAATAACTGAATAAAACTGCTTAGTCCTGACTCTCTTCACGGGACTTGTAGATATCTTCGAATTGACCATGCAGGCGACGCATACCCCCTAACCAACGGTCATAGTCATCGGTCTTGCGTCGCATATAAGTAAGTACTTCCGGGTGTGGAAGACATAGAAAATTTTCCGACTGCAAAGTTTCCATCACTGTATTTGCCAGTTGATCAGGCTCCAACATGCCATCGAGGCCGGCAACCCCTCCCTGACCATCGCCGCCTGCCGTCATGTTAGTTCGGACTGCCTGAGGACACAGAACAGAAACCTTTATTCCTTTCTTGCCATAGGTGATAGACAACCATTCAGCGAATCCGATTGCTGCATGCTTGGTAACCGAATAAGGCGCTGAACCAACCTGACTAAGCAAACCCGCAGCAGAGGAAGTATTAAGCAAATAACCTTCGCCTCTCTCCAGCATGGAAGGCAATACCGCTCGGGCAGCAAAGATATGAGACATAACGTTGATATCCCAAATGGACTGCCAGGCATCCAAGGAGACATTTTCGTCTCCAGCGGTAAATATTCCAGCATTGGAGCAAAACAAATCTATGCGCCCAAACTTATCCAGCGCTTCTTTAACAAGTGCCTGAACATCTTCTTCCTTTCCCACATCTGCGCTAATACCGAGGGTCCGGGTTTGATCGGCAATATCAGCCACAGTCTGGTCAATGCCCTGCTGATTTACATCAGACACAACCACGGCCGATGCCCCTTCTTTGGCAAAGCGTTCGCACAATGCTTTACCAATACCACTTGCTCCACCTGTTACTACAACAACTTTATCTTTAATATCCATGATCGGGCTGCTTCCCTACTCCAACTCTATTCTCTAATTTATAGGCATGTTTACTTAAGCTGATTTCTCAGGCGCTAACGATGTTTTTTAATCGATTCTTAATAATTTCTTCGGCATCGTTTACGATGCGCGCAATTAACTCTTCACAACTTGGGATATCATCGATCAAACCAACAATCATTCCCGCTGACCAGATGCCCTTATCCAAATCCCCATCTTCCAAAAGCTCTCTGCCTTTTACGCCCTGAACCAGGCTTTGTATGTCTTCAAATCTTGTTTCGCCGGGTTTCGATTCTATTTCCTGCACCTGGTTGGCGATACTGTTTTTAAATACCCTAGCAGTATTATTAAGTGATCGGTAAATCAAGGCAGTATCCAGCTCAGACGCATCAACCATACGCTGTTTCACATTATTATGAATTGGTGCCTCTTTGGTCACCATAAAACGCGTACCCATATTAATTCCATCTGCACCCATGGCAAGTGCAGCTGCCAGGCCGTGTCCATCCCCGAAACCACCGGAAGCGATAAAAGGAATTTTCAATCTGCGAGCTGCAATTGGTAAAAGAATCAGATTAGTTACATCGTCTTCACCAGGATGCCCAGCGCATTCGAAGCCATCTACGCTAACCGCATCACAACCAATACTTTCGGCTTTCAGCGAATGTCTAATTGAGGTGCATTTATGTATTACCTTGATCCCCGCTTCCTTAAATGCGGGCAGAAACGGCTGGGGATTTCTTCCCGCCGTCTCGACAATTTTCACACCGGAGTCGATTATGGCCTGAGCGTATTCCTCGTAGGGAACCGGTTTAATAGTGGGCAAAATCGTCAGATTTACAGCGAAGGGCTTGTCCGTCATTTCCCGGCAGCGCTTGATCTCTTTGAGAAGGTCTTCTGGAGTCGGCTGGGTCAGACCGGTGACTATGCCTAAACCTCCTGCATTGGATACCGCCGAAGCCATTTCAGCCAATCCGACCCATTGCATACCACCTTGAACAATTGGATGTTCGATTCCGAGCATTTCAGTGATTCTGGTCTTCATAATGAGCTTATTCTCACCCTCCTGGCATTACTGGTGTTTAACCCCTGATATCAGGGCATTTTGTAGTGGATAGCCAGTGTACGTGCTATCGAACGGCTGTGCAAAGACGGAGATTCCCGGCTATTTATATGATATATTCCTGTGCTTTCTAGAATTCAGCCAAGAATAACTTACTTAGTCTTAGGGTTAATAGTTGTAAGCCTGTCGATATGAAAATTGCCACAATTTCGGTCTAACTTGTAACTCCCGAGTAACATATTAACACCACGACCCTGATAGACTGTGAGAGATATAACTTTAAAAACCAGAAAAGCAGCAAGATTGAAGAGCCGGAGAGCCAAAATCCAGATACTGCACTGCAAATCAATAATGGAATGGAGAGAAATATGATTCGCAAGTTACTAGTCACTGCAATAGCAACATCCACCGCAGTTTGTACTTTCCCGGCTTTGGCCCAAAGCGGTCAACAAGCTATAGAAGAAATCGAAATTACCTCATCAACACGACGCTCGGAAGGGCTTGCTGACCTAAACGCAGCGGTTTCCGTAATCGGCGAAGATGAGCTGGAGCTTATTAGCCTTACTCATTATCAGGAAGCCCTGAACAGACTTCCCGGTGTAAACATTCACCGCAACAATGGTCAGGAAAGCCTTGCCGCAATCCGCTCACCCGTTCTAACCGGGGCCGGTGCATGTGGCGCTTTCCTGGTAGCTGAAAATGGCATTCCAGTGCGTTCCAGTGGTTTCTGTAATGTAAACGAAATGTTCGATGCTCATTCCGAGAATGCAGCGAGAATCGAAGTTACCCGCGGCCCAGGCAGTGCCTTCTGGGGATCAAATGCGGTGCATGGTCTTATCAATGTAGTTCTGCCCGAGCCTGGCGATGCCGGTGAGGTAAGTGTCGAAATGGGTCCAAGAGGATCACAGCGCGCTAAAGCAACCTATGGCCGTGACAGTGGCAATCTCAAGTACCTGTTGTTGGTCAACGGTGTAAGTGAAGAAGGCTATCGAGATAATAGCGGTGTTGATCAGCAAAAACTGTCCTGGCTTTATAACTACAGCAGTGACAATGGCTGGGTGGCGGACGGTGGATTTACTCTGGCTAATCTTAATCAAGAAACCGCTGGATATGTTGTAGGCCTGAACGCCTATGAGGATTCTGCATTAAAAGACACCAACCCTAATCCCGAAGCATTTCGGGACAGTATGAGCGGAAGAGTCTGGACATCCTTCGCCCGCGAATACAATGACTGGGATGTTGTAATCACTCCTTACTTTCGCGAAGTGAATATGACCTTCATGCAGCACTTCCTTCCCGGCAAGCCTGTGGAAGACACCGAGCATCGGAGCATTGGCCTTCAATCAGCTGCCTATCGTACTCTCAATGATGGCGCTGAGCTAGCTTTCGGCTTCGATGTGGAATCTACAGATGGGGCTCTTAAGCAATTTCAGGAAAACCCCACTACTGGTTCTTTCTTTCTGCGGAATCACATTCCTCAGGGCAAGCACTACGACTATGAAGTAGAAGCCCGACAGGTAGCTGCCTTTGTTAACTATGAAAAAGATCTGGGCAGCGGCTGGGACATCAGCCTGGGCCTGCGCATCGAGAACATGGAATACGAATATGACAACCTGATGATTGACGGCCGCACCGATGAGTTCGGTGTAGCATGTCGATTCGGGTGTCGTTATAGCCGCCCATCAGATCGTGATGATGACTTTAGCGATATTTCTCCGAAGCTGGGTCTGCAATATGAGCTTAACGATAATCATAACTTACAACTCCGGGCCCAGCGCGGTTTTCGTGCACCGCAGGCAACCGAGCTTTACCGTTTGCAGAACGCACAGACGGTAGCCGGCCTCGACTCAGTGGAATTGGACAGTTATGAAGTGGGCTTTAAAGGTGCTGGTGATAACTGGAACTACACTGCTACTGCCTACTACATGGACAAGGAAAACGAGATCATTACGGATAGCTCAAGAGCTAATCTGAATGGTAATCACACCACCCACCGCGGACTGGAGTTCGCTCTTGGCTATGACCTGACTGATACTCTTTCCGTACAGGGTGTTTACAATCTCGCCAGCCATACCTATGAAAATAGCCAACTTTCCGGCGGAATCGAAATCATGGGTAACGACGTAGACAGTTCTCCCAATCAATTTGGAAATCTACGCCTGACTTGGCAACCAACGTCCAGCATTCGTACCGAAATAGAGCTTGTGCATATGGGTGATTACTATACCAACCCTGAAAACACAGCGTCCTATGACGGTCACGACCTGTTGAACATCCGCACTCAATACGAGCACAGCGATTCATTAAGCTTCTATCTGAACATCATGAATGCTACTGATGAGGACTATGCCGAGAGAGCGGACTGGACTACATTTACTGACGATCGATATTTTATTGGCGAGCCTGCACGGGCATTTCTGGGAGTTACCTGGAAATATCGCTAAGCAAAATAGCTTGAAAAAAATCAAAAATGCCGGCTAATGCCGGCTTTTTTGTAAATCGAATATAAAATATTGAATATAAATTTTGAACGGCGCTAATGACTAAAGTCGATGAAAACTGCTCACACATTTTCCACGATATGCTGGATTATTTTGCTGAGCGTCGCAATCACATCCCCGATCCAATTTCCCATCCTGACCGTGCTGTTAATTCAATGGTAGAAGGGAAAGAAAATACACTTCGAAAAGCCTCTGTTCTAATTGCCGCGTCCCGTCTCGACGGAAGAAATGACAGTCAGATTGTATTAACCCTCAGATCGAAAAATCTTAATAGTCATGCCGGGCAGATTAGCCTTCCGGGAGGGTCTCAGGATCCGCAAGACAAGGATGTGGTCGATACAGCCTTGCGGGAGAGTGAGGAGGAAATCGGACTGGACAGAAAACATGTTGAAGTGATCGGACGCCTGGGTGACCTATCCCTGCCCTCAGGATTTCACGTTACGCCAATAGTCGCACTGATAGAATCAGAACTGGAGTTTACTCCCTGTCCCATCGAAGTTGCCCAAATTTTCCACGCCCCACTTTCTTTGGTGCTGGATCTCGATGCCTACAAGTCATCCTCTATGACGTTTAATAAACGGCAACACAAAGTGCTTGAATTACATCATGGGGAGCATCGTATATGGGGGGCTACAGCAGCAATACTCTACCACTTGGCAAAGGAAGTTAACGAGCACAAATAAAAAGCTGATGTATCAGGCGGGAGCCTTGCCTAATTCAGTGCGTCCTTTCGCAGCACCCCGATGACAAACCCTGTTGCGGCCTTGCTGCTTGGCGCTATAAAGATAGGAGTCAACCTGTTTCACAAATTCCTGCTCGGTGACTTGATCACCCCGAGAATAAACGTCTACACCAAAGCTGGCTTCGATACCCAATCTTGCATCACCAATTTGTAACACCGAATTCTCGATTATTAGTCGCAGACGATTTGCGAAACGCACACCCTGAGCAAGAGAGGTATCCGGTAATATGATGGTGAATTCTTCACCCCCATAGCGACAGGGGATATCCAGTCTACGGACAGCAGTTCGTATCAGCTCTGCGATGTGTGCAAGTAATTTATTACCAACCTCATGACCGTGAATATCATTGACAGACTTGAAGTGATCGAGATCCAGAAGGATCAAACAGGTGGGTTGTCCAGAGCGTCGGGTACGTTCCATCTCCAGACTGAGAGCCTGGGTGAAATAGCGAAAATTGAACAATCGGGTCAGGTCATCGGTACGAACGGCGGCGGCAAGATCCTTCACTTCCTGTTGAAGCCTTTTTACTTCAGCAAAATTGGTGCAATCAGAATCACCCGCTGGACAGGGATCTACCTCCCTAATCTGATGTTTTTGGCCGTCATTCATTTTTAAAAACTACTTATTTTTTTAGTTACAGAGAAGTAGCATCAACTACCCACTTAATAAATGGACTGATTAGCGAATAAATCAAGTTAGAAGCAATAAATTCATATATATCAGAGGGTTAAAACCCAATAACCCAATTTTTATGCTGGCAACATAGCATAAAGCCGCTGTAGCAAAAACTAAAATGTGGCAAATCTACCCCAAACCATCCGAAATAACCCTAGATTCAGGATTATTTTTGGTTTATTCGAAGAATTTCAGAGCTAAAGAACGCTTATACGATCTATATCAGGCCGCACTAGGGGATAGCCCAATCCGGAAATGGCCCGAGAACACCAAAAGTAAGATGCCCGAGTGTATAAACAAATAGAGTCAGTAGAATCACGGAAAGAATATCCAACCAGACACCTGCTATTACCATCTTCATGATAGGTACGCGTCCTGATCCGTAGACAATGGCATTAGGTGGCGTCGATACAGGCAGCATAAAGGCGCAGGATGCAGCAAGAGTAGTTGGAATGAGCAATAGCAGGGGGTGCACTTGTATAGCCTGTGAGAGGCTCGCCATTATTGGTAATGATAGGGATATAGTAGCAGTATTAGACGACACTTCAGTAAATGCAGTTATAAACCCGACCGTTCCCATTACGATCATTAGAGGACTGGAGTCGCCCAATAACAACTGCAATTGTCCGGCCACATATTCCCCAAGGCCGGAAGTAGAAAAACCTTTCGCAATAGCCAGGCCGCCTCCGAACAAAATCAAAATACCCCAAGGCACACGCTTTGCATCTTCCCAATCCATCAATCGCCCACCTATTTTCTTTCCGGCAGGAATCATAAAAAGGGTTAAAGCCACAGCTATAGACACACTGCCATCGTCGATCATAAACCCTACGGGATCTGACCCTATAGAAGTCAGGAAACGATCCAGATAATGACTCCAGCCGAAGATGTCCACATCCGCACCAAACAGCCGTTCTTTGCGGGTCATCAACAACAGCGCAAAACTAACAAACACTACGGTGACTCTTTTCTCCTCAATCGACATTGGGCCGAGTTTCTCTATCTCGTTTTTTATAAATTCCTTGCCACTAAAAGGCGTTGAGGATGGCAGCGGGAACACGAAGCGGGTCAGAACAAACCACGCAATGAGCATATAAATTGCGCTCATGGGTAAGGCAAACAGCATCCACGATGCGAAGGTGATATCCGGTGCATCAGGAAAAAGTTGCGATAATTGAGTTACCAATACTCCGTTTGGGGGAGTGCCAATCAGCGTTGCAAACCCTCCGATAGAAGCAGAGTAAGCGATCCCCAGCAATAGAGTCAGAGAAAAATTTTCTGCCCTGTGGTCAACGATACCGCCCTCGGCAACAATGCTTCTATTGATTTCTTCATATAACAAAATCAGTGACATCCCCATCGGCATCATCATTAATGCAGTCGCTGTATTGGACAGCCACATGGAAAGAAATCCGGTTGCGACCATGAAACCCAGCACCAGACGATGGGGCTGACCGCCAATAATGCGCAGTATGTGCAGCGCGATTCGCTTGTGAAGTTGCCACTTCTCCACTGCGGTGGCGATGATAAACCCCCCCATAAACAGCAAAATTAGCCAGTCCATATACTGGTTAGCTACATTGGGATAAATAATATCGAAATCGGAAAGAGAGAAGCCGTTGTTTATGCTTGCCGATTCGATCTGACCGGCAGCAGATAGTTCACGCCCTCGCATAATTCCTAATGCGGGGAATAGCACAATGGGAAGCAAAGCGGTGGCAGACAGAGGTATTGCCTCGGATATCCACCAGATTGCCATCAGCAGAACAACTGCCGCCATGCGGGTTGCGTATGGATTACTTGGATCGAGATCGACAAACATCAACATGGACACAAAAACTACGGGCCCCAGCCACAGACCTATTCTGCTTTGAAAGGGGGTCTGCTTAACTTCCAATGGCTTCGGCGTGCCTTCAGGTTGTTCAGAGCCTGTTGCGGGGGAGCTACTCATAAATCGGCCTGGTTATTATTTTTATAAAGCTTGTTTCGCGAGCCTTTGATGTAAAACTAAGCGAAGATTTCATCGAGAAAGTTTTCCAGAGACTGGTATGTCCTTTTTTCGGCCGCCTCATTATAGACTGCACCAAAATCAGGATTATTTGCAGAGGGATTAGTAAATGCATGCATGGTTTGGCCAAAGGTGTGCATCTGCCAATCTACCCCGGCTTCATTCATCTCTGTTTCAAATTCCACTACCTGTTGCGGCGGAACCATAGGGTCATCATGACCATGGAAGCAAAGCACCTTGGCAGAAATCGTTTCATTGGCAACATCTCCGGTGGCGAAGATGCCATGTATACTAATTACCCCCAGAACGTCGGCACCGGAACGAGCCAGCTCTAATACGCACATTCCCCCGAAGCAATAACCCATAGCAGCACTACGCTGTGGATCTACAGTAGGCAGTGCTCTACCGGCTAGCAAGGCGGCTTCCATCCGGGCCCTAAGTAATGCACGGTTTGAGGCCAGAGGATTCATAAGCGCCGAGTTAACCTCTACATCTCCATCGGAGCCGAATACTCCCTTGCCATACATGTCCAGAGCGAAGCCCACATAGCCCAGTCGCGCAACTCGCTCTGCCGCCTGACAGGCCAGTTCTCTCCTACCACTCCAGTCATGGGACACCAGAACAAGTGGAGCAGGCTCATCACCCTCCGGGTAAGCTGCGTAGGCTTCCAGTAGAGTTTCATCTTGCCAGTATTCGACTAACTCGGTGTTCATGATTCCACCTGATTACTTTTTTTTAGGTACTTTTGCTTGCGCAGGTATTAAAGCTGTTCCAGCATTCCTTCCGCGGAACTCACTTTTATTTCTCCTGGCGCTTCAATGCCCAGATAAGTCACTGTGCCGTCATCCACTATCATGCCAAAGCGCTTGCAACGATTGCCCAGCCCGAACCCACTGCCATCCATTTGCATACCGATAGCAGCAGTAAATTCCGCATTGCCGTCTGCCAGCATCAGAATTTCTTCCGCATTCTGGGCCTGACCCCACGCACCCATTACAAAAGCATCATTCACAGCCATGCAGGCTATGGTGTCTACTCCCTTTGACTTGATTTCATCAGCTTTTACCACAAATCCTGGCAGGTGCGTCATGGAGCAGCCTGGGGTAAAAGCTCCCGGTACTGCGAAAAAAACAACCTTCTTTCCAGAAAATACTTCTTCACTGCTAATTTCTTGCGGTCCATCCGCCGTCATAACTCGAAAGTTGACCGAAGGGACTTTTTCTCCTATCTGAAGAGTCATCATTGATATCCTTATTGCTGGTGTTAGTTGCCTCGATAGTAGCAAATCCAATTAAACAATCTAAGCCATTGGTGGGAAAAACTAAGCCCTTAGTGACAAAAGCAAAGCCTTATCGTAAAAAGTGCAATGAGTTCCAGATATAATTCAGTTAGGATTCACTCTTTAATGAGAGCGCCATGGACAATCTGTTTTTTTACGTATCAAAGCTGGTTTGGGCAGTAATTTCGCCCGATAGCCTGCTGGTTTTTCTGGCTGCGGCTGCCTGGATCAGTTTGGCGCTAGGCCGTAAGAAGCTATCTCGATCGTTGCTGGCCATAACAAGCTCATTGCTACTTCTAATCGGGTTTCTGCCGGTTGGAGAGTGGTTAATTTCACCGCTGGAGAAGCGTTTCGCGGCAAATACCGCCCTACCCCAGTCTGCGCAAGGGATTATCGTACTGGGGGGAGCCATCGACCCATACAAATCAAGGCCATGGCAACAAGCCGAGTTAAATGCTGCGGCGGACAGAATTACCAATTTCCTATATCTGGCAAGCCTCTATCCTGAAGCCCAGCTTGTGTTTTCCGGGGGCAACGGTGAAATCCTTCATCAGGATTACAAGGAAGCGGAGATGACACGGGTATTGCTCGACCAGCTTGGCCTGGATCAGCGGGCAATCATCTACGAGAGCGAGTCCCGCAATACCCATGAAAATGTGCTTAACAGTAAAAATCTTCTAAGCCCTAAAGATCATCAAAACTGGCTGCTGGTCACTTCTGCATACCACATGCCCCGAGCTGTTGGCGTTTTCTGCAGGCAGCAGTGGAACGTGCAAGCCTACCCGGTAGATCACTACAGCAAGAAAGACAACTTGTTGCGCATAGAATTCAATTTCGTCGACAACTTAAGTGTCCTCAAAATTGCCATGAGGGAATGGGTTGGACTGCTGGCCTACCGTCTTAGTGGCAAAACCGGGCTATTTCTACCCTCCTCCGAAAATTACTGCAGCATATAATATTTCGTTTCCAGTATCAGACAACCAAACCCTGTCGCTATTAAAGGGGGCAAAAATAAAAAAGCCGGGGCAACAGAAATGTCGACCCGGCTTTCGTTTAGACTTAGCGTGAAATCTTAGTTATTGTCCAGTAAACCTCTTAGCCGACCACCTAGGTCTTCAACCACGTCATCTACAGAATCATCAAGCTGCTGTCTGGCATCATCAACAGACTCCTGCAAACGTGCTTCTGCAGCTTCGGTTAACTCATCCAGATCCGGCAGGGTGGAACTGAGAATAGAGCCGCTCAACTCGGAAAGAACGGCACGAATAGCGTCCGCAATACTGCTACCCTGCTCTTCGTCACCTATATTTTCCATCTCGATATCCGGCAGGGGTATCGGCGTCGAAGCGATAGCTGAAACAAGATTTAATTGCGAATCAACAATTTTCAACTCTCGAATAATAATACTCTTGCCTGAGCCTTCGCCGGATGAACCAGCAGCGCCCGAATCACCGGAAGACAGATTCTCAAGTAGAGAACGGATATTGTCTGTAGTGATTCTGGTTTCATAGGTTATGGCCGGCTGAACAATACTTATCGACTCAATTTCGATCACATCACTGAATATGGAACCGGTATCTACGGTGACTGATACCGAGCCGAGCTCGAAGGCATAGGGAGATTCCCACTCTTCATTGTTAGCCACTTTCAGATCGCTTAGAGTTCCTGAGCCACTTAATGGAGAGATAAATACACCGGAAACAGTTATTTCAGTTCCCAGCACCTGACTACCAGCCACTTCGATTCCACTTTTGATGATCGAATCGATATAAAAAAATGCGCCACCTACAGCTATCAGGATTATGGCGACGACTATGACGAGAATTTTTTTTAATCATGATTGATTGAGCTCCAGAGTGTGTCTTTAGTTTTTTTCTTGACGTATCGTGGGTATTCCGGCTGACTTATTTTGCGTGGTAAGCATCTTTTAATAATCGAGGATTAACCTCTTATGATCGAGTTTCATCTTCCTTATGGCCGAGAATCAACCTCCAAAAGGTAAAGGGCTACCAATTACAGCTTCTATCCAGTCTAAGTGCAGGGACAGCCGTTCGTAAACTGCAACCGAACCATATTTACCCTGCGTCTCCTCCGAAAAATCTTCCCCTTCAACCTCGCCAACGGCGACGCCTGCCAGGGAAAAACCCAGAGACGTTTTTATCAATGCCGGACCACCGCTGTCTCCAAGACCCGGCAAGCCTTCAAGCTCAAGGCTATCGGCATTGCGATCCCTTGGATCATCGAAACTTATCCTTAACCGTCTACCAGCTTCACTAATGCGATTGGTGGCTAATCTCAAACTACCATCATTGTATTGTCTACCGGTTGTGCCAAGCCCGAAGTAACCCCACCCAAGAATACTCACAATCTTATTGAGCTCGGTTTCCTGCAAGTTTACAGGTATCGGTTGTGGCATATTTGCGGGCTGATTAAAACGAAGCAGAGCCAGGTCCACATCCGTGGGCGAGGTAATATCGTAACCGGGATGGATTGATACCCTGTCAATCTCACGCGGACCGCCGGCGACCTCCACTGCGAAGCGGCTTCCATTAGCAACAACACTTTGCAAACTGGTCTCAGCAATACAATGAGCAGCTGTAATAGCCCACTGGGGGTGGATTACGGTAGCGACACAGACCTTTCTTCGGCCCTGTCTCTCCAGAAAGAATACCGCGGGCCAATCACGGCTGGAGGCTTCATAGCGGCTTGGCCCCACGTCATGACGAATAATAATTGCCCGGGAATCCACCATCATCAGGGAGATGCAGGTGAGGCAAAGAGAAAAACTAATTGTTTTCATTAGCAGCATCATTACCGCTCTGACGACTGGCTCGAGTTCGTCGCAACGGCCTGAGATTGGGTGAATATCTGGCCTTTCTAGACATTTTGAATATCTGAGTAATCCTGTGCAATAAAACAACTACTGCCACTACAACAAACGCCATAATGACAACAGCAAGCCACTGTAGGTGGTTCCATGATGAAGTATCGAATAGTTCTGCTAACACTCTTGTTCATCCAAATTTCAGCACACTTCTGAATTCATTTTCCTTGTATAAACCAAATAGGTCAGCCCGGCAATTAACTGACACCTTCATTCGCCATTCCCGCCAGCAGCACTTCTATATTTTCTATTCTTTCCCAGGGGTCGTCGAGTTCCAACAATCGCTGCTTGCTTTCATTGTCGATAGGCATGAGATCACCGAGTCGCCAGCCCAGGTCCCAAATATTGTCATAATCAATGGACAATCGTTTCTGCTCAACCAATGGGTGATTTTCCAGACTCTGCAATAAACTTACCAGGGGCTCAAACTCATCATCGACAGCCAAGGTCTCTTTGCCCGCGGCATCAAGCTCGCTGTATGTCACTCTCGCCATCAACAGCCCGCTGTCTTCATGCCAACAGTCGTCAATATGGAACTTGCCCTGCCCTTCAACGGTTATAGAAAGCAAACCATTATCCAGTTGATTCCAGTCGGTAATCTTGCAGTAGGTTCCTGTGCGATGAACAGTTTGCTGACTGTCTCCGCGAATTAATTCGTCGCCTTTTTGTAAAAGACAGATTCCGAATCCGGAATCTGTCTTTAGGCAGTTGCGTATTAGATCAATATAGCGGCGCTCGAATATCTGTAGCTCGGCCTTGCCCCGAGGAAACATCACCATACGCAGGGGGAACAGGGCTATGGTCGAAGAGTTTGACATTAGTACGATGATCTTAGGGAATCACGGTCCAGCGCAGATAGCAGCTTGTCATGAATCCCTTCGAAGCCACCATTACTCATGATTACTATGTGGTCACCAGGCCGGCAGCCTTCTTCGAGAAAAGTGATTATCTGTTCCACTTCATTGAAGGCGTAGGCCGGTGTCCTGCTGTCGGAAACCAGCGCACTAAAATTAATGCCGGACTTTTCCGGCTTCTTCCAGATAACCATATCAGCTGTCTGACAGGACTTCAGCAATTGACCCTGATGGGTTCCCATTTTCATTGTATTTGAGCGAGGCTCAATAACTGCTATAAGTCGAGTCTGTGATGCTTCGGAATCCAGTTTGGCAGCCAGACCTTTCAGGGTAGTTTCGATGGCAGTTGGATGGTGGGCAAAGTCATCGTAAACATTTATTCCACCTATCTCACCGAGCAGTTCCATGCGCCGCTTTACACCCTGATACTTCATCAAGGCGGCGGCGGCGGTGGGAACCTCAACACCAACGTTGTGAGCAGCGGCAATTGCAGCCACGGCATTTCGAACATTATGCTCACCGGTAATATCCCAATTGACTACGACCCTGCTCATAACCTCTCCGGTTGTACCCTGTCCGTATTTGGTTAATTCGAATTCGCTACCCTGATTATTTAGCTGGATGGCATTCCAGAACACACCGCCACCGGCAGCTAACTTCTTGCATATCTCTTCCCCCACATCAATTCCGAATTGCTGCTGCTTGGTCCAGCTACCCATCTTCAGAACCGAATCAATATTTGCATCTTCATAGGGAGAAATTATCAGTCCGTTTCCGGGTACCGTTCTTATCATATGGTGAAATTGTTTCTTGATAGCATCAAGGTCATCGAAAATATCGGCGTGATCAAATTCCAGATTATTCAGAATTGCAGTTCGGGGGGCGTAATGAATGAACTTCGATCGCTTGTCGAAAAAAGCGCTGTCGTACTCATCAGCTTCAACAACAAAAAATATCGAGTCCCCAATGTCCGCAGAACCGGGCAAATTTTTTGCTACGCCGCCAATGAGATAACCCGGCTTCATTTCAGCGTATTCAAGAATCCATGTAAGCATGGCACTAGTACTGGTCTTGCCATGGGTTCCGGCAACTCCCAGCACCCATTTATCCTGTAGCACATGATGCGCCAACCACTGGGGACCGGATGTGTAGCGGATGCCCTTATTTAGCACATACTCCACGGCAGAGTTTCCACGGGACATGGCATTGCCAATAATTACCAGATCGGGTTCGGAATACAGGTGCTCTTCACTGTAACCCTCCATTAGCTCTATTCCCTGCTGCTCGAGCTGGGTGCTCATGGGCGGGTAGACGTTGGCATCACTGCCGCTTACGCGATAGCCGAGCTGCTTGGCAAGAATGGCCATGCTGCCCATGAATGTGCCACAAATTCCCAGTATATGAATATGCATCAAATTACCCAAATTGGCCTAAGGCCATATTTTTACAGGCTGTTTATAGCATAAAACTCCGGTAGCATTGGAGTATTCACTAAACACAAGCGGATTTATCTCAGTATATGCTCGAGCCATCACATAATTTCTGGAATTTTTCCATTGAATTCTACTCGTCCCGAACAGTGTCCGAGGCTTGCCTTGAGCTTCAGGAAAAATTTAATCTGGATATCAACCTGCTGCTTTTCTGCTTGTGGTATTCCCGAAGTTACGGCAAATTCGATGTAGACATTCTTCGGCAAGTTTGGGAATTTTCACAGGAATGGAAAAATAATGTGGTTGAACCAATGAGAAGCGCTAGACGCTGGATGAAAATAAACTCCGCCACCTTGACAGAATGCGATACTGAAGACTTTGTTTCATTGCGGGAAAAGATCAAGGTAAATGAATTGAAGGCGGAGAAATATCAGCAGCTGACCATGGAAAAACTTGTTCTGCAGACCGAACCGCTGCCACTAACAGAAATTAGCGACCAATCACTACAAGACAATCTTCACAGCCTGTTTGAAATCCATTCCTTGCCGGATGAAATCAGCAATGATCCGCAACTAGGGAAAATTATCGAAGCTTTTGCTTCAGCAAGAAGCTAATTACTCACCCGAAGAACCACCAGTTGAGTCACCAGAATCCCCCCCAATGCTGAGCCTGAGATGGCGAATGCAACAGCCACTCCCAACCAGAGCAAAGCAGTTACAGCCGGGTTATTTCCTTCACCGAGATATGACAGCAAAGCAAGTATCAGAGAAATAGCTGAAACAATCCAACTCAGGGTGCTGGAATATTTGGCGAAAGCCGTTCCTTTTGTAATCATAGCGTCCTCGCATTACTCTTCGCATAAATGCTGAAGGATGAGCTTGTTATTTTTAGAGCACTTTCCCAACGAGATCTCTCTCAACCAGGGAGGCTCAATCAAAATGGCTAGGGCAACATTCGCACTCAGTCACTTCCTAGTCAAGAGTCTGCAATGAATTTTCACCTTCACAGCCTGAAATTGGTGCCCAACCCATTACCTTGCCAGATCTATTTCCCTTTGTCGGCAGCTACACACGCATCTACACAGCCCGCTATTAGTCTGTTATTGGTCTGCAGAGTTTCGTACCCCCTGCCACCTTTGCACCAGTTCTGCATCAAGATCGAACAAATCCAGAATTCGTCCAACATGATGATTTACCAAATCGTCTATTGTTTGCGGATTGATGTAGTGGGCGGGCATCGGAGGTGCGATTATGGCGCCACTCTGGCTGGCTTTGAGCATCAATTCACAGTGTCCGCTGTGCAAAGGTGTTTCTCTGGGTACCAGTACTAATCTTCGTCTTTCCTTGAGAACCACGTCCGCAGCGCGCACCAGAAGAGAATCTGCGTAGCAGTTGGCAACAGCCGAAAGTGTCTTGATAGAACAGGGTGTGATGACCATACCTGCTGTCCTGAAAGACCCGCTGGCGATAGTCGCCCCAATATCCTTATTGGAATAGACATGATCCGCCAGGTCTTTCACTTCATTGGCAGTATACCCGGTCTCGATTGCGATATTCATCTTAGCCGAATCCGACATTACCAGATGAGTTTCTACATCGTCCATTTGCTGAAGAACCTCTAGCAAACGAATTCCGTAGATAACGCCGCTGGCACCGGACATTCCCACGATTAACTGCACTGCCATGTACTCCTGTTATCAGGGCTCGTTCCGGGATTTCCCGCTGCAGTCTTTGAAACTACTTTTGCTTCCCGATTGGAAACCGCCACTGTTCTTGCTGGGATCGTTACTATCCAGATTGTTGCATCATCGTCGCGGCGCTGGCAAGCGATCTGTAATGAGGCAATTTCACTTCCTACACCCCGGCGGCTTTAAAAACCCAGCCCTTGCTTGTAAGATGTCGCTTTTCTTAAACCGTGATCATTCATCGAAGAACTCACCAATATGACCAAAGCCAACCTGTTCTACGCCCAATCCGGAGGAGTGACCTCCGTAATCAATGCCAGTGCCTGTGGAGTGATCGAAACAGCAAGGAAGAACAAAGATAAAATTGGCAAGGTCTATGCCGGCCTCAACGGCATAGTTGGTGCCTTAAATGAAGAACTGGTAGACACCAATAAGGAGAGCGCTTCCGCTATCGCGGCGTTGCGTTCCACTCCCGCCGGAGCTTTCGGCTCCTGTCGATACAAACTGAAAAGCTATCAGGAGAACAAACGAGAGTACGAAAGACTGATCGAGGTTTTTCAGGCGCATAATATTCGCTACTTCTTGTATAACGGCGGCGGGGATTCGCAAGATACCGCCAACAAGGTAGCTCAACTTAGTCTGGAAAAAGGGTATCCGATTAATTGCATCGGCATCCCGAAAACCGTAGATAACGACCTTCCTATTACAGATAACTGCCCCGGGTTTGGATCAGTCGCAAAATATGTAGCGGTGTCCATAAGAGAAGCAGGACTCGATGTCGCCTCCATGTGCGAGAGTTCAACTAAAGTATTTGTTATGGAAGTTATGGGCCGTCATACAGGATGGATCGCTGGCGCGGCAGGTCTTTCCAGCGAGCAGGAAGGCGATGCCCCCCATATTATCCTGTTCCCTGAAGTGGCCTTTAACAAGGAAAAATTCCTCAAAAAGGTAAAGTCCTGTGTCAGAAAATATGGATATTGTGCAATCGTGGTTTCAGAGGGTGCCCAAAATAAGGATGGCTCTTTCCTCACAGACGCGGGCGGTGTAGATGCATTCGGTCACGTGCAGCTGGGAGGGGTAGCACCCTTTGTTGCAAACATGATCAAAGATGAGTTGGGCTATAAATACCACTGGGCTGTGGCAGATTATCTGCAGCGCTCGGCTCGTCATATAGCCTCGGCAACCGACGTAAAGCAAGCCTATGCTGTTGGCCAGGCTGCTGTTGAGTATGCGCTGGCAGGGAAGACAGCGGTAATGCCGACTATTGTACGCGGCAAAGGAAAGAAATATTCGTGGAAAACCGGTGAAGCCAATCTCTCCGATGTGGCAAATGTAGAAAAGATGATGCCGCGAAAATATATCAGCAGAGACGGCTTTCATATTACTGATGAGGCCAGGGAATATTTTTCTCCGTTGATTCAGGGAGAAGATTACCCTAAGTACAAGAACGGCATCCCTCAATACGCCCGGCTAAAGAAACAACTGGAAAAGAAAAAGCTGAAAAAGTGGAAGGCTTAAATCAAGGAGCAAGCCGATCGATTGACCAGCTTTCTCCCCGACGGATATATCTGAATCTGTCGTGAAGACGATTGGCTCCACCCTGCCAGAATTCTATCTCTTCTGCTCGCACCCGATATCCGCCCCAGGAGTCAGGCACGGGAATGTCCCCGGCCTTGAATTTCATCTTTAGAGATTCAAATTGGTTCAATAAAACAGTCCGAGAAGTAAGAATTCTACTTTGTTCTGAGGCCATAGCGGCAAGCTGACTATCCTTTGGCCGACTCATGAAGTACTTCAGGGATTCAGCTGCTGAAACTTTTTCAGCATTTCCGCAAACTTTTACCTGACGATCAATACCATGCCAGGGAAAATGTAGACTGATTTTAGAATTACTTTCCAACTCTTCCGCCTTCCGGCTGCCATAGTTGGTATAGAACACAAATCCGCTTTCATCAAAGTGCTTTAACAATACTATTCTCTGACTGGGCTGCCCGTCATCAGACACGGTAGCGATAGTCATTGCTGTGGGGTCTTGTATCTTTAGGTCGAGCGCCTGCTGCATCCATTGACGAAATTGATCGAAAGGATTTGCATTCAGGTTCTCTCGACGCAAGCCATCGTGTAAATATTCTCGCCGCAGGGATTGGAGGTCCATTATTGATCCTGTCTAGTTTCTTTTGATTAAGTAAAGGGGATGGGAGAAGCGTTCCTAGCGAACGAAATCACCATAATTCCACAACTGCTGACGTGCAGTTCCCGCGGCATAATAGAAAGTACCTTGCCCGTGCTTGTTGTTGGCAAAGAAGCTACCTTCGAATTTATTACCATTGGGCCAGCGATAAGTCCCGCGCCCATGGTAATTGTCATTCTGAAACTCACCACTATAATTTTCTGTATTCTCGCTGAGCCAAAACTCTGAGTGTTCATTTTCCCGCCACTCAGGCAGATTAATAAAATAGGAGCCTCGGCCATGGCGTTTGTTGTTCATCCATTCGCCAATATAAAGATTACCCCTACCGTTCCAGTGCTTCCCACGTCCGTCCCGGAGACCTCTTCGCCAGTTGCCGTCATAAACTTCTCTTTCGGTAAAAGACAGCGGCATATCCAGGCGACCGATACCATGAAATTCACCTTCCGAAAAGTTGCCAGCATACTCTCCCTTGCCAAAGGGTGTTGTAAACTCCAATCTGCCCCGCCCGTCAACACAATCACCGGATACGCAAAGCTCCGCGGTGACATCTTTCAGTGATTGGGCAAATACAGGCAAGGCGAAAAGCATAGCCATCAATACTGCTGGTAGAGCAGTTAGTCGACTAGCATTAGATAATCGTCCCATAGCAGTGTCCTCTACACTTTAAGTGGCTCTGCACCCGATATATGGCTCTGCTATTGATTTCTAGCTTTTCAATTGAGAGCTTAACGGTGGTCGTCGAGCTATATAAGGATTATACACTCTTGATTGGACCTGATAACAAGCCTGATAAGCAGCTTGGGCCGCCTACTCGGCACATCTCACAGGATTAGGGCATGAGGTGTGAGAGATGTAATACACGAGACAAGCAGGGAGAGAAGACAACAACGTGAACCATGAACTGGACCAATGGCTGATTCAGGCTGGAATGGGCAGTATCGTCCAGCAAAACCGGCTCTCTGGAGGCAGCATTAACGAGGCCTCGCGCTTGCTGCTTGATACTGGCAGCGCACTGATTCTCAAACAACACCCAAAGCCACCTGCGAACATGTATAGGGCCGAAGCCGAGGGCCTCATTGCCCTATCTGAGGGAACCTCATTGCGGGTTCCACAAGTAATCCATACTGCGGAAAATTTTATACTACTGGAAGACTTGGGCAGTGGCCGGCAATCTAGCAACTTCTGGCAACAGCTTGCCTACGGCTTGGCGGAGTTACATAGCCATAAAGTGCAGCATTTCGGTTTCTCGATGGACAACTACTGCGGGTCTACGCCTCAAATAAATACGCCCCTCGTTGATGGCCATGAGTTTTTCGCAATGCGGCGTCTTCTGCATCTGGGCCGGCAATGTCTGGATGCTGGGCTTCTTGATTCGCAAACGTTTACAGCGATTGAGCATGTTGCAGAGAATCTCTCGACGTGGATACCAAACCAAGCTGCTGTACTCATTCATGGAGACCTCTGGTCGGGAAATATTCATTGCGATGAATCAGGCCAACCGGCACTAATCGACCCGGCTGCGTATTGGGGATGGGCGGAAGCAGAGTTAGCTATGACACTACTATTTGGCGGCTTTCCTCAGGAATTTTATCAATGCTATGGATACACCGCAGGTATTAACGAACAGTGGCGGGAGCGAGCAGGACTCTACAATCTCTATCACCTGCTAAACCATTTACTGCTTTTCGGTAGCAGTTATCTGGGACAGATACGAACGGGTTTACAACCGTACCTGAGAAACTAAACCACTTTCCTCAACACGTTCAGTGGACTAATACTCACCACCTGCCTGGTGGAATTCACTCCGAGGCCTGCAATCACTATCATGCCCAATAAGGGACCCGCGAACCATACCCAGTAGTGGAAGTTGAATTCCTGCTCAAAAATTTCTTCCTGCAGATAATACAAGCTCGCCTCAGCACCGATGGTCGCTATTAAACCGGCCATGATGCCAATGCTGGCAAATTCAATCAGCAGACTGTTAAGAATAAGCTTCTTTCCCGCTCCCAATGTTCGCAGGATGGCATTCTCATGAAAACGTTCATCAAGAGTAGCGTTTACACAAGACAATAACACCAGCGCACCACAAACCAGCACCAACACTGAAATTAACTCTATAGCGGATGTCACCTGGGCGATTATGGTTTGAATCTGCTCTATTAAGCCGTCTATCTCAATGATCACAATCGTCGGAAACTGGCGCACCAGATCGTTAAGTAAAATTTTCTGATCACTTTCCATCAACGTTGTGGACAGAAAAGTAGCCCCTAGATGCTCGATGGTTCCTGGTGAAAAAATGATAAAAAAGTTCGGCTGCATATTATCCCAGCGCACGCTGCGAAAACTGCTAACTTCGGCACTGACTGTTTGCTGATTAAGTTCAAACTCGATAGTATCGCCCAACTCAAGGTCGAGCCAGTCCGCATAATCCTCTTCGATGGAAACATAGCCCGGCTCAGACTGCTCGCCCCACCAGCTTCCCGCTGTCACTCTATTATCCGCAGGAAGATCTGCCGCCCAGGTAACCTGACGCCGCCCGAGACGCCCACCAACCTGCCCGGACTCAGCCTGTTCGTCTGCAGCATCTGCGGACCTCGACTCGCCAGCGCCATCCTCGACTGCAGGCTCTTCGCGCTGCGCCGACTCCGCCAGGGAGCTGCGCTGCCCTTCTGCATCCAGTTCATCCTGCGGCTCGGGAATGCTGCCGTTCACCGCCGTTACTCTGGCACTGATCAAGGGGTAAAAAGCGTTACTCTGTATGCCGTTGGCCGCGAAAAAATCCTGCATGCCTTCAATCTGGTCTGCAGTTATATTCATCATGAAGTGATTCGGTGTATCTTCCGGCAGCTGCGCCTGCCAATCATCGATCAGATCGGTTCTAAGCAGGGTAAGTATCAGCAGTGACATTATGGTCACCGAGAACACCATCACCTGTAATACATTCTGTTTGCGCCGTCGTCTGCTGGCGGTCATGGCCAGTTTCCAGGCACTGCCTGCCTTCATCCCCACTGAGCCACTTGATTTCAGCAACAGCAATGAAACCAAAGACAGAAAAATGGCAATGGCAGTAACAGAACTCACTAACACCGAAGTAAGCACCAGGTCCTGGCTATACCAATAGATTAGAAAAATCGAACCCAGGATTCCAAACACATAGGGTATGTTTGCACTGATTTTTTGCTGACTCATATCCTTACGTAATACCCGAAGAGGAGGAGTCTCTCGCAGGGCAAGCAAGGGCGGCAAGGCGAACGAAAGAAGGCATATAACTGCTGTTAGTGAGCCTATGACGAATGGCTGATATCCGGCTGCAGGAAGGTCTACGGTAAGGACTGATTGCAATAAGCGCAGGATGACATGATGAATACCCCAACCAAGAACGCAGCCGACCACCATCGCTGCTACTGCCAACACAAATTGAATAGACAGATAGATGAAGCCGATTTGCCCCGAGGTACAGCCCAGAGTTTTTAAAATTGCTACGTAGTCATAATGCCTTTCGGAATAACGTTTGGCAGTCAGGGCTATAGCCACCCCTGCCAACAACACCGCAAATAGCGAGCCCAGCAGCAAAAAACTCTCTGCCTTGTTCAGGGCGTCACTAATCTCTTCACTTTCATCCCGCACATCCCTGAGTCTGTATACCTCATCATATTCTTCTTCAAACCACTGACTGAAGGAATCCAGACTTTCAGCATCATCGGAGGCGAACAGATAGCGATAGCTTACCCGGCTACCTAACTGCACCACATTCGTCAGTGCTACGTCATCCATGCTTAACATCAGACGGGGCCCGGCATTGTCCAACATGCCGCCCTGCTGGCGATCTGGCTCGGCGATTATTATGCGCCCCACCCTAAGTTCGGCTTCCCCCACGAAAACAGAATCGCCAACTTGGATATTCAGTGCCGAAAGCGCTCTGGACTCGAGCCATACCTCGCCTGAAGGTGGGCCACTCTCTATGGGGAAACCACGAACAAAGGGCTGATCGGCGATAATAACCTCGCCGCGAAGAGGATAGGCATCACTGACAGCTTTTGCCGAAATCAGCATATTGCCGCCATCTGAAAAGGCCATCGAGGTAAAACTAAGAGTCCGTGCCGTCTTTAAGCCACGAGATTCGGCTTCTTCAATTATTGAATATGGTGGCTCTTGGCCGCTACCCATTACACGGTCAGCAGCTAGCATATTCGCAGATTCCAGCAGAAGAGCTTTTTCCAGTCTGTCAGTAAACAAGGCAATTCCACTTACTGAACTTACTGCCATCACCAAGGCGATGAACAACAGCTTCAACTCGCCACCCTGCCAATCTCGCCAGAGCAATCTCAACGCCAGCCTGAAAAGCATAGACAGAGACTTTCTGTCGTCGATAGCCAGAGAGTTATCAGGCACCGGCAGACTCCGCATTTTTTTCATCCGAGACAATTTCGCCGGCCACCAGCCTTACCGTACGGTCGCATTTTTTAGCTAGCTTTTCGTCATGGGTTACCAGCACCAGTGTAGTGGAAAACTCCCTGTTCAAATCGAAAAGCAATTCGATAATCTTGCTGCCAGTGGCAGTATCCAGATTGCCAGTGGGCTCATCGGCAAACAGTATTTTGGCTTCGGTAGCAAAGGCTCTGGCGATGGCTACCCGCTGTTGCTCTCCACCGGATAGTTGATTGGGATAATGATGCCAGCGCTCATCCAGACCTACGCGCTCCAGGAGCTTGCGGGCTTTTTCCCTTGCCTCGGGATCACCCTTGAGTTCAATTGGCAGCATGACATTTTCCAGAGCGGTGAGGCTTGGCAGCAGCTGAAACGACTGAAACACGAAGCCTACCAACTGACCCCGTAGCACCGCTCTTTCTTCCTCATCCATCTGTGCAAGACTGTGGCCGGAGAGAATCACATCCCCGGAACTGGCTCCATCCAGGCCCGCCATGAGCCCTAACAATGTCGACTTGCCAGAACCCGAAGCGCCCACGATAGCTACGGTTTCCGCCTTTTCAATGGATAAGCCAACATCATTTAATATGGTTAAAACACCTTCAGTGGTATCAACGCGCTTGCTGAGGTTTTCGATTTGAATCATATCTAATTACTACTCACTTCCAATTGTATCTGGTCACTGATAAATAGTGATTTCTGTCGCCTGTTAGCCCTTTTTTACAATTTCGCCAGCCAGTCGCTGTCTACCCTCTCCCGGAGGATTGTATATATACCCTGGAAGCCCGAAAAACTGTTACTTCAGCAGCTTTTCGCTGTGTCTGGATTATAGATCATTTATAAGCTTTTTTAGTATTTGTTGATGCTTCCCGGTGTTTCCCGCAGCGAAGCTTTGCAAGCAGTCACCACCCCTATAAAATAGGGAAAAGACAATACTGTTAGTGTACGTTAGCACGGCATATACGGTTTAACACAAATTGAAAGTACTTGTATGATCGACACGATAAACACCCGATTAATTCGACCATTGGTTTGTTTTCTCTTCCTGAACATCAGTGCCTCAGCGCACTGCGCGGAACAGCAACTTACCTTGTTAGTGTTCGGCGACAGCCTGAGCGCCTCCTATGGCATTGAGGAAGATAAAGGCTGGGTAAATCTGCTGGAAGAGAAAATAGAGCGACTACTGCTGCCGGTAAGAGTGGTCAATGGCAGTGTTAGCGGAGAAACCAGCACCGGCGGTTTGGTTAGACTTCCCGCCATGCTGGAAAACTACAGCCCCGACCTGGTTATTTTGGAGCTAGGGGGCAATGATGGTTTGCGCGGGCTGCCCGTAGCAATACTCAAACAGAACCTGGCTCAAATGATCGATATGTCCAGAAATAGTGGCGCTCAGGTTCTATTGACCGGCATCCAGATTCCGCCGAACTATGGCCCCCGTTATACTCTGCCGTTTTTTCGCATCTACGCAGAACTGGCGGATGAGAAAATGCTGCCACTGGTTCCTTTTCTCATCGATGGCATTCCACAGCAACCTGAGCTAATGCAAAGTGATGGCATACATCCGACAGCGGAAGCTCAATTTATGATCGTAGATAACGTTTGGCCGGAACTCGAGCCACTGTTGCTGGATTTGCTCAAGGAATAATTTACGAAAGAAAAGCAGGATAGATTTCGGTAGTGCACGAAATTATCAGAATGACAATTGGATATTATCCACGCCGTCCAAATCGAACCCCTTGCCCTCATACCAGCGACGCAGGACGGGAACATCTCCCTTGGCTTCACCGTACAATGAGGTCACCTGTTCGTCTCTACAGAAGCGAATCACTTCATCCAGCAAGGCAGAGCCCACACCTTGATTACGGTAATTCTGGGAAACTTCAATATTCTTAAGACAGAAACTGACACCTGGCGCTTTACCGTCAGAATAGGTGGATAACTGATGATTGTTTTCACCACTGGAACTTAGCTGTGCAAATCCTATGGTATTTACACCGCTATAAACCTTGAAAAACATGCGCGGAGACAAGCCTTTTGGCTTTACCACTTTAACGTCAGGCAATTCATACTGCAGTTGGTCAAACATTCTCGCACCCTGAAGGGCTCCGCCCTATAAGTCCTACAGCTATTCTATGGAATTAGGGGGATGCAAAGTGTGAGGCAGCTCACATTAGGAAGTAATTCCCGGGCGTGGTGTTCAAGTTACACCGTCACGATCGACAAAATTGCCGTCAGGAGGAAACTATGTCTTTGATATTCCTTGAAGCCAGTACCTGGGTATCTTTCATTCTAAACAACATGAAGGCTGAGGCGAGGTTGCACATGCCGATGAGTAACAGCGCCAGGTCGTAATTCCCATGCAAATCGTAATATGCCGCCACCAGAACAGGTCCAAGTGCAGACATCCCGAACGTGAACGGCATCGCGGTGGAACGTACTGAACCGAGGTACCGCCGACCGAAGAACGACGCCCATATCACTTCCTGTAGAGGCAACAGCCCTCCCCAGCCTACCCCCATCATCAGAAATGCTGCATAAGCCAGTAAGTCCCATTGCCTGCCAACACTGCAGACAATCAGCATCACCGACATGCCAGTAACGGCAGCTCCAATCGCGGCAAGCCGCTTGGGGTTATGGCGGTCGATTAACAAACCCCAGAATGGCTTGCTCAGAAACGCAGGAACTGAAGCCAGTGAAATCATTGAGGACGCTATAAACCGTGAGTAGCCGGCATCGGTCATCAGCGGGATAGTCTGAATCAGCATCACTGTAATGGATATCTGGAACAGTCCGAAAGCGAGAACCAGAAAATAAAAGCTACTGGTGCGCATGGCTTGCGCACGGGTCATGGACCTTTCGAAATCTGCCTTCGCTGCGTCACTCCCGCTGCCACTCATTTCTGCATGCGATTTCCCATCCGGATGCAGGTCATGGTCTTCCGGTTTTCTTCGCATAACCATCGCCACAGGCAAAGTAGCCAACGCAGCAGCAATACCCAGAACATGCCAGGACTCACGCCAACCAAACTGATCTACCATCCAGCTAGTCAGAGGGGGCAGCACTATACCAGCGAGAGAAATACCCATACCCGCCAGAGCCACTGCCCTGCCACGATGCTCGACGAACCATTTTCCAAGTGTGACATTGACTACCAGATTACCAACCATGGCAGCACCGGCGGTGAGAACGACACCATTTAATATAAGCCACTGGCTAAGGTTGTTAATATTACCCAACAGAAAGCAGGACACGGCCAGAATAATGCCACCGGTTAGTACAAAGGGTCTGCCACCATAACGATCAATATGGGAGCCGATAATGAATCCGGTTGCTGCAAGAATCAGCTGACCAATTGAGCGGGACGCTGAAAATTCTGCACGAGTCCAGCCAAATTCTTCAGTCATGGGGATCATGAATGAGCCAACAATATAGTTGGACATTCCCACAGCAACGAACTGGGTGACAAAGCCCGCCATGACAATAAAATAGCCATAGTAGATACGATTTTGTGTCACAGGAGGCGCCTGTTTATCCGGACAGGTCGGTGATATTTCCTATACTTTTTAAGGTAGCTAATACTAATTCCCCAAATCCTTGTAATAGATATGCAACATCTTTGCGGCCCAGACCAGAGCAAGCAATAATATCGCCGCACCGAAGTAATCTACCGCTGCAGCGATTCGGATATCCTATTCCAATAATCCCAGAGGCCTTAACAGGTTTTCCCAATCGTGAAACCCCGGCCTGTCCGCTCCAGTACCACCACCTAGTAGCAGCAGGCGCAATGCTCGGGCATCGGCGACATACGGAGCAAGGTCCATAATGGATTGTCCAGCCCACCGCAGGCAAATTGCAGCCGCAAAGCTATCCTTATTACGAATAAGAAATACCAGCATCAAAATCAGCGGGACCAAAACCTGAAAAAGACTGCCACCTAGAATAGCGATATAACGACCGAAGGGAGAGAAGAAAACGTGTCCGGCTTCGTGAAAGACTAAATCCACATTATGAAACCAGACCCGACCGATGGCATTGGTGCGGAAATCCATCAAGATAAAATCCACACCCCAAATAGCAAACAATAAAAACACCACAACGTAGACAAGAAAATTCCCGCGGGCCATGTCCGGCTGCGGATGAAGGTAGAATGTTTTTACTCTTTTCTGCCAGGTTCGTGCTGCCAATTCTTCCTGCTGCACTTCCTCAAGCTCATGGTCTGCCACCAGGGTTTTTATCCATTTGCTGAAAACCAATCCACATGAAGGGCACTCCCCATTAGGTGCATCATCGTGAGCCTGTCTTTGGTAATTGCATTTTGGGCAGGTCTTGTACATGGCGGCAATTCTACTGCTTCAACCAGCAAAAACCAAAAAGCCCGAAGCAACTTTATCAGCTGATTCGGACTCCATAGACTCATTGACGATCTAATTGTATCGTCGAGACTCCAGAATTCTGTCTCTATTGCGGTCATCCCGTCGGCGATTATTGCTGCCCGCAGCTGGTCGCTCCCTGCCACTACGATCTGCCTGGGACCTTTGTCGCTCAGCCCTACTCTCTGTTCGTGGAGCAGATTGGCTCTGTGCCCTCGGTCGATTGTTTTGCGGGCTCGCTGAACGTTCCTGCGTCCGGTTGCGCTGATTGAAAACGCCATTCGACGGCGCAGCTCTTTCGGTTCTGGCCCTATTCTGCGCATCATTCCCGGACTGTCGACCGCTGCGTGGAGCACCATTGGGCGCCCTGTTGCCAGTATCGTTGCGCCTGTCTCCCTGATAACCTCGAAACGTATCAGGAATGGCATTTTCACGCCGGGGAATTATGCGACCAGTAGAGCCGGACCTTCTATCATCGCTACTGTAGTTGCGACCCAAGTTGCGGCCCCTCGTACTATTATTGCGATCGTAGCGGTTATCCCGGTCGTTACTATAATTTCTGTTGTTTGAATAACTCCTGTTAGTGGAATAGGGGTTACGCGAGCTATTACGGTTTCTTCTCCATGAACCACCCCATGAATTCCTCCAAGAATTCTCCCACCCCAAACTCCAGCGGTTGCGCCAGGTATTTAACCAGGGATCGTTCCAGGAGTTATTCCAGGTGTTGTTCCAGCTACCGTTATAAAACCTGCTGTGGTTAAACTCCTGCCAAAGCCTGCCGTACAAATCGCCCAGCACAGACATTTGCTTATAGGCATAGTAATTGTAGTTACGACGATCCGCCCGCAGAAAAGCCTCTTCAAGAGTTCTGTAACGACGAGTTACATCCCTGAATTGACCGCGCACATAGGAGTTGCTTCTGTTCCTGCGCAAAGCCTCATCTAATTGTCGAGCTTCCCGCGCCAATCGTTGTGCCTGTTGACGCACACTGCTGTAATTGCGCACATAGCGCAGTTCATCAGCCATTTGATCAGAAACCAGATAGATACTATTCGCCAATCGTGAGAGCTCGAACTGAGAGGCAGACGCTGATACCGGCAGCAGTAGCAAAACCACAAATGCCAAAACAGGCACGAATACTGACTTGATAATTACGGTTAAATTATTTAATGGCCCGCCTGAGAGGCGGGCAATCTCCATACAGGGACACATGACAAAATCTCCTACAGGCCAAAATGGCCCGGGTTCCCATTCTTGAGATTCCACTATACGGTTGCTGTCTGAACCCTAACTTAATAGCCACTGTTTAAGCGGCAATTCAGCCAGAAGTCATTGCTCACCGCATATTCGCAGATATTTCGCGATTACTGATGAAACGCCCATTTGCAGGCTCTCCACCACCAGAGCGTGACCAATTGAAACTTCGGAGATGTGGGGGATTTGTAAAAACCGGTCGAGATTTTCAAGGTCCAGATCATGGCCGGCATTCACTCCTATACCAAGCTCAACCGCCCTGGCAGCGGTATCGGCATACTGGCAGGTGACTTTTTCCTGATCTACTGTTCCGTAATAACTGGCATAGTCTTCAGTGTAGAGCTCTATTCTGTCGGCACCTGCCGTCAGCACATGGGATACCAGTAGCGGCGACGGATCCAAAAACAGGCTGCTGCGAACTCCATTTTGTTTGAGCTCAGCTAAAACCTTTTTTAATAGTTTCATATTGCCGGGCACGTCCCAACCATGATCAGAGGTTAGCTGACCTGGCTCATCAGGAACAAGAGTGCATTGATCCGGCTGAACTTCGATCACCAAGGCCATAAACTCTTCAGAGGGATAACCCTCAATATTGAACTCGATCCCGGGCTTGTTCTTCAGATAGTCGCTAAGGTCATAAACATCCTGACGGGTCACGTGGCGTTCATCCGGCCGAGGGTGGACGGTGATTCCTTTCACACCTAGAGAAATAAGCTGATCAGCAAAGGTCAACACATTGGGGAAATCCCTGCCACGGGAATTCCGTAGAAGAGCGATCTTGTTTACATTGACACTTAGCACGGTCATTAAGCTTCTCCTCCGCTTTCGGCTAACAAGAAATCCTTGATTATCTTCAACACCAACTGAGGTTTTTCCGCATGAACCCAATGTCCGGCTTCCATAACTATTTTGACTGCAGCCTGTGGAAAGAGTTTTAGAATCGCCTGCTCCTGTGACGCCTTGATATATTCCGAATTTTCCCCTTTGATAAATAGCACTGGCTTTGGAAATACTGCATCACCCACGGGCTTTTCCCTCAGCTTTTCATAATTACTGCGAATTGCAGGGAGATTGATTCTCCAGCGGTAACTGTCACCGTCACGAACCAGATTAGTCAATACGAAATTTCTGGTGGCCTCATCTTCTATATAGTCACATGGCTGTCTTTCGGCATCCTTGCGGCTTGCAAGCGACGAGAGGTCTATAGCCTCCATACCATCCATAACCCGAAAATGCCCGTCTGCGGTATCTGAATAACTAACCGGCGCAATGTCCACAACCACCATTTTCTGTATTAGTTGAGGGTCTGTTTGTGCCAATTGCATGGCCACCTTACCACCCATGGAATGCCCTACCAGAAAACAGTTATCGATTTGCAGATGATCCAGCAAGTTTTTCAGATCATTCGCCATCAGGGAGTAACTCAGCTCTTCGTGCTGAAAAGATGCTCCATGGTTACGCAAATCAACTCCGTAAACCGCAAAATCTTTGGATAACTGCTTGCTGTGCCAACCCCAGTTACCAAGATTACCAAATAAACCATGGAGAATGAGTAGAGGGGTCCCCTCAGACGAGTACTGGCGATAATTTAAAACGGGCAGATCAGACATCGAGAGTTTTCAATATTTTCATAACATCTTCATGGTGGGTTTTGGTCCGCACCTTGTCCATGATGTGTGCCAGACGACCATTCTTGTCAATTATAAAAGTTGACCGTATAACCCCCATAAATTCCTTGCCCATGAATTTCTTGAGCCCCCATACGCCATACTTGTCAGTAATCCCGTGATCCTCGTCCGACAATAAAGTGAAATTCAAATCATGCTTCTCTTCAAATTTAGCGAGACGCTTAAAAGGGTCTGGGCTTATACCGATGGCGACAGTATCCAGCTTTGCCATTTGCTTTTTGGTGTCCCTGAGCCCGCAGGCCTGCACCGTGCAACCCGGCGTCATTGCCTTTGGGTAGAAATACAGGACTACATTCGACTTACCCCTGTAATCCTTAAGACTAACCTTATCGCCATTTTGATCGAGTAATGTAAATATGGGCGCGAGATTCCCGACTTTAATTGCCGCCATTGCTGTATTCCTTTTCGCTTCTCTTTCGAACGTCCCCATCCGGTTAATATTGTCGCAGGCGCGCATCGCCCAACGTTCCAGACAGCCATTATAACTCTGCCCAGCCTTAACAGCCTATCAATACATGCTATTATCGTAGCCATGATTGCTTCCCCCCGCTCCATTGTAGTTCTCACCGGCGCAGGCATTTCAGCCGAGTCCGGGATCAGTACATTCAGAGCAGCAGATGGTCTTTGGGAGAACCACCCGGTGGAACAGGTCGCGTCCCCGGAAGGCTTCGCCAGTAATCCGCAATTGGTTCACGAGTTTTATAATCAGCGCAGGAGCCAGCTCCTGTCAGAACAAACAAAGCCGAATCCGGCACATACTGCTCTTGCTAAATTCGAACACGATTTCCCCGGGAAGTTTCTGCTGATAACTCAAAACATAGATAATCTCCACGAGCGTGCCGGGTCGGAAAATCTCGTTCACATGCACGGCGAATTGCTAAAGATGCGCTGCATGAATTCATTGATAGTCTACGATATAAGAGAAAACATTAGCTTTGACACCCACTGCAGATGTTGCAGGTCTGCGGGCAACTTGCGGCCGCATATTGTCTGGTTCGGAGAAATGCCTTTTCACATGAATCAAATAAACAAGGCGTTGGAAAGTTGCGAGCTCTTCGTTGCTATTGGCACTTCGGGTAACGTATATCCGGCCTCCGGGTTTTACCAGACCGCAAAAATCCGTAGGGCTCACACGGTGGAATTAAATCTAGAGGAAACCGGCTCCGGGTTTGATCAGCATATTTACGGGAGGGCGTCACAAACAGTCCCTTCCTATTTCAAACAATTACTGCAATCCTGACAAAAACAAGCAACAGTAAAGATTTACGGAGAAGATATGTTACGCAAAATAGGAATAGGGCTACTGGGCCTACTGGCTCTTTTAATTCTGTTATCTCTATTGGTCTATCTACTCACCATGGTAGAACCGGCACCTGATGGCTCTGTTGCAGAGGCCTGGCTGGAACCCGGGCCCTATTCAGTAGCTACTGTAGACAGGATTTTTATAGACCAGAGTCGCTCCACCAATGAAAACAGGGATGCTCCTGACAAGCCGGAGCGAACACTGACAACTTCAATCTGGTATCCGCAAGATATCAACGGTGATGCGCCGTTGATAATCCATAGTCACGGCTTCGTTTCCTCTCGAACTGATTTAGGCTATGCCGCCGAGCACCTGGCCAGCTACGGTTTCATCGTCGCTGCAGCTGATTACCCGCTAACAAACGGTGCTGCCGAGGGTGGCCCCAATGCCAATGACGTCATCAATCAACCGAAAGATGTTTCGTTTCTAATCGATTCTATCCTGGCCCTTTGCGGCAGCGAAAAGCCATTTCCCAATAATATTGATGAGAATCGAATCGGTGTAATGGGTTATTCACTAGGGGGGCTTACCACTTCAATAGCCAGTTTTGACTCTCGCTTAAGAGATTCCCGCATCAGAGCGGCCGCATCAATTGCCGGTCCATCAGCTCCTTTCACGTCACGCTATTACCAATCCATCGATCTGCCCTTTCTGATGATAGCCGGCACGCTGGATGCCCTCATAGATTATGAAGCCAATGCCGCAATTATACCCGAGCGGATTCGCACCAGCGCTCTTGTGAGAATCGAGGGCGGCACTCATCTGGGCTTTGCCGGCATGTCGGAACCCATGTTGCGGCTGATGAATCATCCAGATGGACTGGGTTGTACTGCGGTAATGTCCAATATGGATGAAGATCCCTATGCTTCGTTTCTTTCTCTAGGAAATGAGCAGGATGGAATCTACATGGATCCTTCTATCCCCGAAGTTTGTGAGACCATGCCCACAGAGAAAGCCCTGCACCCGGCGCGCCAGCAGATGATTACACGTATGGCTTTAGTAACATTCTTCCAGGCTATTCTGGGGGATAGTGAGGCGATCAGGAACGAAGCCTATGAGGCGTTTGCTACCTCTCTGGCTGCAGACCTACCGGAAGCGACCACCACAATAAGACAGTAGAAAGCCTTTAAAGAAGAGAGGTGAGTTCGTCAGGAAAGTAAGGGCGGTTTCGCTCATTCAATGAAGTTGCAGTTATCACCGCTTTAACTGCCAATTCTCCGTCCTGCTTTCTACGAATCTCCTGGTCGAATGCCAGCTTTAGCCGTGATATCTGTCGGGCCGAAACACTCACTGTGAAGTCCTCCCCCGTCCTCAATGAACTCTTGTAGTCCAATTCAGCGCGGATAACCACCACAATAATGCCCCGCGCCGTGAGGTCGGCAAAATTCAAACCACGACTCTCCAAAAATTCATGCCGGGCATGCTCTAAATAGTGCTGATAAATAGCATTATTCACTATGCCCTGCATATCGCATTCGTAATCGCGGACTTTCATGCCCAGAATAAAACTTTGATCATTCATAGCATTTGATTCTATAAGAGTGGAAAGCTCGAGCAAGCCTAACGTAATAGCCAATCATCTGGAACAGCTGGACGAAATTTGCTACTTTCAGGAAATGTTATGGAAAACACCTATTTATAGACATGAGGAATATTATGAAATTATCGCACTTAGGCAAAATAACATCAGCTACACTGCTTGGCCTGGCGTTCTCTAGCGTCAGCCATGCGAACCACCACGGCGGGTCTGCCATGACCCTTGAAGATCTGATTGTTGGTGACCACCGCAACGAGGCCAATATCGTTCGCAACGAATCCCGCCACCCGGTGGAAACATTGGAGTTCTTCGGCCTGGAGCCGGGCATGACCCTGATAGAAATTCTGCCTTCAACAGGCTGGTATGCGGAAATTCTAGCTCCCTATATGCGTGATCATGGCAAATACTATGCCGCTCATTTTTCACCCAATGCCAGTGCGGCGTATATGCCAAGAATCCTTGGCATATTCGAAGAAAAAATTACTGCGCAGCCAGAGTTGTATGGAAAAGTTACGGTACGCCACCTTAATCCTCCCCACGAAGTGGCCATTGCACCACCGGAATCTGCGGATATGGCACTGACATTTCGCAATGTACACAACTGGGTAATGGCCGGTCAGGAACGCGAGTTCTTTGCATCCTTCTTCGCTGCATTAAAGCCTGGGGGAATATTGGGAGTTGTTGATCATAGGGCACGGCCCGATGCCGGAATGGACGTTATGCGCTCCTCCGGTTATGTAACCGAAGCATACGTAAAGGAAGTTGCTGCAGCTGCAGGATTCGAATTCGTAGAATCATCCGAGATCAATGCCAACCCCAAGGACCTCACAGTACATCCGGGAGGAGTGTGGACCTTACCTCCAAGCTTTGAATTAGGCGATCAGGATAGGGAAAAGTACGCTGAAATAGGCGAGAGTGATCGCATGACACTAAAATTCAGAAAACCCATGTAAGCGATTTCTTTCACAAGTACCCTGGGCAGTCTTCCGGGGCACAAACTTGGACAACAGAGAGTCGCCATAGTTTTAACAAATTATGGCGATTTTTTTGCCAACAGGTAAGGACAAACGCAAGTGACAAAACCAGTATGTTTAATATCGGGTGCCGGCGACTATATCGGCGCAGCCATCGCAAGACGCTTTGCCAGCGAGGGTTATACTGTTTGTCTGGGCAGAAGAAACGGCGACAAATCAGCAGCTCTGGTAGAGGAAATAAATGATTCAGGGGGGCAGGCCTTCGGCTACACTCTGGATGCCAGAGAAGAAACCCAGGTGCAGGAGCGCCTCGCAGCAATAGAGAAAGATATTGGCCCATTGGAAATTGTGATCTCCAATGCAGGAGGGAATGTTAATTTCCCCATACTGGAAACCACGGAAAGAGTTTTCTACAAAGTGTGGAAAATGGCCTGTCTCACGGGCTTTCTAACCGGCAGGGAGGCCGCAAAATATATGCTGCCCCGTGGCAAGGGTTCAATATTTTTCACCGGCGCTACCGCCAGCATGCGGGGCGGCAGCGGCTTTGCCGCCTTCTCTAGCGCAAAATTCGGACTCAGGGCTTTGGCCCAGAGCATGGCTCGAGAACTGGGACCACAGGGAATTCATGTCGCTCACTTGATTATCGATGCCGGAGTAGATACCGCTTTCGTCAGGGAACGATTGCAGGACCGCGGCATAGACCCGGACTCTCTTGAAAATAATACGCTAATGCACCCAGCTTCAATCGGCGACGCATACTGGTACATGCATAATCAAAACAGGGATGCCTGGACCCATGAAATGGATGTGCGTCCCTTTGCAGAAAAGTTTTAGGATCATTATTCGTACCTTTTGCGAAAACCCCAACTAATCAACGGAAAGACCAACTAGAAAAGCCAGTGGAAAAACGATGACAGTAAAAGTTCAATTTCATTTCGACTTCGGAAGCCCCAACACCTACTACTGCCACAAAGTAATCCCTGAAATTGAAGCCAGGACCGGCGTCAATTTTGAATACTTCCCAATACTATTAGGGGGAATTTTCAGGGAGACCGACAACAAATCTCCCATGGAACAATTTGCCGGCGTCAAGAACAAGAATGAGTATCAGGCACTTGAGTCAGCCCGATTCAGAGAGAAACATGGAATCACTGATTTCAGAATGAATCCAAATTTCCCTGTGAATACCCTGTACATCATGCGCGGTGCTATTTTTGCCCAGCAGCATGGTTTTGGTGAAGAGTACATCGACAAGATGTATAGCTTTATGTGGGAGCAGGAGTTGAAGATGGACGACCCCGGCGTTATCCACAAAGCCCTGAGCGACAACGGACTGCCGGCAGACGAAATTATTGCCGGCACTGCAGACCCAGAGATCAAGAAAAAGCTGATAGACAATACCATTGAATCAGTGGAGCGTGGTACGTTCGGCTCACCCACGATTTTTGTTAGCAATGAAATATACTTCGGCAAAGACAAATTACGTGATGTGGAAGAAGAAATAGTTCGTCTAAACAGCGCTGGCTAAACTATTTCAGTTTGCCCGATCATAGATGCGAACCAGATTGATCGCCGCCCGAAAAGAGTCCGGCTCTATGACCATCTCAACCCTTAACTGGTTTCCTCCGTTTAGCAGAGTATAGGTTTCCAGAGTAAAACCTCCATCTCTGGGGCGCGCCTCCACGATTAGAGCATCATCGGCAAAGTTGGCGAAGGAAAAATCATCGCCGCCTTCATTGTAAAAATCATTGGCGGTGGTTCTGCGCCGTCGACCATCAGTGTGAAACACTCTGAGCCAGCCGTCTTCATATTCGAATCGAAATTCCGGCTGCTGATAGGATATCTGCAGCTCATCATCGTATGAAATACGATCATACAGCTCTTGCTCAGCGGGGCCGCCGCGATAGAAATCTTCCTGGCGATTAAAAAAGCCGCGACTACCCTTGCCTCCACCTGCCTCGATAGCTTCTTCAACCTGGTCATCAGTATTATCACTAAGCTCGTCATTGATAATCCACGAGCCGGCAAAACCACGATCATCAGACTGGGCATTGCCTTGAATAGAGGTCAAGGCAATCCCTAGAAGTGGCAGTAAGAAAAGCAGTGGATACTTTTTCATGAACATGGACTCTAGATCTCTTTCAGCCATTGAGATATCACCTGGCCAATTTCATCCGGCGAATCTTCCTGCAGAAAATGATTCCCCGCAACTGTTACTTCTTTCTGGTTTGGCCAACTCCGACAGAATTCCCGTTGCGGACCTATCAAAATTGCCCCGGGCTCTGCATTTATAAACAACTTAGGCAGGTCTGATTCCGCTAACCAGTCTGCATAACTCTGGACTATATTCACCACTTCCGGCGGCTCACCTTCGATTGGAATCTGACGTGGCCAACTGAGTGTTGGCCTTCTGTCTTCTCCCGAATTTTTAAAAGGGCGCCTATAGACATCCATTTCTTCTTCGCTCAGGTCTCGCAATATCGACCCGGGCAAAACTTTCTCCACGAAGGTGTTTTTCTCTAGAACCATTTCCTCGCCCGCACTGGAGCGAAGCCCCTGAAACACTCCACGAGCCGCCTCCGGCCAGTCATCCCAGGAAACGGGTCGTACAATACCTTCCATATAGGCTATGCCTTTGACTGCATCACGGTTCCTGTTGGCCCAGTCGAAACCAAGGGCAGAGCCCCAGTCATGAATCACCCAAGTAACATTGTCAGTCACCCCGAGCGCTTCCAGCACAGCATCGAGATATTCCCGATGCTCGACGAAGCTGTAACTATCGGCACCGGTATTATCAAGCTTGTCAGAGTCACCCATACCAATCAGGTCGATAGCGATGCAGCGCCCCTGATCCTGTAGATAAGGCATGACGTTACGCCACAAATAGGATGATGTGGGGTTACCATGTTGTAAGATAATCGGATCACCCTCCCCCATTTCCACATAAGCCATTGTTTTGCCTTTAATCGTAATAGTCTTCTTTGGGTGTTCCTGAGCACTAACCATCATTTTCACTTCCATATAAGTTTCTGACATGAGAATAGACTGCTCGACCCAGCTTTTCAATTCATCAGCTGGGCTGTATCAATTGATCATGCCCCTGAAAATCAGATATGCTCCCTGCCCTAACTTTCAATAGCTAAGAAACAAGCACAGCGAGGAATACCAGTATGACTATGCAGAAAACCCCTCTTTTATTGTCGCGAATCCTTGGTAGAGGTGCCGTACTGGACCCGGATGTAGAGGTCGTCACCAAGCAAATCGATGGCATGCATCGGCAGACCCTTAAACAGACCTGGGATCGCGCCAATCAGGTAGCTCATGCCCTGAATGCCCACGGCATCAAAGTTGGCGACAGAATCGGCAGCTTCATGTGGAATAACTATCGACACCTCGAGTTGTATCAAGGCCTTCCCTCCATGGGTGCAGTGCTACACACACTGAATATCCGTCTGTCTTCTACTGATCTGGAGTACATCATCAATCACGCCGGCGACAGGGTAATTTTCGCCGATGAAGATTTACTGCCCTTGCTGGAACCTCTGTGGGGCAAGATTCCCTGCGTTGAGTTGCTGGTGATCTGTCGTAATGGTGAAGGTGGCGAGTCCAGCTTCGAGAATCAGGTGGACTATGAAGAATTCATCGCCGGCCACCCAACAGAATATGATTGGCCCGAGATTGATGAAAATTCACCTATGGGCCTTTGTTATACATCTGGCACCACAGGCAAGCCCAAAGGGGTCATGTATACCCACCGATCAACCTACCTTCACACACTGACAGAGAGCCTGACTGACTCCATGGGGCTTTCCGCTCTGGATTCGTTGCTGGGTATCGTTCCCATGTTTCACGCGATGGGCTGGGGGCTACCTTTCGCTGCATCGATGTTAGGTTGCAAACAGGTCATGTCCCATCGCTTTATGACTCCGGATTCCTTTCTGGGATTAATGGTGGACGAGGACGTTACCGTGTCAGCTGGCGTACCAACAATTTGGCAAGGCGTCAGAGCTATCCTCGAAGCCAACCCGGAAAAGTATGATCTCGGCCAACTGGCTCGACTCACCTGTGGCGGTTCCGCTCCTCCTGTGGAGATGATGCGCTGGTACTGGGACTCCTACAACATTGAAGTAATACAGGGCTGGGGCATGACCGAGACCAATCCTCTTGGCACTTTGTCCAGAAAGGTTTCCAAACGCTCTCAATTGAATATCACCGAAGATCAGCAATTTGAAAATATTGCCAAGGCTGGTTTGGCCATGCCGGGGCTGGAAATCGAAATCTTCGATGAAGAATGGAACCGCCTTCCCCATGATGGTGAAGCCGTTGGTGAGCTCTGTATCCGCGGCCCGTGGATTGCTGCCGAATACTATAACGATCCCCAGCCGGAAAAATTTCACGATGGCTGGCTGGTCACTGGCGATGTCGCCATGATCGACTCCGAGCAATACATTCTTATTGCTGACCGATCGAAAGACCTGATTAAATCCGGTGGTGAATGGATTTCCTCTGTTGATTTGGAAAACCATATTGTTGGCTTCCCGGGAATAATGCAGGCGGCAGTGGTTGCCCAACCTCACCCTAAATGGGATGAGCGCCCGGTTGCCTTGGTGATTCTTGCAGAAGGTATAGAGCTGGATCAGTCAGCAGTGCTTGAACACTGCATGAAGATCTTCGCCAAGTGGCAGCTCCCTGATGAGATTATCGCAACCGACGCCATTCCTCTGACATCCACCGGCAAGATCGACAAGAAAGTTATTCGTGCAAACCTGGAAGCGGAAGAATATAAACTTCCGGACCTCAGGTAATGACGATATTTTAGTAGCCTCATTCGGTTATTAAATACCCAAATAAAAAAGCCGGTAACAGTTAGACTGTTACCGGCTTTTTTATTTCTTTTTGATAGTTAGATTACTGTCCCGGATCGGTGGGGGCGTAATCAATTCCTTCAGAGTCGGCTCTTCTTGCTCCGGCCAGTATGCCAGGTAGAGCATAGTTGCCTTCATGACAGGCATATTCATAGACCTGCTCACCATTAGCGTTCATGGGCATTTCACCGCTCCACGGCTGAGAATAGTTCTGCGGGTCTTCAACTGTAAATTGATAAAGAATCGTATCTTCGGCGGTACGGGTAAATCGCTCGGTAACCGTCATCTGCGGCGAGCCATAGAAGCGATGTTCCAGCGATGAACGCATGCTCTGTTGAGGATGAAAGTTGGTAGTAAGTATCACCAGAGCGTCATCTTCATAATGACCTACCGAATCACCTAGCCATGGGTAAAGTGGCGGGTCCATATGCTCAGCATTCATCCTGACAATTCTTGCATCATGGTTCATCTCGGCAAGAAGAACCACATGGGATTCGGTTTGCACAATTTGGGTCAGGTTATTGTATAGAACAGGAAGCTTGGGTGGACCACCGGAAGAACCGAAACCTACCATGCAACGTTCTCCCAGGGGACGCACCTCAGGACCATCATAGGATTGTCTCTGCTGCATTGCAGCTGCAAAGTTCGCTCTGCCTTGTTCACTGTAAGGCAGGCGCCCATCAGCCGGGTCCACCAGAATTGAAGTGCGAATCTCGTTGCCCACTACCGCCAGTCGCTCACCCGGGTCCATCCAGAAGGTATTGTAGCCTCCAACGTTCTGACCGCTAGCAGGCGCTTCCCGGTTAGGGTCACTAGGCTGATTACTGGCTTCGTTTCTGGCCTGTACCATAGCCTCGATACGAATAGCTTCTTCTTCGCTGATTACCAGCTCTCCCCCAAAGCGCTGAGCACGCTCCAGATTAGTCTGGGTTGCGATTGACCAAGTGCCCTGAAAGTCAGGTACGCCAAACGCTGTACGCGGGGTGATATAGCCGGTTTCAGCGGCCGTAGCCTGACCCATCAAAACAATGGTCGACAGAGCTACAAATATTGTATATCTCATCTTTAATATCCTCTTTTCAGAAAGAGCCTTTCATTATTGCCCTTCCCGCTGGGTGCTAAATTTCTCTCGCAATCAATAGTTTCATTATCTCATTACTGCCGCCATAAATTTTTTGAATGCGACTATCTGCATACATCTTGGCTATAGGATACTCCATCATATAACCGTAGCCACCGAAAAACTGTAAACACTCATCTACAATTTCGCATTGCTTTTGGGTGGTCCACCACTTGGCCATGGCCGCGGTGGCATTGTCTAAGTTTCCCTCTGCCAATTTCATCGCGCAGTCATCTACAAAAGTTCTGGCCAGCTTCGCTTCGGTAAATCTTTCCGCCAAACGAAATTGGGTATTCTGGAAGTCCAGAATACGTCTACCAAAGGCTTTCCGGTCTTTCACGTATTCGCTGGTGATGCGCAGAGCTTTCTCGATGGCAGCACAGGCCCCCGCAGCAATGATTAGCCTCTCTTGTGGCAGTTGCTGCATGAGCTGAACAAACCCCTTGCCTTCTTCGCTGCCGAGAAGGTTTCCCACCGACACTTTGACATCTTCGAAAAATATTTCCGACGTATCCTGGGCTTTCTGTCCCAGCTTCTCCAGATTACGCCCTCTAGAAAATCCCGACTCCACCTTTTCGGTTTCGACCATGATGAGAGAAATACCCTTCCCTGTTTCTGCCGGATCGGTCTTGGCCACCACACAAATCAGGTCTGCCGTTTGACCGTTAGTAAGAAATGTCTTCTGTCCGTTCAAAACGTAGTGATCACCCTGACGAATGGCGCTTGTCTTCACGGCCTGCAAATCAGAGCCCGTGCCGGGCTCAGTCATGGCGATAGCCGAAACAATTTCTCCACGGGCCATTACGGGCAACCATTGTTGTTTCTGCTGCTCGGTACCATAGGAATTAATATAGTGAGCAACTATCCCCGAATGCACTCCATTTCCGAAGCCGGTGATATTGGCATAACTGAGCTCTTCAACCAGAACCATTTCATGTTTGAAATTTCCGCCACCGCCGCCATACTCTTCCGGAATAGAAGCACAGAGCAAACCGGCTTCACCCGCTTTGAGCCAGGCATCACGATCCACATATCCTTGTTTCTCCCACTTTTCCATATGGGGAACAAATTCCCTTTCAAGAAAGCGACGAACCGCATCCCGCATAATATGCAATTCCTCATCCATCCACGGCGATTTAATTTCTTCCAGCAGCATCTTTTCTACCCTTCCTTTTTAACTCTTTCCTGCTTGAGGCAGGCTTAACTCTCAACAGCACTCATGCGTTCGATAATCATGGCGTTTGCTGTACCACCGCCCTCACAGATAGAAATAAGACCGTAACGGCCTTCTCTTCGTTCTAGTTCGTGCACCAATGTGGTCATCAATTTGGCACCTGTACCACCGAGCGGATGGCCCAATGCCTGGGCACCACCATTTACATTCAGCTTGTCCAGGTCCGCATTAACAGCCTTTGCCCATGCCAGGGGCACAGAACCGAATGCTTCATTAACTTCGTAGAGGTCCATGTCATCTATAGTTAGCCCTGCCTTCTCCAAAACCTTTTGAGTTGCCGGTATAGGGCCTTCCAACATGATCACGGGATCTGAACCAACCACAGAGAGGGAATGAATCTTGGCGCGAACAGGCAAGTTGTATTTCTTCACCGCCTCTTCATTAGCCACCATGATGGCAGCGGAGCCATCACTAATCTGGCTCGCTGTACCTGCTGTAATCACACCGTCTTCTCTTAAGGTATTAAGTGACTGCATACCTTCAAGAGTCGCTCCGGCACGAATGCCTTCATCGATGGTATGCACGTCAGCGCTGCCATCTTCCAATTTGATATTCAGCGGCACCACTTCATCTTTAAAATACCCACTCTCAGTCGCCGCAGCTGCCTTCTGATGACTCGCCAGACCGAATGCGTCCAACTCATCCCTGCTGATTTCATATTTCTCCGCCAGCAACTCGGCACCATCGAATTGACTGAATTGGATACCCGGATATTGAACCTCCAGGCGCTCTCCTTTTGGCACACCTCGACCGTTGGCAAGACCATCTTTAATATTGGAGCCAATCTCAACCGTACTCATTGCCTCAACACCGCCGGCAATCACTACATCCTGAGTACCGGACATAACAGCCTGTGCCGCAAACTGTATCGCCTGCAATGAAGATCCACACTGTCTGTCTACAGTTGTGCCAGGAACTTCCAGGTCGAGCTTGGATGAAAGGGAAACGTTTCTGCCCAAATTTCCAGCCTGGGATCCTATCTGCATCACCACGCCAAAGATCACATCATCTACACCGTTTGTGGGAATTCCTGTTCTATCCACTAATTCATCAACAACGATTGCGCCCATATCTACCGGGTGAATATTACTGAGCCGACCTTTCTTTCTTCCTGTTGCGGTACGAACTGCACCAACTATATATGCATCTGCCATTTCTTAATCCCTAATCTCAAATATATAAACCGTTCAAGCCAACCTGCCAATCAGGCAGGCATACGAATTGCCGAATCCAGACGAATAGTTTCGCCATTCAAATATGTAGCCCCCACAATATGAGCGACTTGATGAGCGAACTCATCGGGGTTGCCCAAGCGCTTGGGGAATTGGGTTATGGCGATAAGCGGATCCCTGACTGAATCCGGTGCTTTCGCCAGCAAAGGGGTTTCAAAAACGCCCGGTGCAATAGTATTTACGCGGATACCCCGCTTGGATAAATCACGGGCAATAGGCAAGGTCATGGAAACTATCCCGCCTTTGGATGCAGCATAGCCCGCCTGCCCGGTCTGCCCATCGAATGCGGCAATAGACGCAACATTTACAATCACGCCCCGTTCACCGTCTTCGGTAGCAGGTTCGTTTAACTGCATAACTTCCGCGCAAAGCCTGAGCACATTGAATGTGCCAATGAGGTTTACACGAACAATGTTTTCGAATCTCGCAAGCGGCATGGGACCATCCTTGCCTACGGTGCGGGCCGCGCCGCCGATTCCCGCTGAATTGACATTTATATGGATGGTGCCAAATTTTTCTTTGGTCATAGCAACCGCTGTTGCCACCGCTACCTCATCCGATACATCTCCGGCATGGGCGATGGCGCAATTACCGAGCTCCGCCACTGCCGCATCCAGAGCCTCCTGATTGAGGTCAAACAACATCACATTTGCTCCTGCAGCGATGAAATTCCTTGCAGTTGCAAGCCCCAGACCTGATGCCCCTCCAGTAATTAGGGCTGTTTTTTTCGCTAAATCCATCGGTTTTGCTTCTCTCAAATTACATAAAGGACGCAAGAGAATAAGGTATCCGCTGTAAAAGAGAAACCTCTTTTTCGCACCTGGAACCTGCTCAAACCCCAATATCAGCGGCCATAGTACAATTTCATTTATCCCCCCATTCCCCTATCATTACATTCCCTTGTATATTTCACTTTGGAGACACAGAAATGGGAGCCCTTTCGGGAATTAAGGTTTTGGAAATGGCAGGCATAGGACCTGCGCCGTTCTGCTCAATGATGCTCGCTGACATGGGCGCTGAAGTCATACGTATCGACAGACTCAATCAGAAGGGAACTGGTCACAGGGGCAACATCCCTCTGAGAAGCCGTCGATCCCTGGCTCTGGATCTCAAGAATCCGGAAGCAGTTGAAACCGTGCTGCGTATGGTTGAACAGGCAGATGTGATAATCGAAGGTTTTCGCCCCGGCGTAATGGAGAGATTAGGGCTGGGACCGGATGTTTGCCTTGAGAGAAACCACCGTATTGTATTTGGCCGCATGACTGGATGGGGCCAGGATGGACCTCTGGCTCTGGCAGCAGGTCATGACATTAATTATATCTCCATAGGTGGTGCTCTGGGCGCTATGGGTCATGCTGACAGACCACCTGCCCCACCACTTAATCTGGTTGGCGATTTTGGCGGCGGCGCAATGTATCTTCTCACCGGCATACTGGCCGCATTACTGGAGCGAAACACATCCGGCAAAGGCCAGGTTATCGATGCTGCGATGACAGATGGAACGGCAAGCTTACTGACCCCTGCATACGGAATGATGGCTATGAATATGTGGACTACCAAAAGACAGGATAACAAGCTGGATGGCGGCGCTCACTATTACGGCAGTTATGAATGCAGCGATGGAAAATATATATCCATCGGCTCAATCGAGCCGCAGTTTTACGCACTTCTTCTTGAGCTTTGTGAAATCGAAGATGAAGAATTCAAACTACAGAATGACAAAAATCATTGGCCCTCTCTTAGAGGGAAGCTGGAATCCTTGTTCAAAACAAAAAGCCGCGATGAATGGTGCACCATTATGGAAGCAACCGATGTCTGTTTCGCTCCGATTCTTGACTTAAAGGAAGCTCCAGAGCATGCCCATAACAAACATCGTGGGACATTTGTGAAATACGAAGGTATAACCCAACCTGCACCTGCGCCCCGATTCAGCCGCACCCCTTCCGCAATCAGCTCAAAGCCCTGTTTGGCAGGCGAACATTCCGAGGCTATTCTTTCAGATTGGGGCTTCAAAGCCGATGAAATACAACAGTTAAATGAGAAACAGGCTATATAGGGCTTCTGGACAGACTGAACCATGGCAAATCCCGACCTCATTATTACTCTCGCTATTATTGCCCTGATAACTGGCGTGGCATTGCTGGTGAACTGGGCTGCCAATCGCCTGATTCCGGGATTACTGGCAAATGCTAGCAAGTCAGGATTTCGCACCCCCTCTTGTCTCCGTGCTTTTCGCTAATTTTCTAATTATGGGTGGACGATTGCCGGTACTTATTGGTCTTGGTCATTTCTGGAACCAGGAAAACTCGAAGCTACCTTTCATCACCGGCATAGTGCTGGTGGTTGCATCAATTGCTTTCTACTACTTTACTTTAATTAATGAATCCATCCTCTGGCGCGTGCGAATCTGTACCGCGACAATAATAATGTTTAATGCATGCTTCGTTTTCGTCGTCTATAAAGGCTTGGTGATCGAACGAAAAATCAGACCGGCTGCTGCTTTGAGCGCAAGCTACGGTGTTTATATATTAATTATCCTTTTCAGCTTTAACACCCTAACAGAGACTATTCTATTGTTCCTCCGTGGCGATGTCGCTCTAAGTGATTACAGTCTAAATAATTCAAGCCTACTAATTGGCTATGTTGTGACTGTGGTTATTTTTACTTCCGGTGTCCTGTTAATGACTATGGAAGAGTTAACCGCGGAACATCATGAAAATGCGATATATGACCCTGTAACAACCATCCTGAATGGCCGTACTCTTACAGAAGTAGGCAACAGAGTTCTGGGAATTGCCCTGCGTTACACGAAGCCTGTTTCGCTGCTAACTCTGGAGGTTACCAATCTCAACGAGGTGATTAATGCTCATGGTTTCAAAGTGGGTAATAAATTAATTCATCACTTTGCTCTCATAGCCAGTGACCGCCGCAGACATGAAGATGTTCTGGCCAGATCGGGACTCAAGACGTTCAGAGTAATTCTTACCGGAGTTGATGAAGCCGGCGCTGCAGTCGTTCTCGAAAACATTAGAAATTCTCTCCGTGCCGAGGAATTTGTCTATCGCGGGAATAACATCAAAGTTAAAGTAGCGGCATCAATCATTACCAGAAGAGAAGACGATCTTCATCTACAGCAAATGCTTCAAGATGGCGATGTAGAATTGCTCAGGTACGAGACCGAAGTACTCACCGATAGCTAAGCCTCACAAATCACAAACAAAACTTTCAGACTTCAGGATTATTGCCATGCAATTTAATTCCATTCTATACACTATCGAAAACCAGATTCTGACAATCACCCTGAATCGTCCTGAGAAGATGAATTCGTTCACCGTGGAGATGGCCTACGAACTGGTTGATGCCTTTAAGCTAGCCAGTGAAGACGATGATGTGAAAGCCATTGTGGTAACGGGAGCGGGCAAGGCATTCTGTGCCGGCATGGATCTTTCTTCCGAAGGCAATGTGTTTGGCCTCGATGAAAGCCTGCAACCTGATATGGAAGACATGAGAACCAGACTTAATGATCCCGCCATACAGCAGGGGGTAAGAGATACCGGGGGCGAAGTTACCCTTGCCATCTACGAGTGCAAGAAACCGGTAATCGCCGCAATTAATGGTGCCGCAGTCGGCATTGGCGCAACCATGACCTGCGCCATGGACATACGACTGGTTTCCGACCGTGCCCGTGTAGGTTTCGTATTTAACAAAATAGGTATCACCCCGGAGGCCTGCTCTTCCTGGTTCCTGCCCCGCATTGTCAACATGGGTACAGCACTGGAATGGATATACGGCGGTGACCTGATCGAAGCCAAAGAATTGGAGCACAAGGGTTTTGCTAACTCAATCGAAAGCAGTGACGAATTATTGGCAAAGGCCTATGCCATTGCCGAACGGATTACCACTCACAGCCCGGTTGCTATCGCCCTGACCCGTCAGATGATGTACCGCAATGCAGCGCAACCACATCCCCTGGAAGCTCATCGGGTAGATTCGCTCGCTATTTTTTACGCCAGTCAACTGGGCGGCAAGGAAGGCGTACAAGCATTTCTGGACAAACGTACTCCAGAATACACTGACAAGGCCAGTGAGATGCCGCCTTTCTATCCGTGGTGGAATTCATGAGCCTTCGCCTGGTTCGGATTAGCTATATGAAGCGGGTTTAGAGTATGCTGCTAGAATCAACAATCACAGCGACACTGATTAGACACTAGCCATAAACTAGCAGGAAGCAAGCAATGAGCGATTCATCTCTAAAAGACAACTTCGACAATCTACTGGCCACTTCCGGTCGTGCACTTCTGGCACTGTATTTTCTTGTGTTCGGCGTTCAGAAAATTTTTTCCTTCGAGTCCATGTCTACATTCATGAGTACTAGCGGAATGTTTATGGTGCCGTTCTTTCTGGTGCTGACCATTATTGTACAAGTAGGGGGCGGTGCAGCTCTGCTACTTGGTTATCGCACTAAATTCGCCGCCTTTATCCTCGCGGGACTAACACTGGTTATTAGTCTTGTAATCCATGACTTCTGGACAATGCCCGCCGGCGAGTTGCAAACGGGACATGAAACCCAGAATTTCGTCAAGAACATGGGCATTATGGCGGGCTTATTGGCTGTAGCCGGCCTTGGAGCCGGTCCCTGGAGCCTTGATAATCGCAAATCAGCCTCCGTCTAACTCAGTATGCTCCTTCTAGCAAAACTTTTGTATTAAGCTATCTTTAAGGGTCGGGGAGCAATAATGTTATACCGATACAGGACCACCTATGAGTTATGTCAGAGTCGCAACATTGATTGGTTTGATTTTTCCACTAATTGCGTGCGAAAGTTTGAGAATAGAGGATGATGGCATCCCGCGAATCAATTCACAGCGGGACATTGATGAGTATAATGCAACTGTCAGCTCGGAAGGTGAGAAGCTGGTATGCACCAGGGAACGGCCTCTCGGTTCCAATATTCGTCAGTATTTTTGCATGACACAGAACCAGCGTGACAGACTGGTGACTGAAACCAGGGACAATCTGGATGACCAGTTTTAATAGTATCCGTGTTGAAATGATATATTAGCTATTCAGGAGATAATCTGATGATCATGGTTCAATCGACATTTCATGTACTGCCAGAATCCCGAGCAAATATTCTCGAGATGATGAAAGAAATGGTTCACCTTTGTCGCGAGGAACACGGCTGCGTAAGCTATGAGTACTTCGAAGGAATCACCGACCGAAATCAGATAATCCTGCTTCAGGAATGGGATACCGCAGAGAATTTGCAAGATCATTATCAAACAACCCATATGCAAAAATTTATCAAAAATTTGGGGGACTATCTCGAGAGTGACGTAGTAACTCGCAGCTATGTATCTCCTAATGAGCCACCTGTAGCAAGCAAGCTCACGGACGAGAAGGCCAAGCCGGAACAAACTATTCACTAATTATTTGACGTTTAAACCGACAAAACAGACGACCACTCTATTGGAAGAGATAGAACGGGCCAAAACAAGAATAATCGACCGGCAATAATCGGCAGGCAACAATATGTTCTACACTCTTCAAGGTGACCAAAAGGTCCCTCTCTCATCTAGCGAAAACACTCGACTGGTAAAATGGCGTATCTCCACATTCTGGGTTTGCCTGCTGGGCTACGTTGGCTACTATATTTGTCGCGGAAATCTCTCTGCCGCTTTCCCATTATTGGAACAGGAATTCGGCTTTACCAATACCCAACTAGGGCTCATCGCCTCACTATCAGAAATGGCCTATGCCGCTGGTAAATTTGTTAATGGCCCTCTCGCTGACCGTATAGGTGGTCGCAAAATTTTCTTGATTGGCATGGCTGGCGCAATAGTCTGGAACATCATATTTGCGCTGAATTCGACCCTGGCCGGATTTATCATCGTTTGGTGTCTATGTCGCTACTTCCTCTCTATGGGCTGGGGCGGCCTAACCAAGACCATAGGTAACTGGTATCCCAGCGACCGTAACGGCACGATCATGGGTCTTATCAGTGTTAACTTTCAATTCGGCGGAGTAGCCGCCACCCTGTTCGCCGGCTTTCTCGTCGCATCGGGTGTCTCCTGGCAGGGAGTTTTCATCTACCCGGCAATGGTTCTCAGTGCAATTCTATTGTGGTCATATTTTGCTTCGAAGGCAGGGCCCGAAGAGGTCATTCCCGGAGCGCTGGTCACAGAGAACGAGATGTCCAAGGAACAGCTTGCTGACTATGGCGAAGAAGAAAAACCAGCTGTTTCCACAATTCTTAAAACACTTCTTGCTCTACCTATTTATCGTCAGCTTCTTGTATTTAGTTTTCTCACCACCTTGCTGCGTTCGGTATTTCTATTCTGGACTCCGAAATTTCTTTTCGATATCGGGTTGGGTGCGAGCAGTGCCATTCTGCGCTCCGCCATATTCCCTTTGTTAGGCGTTCTCGGCACACTTTTTATCGGATGGTATACGGACCATCATGCTCGCAATGGCGACCGCGCGAGAATGATGTGGATAATGCTATCCGTTTTGATTTTTTGCTTGCTGGCGATTTCCCTGCTAAGTGCGTCCGAAACTCCACACTTCAATATGATTCTATTCTTTCTGGGCGCCAGTGGTTTCTTCCTACTGGGCCCCTACTCCATGAGCAGTGGCTGTCTGACTCTGGACATAGCCGGAGCCAAGGGCGCAGGTTCCTGTACCGGAATAATCGATGGAATGGGATATATTGGCGGCGCTATAGCGGCGTTTGCTGCAGGCGCCATGTCTGACTACCTTGGCTGGTCAGAGGTATTCCTAGTTCTCTCAGGCTTTGCACTGATTTCAACTCTCAGCGCCTGGTTTATGTCGCGAGGATTTCAAAAGATCGCCAGAGAACAGAACTAAAACCTGTTACTACCTAATTCAAAAAAAAAAGACTCACCAAAACCAGTCTCAATAAATTGAAAGTTACCGTCCTGCTTCAAACTCAATAATTTCGTCGGTAATCTTTCTGGCTAGCGGATTCGGAATAGGGAAACTCAAACTGTATTGAGAAATTTTCCAGCCCTGCCCTGTTCTTATCAGCACTCCAGTACCGCGGCTAGTACCGTAACTCTGGCTCAATAAGATTTCGTCAAACCAGGCACTATCTCTATCGGGGGTGATAGTGATATTTCTTTTCTGTGGCGTGTAAGTCCAGCCACTTCTGCCAGCGGCATAGGCTCTGAATTCTTCCTTCTCCCAGCGCTCCGAGGCATCGGAACCAAGAAATACGCCATCATCGCTCATTAAAGAAAAATAACCCTGCCAGTCCCCCTCGGCAGCCGCCTGATGATAGCCATCCAGTACGGCATTGATGTCCGCCTCATCTCTCTGCTGTGCGGACTGTGCTTGGGCAATAGAAGCGAAGGCAAAAGATGACAACACTGTCACCAGCATAATTAAATTCGACTTGTTGTAAGTTTTCACAGTCATTCTCCATGAAGATATAGATACCGATATCGAAGCACTACTGATTAGCTTGCTGGCTTGTCGGCAAACTCACCCTGTTTCAGACGTTTGAAATAGTCTTTAGCCGCGGCTCTCACTCTGGGAGCCAATACGATCGTGGAAAGCATGGTGGGTATGGCCATAGTTGCATACACACCATCAAACAAACTGATTATGGCATCCATGGAGGCTACAGCACCCACAGTTATCAACGCCATATAAGTCCACATATAATATTTCTGCTTAGCAGTACCGAAAAGAAACCCCATACACTTACTGCCGTAGTACCAGTACGTAAGCACAGTAGTGGTGCTCAGAATCAATACCATGATTAGCACCAGGTAAGAGCCAAAACCTGGAAATGCCTGCTCGTAGGCCTGTGAAGTCATGGTCACGCCTACTGCGTCACCCTGCCATGCACCGGTTACCAATAGCGCCAATGCGGTGCAGGTACAAACAATCAGCGTATCAATTATCGGCCCCAACATTGCCACCAGGCCTTCCCTAACGGGCTCATTGGTTTTCGCCGCACCATGGGCCAGAGACTCGGTTCCGATACCTGCCTCATTGGAAAACACACCACGCTGCACACCAATTAACAGCACGGCACCGATACTGCCGCCAGCAACTGCAGAGCCTGAAAAGGCATCGGTAAAGATCAGCATAAACATGGCGGGGATCTGGCTGGCATTACTTATCAACAGGGCGAAGGTAATAATGAAATAAAATATCACCATGCTAGGAACCAGTTTACCTGCTACCGCTGACACTCGTTTGATCTTGCCGACGGCTATGGAGAACAACACAACCGAGAGAATAATTCCCATGGTCAAGTCGAAGGTAAAATGATCATCGCTACTGGCAAGCCCGGCCGGAACAGCGATTACGTCTCTTAGAATCTGTACCAGCTGATTGATCTGAAATACCGGCAAAGTACCTAACATACCCGCTATAGCGAACATCCACGCCAGCGGCAACCAGTGCTTACCCAGCGCTTCACGGATCACGTACATGGGTCCGCCCTGCAACTCGCCACTGTCGTCATAACCGCGAAACATAATCGCCAGGGATGCCGTGTAAAACTTGGTAGAGATTCCCACCAGTGCAGTTACCCACATCCAGAATACAGCCCCCGGTCCGCCAACGGTAATTGCAACGGCAACTCCGGTAATATTCCCCAGACCGATAGTCCCTGCCAGAGCAGTAGCCAATGCTCGATAGTGAGTAATATCTCCCGCCGCGTCACTGGACTCATCGGAATATTTACCACGCAGCAGATCGAAGCTGTGGCCCATATACAAAAAATGCTGCATACGGGAGTGGGCCATAAAGAAGAAACCGCCACCTAAAAGCAGCACCACCAGAGGCGGTCCCCACATGAAGTTGGCAAAAGCTGCCAGTGCCGTTTCTATCTGGCTCAAAGGAGGTACATCGAAGTCGAGTGAAAAGACATTTCAGAAAGAAAGCATTAAACAGAAGCATCGAGGCCGCTGATGCGACCCCGATTTATGCTGCTATTGCTCTGCGGCCGCCCGGGCATCAGCCTCGAGTCTGCGCGCGCCCGCTAGGATGGCCTTCATGGCGTAGTTACCTTCGTGGCAAGCGTATTCATAAAGGTCTTCACCTGTATACATAGGCATCTCAGCCGTCCAGGGGTCAGAATATAGATCAGGATCATCGATAGTGAAGGAGTAGTGAACCTTGTTGTCAGCCACTCGGGTAAAACGTTCAGTCAGAGTAATGTTCTCTGAGATCAATTGCTCTTTATTGACTTGCCATGGATTGAAATTGCGAGTCTGAACTACCAGGTCATTGCCTTCGTAGTAGCCGATGGAATCCCCTAGCCATTGCTCGAAAGGCAAGTCGCGGAAGTCCTGATCGATACGAACAATTCGCGCGTTATGAACCATCTCTGCCAGCAACACAACATGAGTAGGAGACTGCACGATCTGCATATGGTTGTTATAGAGACTGCTCATGAAAGGAGCAGTAGATGAAAAGCTCACCAGACAGCGATCGGACAGGGTTCTACCTTCCGGGCCATCACTTTCGGCAAATCCCATTGGCAAGCCACTTCTCTGGCTGCGACGAACTGCAGGGCCTTCTTCCTTCCAGGGAATCTTGCCATCGGCTGGTTCTACAATCAGCGAAGTTCTAAACTTACCATTCATCTCGGCAAGCGCATCACCTGGAGTAATCCAGAAGCCGTTATATCCACCTACGTTGTGGTCACCCGGCGCTTCTGCACCGGTGGCTTCCAAAAATGCAATATAGTCCGGAGTGGAAACCATTTTCTCAAGCATTGTTGCTTCGTCAACTTCCAATGCTCCGTCATAAACATCGGGACGCTCAAGGCCTGTTCGGGTTTTGAAGTTCCAGATTCCCTGAACATCGGGCACGCCAAATTCAGTCATTGGCGGCGTATAATCTTCCGCAGTGAAAGCCACATTGGCCATAAGCAGGCTCAGGATCGAACCGGTGCTAACTACTAAGTTTCTCATTTGAATTTCCCCACGTATTGATTCTGTTATCTGCTTATCGCCAGAGCGTCTTCTATGGTCAGCTATTGTCCCCTAAGCTTAATGCAGCCCTCAGGCCACAAGCAAGCCGGCTGCCCGCGCAGGGGCTGAAAAGAGTGATTTAACGGATATTATCGGCAAATATGAAGTCAGAAGGAGGATTTTGGCCTGCCAGATGCTCTACAAAGTAGTCCCAGCGCCGCTCCATGAAGTAGCGCCTATTGCCAAATCCGTGCCCTGCATTGGGCAATATCACCAGATCGAAGTCTTTATCAGCCTCGATAAGCGCATCAACCAACAACAGCGTGGACGTTGGGTGGACATTGGTATCAAGCATGCCGTGGGCCAGCAACAACTTGCCTTCGAGATTCTCTGCCAACAGCTGGTTTGCCTGATTGTCGTAATTGGTCGCGGACCCGAGCTCATCAGCGGCTTCATCTAAAGGATTATTTTCTTCAAAAGTTTCCAGCATACCTTGGTAGCGCTCACCCCAATCGTCTTCATAGTTGCGATTATCATGATTACCCCCGCCTGACACCGCTACTTTGTAAAAATCCGGATAACGTAGAATTCCTCTGGCAGAGGCAAAACCACCGCCTGAATGACCCCAGATGCCAACGCGGTCCAGATCCATCCACGGGTTCGCAGCTCCCAGCTGACGAATCCCTGCGATCTGATCCGGCAGACCGTTATCCCCCATATCTCCATAGTAAGCATCATGAAAGGACTTGGAACGCCCCGGTGTGCCCATGGCATCGAGTTCCACAACAATAAATCCGAGTTCTGCAAGAGATTGTTTGTCGCCTCTTGCAGCCCGAAAGGATCTGCTGCCAACGCTTCCTGCTTGCGGACCCGGATAGACGTAATTCAACACCGGGTAGGATTTGCTTTCGTCAAAGTTGGTCGGCTTGTACATCAAACCGTAAATATCAGTGATCTGATCTCTTGCCTTTACGATGAACGGCTCTGGTGGAATCCAGCCACTAGCCTGGAGAGGTGCGATGTCTGTGTCCTCGAGACTCAACACATTATCACCTTCAAGATTCCGGATTACCGACTTTGGTGCCTCTGTGGGGGTGGAATAAATATCGGTAAAAAACTCATTCGAATCCGAGAAAAAAATAGAGTGATTGGCAATCTCGGGAGTGAGACTCTGTAACTCACTGCCATCAAAATTAATGCTATATAGATACTGGTAATAGGGATCTCCATCTTCCAGATGGGCTCCTCTGAAGAAGATCTTTTCCTGCTCCAAATCCAGCTTCTCAATACTGATTAAATTCCAGCGTCCGGAAGTAATCTGCTGCTTTAGACGACCTGTTTGCAAATCATGCAAGTAGATATGTCCCCAATCTTCCTTCTCGGAAAACCAGATAAACTCATTACGCTCGTTCAACACACGCCAGTTTTCCTGCGAGTTGGGGCCACCTTCATAATGGGTTTCAACTATCTCCTCAAAAACATTACGCACTTCTCCGGTCTCAGCATTAGCTATCCTCAGCAGTGCTTGTTTGTGATCGCGGGAACTGGAGACAAAAGACAACACGGAACTGTCCGCGCTCCATTCGACATCAAGAAATCGACCTCCAGAGCTGGCGACATGATCACTGGTGGTTGAACGATGGGCATCCGGCTCCATATTGAGCTTGACCAGACGCGGCTCACCTTCAAGATGAACAACCACTCGCTCAATCATGAAAATATATTCGTCGCCTGCCAAGGGATACTTCCACTGATCCAGTTCCGGGTGTCCCACCCGGGTTGTATAAAGATACATGTCTTCAACGCTCCGGCCATCATGACGAAAAGTTGCTATCTTGTTTGAGTCCGGAGACCAGGTCAGCACAGGCGTATCAGAGCGCAACCACCCGGCATTATTAGTTGCATAACCGTAAGCCTCTTCGCCATCGAAAGTTAGCTGGGTGAGTTCATTGCTTTCGGTGTCCCGCAGCCAGAGATTGTGGGAATCGATATAGGCTGCCTTACGCCCATCGGGTGACAAGTGCTCATTTCGGGACTGAGGCCCATGCTGGATGGTTTCGTAGTTCTGCAGATTGACGCTATAGACGTTTCCGCTATAGGTAAATTCCAGCAAGTCCCCTTCGAGTTGCATTGCTGTTAGTCTCAGATCATAGCCGTCCACTTCCTCATCAATAAATATAGAAATTTTGGCAGCCAGCTCCTCGCTATTCAGCAATGCAGATTTAGTCCCTTCAGCAGGATCTGCGATTATGTATTCCGAGCCACCCTCGATAGAGCGCCTATAGATGAGCCGGTCATCTTCTTGCCAATATTGGGCAAGAATATTATTGCGCACCAACTTTGCTGTATTCACTGACAGGAAGCTTTCTGCACGCTGGTAATCTTCCAGTGTAATGACGTCAGCTTGCTGCACAGTAGAAAGCGAGTCAGACGGCTTGCCAACCGTATCGGGTTGGCAAGCCGTGAAAGCAAGCAAGAGTGAAGCGGAAACACTGCTAATTCGAAATATACTGTTATTCATAATGTTGGTTAAAACTCTGCAAATAACCACACCTCCCCGTCTGGAATCCAGCGGAAAGGTGTGCTGTGTTAAAACTTACTGCTTGTTAAACCTACTACAGGTTCAAATCTGCTAGAGCTTTAAACCGAATGGGAATGCGTTAGAGCAGGCTATCCAGAATGAGATTGGTAGACTCAATAATTCTTTGGTCTCGTGGACGCAAGTCCGGAGAAAAGGCTTCCCCAGTTAAATGCTGCAGACCCTGAATGTAGCGAACGGCTATTTCACCCGCCTGTTCGTCAGAGAATTGTTGATTCTTCTCCTTCACCATTCCTCTGGCAAATTCCTTTGAGAATGAAACTGGCTTGCCATCCCTGGTCATAATCTCACCGCTGTCATCGAGGCGCCAGAATCTGGATGAATCCATTGTATACAGCTCATCTGCCGACACAATTAGCCCATCGTTGTTTATTCCATGCTCAGTCTTGGTATCAACCAGTACCATGCCTTTTTCAGCCAGGTATTGGGTAACCATGCCAAAAGCCATCATGGAAGAATTTCTAATCTGGTTATATTGCGCCGCAGTACAGATTCCTTCATCAAACAAATACTGGGTATCAATTGTCTCGTCTATTTCATCCTTGGTGCTGGGGGTATCCATTATATAAGGAAGCACGCCGTTAGGCTCAAGCTCAGAAACACGAAGATCATGTCCCGCATAGTGAAATTCATCCTTGCCGGAATCTTTCGCAGTGAGCCAGTGCTGATAGAGGGACGTAGAGGTAGAGCTTTCTGCCATATAGAGTCTAAGTACATTTTCCAGCATAACCAGATTCAGGTTTTCGGAAGGAATCACAGTCGAACTGGGTAACAGGCCATCAACCTCAAACTGGGAAGTCCCCAGAACATCCCTCACCAGATTCAACATATGGTCATGATTGAATGCCAGCACCTGATCCTTGAACGGAATGGCTCCTCTGTTCACATCATGGGTGGAAATCCTGTTATTTCGGAACATCAGACGAATAGGCTTGCCGCCCATGCTGCGCAGACTGTCGCCAAAAACCGAGTCGGACACCTTGCCGGTAAGTACTGTGCAGCCCTCAAGCCGGGGAAGATCACCATCAGCGATAAGCTGATCTATAGGTCGACCTTCATTGACAGTGGCGCCATGTTCGGCCACCAATTCGCGTATCTGTTTTTCGTCTAACATAGGTATAAAACTCGCCTTTTAAAGCTATAAATATCGTTAAATGGGTAAAGACTACCGGAAAGGAAAGAAGGATAAGTGAATCGGGGATTCTGGTAAAGAAAAATTGGTGCCGCCGGCTAGAGTCCCGATCTACCGAAAGAGGCGGGCCCTGCTGATTATAAGTCAGCGAAGCAGCTGACTCTAGAGGATTACTTTGAGAAAGGAAAATGGTGCCGCCACCAAGAGTCGAACTCGGGACCTGCTGATTACAAGTCAGCTGCTCTACCACGGCTGAGCTATAGCGGCACATATGAGAGGTTTAAAGAGCGTCTCGTAGCTCTATTCCGTTGCTGACTCGGTCAGCTGCCACTCTTTATACCTCGGCTGAGCTATAGCGGCATAATTCGAGTAATTTTAAGAGCTACTCGAAGCTCTGATATCCCCCGCGGACGGGGTCAGCTGCTACTTTACTGATTAGTTCAAGCACACTAGCCAGATGCCCAGCCCTAACTGCATGTCTGAGCAACTGCGGTGCTGATTGCAACTGATCCAATCAGGTCGCGCATACTACATAAAAAAAACATTGGATTCAATAGTTCTGATTCACTGCTTGCAGGGTTTTTCCGGTTTGGAGCAGATTTTATGTGTGCTATCTTTCTTGACGCCCGTCTGGTAATAATTTGCCCCTCAATTCAAGCGGCCACCAACGGCGGTCGGCCAGCAGAGACAGCTATATGACTACGCAGAACAAGGGAATACCGACGAATAGTAAATCCTGGAATTCGCTCCGAGATCACGCCAATATCTTCAGGGATAAAGGCTTCCGCCTGCATAGCCTGTTTACACTTAACGAGAAGCGCTTCGATCAGTTTTCCATCGAACATGAAGGTCTGCTGCTAGACTTTTCAAAGAATTTTCTCACCAATGAGACCTTGCAACTTCTGGTGGAACTGGCAAACGAATGCCGCCTATCCGAGTCTATTGAGGCAATGTTCTGCGGTGAGAGAATAAATAATACCGAAGGCAGGCCTGCCCTTCACACGGCACTGCGAGTACCCGAAACGAACAGCGATCGCCCCGAGGTGGCAAAAGTTCTCACCAGGATGGAAGCTCTGGTCAATCAGGTCCACAGTAGCAGTTGGACCGGGTTTAACGGCAAACCAATTACTGATGTGGTCAATATAGGTATTGGCGGCTCAGATCTGGGTCCGGCCATGATAAGCGAAGCCTTGCGACCTTGGTCCACCGCAAAAATCAAAACCCATTACCTCTCTAATCTGGACCCGGCCCATGCCGACATTTGTCTGGGTGATTTAGAACCCGAAACTTGCCTGTTCATAGTCGCATCAAAATCATTCACCACATTGGAAACACAACAGAACACCCAACTGGCCAAACGCTGGTATCTGAGAAACGGCGGTGACGAATCCAGAATCTCTCGCCACTTCATCGCCTGCACATCAAATATCGAAGCCGCAACAATACTGGGAATCGATGAGGAGAATATTTTTCCACTGTGGGATTGGGTCGGGGGCCGCTTCTCTCTTTGGTCAGCCATTGGGCTGCCTATCGCCATGGATATAGGCATGGAAAACTTTCGTCAGCTGTTGGCTGGCGCCCATGCTATGGATCAACATTTTCAAAACGCACCACTGCAGGAAAACATCCCCGTGGTGCTGGCTCTGATAAGCATTTGGTACCGGCAGTTTTTCGCAGCTACCAGTACTGCAGTGGTCCCCTATAGCCAGAGACTCAAGTTACTGCCGGATTACTTGCAACAATTGTGCATGGAGAGTTTGGGGAAATCTGTAGACCGCGCAGGCAATGAGGTCCCGGGAAGAACCGGTGATGTTATCTGGGGAGCTGTTGGAAGCAATGGTCAACATTCCTTTTTCCAGCTTCTACATCAAGGCACCGAATTTATTCCTGTCGATCTAATTGCATTCGCCAATAGCGACACCAATGAAGCTGATCAACATACTCACCTACTCGCCAATTGCTTCAGCCAGGGTGTGGCCCTGATGAAAGGCAGCGACGGGGACGGTGACAATCACAAATTTATCGCCGGCAATAAGCCCTGCAACACCTTGCTAATGAAACAACTGGACCCGTATACACTCGGTGGTCTCATTGCCATGTATGAGCACAAGGTATTTGCTCAAAGCATAATCTGGAACATCAATGCTTTCGATCAATGGGGAGTGGAGTTGGGAAAGAAGTTATCCTCAACAGTTTACAAGGCATTTAGTAACGCTGATAAAGCTGCTGCGCTGGACAACTCCACTTCAAACCTGATCAGTAAGGTGATGAGTCAAAAGTCTGGGTAATGAAAGACTCACTGAGCATAAGAAACGGTAGCATTAAAGACGAAGACTGGTTATTCCAGCTGTTCCGAATCACCATGCAAGACTATATTGATAAAGCCTGGGGTTGGGATGAATTATTACAACGAGAGGGTTTCATCTCATCACTACCGGCACCGAATTTTAAAATTCTGGAAGTTAACGGACAAAAAAGTGGGAGCTTTCATCTCACCGAAAAGGACGATCATGTAATTATCGACATGATCCTGGTGCCACCTGAGAATCAGCGACAGGGTTACGGCTCCCATTTGATGAGTCAAATAAAAGAAATCGCCAGGCAATTGGATAAACCGATTAAATTAAGTGTACTCAAATCCAATCCGGCCATCTCGTTTCACTTGCATTGCGGGTTCAGCCGGTTTGAATCAGATGATCACAGTATCAAGATGTCCTATACGAGTTAAACCTCGACTCAATCCCCGCCCCTAATTTAAACCCGAGCCCCCATTTCCATTAGCTTCATCACCAACTATTCGTTGTATTCCTCGAGTCCATCATAGTGGTAGACCTCGGGGAAAGGATCATAGAAATGGTGAAGCAATGAACTCCAGATTTTGTAATGTTCTGATTGCCGAAAACCAAGCTCATGGTCCTGAATTGTTTCCCAGCTAACCTGCAAAATGTATTGGCTGGGGCATTCGATACAACGCATCAACTCGTGGGAGTTATAACCCTTATTAAGTGGCAATAAAGTTTCTGCTTTGTGAAAAGCCTCCTCAAACTCACTGGTGAGGTCGGGCTTTACCATGAGAACTGCGACTTCAAGAATCATTGTCTCTTCTCCTTTTTGATATTGCAGACTACTTTTACTGCTGGCTACTACCTTCTACTGCGTTTTAATTTTTTCACCGATTAGTCAGCTTTCTACTTACACCTAGATTTCTGTTTTCATTCTCATTTTTTCTTAACCGGAATCCAGATTTCTTCTTGCGATTCATCATTGAGCGGATCGTAATTAGCAAGGAGCATTTCAAAGTGCTCTCGCTCATCCAGCACATATTTTGACTGCGGCAACCAGCGGGTAAAAATGTAGCCAAATACTTGCGGAGCTCCGCTAGCCGAACCCGTGTATGAGAAAACAGCGTAGCTGCCACCTGCAAGATCATAGCGCTCCATACCTGCAGGCAACTGATCTGCCTGTGCTACTTCCACAACAGCCCACTTCTCAAAAGAGGCATTGGGGGCAAAATTTTCGATATTAAAGTCGGCGGGATACACTTGCATGGAAATAAAATCTTCAGAATACCGATTCTGTATTTCTCTATACCTTGCCATAAACTGAGACCAGAGTTGGCCGGTTGTGTCTGCCAAAAAGCTCATCGGCTGATGCATACCAACAAGTGACTTTTTCTCAAGAACTTCAATTCTGGGCTCCGCCGTGTACAACATCAATCTCCTTAATTAACCGACTCAAACTATTTGCTTTCTGCATTGCCTTCTTACACTTGTGAATCTGAAAAAGCACGTGATTTTGCTCATAGTCACCCACACGTAACCCTGATCAGCTCAAGAATTAAGTTTTACAAAGCAGTTTCGTAATTAATGATGCCGGGAATTCCGAAAATGGAAAAGCACTCCCTGAAAAAGCGGAGTCTGAAAGAGAGCCACGCGAATCAGAGAACAAAGAACAGACGAAAAAATCCCTAGCGAGGATCGAGCCTAAGAATATGTCTGCGAGGAAATCCGGTGAGTATTCTGAAAACAACTCCAGGATCGGTTTCACTGTGCACCCTGTCATACTCTGCACCGCTAATCTGAACAGAGCGATATGGCTGCGCACCCTCACCCAGGTCAACCATTATGTCGGGCTGGTCTTGTGTTCGCCGATACCATGCCCGCGGCCAATGGTTCACAGCCACATAAAGCTGCTCATTGCTATTAAGCCTGGAAACCACCCGCTCATGGCGTTCACCATCGTCAGAAAAAGTCGTAACCACCATGGTGGCCTGATTGGCTGGCTGAAAATACCCCAGCAAAGACTCAAACAGCACCACAATACCCACATACACTGCAGCGAGAATAATCACAGTCTTGAGAATCTTGTTCTTTGGCAAAATGCTCATAGCAACCTCCTTATCTAATTCATATAGGCGAGCAACTCTGCGGTTTTTTCTTCCATCAGAGACTTATCAGCCCTGGACTCCACATTCAATCTGACCAATGGTTCGGTGTTGGACATTCTTATATTGAAACGCCATTGTTCGCACTCTACACTCAAGCCATCGGTGTGGTCTACTGATATAGCACCACTGCCATAGTCCTGTTCGATTTTATCCAACAGAGCATTTGCGTCTTCAACCCTACGATTAATTTCACCGCTCGCAGGATAGGCCTCCATCCTCTCGTTGACTAACTCGGAAAGCTTCATTCCCGATTCAGACATTAAACCTATTACCAATAACCAGGGAACCATACCGCTGTCGCAATAGAAGAATTCCCTGAAGTAATGGTGGGCACTCATCTCGCCACCGTAAACCGCGTCTTCTTCGCGCATTTTTTCTTTGATAAAAGCATGACCGGTCTTACACAACACTGCCTTGCCACCACCCTGCTCGACTATTTCTCGAGTATTCCAGGTTAGCCGTGGATCATGAACTATACTGGAGCCCGGCTGCTTGTTAAGGAAACTTCGCGCCAACAGACCGACGATATAATAGCCCTCGATAAATCTGCCATTCTCATCGAAGAAAAAGCAGCGATCAAAATCTCCATCCCAGGCAATAGCCAGATCAGCATTATGTTTTGCAATAGCATCAATTGTTGGCTGTCTATTTTCTTCCAACAGAGGGTTTGGCACGCCGTTGGGAAAATTTCCATCGGGCTCATGATGCACCTTTATAAATTCCACCGGCAGGGACTGCTCAATAGCATCTATTGAGGAACCCGCACCGCCATTACCTGCATTACAAACAATCTTTAACGGTTTCAGGTTATTTACATCTACATAGGTCAGTAAATGATCTACATAAGCGAGTTGAATATCGACAAAACTGATGGCGCCTGGCTCATCGGCTGCAGAAAAATCATTATCCTCTGCGAGTTTCTTGATTGTATTTAAACCCGTGTCCCCGCTAATAGGTTTCGATTCTTCACGCACAAACTTCATGCCATTGTAATCAGCCGGATTGTGGCTTGCAGTTACAACAATGCCGCCATCGGTTTTCAAATGGCTGGTAGCAAAATAGATTTCCTCCGTACCGCACAGCCCGATATTGGTCACATCAACACCCGACTCGGTGAGGCCTCTGGACAGAGACGCACATAGCTCCTGACTAGTCAGTCGAATATCAAAACCCACAACCACGGTAGAGGGCTTCAGAAACTCAGCATAGGCGCAGCCGATTCGATAGGCGATATCAGCATTTAGCTGATCTGGTACGCGGCCGCGAATATCATAGGCCTTAAAACAATCGAGCTCTTTGCCATTTGTCATTACCTGGAACTTCCTTGTCTGGAACTTGTTTGTCTGAAGGAATTAAATCCGATTTCACTTTTTCTGGTAAGTGTAATTACTTGCCTCTATATAGCCGTCTACACTTCCACAATCGAAGCGTCTACCCTGAAACTTATAAGCGATTACTTTTCCATTGCTGGCCTGGGTCTGCAAGGCATCAGTTATTTGCACTTCACCGTTTTTACCGGG
>Ga0315322_10000032_pt1 | contig 80917 bp, 50 predicted proteins | sample M110021515metaG_FD_203461 | JGI IMG/M metagenome (GOLD analysis project Ga0315322, IMG submission 203461) | Ammonia-oxidizing marine archaeal communities from Monterey Bay, California, United States - M1 100m 21515 | ecosystem: Environmental > Aquatic > Marine > Intertidal zone | place: USA... | reverse complement strand
ACGTGGTGAATCCAGAGAGTTCGACGTCGTTACTGAGTACAGTAGGAACACGGAGGTTACGTGGGAGAATGTCGTTGCCAATGGTGATCCAGTCGCAATTCGAAAGTTCTTGGCAAGTGCGAATTTGCGAGAAATTGATTGGCCGCTGATTGCCTATCGCATGAAAGAACCTGCTGTGTACGAAGTGGTGACCAGCATTCTCGACCAGCAAAAAATTGCAGAGCCACTGCTTTGGGCTTACGGTTTTGCTCATCGCGATGAAGTGGCGATGCAGGCTTATTTAACAACCCGTCAGGATTTGTGCACTCGTGTTGGCCCAGTGTTCAATAGCAGTCTGCTGCAGATTGATCCAGTGGAACGGCGAATGCTCGAACTGCTCGAGTATTCACCTTTGGTGAGGGCACGCATTCATCGCTTGGGCGAGGTGGACCAGATATTGAATCCAACATTCCGGATGCAGTATGAGCAGTTCGCTCGCATGCTTGGGTTTACCCGTCAGATTGCTGACAGTCAAAAGCTGGTTCTGGCCTATTATCTCTTGATCCAAAATCGAATTACTGAAGCGATTGAAACCTTTGATCAGGTGGATCCCGCGAAGGTAGAGACACGCTTGCAGTACGACTACATGTCAGCGTATCTCGCCATGCACCAAGGAGACTATGGAAAAGCCGAACAGATAGCCAGTCGGCATGTTGAGAGTCCGGTTCCACGTTGGCAAGCTCGATTTTCGCAGGTGGTCACACAACTGAAACAACGGAGGTTGTTATCGCGAACTCAAAAGTTGGTTGGTGCTGGTCAGCCTCAAGTGCGAGAGCCACTTGTCGAGGGTACGGGTGACCTGATCGTCATGGACCGTGAAACACAGCAAGCCAACGCTGCTGAGCAGCAACCGGAAGTTGTACTTCGAGTGGAAGGTAGTCAGCTGCGAATCGATCATCGCATGTCCAAAAAGGTGGACGTCAACTTTTATGGAGTAGATCTTGAGTTGCTGTTCAGTAAAGCCCCGTTTGTAAGAAGTGATTTGCAACGCATGGCGATGGTTGAACCAATGCGGACCGAGAATCTGAAGTTCGATTCGGCAAATGGTGTGAGCCAACTGAAACTCGATGAGAATCAACAGCGACAGACGCTCTTGATTGAAGCCGTGTCTGGTGCGTCCCGCTCTACCGCACTTTATTACGGTGGCGATCTGACAACCTATGTCTCGGAGGGATTTGGGCAGTTGCAAACGACGGACTCAGAATCACATCGGCCAATCTCCTCAACCTATGTCAAAGTCTACGCCAAATACCCTGATGGGCAGGTCAAGTTTTACAAAGATGGTTATACGGATGCACGAGGTCGCTTCGACTATGCCAGTGTGAGCGCAATTGATGCACAAGGGGCCAACCGCTTTGCAATCCTTGTGATCAGCGAAGAAAAAGGTGCGACATTGCATGATGTAGCGGCACCGAATCAGTAATCGAAAGTCATTGGCTATCGATTCGAGTTTTAGTGAGTTCTATAATGGCAGGGTTCCGTTTCTAGCCGGCGAAGCCAAAAGCCCCAGCTTGTGGGGCTGCGGCTGAAATCTGTTTGGGGTTGATTTAGAACAGGAATGTTCATCTTCTATAGTCAGTGGTTTCAGGCGTTTTGACATCACCGAAAACCTGTCGTGACGGCTTGGCATCAGGTCGGTTTACCGGAGAACGTGGAAATGAAGACTGCCATCAATGTTGGTTTTGGATTATTGATCACCACGCTCACAACTGTCCCGGTCAGAGGGCAGCAAACCTTTGATCTTGTTGAACCAACAGGAGAAGTGACGGCAACTGCGCGCATCCAAGGTGGTCAAATTATGGTTCAAAGTCGGGCTGGTCAACGCGCATCTTTTAGTCGTGATCCGTCTTTTGATTCTCTTGGTGGTGAGTTCCTTGGATATTACAGCCCCAAGATGGACCGGGCACTCAGGTTTCCTCGTTCCGGTGTCGGTGTGATGCAAACGGTGGGTCTGGGAGATCCACGTCCACGATTTATCAATACTCGGCGAGTCGTGAGATTGCGCCGCGGGCAGGTAGTGTCACCTTTGACATTTGGGGCACCAATATTTTTTCCGGGCCATTTATTTCCAAGACACCAGTTTCATCCCCGGCAGCATTTGCACCCTTGGCAGTGGTATGGACCGTCGTTCGATCCTTTTGTGTATGGGTATGCAGCATGGTGGCCACGTCCGCAGTCCATTTTGGTTGATGCTGTGGTTGTTCCTGATCCACCATTGCCACCGGCTCGACTAAAACTGGTTAATGATGGTCGTCGGGAGATTCAAGTTGAGATTCGCGATCTTCAGGATTCAGTGAGAACGCGAACAATGCGGATTCGACCAAATTCATCTGTCGATATTGAATTGATCCGTGACACTGGCGGCAAACGAATCGAGCAATTTCGGTTGATGACACCCTATGGATATCCGCGGACCCGCGAAATCGTAACTGAGTATGAGCCGGCGGTCCGATATGAACTTGTGGTCCATGAGTGGGCAATGCAGTCGATTGCGATTGATCGAACTGGTAAGAGCCCCAACGTAATCGAAGACATTAATTTTCAAGGGCGAGGAATTGGTCGTTTTTTTCTGCCCCCGGGACCACTACTCCAATCGGGGGTCATCGAAGTTTATGGTGCGGCTATGAGACAACAAAACGGTGGTACGGTGCCGCCACTGGTTCCTCAGGAGAACTTGCCAAAGCGTGGTGGCCGTACATTGGAAGACGCGGTACTCGACGCTCAGCGAGCAGCGCAACGAAGAGCAGCAGGGAACTAGTCAGTTAACGGTAATGGTTTTGCGCGGTTCCAGTGAGTAAAGTCCGACAAAATTTACTTGCGTTGCTCAAACTTTTCGGATGAATTCCTCAGCATAACTGCGTACTTCGCTGCCATTCAGTACATGTACAGTTCGTAGCTGTTGGACCTGTTCATCACTAAATGAGTTTAGTGGGACATGGACAAGATGTTTACGATATCGTCTCGCCAATTTCCGAAAGCCGGTGCCTGGTGGCAAGACAGACAGCACTGCGATTTGCTTTCCTCTGGAATGAATGCACGCAGCAGCTAGCAAGCGTTCTTCCAGCGTTTCTGTATAGTCGAGTCTTGCATCAGTCCACACGTCGGGGATGGCGACTGGTGGATAGAGAAATAGAGCTCCTCCATAAATACTCATGCCGATTCCCGGGCCGACCATTTCTTCTTCATAGTTTGTGGCGTAGAAGGAGAGCGTTGATTCGTCTTTGTGTTCCGCGAACCATGTGGTCCGCCAGGGGTAATCACGTGGGTCGGCGGGAGAATCAAAAAGCATCACGCATGCATCAAGCGTGCCGCGACTTGGGGGGACAACTTTGACATAAATTTGTTTTTCATACCAATGTCTGAGCGTGTCACGGATATCAATGCCATCTTTTACACTGGTAGTAAACTTCTCTGTCTTTGCTAAGTCATTGCCCATGATTGACCGGGCGCGTTCGAATACTCGTGTACGAAAATTCTCAATGCGATCATCTTCTGGTGGATAGCTGCATTGGCTGTAGGGGTTCCAGCGGTACTTCCATTGGTCCGATTCTACTTTGCTGGGGCGTCGCTTAAGCTCGAGGGTACACCAAGTCAGGGGTGGCCCGGGAAGGCGATTGACAAGTGATACGATTTCTCCATCAGGCAGCCGAGCCTGGTCGATTCCTAAAGTGACTTCGTCAAGCTCAATGTGGTCCTCCTCTGCTTCGGAGTACCTGTAATCATTGGCGAGTTCCGCGACGTGAAGAGCGAACTGGTCACCCAGAATCTGTTTAGCTGCCGTCACAATGGTGATAAGGTCTGGTGTCATCCGTCGGTGAATCAAAGATAGATTGCGGATGTATTGCAAACACTTTGACAGATGCAGCGGTGTGATGCGCCTAGCTCGGTTTCCGAGGTCCCGACGATAGGCTTCGCGAGCTGCAATCAATAATTCTTTGACCCCATCGATTTGCAGGTCATCATCTTCTTCCAGTTCAGACCTTGCGCGCTCATACAAACCGGTGATGTAGGGTAATTCACCAAACAGAAACATCAGTGTTCGGTTCTTGACTGCATACCGCACGGGATCCTGCACATCATCGTCATCCGGTAGTTCCAGAGATGCAGTGACCTCACTCTTGGGTTGCGTGTCTGTACCGGCACCTAGTTGTGTGTAGGCATCTCGAATCCATGGCCAATGTAAAACGCTCGTTACCAGCAGGATTCGTTGGTAGCGATTCTCCAACTGTCTTAGACGCCACGCCATATGAAACATACGTTGGCGCGTTTGTTGATCCGGTGGAGGGATAATGGTTGGTAAGACTGCCGCTGCGAATTTTTCTGGTGCTACGTGGCGGACTGCAAAGGGATCCGGCATCGTTGTGGCATAGGGAAGAAATGGATCCGTTTCCAAATCAATGTATTCTCGCGGTATATGTTCGCCCATCGCAGCGCGAATCGACATGATGACGCTTTGGCAGGGATCAATCGGGATATAGCTGCAGGTGGCAGCATCCAAGTCTTCGATTTCCGCTTCCTCTGAATTCCACTCATTGAGCTCCCAATCATCCGGCTCTGCCGTAAATGGGGTGGTTGGTGGTTGAATCACAATGGAAGGGCGTGGTAACTCCAAGACAGCGGCTTCCACAGCAGTTCGAAATGATGCTGGCAGAGGTACAGCGATGCAGTCAAAAGAATGTTCAAGCATCCAACGCCGCACGGTGACCGCAAACTGCCCGCTACCATGAATGACGGGAAGAAGAGCGATTTTCCCCCCTATTCTGAGCAATTCGGGGATTTTGTTGTCGTCGTTAGAACTCATAGAGATTCACCCTTTACAAGGATGGTTTTCCTGTCAATAATCGGCCTGTCTGGGTTAGCCATATACATTGCTTTGGTGACCTCCGGAATGATTGTTCCGGACATCGGGTGGGCGTCCAGATCTTATCTATACCCACTATTTTATTAGCGGCCATTCTATCGTGAACGCAGGCGTCAATTGATGTCTGCGTTCTCTTATTTCATGACTTCCGATCTTTGTAGCGGGTTTCTTTCAGGCTTTTACTGAAGGTCGAGACTGGACATCGTCTCATTGCGGTTTCAATGATCACCAGCGACGCAGTGAAGTTCGTCGATCTTCATTCTGACGGCGCCCAATGAAGCTTTGAACTTCCTCAGAACGATAGCCTTGTAATATCTGCATGATAAGTTGACAAGCTCGTCTGAATCGAGAACCGCGTTGCAGAGGGCTAATGTGACTTTAGAAAGTCGACGACTAGTTGCTGCACGGTCGGATTTTTCATCAATGTGCTATGCAATACCGGCACGGTGATAAATGATTCTTGGCCCTCAAGCTGGGTTTCTTCCACTTGCACAACAAAATCGCTGGCTTCCCCCAGAATGGGGTTTCGAATACTTTTCTGGCTCAGATCGCCTGCGATGATCGCGAACGGAAATTCTGGAATTGCTAGGTTTCCGACTAGTTGTTGCCAATTGGGTCCAAGTTGCAAGCCACTTTTCCCTGCCACTAATCCAAACACTTTGGTGTAGGCCAACCGTCGAGCGATTGCAGCACCTTGATTGGGAGGCCCCAGCATGACCATACAACGGTACCGTTGGAGCAGCCCATCTGGATCACCCTCTTCCTTTAAATCTGCAAGCAGGTGACGAACGACGATGTTTCCCATGCTATGAGCCACGAACGAAATCTTTGCGTCCTTGGGTAAGCCCGTCAGCACCTCATTCAGGGCTGCCGCATGATCTCCAATGGTGTTCCTTGAGCTCGCATAGGAAAAACGCAGAACGGTTCCACAGTCAGCCGCCTGGAGCACTTTTTCCATGGATCGCATGGATTGGTGCGAACGCATCAGTCCATGCAACAGAATCACGTATTCGTTGCTTTCGGGCTCGTCGTTTTCGTCGCCCAGTAGACGAATCAAAGCCGTTTCACACTGTTCTCTTGTTCCCCACGCGCGGCGGACATCTGAGGCATCGAGTAGCCGCCAATGATCGGTCATCCAATTTGATTGAATGCGATAACCCTTACTGTGTTTGTGATCTGTCCAGAATTGTGTACCGCCATAGGTTTTGAACGGCACATTGAAGGGAGGTGATGATTCTTTATTCAACGAATTTGGCTCCTCCAAGAGGCCGTCCTGATCAAGTTCTTGAGCATCAACGGGTTGACACTGAGTCGCTAGACAAGCAGCAAACAAACCAGCAAAAAGAATAATGAGACTGTAATTCATGCAACAAAATCCGATAGAGCGATATTTGTGACAGACCAAAACGGAACCAGAGATTCGTTGTGTTGTGCTGTAAACCAGAGCCCGTCATCATCGAAATATAACGTTTCGTTGGCCGTGGACTTCGAAAAACTCTATTAGCAGCATATGGACCGATTACTTGAAAGGCATACAAAAGGCAGTGGATGGCTAAATTTATCGTTCAATCGCGGGACATTAAAAGATTCAAAAACTCGCGTTCATCGACGATTTGTACCCCATGTCCTGCTTCGCTGAAGGACTGAGCAAGACGAGTATTATCAGCAAGATCATCGGATACCGAAGATTGATTGATTGATCCCATCACGAGATAATCAGTTTGTTGATCAACGCTTTCCTGCCACGTACCACCTAGTCTTGCTGTTAATGTTTCGGCATCACGGTGGCTCATGCAACGTAATTTTCCGGAAAAGGCAATGCGTTTTCCATTTAAAGGACGCACAAACTCACCACGAATCAGAATTCGCTGCATGTCGATTTCTTGCTCGGATCCGGCGACGATGGGACCGTTTTTGCCACTGTCTGCTAATTGGTTTGGAAATAGAAACGGTAGCCCCGGGGCCACGCTTTGCGTTGTTGTTTTGCCGCCGTTACGACTCGCGCGTTTTGCGGACGTTCCCGTTGCTCCGCGATAGCCCCATGGGCCAGCTTTACCACGGTTCAGTTTTAGGATCTGTTCAAGATGATCCAGCGAAGTTGCTTCGCGATCGATACCAGCTGCGATGAGAATCTTTGCACAGGCAATCGAGTCTTCCAGTGCATCATGATGCTGAAATCGAATACCGAGCCAGTTTGAAAGTGGTTTCAATCCGTAACGACGATGGTGTGGCCACGTGCGACGAGCAATCGACCGAGTGCATGTGAAATGAAACTCGGGAATCGATTGCTGATGGGTGCTGAGGCAGGCAAGCAAGACTTTGATGTCAAAACTCGCGTTGTGTGCTACCAAGCAGTCGTTACCGACTTTGTTTGAGATGTCTGACCAAATTTCGCCAAAGGTTGGTTCTTCACGAACTTGAGCCGGGGTGATGCCATGGATTCGGATATTGCCTTGACTGAAATACAGTGGCTCGGGCCGAATCATCCACATGAATTGATCTGCTATTTGTCCATTTCGGACAACGACGGCACCCAACTGGCAAGCACTGTCGGGTTGATGACTTGCTGTTTCAAAGTCGATGGCGGTGAAATCTGCGGCAAAATCCATGATCTAGATCACCGACTTGAATTCGACGATCACTACTCCTTCCGACTGATTCGAGTTTCACTCACCTCATGGTACGGACTTAGAGCGAACTGATCAATTAACGTTTACTAAGGATCAATTCGCTCAGGCCGCGATTCACGACTCCGTTGCTCGTTGGATTACTGAGTTGACAACACTCACGCTGAACTTCGGTTTGATTTTTGTGAACCGCGATTTGGGTAGGCAAGGACATTTCCGTCGGCAACCACCCAAACGCCATCATCTTGTGATGGACGAATCGTGCTAGAGCCGGTGAAGCCACCGATTGCTGGAAGGATCAAACGTTTTTGTGCCACCAGAAATAGGGTAGTCTGCAGTTTTGGTCATTCACTGATGTCAAACGCACTGCTGGGTGAAGATGCCCGCATAGCATCAGTGCCGCACCCTGTTGGATATTATCGGGCTCGTGTCCAATGGCAAGGCCATCCGCGAATACTTCCGCAGGGACAATATCGATTCCCCAACTCGCAGACAGAGTACCGAGTGGCTGATCATGATTTCCAAGCACCAATTTGATTCTCAGTTTGGGGTGCTGTTGGCGAAATGTTTGCAGTTGTTCGAGGGAGTTTCTTGATAGAGATGATTTGGCATGAAACATATCGCCAAAAATCACAAGAGATACGGCACGAGTCCGGTGCAGCATCTGCGTGATGGCTCGCAATGGCCGCCCTCTGTCTCGGGCAGTCCGACCATTACCATACGAAATAACGGTAGTTCTAAGCAAACCCTGTGCGTGTTCTCTCTCCGTTGAGATTCGGTAGGCTGTTATGCCGAATCCGAAACAGTTGACAGAGGTACATAAGTCAGGTGCAAGTAGTGAATCACAATCAGTTTAGGAGCGTGTCTACTCCCAGCACTGACAGGTGTAGACGGGCGCGATAGCACCCTCGGCAGCTTCATGGGTGAGGGAATTAGTGCGACATTGTTGGCATTTCGGGCCTGTTGCTTGCGAGAATGCTCAAGAGAGCTACGAGCCGCTGTGTGCGTGGTTTGTCTGAGTACAATGAGGGCAGGTGTATTTCTTGTTCTGGTAAGTTGTGATTTTGTCTTTCGTATGGTTGATAGAGGATCTTCATTGATGACCCCAAAATGGTCTGCGATCGTTTTTGTTTTGTTGTTTTCACCGTTATTGTGGAATTCCTCTGCAGTCGCAGAGGATTGGCCCATGTGGCGTTGCAATGCTCAACGCACGGCTGTCACGACTGGTGCTTTACCGACTGAACTCAAGTTGCTTTGGCAAAAAAATCTGCAACCACGAAATCAGGTTTGGGATGATCCGCTGAATCTTGACTTGATGAGCTACGATCGTGTCTTTGAGCCGGTCGTCGTCGGCAAAAGGCTGTTCTTGAGTTTCAATGATCGCGACAAGGTATCAGCCTTTGATACTGATACAGGTGTGGAATTATGGTCAACCTTTGCGGATGCTCCGGTACGTTTACCGCCGGTGGGCACTCCGGAAGGTGTTTTCTTCTGCAGTGACGATGGCTTTCTATATTGTGTTGATCCCGCCTCTGGAAAGATCCGTTGGAAATTTGACGGCGCACCCAATCGCCAGCAGGCGATTGGCAATCGGCGTCTGACATCTGCCTGGCCTGCTCGTGGTGGACCGGTGATTCGTGATGGAACGGTTTATTTTGCTGCCAGTATTTGGCCCTTCATGGGCACGTTTATTTATGCTCTAGACGCTGAAAACGGCGAAGTTTCGTGGGTGAATGACAGCACGGGATCCCAGTACATCAAGCAACCTCACAGTGCACCGTCGTTTGCCGGAGTTGCACCACAGGGCGCCTTGGTGGCGACCGAGGATTTACTGCTGGTGCCGGGGGGGCGTTCTGTCCCTGCTGTGTTCAATCGTAGCGATGGTAGTTTTCGCTACTTTGAGATCAATGCTGCGGGCAAAGGAAACGGAGGTTCGTTTGTGTCGGCCGATGACACTCACTTCTATGTACATACTCGTGAAAAAGGAACTCGTGCTTTTCGCCTGTCGACGGGTCTGAAAACCTCATTCACTCCTACCGAGCCGGTGCTGCACAATGGACAGATCTACTCCGCCGAGACTGATGACGGAAAGTTTCTGATTCGTGCGTATGATGAAAAGCAAAAACGCAGTTGGGAAATTGAGGCTGACGGTACCGGTGATTTAATTCTGGTGGGTGATCATCTCGTAGCTGCGGGAAAAGAAGCGATTTCGGTGATTTCTTTACCGAGTGATTCACAAGCGGCACAAGTTGTCAGCAAGATTGCAACCGAAGAAGCAGTGCAGCGGTTGGTGGTAGCGGACGACAAGATCTTTGCTGTCACCGCAGGTGGGAAAATCATGGCTTATGGACAAGCAAGTGATGAACCGGAACAAGCAGCGAGTGGTTTGCAGGTCACCACTGCGGACGAACAAAAACATTCGTTGGTCAAGGATGACGTGATTCAGGATCTGTTGGCGCTTGGTGATCCGTCAGGATACGCGTTTTGGTTTGGTAATTGCGAGAGCGCTCACCTTGGGGCACTTATTTCAGCATCGCCTTTCGAACAACTGGCGATCATGGATGTTGATGCGGATGCGGTTGAGCGAAGGCGACGTGATTTGGATCAAAAACAGCAGTACGGGAAAGTCACGGTGCATGTAGGTAATGCGACCGAGGTCATGCTGCCGAGCTACGTCGGAAATATGGTGTTTCTGGAGCAAAGCAGGTCACAAGTGTTTGATCCAGTTGCGGTACAGCGGCTTTACAACTCGGTACGTCCCTATGGTGGTGTTTTGCATATTCTGGCAACGCATGATCGCGAGCAGATTTCTGCACAGATCCAGGCATTGGAACTGGAGCAGGCAAAGGTGCAAATCAATTCTCATGGTGTTTCAGTCATTCGAGTTGGTGCATTACCGGGATCTGCAGATTGGACACACCAATACGGCGATGTCGCAAATTCGATCAAGTCAGATGATCGCCGTGTGAAACTACCCTTGGGTGTGCTGTGGTTTGGTGGTAGCAGTAATATGGATGTATTGCCTCGACATGGGCATGGACCACCGGAGCAGGTAATCGGAGGTCGGTTGTACATCCAGGGAATGAATAGCCTGAGTGCTCGCGATGTTTATACTGGGCGCGTGTTGTGGAAACGAGAGTTCAAGGACTTAGGGACCAACGATGTCTATTACGACAGTACGTATGACAACACACCACTCGACACTAAATACAATCAGGTCCACATTCCCGGCGCCAACGGTCGTGGAACGAATTACGTCGTAACCGAAGATTGTGTCTATATCGTCGAGGGATCAGTCTGCCATGTTCTGGATAGTGTGACCGGCGAAAATCTGAAAGACATTAAGTTGCCTTCATCCAGTGAAACGGTTGATTCACAGTGGGGGTACATTGGAATTTACAAGGATGTACTCATTGCCGGGTTCGACTTTGCTTCTTATCGGAACAGGCTTGAGTTGTCGTTTGAATCTGATGAAAAACTGAAAAAGAACCAGGAAGGATTTGGTTCCAAAAGCCTGGATCGTGCAGCGAGTATGGGGTTGGTCGCTTTTGACCGCCACAGCGGAGGTGTGCTGTGGAAAATTGATGCCCAGAATAGTTTTTGGCACAATGCCATTGTTGCCGGTGGAGATCAGATCTATTGCCTTGACCGGAATCCAGCGCCCGTTGAGGAAGCCTTGAAACGACGCGGTAAATTGGATGCGGCAAGTAATCGGATTTTGGCTTTGGATTACTTGACTGGCAAAATCAATTGGCAAGTTGAGGAAGATGTTTTTGGGTCATGGCTGGGTTATTCTCAGCAGCATGATGTATTGCTGCAGGCAGGCGCTGCTGGGAGTGATCGACTGTCGAGCGAAGTTGGCCAGGGAATGGCAGTGCACTCGGCCATGGATGGATCGGTCCGATGGAAGAAGGCGTCTCTGAAGTACACCGGGCCTTGCATTCTGCACAATGACTTGATCATCACGAATACAAATTCGTATGCAGAATCAGCGGGTGCTTTTTACTTGCTGGACGGAAGTCAGAAGTTGGTTCCCAATCCCATCACTGGTCAGATGCAACCATGGAAAATCACACGCGCTTACGGCTGCAATAATATTGTCGCAAGCGAGAACCTGTTGACGTTCCGATCCGGGGCGGCAGGGTATTACGATTTGCAGACGAACGCTGGAACGGGCAATCTTGGTGGTTTTAAATCAGGATGCACGTCCAATCTGGTTGTTGCAAATGGGGTGCTCAATGCGCCAGATTACACGCGAACCTGTAGTTGTGCCTATCAAAATCAGACGTCCCTTGCCCTGGTTCATATGCCTGAGGTGGAGTTGTGGAGTGTTAATACAGCTGCATCAGTCAAGACACATGGTGAGCGGATTGATCGGGTCGGAATCAATTTTGGTGCTGCGGGGGATCGACGTGACGCAAATGGACTACTGTGGCTGGAGTATCCTGCGAATGCTGGACCATCCCCCCCTTTGAAGCTTCAGTGGAATGACAAAACGGATGTCTTCACACATCATGTTTCGGTCGTCTCGGCATCAGAGTATCCATGGGTAATGTCATCAGGTTTAGATGGTATTACAAGTTTGAAAATTACGATGCAACTCCGAGATGAGTACTCTCTGCAAAAGGGTGTGCCTGTGGAACATGTAAATGATGATGCGATTGAGGATGCCAGCGGGGAAGTTGATCTGGTTAGTGAAGATTTTGAATTCAGTCAAGCTTCGGGCAGCCAATTGTTGGGGCTCAGATTCAATGACATCCGGATGTATCGTGACAGTGTAATTCGCGAGGCACATATTGAATTTGCAAGTGCGGAGCCCGGCAAGAATTCAGCTGAGCTGACAATTTCTGTCGAGGACAGCGGAAATGCCAAAAGCTTTGCTAAGGCCGAGCGAAACTTGTCATCCCGCAAGGTCGCAAAAGAGTCCGTGTCGTGGGACCCGGAACCGTGGACGGGCAAGGCACAGAAATGGAAGATGCACCGAACACCCAACCTTGCTCCGTTGATTCATTCGGTAATTCAGCGAAAAGATTGGAAACCAGGCAATTCCATCGCTTTTTTGTTGTCCGTGGAAGGTGATCGGAAGTTGGCCGCCTATTCTAAGTCAGGGCAGAATCACGCCAGATTGATCATTGATGCTGATGCGAAATTAGACGATTCAAAGCCCGACGACCGATATCGCCTGCGTCTCTTTTTTGGTGGACCGGATGTCGAAGTCAGTGATCGGCGAGTATTCGACGTCTTTGTACAGGACAAGCTTGTACTCACGGATGTTACAATTGATTCCGCTACCGACGAGTCGCAGGGGTGTATTCATGTCCTAGACGATATCATGATCGGGGAAGAATTAAATATCCGCTTTCAGGCAAAGCAGGGAAAACCATTGCTTTCCGGAGTCGAGTTGATTCGTCAGCACCCAGACGGATGAAAATTAGACGGTACCCTGCCCTGCGATTATCCCACCTTGAGTTTGTCATGAAAAATCCAAAATCTACCGCGCTCATCTGGACCGTCTGTACCTTGGCTGCGTCTGTCGCATTTGCCTGTAATGTGCCGGTGTTCAGGTACGCGCTCGAGCGGTGGCCTGCAGACCCTTACGAATTGGTGGTTTTGCATGAAGGAGAATTGACTACTAAAGATCTAGCTCCAATCAAAGCCTTGAAGCAGGCAGATATACGGTCGAAAACACCAGCCAATTTCAATGTCCGAACAATTGAAGTCAACACGGCAAAAGACAGCGTGTTGCTGGAGATTTGGAAGAAGCGTGAGAGCGGAGACGAGCCACTATTGGTCACACTCTATCCGAGGAACGCACAGGAGGTCCCGGATCGGGTTGTGAGCGTGCACCCATTAAGCGGGCAAACAGTTCAACGAGCTATCGATTCACCAGTGCGTCAACAATTAGTTAAGCGTCTGTTGTCTGGTGATTCAGCAGTGTGGGTGTTCGTTCCATGTGGTGACAAGGCTCAAGATGAAGCTGCTCTGGAGCGATTGACTGTTGAGGTGAAAAAAAACCAGCAGTCGCTTGAATTGCCACCGCAGGATGAACTGGAAGAAGACGAACTGTTTCAGCCAGAGAATCCAATCGAACTGCGACTTGGTTTTTCGATCATTACTCTCGATCGAAACGATCCCAAAGAGTCGTTCTTTCTTGAAATGTTGATGGGCAGTGAGCCTGATCTGGAGTCGCTGGAGGAGCCCATGGCTTTCCCTGTGATTGGGCGTGGTCGAGTGCTGTATGCGTTGGTGGGAAAAGGAATATTTCGTGACACTGTGGCCATGGCATCGCGATTCGTTGTGGGGCCTTGTTCTTGCCAAGTGAAAGATCAGAACCCGGGCTTTGACTTACTGCTCGCTGTCGACTGGGATGAAAAGCTCGGAGGTGCCGCAATCAGCGAACCAGCCGAAGAGACAACTAAAGGGCCCATTTTGATCGACATTCCAACTGGGAAGAAAAAGTGAGGTTCCTCAGGTTCAACTGGGAAATCCCTGATTAATGTTGTTCAGTTCTTCTAAACACGTTGGTCATCCATCATTGGAAGTGGCTGCCATTGCCGTTTGACCACTGCAGACATACCACTCGCTCATCAGGTGCGGCTCATGCGATCTCGTCAGTTTTTGTTGATGTTTGTTCTGCTGGTTTGTGGTGCGTTATGGTGCAGCAGTTCAGGAACTGCAGAGGAGATTCCCTATGATGCCGAACTTGTGAAAAGTTTGGTGGCAGAATCACGACAGAAAGGTAATCCGGGGCGTGGTGCCGTGATTTACTCCGCGCCAACAAGTGCGTGTTTGTCGTGTCACAAGGTAGGTGATCATGGAGGTGCAGTTGGTCCCGATTTGAGCGAAGTTGGGAAGAAACAGAAACTGGATCACATCGTTGAGTCATTGTTTTGGCCTCAACGGGTTGTTGTAGATGAGTACAAGGCGATTGCGGTTCTGAATTTAGATGGTCAAGTATTTCGTGGTTATCAGGTCAGTGAAAGTGATTCCAATCTGATGATTCGTGATAGCGCGACAGGCAAGACCATCTCTATCAACCAAGAAGACATTGAAGCGGTACGGCCAGTTGGTTCCCTGATGCCAGTTGGGCTCCTGGCCACTTTGTCGTTGCAGGATAAGCATGACCTGATTTCGTTTTTGGCTGATCTCGGTAAACATGAGAAACTCAGTTCGGCGGGCATCGATGCTCTGCTATCACATTCTCATGGTCATCATCCTGAATCGTTTGAGATGTCCCGTGAACCGCTTGAGCCCGAACGTTGGCCAAGTTGGCAGGCAAATGTCAACCGTGATCGTTTGTATGACTTTTATCGTAAACAGGCACGATACTTTCGCGATGCTAAACCACGTCCCAAGTTGTTGGCAGAGTTCCCAGGACTTGATGGTGGCGAGGATGGCCATTGGGGTAACCAGTCCGAACCGTCATGGGCCGACGGGCGTTGGAACGAGACAGACCTTGGGACTCTCCTGTGTGGAGTTTTCCACGGTGATGGTATTCGAGTGACACGGGGGATTTGCCTACAGGTTGGTGGTGGCGAGCAGCGAGTTTCAGCGTGTTTTGATCCTGATACTTTGACTTATCGCAGGATCTGGTCAGGTGGCTTCGTTGGCTTTTCGACGATACGACATGGGTTCATGCAGGGCCTGAGGCAAAAGGGCACGACATTGGGTGTTGATCTCGGTGAGCGGAGGTTTTTGATAGAAGCTGAATCCAAGAAATACCTCGGTCTGTATCGCTACGGCGACCGGGTGATTTTTTCATATCGCGTTGATGGTGTGGAATATCTTGATGCACCGCAGATCGTGGATGGGAAATTCGTAAGCGTGGCTGCACCTCGTGAAAGTCACCCTGACCGTGAGCACCTGCGGGGTGGTGAATCGCAGTGGCCGCAGACGATCGTCGTCAAAGGTGAACGAGGAACGACGGCACCGTATGCTGTGGATACGATCCCGTTGCCCACCGAGAATCCTTGGAAGGCTTTGGTGTATGGAAGTGGGCATGATTTTTTACCAGACGGCTCTGCACTTCTTTGCACCATGCAAGGTGATGTCTGGCGGGCGACGGGCTTAGATGAAGGACTTCAAAATGTCAGCTGGCAGCGAATCGCCTCGGGGCTGTTTCAGCCGCTTGGAATCGTTGTGCATGATGATCAGATATTCGTCATGGGACGGGATCAGTTAACACGCCTGCATGATTTGAACGGGGACGGTGAAAGTGACTATTACGAGTGTTTCAGCCGATCGCTTGAAACCTCAGCATCAGGTCACGACTTCACATGTGATCTGTGGCGAGATGCTGAAGGGCGGTTCTATACAGCCTCAGGTAAACAGGGTGTGATGCGAATCGCTGCAGATGGTGAGTCTGCCGAGATCGTTGCCAATGGCTTGAGGAATTCGGATGGTCTGGGACTGACACCAGATGGTCTTGTTACCATTCCTAGCAGCGAAGGTGACTGGATGCCCGCGTCTATGATTGCAGCCATTCGCCCTGACGGAGCGATTCTCAATCGCCTGCCGGGGAAATCACCCGACGGCCGCAGCCTTCCTTTTTTTGGTCGCCCCGGTGGCAATCTTCAACAGCCTCCTGAAGTTCCGATGTTGTACCTTCCTCGCGGTTTGGATAATTCCAGTGGAGGACAGATTCATGTGGACAGTGATCGCTGGGGACCGGTCAAGGGAAAGATGGTGCACTTGTCGTTCGGGGCCGGTCGTGCGTTCTTGTTGCTTCGGGACGAGTTTGATGGATGGATTCAAGGTGCGGTGATTCCAATCGGTGGTGAATTTGCCTCTGGTGCACACCGCGGAAAATTCAATCCTTACGATGGACAGTTGTATGTTTCAGGCATGGCTGGATGGGGGACCTACACCACCGATGACGGTTGTTTTCAACGGGTGCGGTACAACGGTGACGAACCGCAGTTACCGGTTGGATTTCATGTTCATGAAAATGGTATTCGTGTTGATTTCTTGCAGCCTGTCAAAGAACAGGAGGTTGCTGATCCCGAATCCCATTTTGTTCAAGCCTGGAACTATCGATACAGCGGAGCCTATGGCTCGCCGGAATACTCTTCACGCCAGTTGGGATTGCGTGGTCACGATGTGCTCGATGTGCAGTCAGTCAGTGTTTTACCGGGCGGGAAAAGTCTATTTCTTGAAGTCAGAAATCTTCAGCCAGTCAACCAACTTCACTTGTTGGTGACCACGGCCCAGGGGCAAGAACATGACCTGTTCATGTCGATTAATCACATGGACAAAGCTTTCCGAGACTTTTCGTCTTACCAACCAATGGACAAGATTTTATTGCCGCATCCGATGCTTGCTGATCTTGCTAGGCCGGTGATATCGAAAAGGAATCCGAACAACAAAGCGATCGCAGACGCCAAGCCTTTGCTACTGAAGGCAGCTAAGAATCTGATGTTTGATCAAACGGAGATTCGTTTACCAGCGGGTCAACCCGTTAAACTCACTTTTCAAAATCCAGATTCTGTTCCCCACAACTGGGCTCTGTTGAAATCGGGAACCCTGCAGAAAGTTGGCGAACAGTGCAATCGCTTGATCTCTGATCCCCAAGCGGCGGCGCAGCATTACATCCCTTCGTCGAGTGATATTCTCGCGTACACCAATGTGGTGGAACCCTACGCGGAACATACGATTTACTTTCAGGTGCCAAGTGAACCGGGGCGTTACCCTTATCTGTGTACCTTTCCTGGACACTGGATGGTAATGAATGGCGTGTTGGTAGTTGAGTAAGTCAGCCAGTGGATGATGGCAACGAATTTCTTCCGCCCAAGGAATAGGTGCTGCTGGGCTGGTTCTACTCCTCAGTCGAGATGTTCCCAGTATTCCACTCATGGCTTGCGCGAGTGATCCTAGAGTTGGTAAGATCTAGCCTTCAATCATCCGTTTACCAACGCGTGATGCCACCACACGTTTTCGACAGTGGTGCATTTTCATCACGGGAGTCCTGCATTGACCCTTCAGCCGAATCGTATTTATCAGGGCAATTGCATCGAAAAGCTTCGGCAATTGGAAGCAGGTTCGGTGGATCTGATATTCGCTGACCCGCCCTTCAATATTGGCTATTCGTACGATGTTTACGATGATCAACGGACGACAACTGATTATTTGGAGTTTTGTGAGGCATGGATCCGTGAGGTTCACACTGCACTCAAACCCAGCGGGACGTTTTGGCTCGCTATCGGTGACGAATATGCTGCAGAGCTGAAAGTCCTGTCACAGCAACTTGGCTTCCATACTCGCAGTTGGGTGATTTGGTACTACACGTTTGGTGTTAATTGTGTGCGTGGGTTCAGTCGGTCTCATACCCATTTGTTTCACTTCGTCAAAGACCCGAACGATTTCACCTTCAATGGTGAAAACCCAGCAGTTCGCGTGGCTTCTGCAAGGCAACTTGTCTATGCAGATAGTCGAGCCAGCACGAAAGGAAGATTGCCGGACAACACGTGGATTCTGCGTCCGCAAGATGCACCGGCACCCGGGTTCTCGCCATCCCACGACACGTGGTTTTTCTCGCGTGTTGCCGGGACGTTCAAGGAGCGCGAAGGATTTCATGGTTGTCAGATGCCCGAACAACTTCTGGGACGCATCATTCGTGTTTCCAGTAACCCCGGTGACTTAGTGGTCGATCCTTTCGGTGGTAGCGGAACAACGTTAGCGGTGGCAAAGAAATTAGGTCGCCGGTGGAATGGCTTCGAACTTTCCAAAGAGTATGTGACGCGGATTGAGGAGCGGATCGGGGGATGTGAAGTCGGACAGGAGCTAGATGGTCCGGCAGATCCGCAGAAAAGCGCACCGAAAACGTCTCGTGGGAAGAAGCGAACAAAATTCAAAAATGGCAGGCCGATAATTTCACTCGATGCTGCAACGGAGGCTTCCGTTATCGAGGCGTTTGCTGAAGCTTCCGATGGGCATTCTACTGACTACCTGCTCTGTGATCCCAAGCTGGCCAAACGTTTTTTGTCAGCTTGTCGAGAACGCTCACTTCCGGGTGATGCTCGAATGTGGAATTCATTCCTGTTGAGGATTCGGAAGTCCGGGAAGTTGCCAAAGTCGACCAATCCTGGCCGAAGGTTATCGTACGCTGACATGGATCCCTACAGCGATGGCAGCGAGGCGGCCATGAGACTAGTCGGAATCGATTACGGCATGACTCTTGATGAGATGTTGTGTAGTCCACAGGCAGCCAGCGAGTTTGATCAATTGGCAGGGCTGTTTGCTCCCGGTTATTCATCCTTTGAATATCGATGGTCGGCATTAGCGCTGCGAAAGCGGGCCGGTACCAAGCGTTACCGAACACTTGCAACTGACCAGCATGAACACTGGAAGCAGCAGCGCACACCGATGCGTCTCACGATCGACAAAGGTCTTGTGGCGAAATATGACTGCCCGGGAGTCTACGTCGTTTTGCATGAAGATTCAGTGCTTTACGTTGGTGAGACTCGTAGCATTCGTGACCGCGTGGAAAGACTCCTGAACACAGAAGCATGGATGAATTTTGCGCCAACCGCCGTGCGTGTTTGGCCCCTCGATGGTGAGCAGCAACAATTTGGTTTACGGTCTTTTTTGATCAACCGAGACAAACCATTGCTCAACTCTGAGTATCTGCGGCAGAGCTAGTTAGATACTGATTACTGATTCGCGTGACTTTTACACTACCGAGAAAAAATGTTTGAGACCCCATTGAACGGTCTGATTGCCGCGACCGTGACACCACTTGATTCTACAGGAATCGTTGAATTAACTGCGATCAAACCCATGATTGATCGTTTGATTGAATCTGGGGTTACGGGGTTATACGTTTGTGGCAGCACAGGTGAAGGAATGTCCTTGACCTGTCAAGAACGTAAAAATGTTGTCGAGGCAAGTGTGGATGCGACTGGCGGACGAGTGCCGGTAATTGTGCAGGTTGGACATAACAGCATCACTGATGCCTGTGATCTGGCAAAGCACGCGATGAGTGCTGGGGCGAATGTGGTATCAGCAACCTGTCCATCCTATTTCAAGGTGGGAGATACCGACACATTGTTGAGTTGCATGGGGCAGATAGCAAATGCTGCTCCTGAGCTCCCCTTTTACTATTACCACATTCCTGCCTTAACAGGTTCGCAGATTGATGTGGTTGATTTTTTAGAACGAGGTGGAAAGAACATCCCGAACCTTGCGGGTCTCAAGTACACCAATACTTTGATCCACGAGTTTCAAGCTTGCCAAAATACGCAGTCGCGGGGTTTTGATGTGGTTTGGGGTTGTGACGAAATGTTGCTGGCTGCTTTTGCCAGTGGAGCAACGGCGGCGATTGGAAGTACCTACAATATTGCGGCGCCACTGTATCGCCGGATCATTCAAGCAATCGAGGCTGGAGATTGGCAGACAGCACGTCAGTTGCAATATCATTCGGTTGCCATGGTGAATGTCATGAAGTCCTATGCTTTTCACGGCGCGCTGAAGGCAATCATGTCGATGTTGGGAATGCCAGTGGGCAGTTGCCGACTACCGTTGAAGGACCTTACGAAAGATGACACAGAGAGTTTGCGAAGCGGATTGAATGACATTGGATTCTTTGACTGGTGTGGTCATGAAACCCAGATTGGGAGTTAGGACATGCGAGGACTGGTTTGCTATTTTGGTTTGTTGCTGGGCTGTGTGCTGGCTGTCCCCCTACATGGTCAGGAAGCCGAGAAGGATTTGCTGACGTGGAGCGACGAGATACCGCCATTGCCAGATTCGATCGGCGTGGCAGGACCATTTGTCGGTGTGCATGGTGATGCTCTGGTTGTCGCTGGGGGAGCGAATTTCCCGCGACCCGTCTGGGACAATGACAAGGTTTGGCATGATCAAATTCACGTCCTTTTGAAGAAGGATGGAGAATATGTGTGGAAGCAAGCTGGACGTCTGCCGCGACCACTCGCATATGGTGCGGCCGTTTCTACCAAAGACGGGGTGCTTTGCATCGGAGGCAATGACAGCAGTGCTACCTATAGCGAAGTGTTTTTGTTGCAAGCTGACCAGCAGACTGGCCAAGTCACGATCATTGACTTCCCTGCTCTTCCCAAAGCTTGTGCTTTCGGCGCTGCGGCCTTGGTAGGTGAGACGAAAGATAAACATGGAGTGGTGTTCCTCGCCGGTGGGCAAGTCGGAGCATCGCTCGACACAGCAACCAATCAGATGTGGTCTTTGGATCTTTCCAAACGCGATGACACGGCGGCGTTTGCTTGGAAAAAAGAAGCTGATGTTCCCGGACCAACCCGTGCTCTAAATCTGACGCTCGCTCAACATGATGGCTATGAAGAGTCCATCTATGTAATCAGTGGTCGCCGACAGAACGGCGAAGCGGTTCAATTCCTGACAGATGTGTGGCAGTACAAGCCGAGTTCGAAAACTTGGCGATCTCGAGCCGATGTGCCCAAGTGTGTGATGGCGGGTACTGGGATCGCTTGGGGGCAAAGCCATCTATTGGTGCTTGGTGGTGCAGATGGATCAATGTTTTTCAAGACGGATGAGTTGCGTGATAATCATCCGGGGTTTCCGAAGCAAGCTTGGGCTTATCACACAATTACCAACACCTGGGTGTCTGCCGGGGAGACTCCACAGAATCAGGTTACGACCATTGCCGTTGAATGGGATGATGCGATCATCGTCCCCACCGGGGAAATAAGGCCTCGAGTGCGGACCCCCAATGTCTGGAAGGTAACGGTCAATCCCAAAGCAGATCAGTTTGGTTTCATCAACAACGTGGTGTTGATTGGATACCTGCTAGGGATGGTGGCGATTGGTTTTTACTTTGCGCGCCGGACAAAAAATACCGATGATTTTTTCCGCGGAGGAAAGAACATTGCCTGGTGGGCTGCGGGGTGTAGCATCTTTGCCACCATGCTCAGTTCGCTTACGTACACAGGCGTGCCTTCGAAGTCGTACGCTCAGGATTGGGTCTATTCAGTAGGCAATTTCATGATCCCGTTGGTAGCTGTGCTTGCCGTGTACGTTGCTTTGCCGTTCTATCGTGGAATTGATGCGACCAGTGCTTATGAGTATTTGGAGAAGCGTTTCAATCGCGGTACACGTTTATTTGGCAGTGCCAGTTTTACTCTGTTTCACATTTTTCGAATGGCTGTCGTTATGTCCCTGACTGGGATGGCACTGGCAGTTGCTACACCGCTTACCCCGACTCAGTCCGTATTGGTCATGGGAGTCATGAGCATTCTGTATTGCACGATGGGTGGTATTGAAGCAGTGATTTGGACTGACACAGTGCAAACCGTCATTCTATTTGGCGGTGCGTTGATAGCCTTGGTTTTGTTGATCTCGGGAATTGATGGTGGTTGGCAGGGTTTTCTTGATAATTCTCAAGCCTCGGGTAAATTCAAAATGACCAATTTGAATCTTGATGCGACGAGTGCTCAGATCGCATTGTGGGTCATTGTGGTTGGTGGCATCGCGCAGAATGTTTCTTCGTATACTGCTGATCAGGCAGTCGTGCAGCGATACATGACCACACCTACGCGGCGATTGGCCGCACGGTCCATCTGGTTGAACGCAGGATTAGCAATCGTGGCGACATTCTTGTTCTTTGGTCTCGGAACAGCTTTGCATGCGTTTTATCAATCACATCCGGAAAAGCTTGATCCAAGCATTACCACTGATCAGATTTTTCCACTTTTCATCGCACATGAGATGCCGGTTGGTTTTGCAGGTTTGATCGTTGCTGGGATCTTTGCTGCAGCTCAATCAACGGTTTCGACCAGTATGAATTCCACGGCGACCACCTTGGTGACTGATTTTCTTCGACCGCTCAACGTCTGCCGTACCGATCTTGGTTACCTGCGATCAGCGAGGATTCTGACGCTTGTTATCGGTGTGTTGGGTACGTTGATTGGTTTGTTGTTTGTTAATCCTGACATCAAGTCACTGTTTGATGAATTCCTCAAGATCATCGGGCTTTTTATGGGCGTGCTTGGTGGACTCTTTGTTCTGGGCGCCATGACTAAGCGGGCCAACGGAATGGGAGCATTGACGGGAGCAATCGTTGGTGCCATGACGATGTATCTGGTTTGGAAAGAGACTGCGATTAACGGCTACCTCTACACTGCCATCGGCATTGGAGTCTGTTTTGTCGTCGGCTACCTGGTAAGCCTGCTGGGGCCAACTCGCAACGATGAAGAGTTGGCTGGACTGACGGTTTACACGATGCCTGGAAATAGCGCGGCCGATGTGGCGAGTGGATCGTCAGCATGAGTCGGTTGAACCCGGAAGAACTTGCCGCGATCTATCGCAACGGGTTGTTGGAAGACACCATGCCGTTTTGGTTGGATCATTGTGTGGACCACCAACACGGGGGTTTCATGATGGCGCTAAATCAAACAGGAAAGGTAGTGGACACGGATAAGGGAGTTTGGCAGCAAGGTCGTTTCACCTGGCTTCTTGGCGAACTCTACAACAACGTGGAAGCTCGTGATGAGTGGTTGGAACTGGCTCGCCATGGAGCCGAGTTTTTGTTGCAGCATTGCTTCGATCCCAGTGATGGGCGCATGTGGTTTCATGTCACCAGAGATGGCAAACCCATACGCAAACGCAGATATGCGTACAGTGAGAGTTTTGCGGCGATTGCATTTGGTGAACTTGCCAAGGCTACTGGGGATCAGCATTACGCGGATCATGCAATCAAGACGTTTCAGAAATTCGTTGATCACAACCTTGATCCAGTCGACACTCCCGCCAAATTTACTGACCACCGGCCGACTCGATCAATCGGATTCCCGATGATCACCATTGCTACTGCGCAGGAGTTGCGGGAGTCGATTGGCTTTAACGATGCCAATTTCTGGATTGACAAAAGCATTGAGACAATCCAGAGATTCCATCTAAAATCAGAATTGAATTGCGTGATGGAAACGGTCGGTGTGAGTGGTGAGGTAATCGATCATTTCGATGGGCGAACGCTCAATCCCGGCCACGCGATCGAGGGTGCTTGGTTTTTGATGTGGGAAGGCGCTCATCGAAACGATTCAAAGCTGATTGAGATGGGTTGCCAAATGCTGGACTGGATGTGGGACCGTGGTTGGGATTCAGAATATGGGGGAATCCTGTACTTCACTGATTTGCATGGACAACCGGTCCAGGAGTACTGGCACGACATGAAATTTTGGTGGCCGCAATGTGAGGCTATCATTGCCACGCTGCTGGCATTCCAACTGACCGGAAGGCAGAAATATGCGGATTGGCACCAACAAATCCATCAATGGGCGTATCAGTATTTTCCCGATTCGGAGCACGGCGAGTGGTTTGGTTACCTAGATCGCACCGGCCGCGTGACTTCGACCTTGAAGGGAAACCTATGGAAAGGACCGTTCCATTTGCCGAGGATGCAGCACATTTGCACTACAATTTTGTCTCTGTGATTGCCTGTCGGGGTGTTTTTCTCTGGCTTGGATACTGATAACATCGCTGGCAATTTGCCGAAAACAGAGCGGAGTAGGCCCAATTTTTGACGCTTCCCGTCTACAATTCGGGTACCGCACACGGGTTTCCCTTTCCATTCCTCTGTCTCTAACCTACCCATTCGAGGACATAAATGACGCAAAACGATTCCAACCGCCGAGCTTTTCTGAAGACTTCAACGGCTGCAGCAGCCGGTGCGGCGTTGACCAGTACCATCGCAAAAACCGCCCATGCTGCTGGTAGTGATACGATTCGCTTCGTGCTGATTGGTTGTGGTGGCCGTGGTAGTGGTGCCGCAGCCCAAATCATGAACACCAAAGGAAATGTCAAGCTGGTTGCAGCGGCAGATCCTTTTGAGGAAAAAGCCAAAATGTCCTTGAAGCGGCTGAGCAAAGGTGCCAACAAGGACAAGGTTGATGTTCCTGACGAGCGAATCTTTGGCGGGTTGGATGGATACAAGAAAGCAATCGATACTGATTGTGATTTGGTCATCATTGCGACCCCTCCAGGCTACAAGCCACAACAGTTTGAATACGCCGTCAGCAAAGGCCGTCACGTATTCATGGAAAAGCCTGTTGCAGCGGATGCGGTAGGAATACGCCGAGTTTTGGATGCAGTCGAAGAATCCAAAAAGAAGAAATTGATGGTTGGAATCGGACTGCAACGCCGACACGAGCCACGTTACATGGAGACGATTGATCGTATTCATGATGGAGCAATTGGTGATGTGATTGCTCAACGGGTTTACTGGAACGGCGGTGGAATCTGGTACCGCAATCGGACTCCAGAAATGAGTGAGATGCAGTTCCAAACCAATAACTGGTATCACTTCAACTGGTTGTCAGGTGACCAAATCTGCGAACAGCACATTCACAATCTGGATGTTGGTTGCTGGGTCAAGGGCGAGTACCCCGTCGAGTGCAACGGAATGGGTGGCCGTGGTATGCGAATGGACGGTGATGCATCAAAATCACAGATTTTCGATCACACCTTCTGTGAGTACACGTTCTCTGATGGAACCAAGATGTTCAGCCAAGGCCGGCATCTGCGTGGCGCCTGGAACAAGGTTGGCGAAGCGGTTCACGGTACCAAAGGTACGGCTGACCCATCCGGTTCGATTGCCGGTGAAACCAGTTGGAAGTTCACAGGGAACAGCCCAAATGGTCACCAGCAAGAGCAGCATGATCTCATTGAAGCGCTGATGCGAGGCGAGATCTACAACGAAGGCGAGTATGGTGCCAAGTCGACCTTCACGGCGATTCTTGGTCGTGAAGCCTGCTACAGCGGCAAGGTTCTGAAGTGGGATGACTTGTTGGCACGTGGTCGCGAATTGGCACCAGGTATCGACAACTACACTTTGGATACACCACCACCTGTTATGCCGGGTGAAGATGGTTTGTATCCCGTGCCAGTACCGGGTAAATACGACCCATTTGCTTCCTGATTGATTCAGTAGCACTGCAAAACAAGCGTCTCTGGACTGGCTATTGCCAGATCCAGAGGCGTTTTTTATTGGCTTCGCTTGATTCGCGGAGCGGGATCTTTGCGGGGAAAGTGCAAACGTAGATGGCGGATTTCTTCTTCGTCCGTTTCTTCGTTGATTGCTGCGGGTGCACTACTGGGTGGTGTTTCTACTGAAACGGGAACCGCAACACCCATCTCATTGGGCGTTGCTGATGGCAATCCGGATTCATTCTCGAGCTTATCCACTTTTGTCGTTCGGCTTTCACGGGGTTTAAAGAATCGACCCGCTGGACCTGCCAGCAACGCAGGTAGAAGGACCAAGTCACCAGCGAGGGCAGCAGCCAACATTACCAACATCAAAGTGCCGAATCGCTGTGTAGGTGTGAAGGTTGACAATGCAAACACAAAGAGGCCAAGGCCTCCGACAATGGTTGTTTGTGTCATGGCCGGGCCAACTCTGCGATACGATTGAATCACCGCTTCGGCTCGACTCATGCCTTCGTCCAGATGAGCACGGAACCATGATAGAAAGTGAATGGTGTCGTCGACTGCTACGCCCATCGCAACGGATGCGGTCATCATCGTGCCGATGTCAATTTCGACTTTCAGATGACACATCACTCCAAACACAATCAGCACTGGAAAGACATTGGGAATCATCGAAACCAGACCCGCTGCCAGACCATTGCCAAGGTTACCCGGTTTCATCCATCCGACAGGCATGCGCCCCGGATTCAGTAGCCATACCATGACCAACGCGATCAGTACAAACGCCATCGCAATGGAATGAGTCAAACTGGTCAACAGAGTTCGTTGTGCTTTGTAGACAACAGGAACAACGCCTGTGTAGATCACTTGGATTGGGCCGCTGCCATCAACATCAGGAACTCGCTCGGCCGTAAGCTTTGGAGAAATTAATTTGTCGCGGATGATCGTTGCGTCGATCAGGTTGTCTGATGACTCAAAGTCGTCAATCGTGAAGACATCACTTCCTAGCCAGACAATCGCATCGAACCTTTCCAGTGACTCTTGCCACTTGGGATTGGATTTCATTGCCTCCGCTTTTTCTGGCGAAACGTCGATCCATTTAGGAGACTCAATCCGTTCACCACTGAGCAACTCGGCAAGAGTTGCCGCATAAGTAGCGTCTTGATTGATTTCGCCGTTGGGCAAAATCAAATCAGCTGACTGGAGAGTTTTGGACCGGTCACTGCTGATGACCAGAACGCGTGATTTGTTATCAAGTTTCTTCTGATCACCGTTCTGATCGGTGGTCAGATGGTGAAGGATTTCATCGCGTGTGTCATAGGCTCGTAGAACCGGTTCAACAGACTCTCTGAGTGTCGAAATGAATCGACCGTAATCGACGTCTGAGAGAGCAGCGACCCTCAGGCTGATTCGCCACAGTTCGTTATCGAGAGCGCCCGCCGACTTTTCCAGTCGAAGGTAGTCATTCTCTTGTAAATCTTTTCGACCAGCGAGGATTTCGCGGTTGTACTTCGCCCGGATCGGACTGTAACTGTTGCTGGGTTCTGGTAACGGTGGCAGAACAGTATCAGCACTCATGACTTGACCAACCACACCCCGACCAGATTCACCAAGAGTTCGGTTGACGACGGTTCCGATTCGCGAAATGGCCTCTACCCGTTCCAGCATGGTTAGAGCTTGGATCGAAGTTTGATTTTCCTGTTGGTCAGCACCTGTTTTGATGTTGTCTTGGCCGTCAGCTAAATACTCCGCCTGCATCTCGGGTGGTACGCGGACAATTAATTCCATCGGAACCAATTTTCCGAAATTATCCTCCAGCCAACCGTAGTCATGGATGATCCGCGACTGCGGATCGAACAGCTTCAACAACTGAACTGAGGTTCTGATATTCAGAAGCCCTAGCGAGCAAACTGCAAGTACGAGAAGACAGGCACTGCTGACGATTGCGTGGTGTCCTGTGATCCAGCGGCCTACCGCAGCCCACCAATCTGACAAGCGACTTTCTGGAGCGGGTTGCTGCGTGCTTGCATCGGTGTCAGATGCTGCGATTTTGGGTGCAAAGACCTGCAAAGCAGCGGGCAGATATGAGAATAAAATGGCGAGCGTCATCAAGACGCCGATCGCCGAATAAAAGCCGAAATTGCTGATGGGTGCCAAGTTACTGGTGAACAGCGAGGCGAGACCGATTGCCGTCGTCAGGGAAGCCAACGAACAAGGCAAAATGGCGTGCCGAAGGGCACGGCCGGGCGCACCTGTTTTTCCCCGAATTCGTACCTCGTCACGATAATAATTGACAACGTGAATCGCTCCTGAGATACCCAGTACATAGACCAGTGATGGCATGCTCAGAAGGATCGCGTCGACTTTGCCTGATGTCCACCAAACCATCGCCATGCTGAGCATGGCCGAGCAACCACCAACGATGAATACCATCACCGTGATTTTGATGCTGCCAAAACAGATGTATGACAACACGATCCCCAGCACAATGCTGTAGCCCACCAATCTCGCCAGGGTGATGGTTCCCTCTTCGTCAATTGCCGTGTTGTCGACAGGCGGACCACCAATTCGCAACGGTGGTAAGCCGTCCACTGATTCCGCGGGGACGCGGTTGAATGGTGGTGGTGCCATGGACGGAGGGGCAGCGGGCTGAACACCCGACTCAGCGGCCAAAGTCAACAGACGGCCCCGAGGTTGGCCCATGATTCCCCGACCCAAAGCATAGGCAAGATTATCCTTAGCCAGATCGGTCAAAGTAATCAGAAGGCAAGTCAATCTCGGTGGTGGTTCGACTTCCATGGCGTCGTAAATCGCATACCACGCATTGGTCCGGTCGTTCAGAGACGCTTGCTTCAACTCTTCAAGCGAAGATTCATACTGGTCTGCCAGAATTTCGTCGAGGTGAATCTGGACCAGAGCATCGAAGTCTTCGGGTAACTGCTCGCGTTTGTTCTCTGGAATAGCATCGCGAAATGCAGCAGCTGTCCAATCGAAGTCATCTGTGATTGCAGGGGCAAACAGCGTTCCCGTTAATCGTTCCATTGCGCGGCGGCGGGCCACCATTGCGCGGCGGTCTTCATCTGTCAGGTCGATGGGCCAAAGTGGTCCACCTTCGCGAGCCAATTCTTCCAGAATCGAGTCCCCGGTCTGAACCGAGTGAAAGAGGTTCGCACAGACGATCGAGGGATCGTTATAGAACGGATTCTGAAATTGTGTTTTGCTGGGTGGTTCACCAAGGCCAGTGACAAATGTGCCTTGCAACTCGTAAGTGCCAAGAGACTTTTTAATCTGCCGCATTAGGGCTGCAGGACCGTTACTGGGTTCATCCCAACGATACAGGTGACCTTTCGGCGTAATGTAATACCACTGGCCACTGGGGGTGCTCAGCCATTTTTCCTGTTGACCGCCCCAATCATAAAAGTCGCTGCCGGCCAGCAACAATTGCAGTTCATTGCCTATATCCTTGGCACGCTGGTAGCTTTCAGCAAGCTCCAAAGGAAAATCAGCCGATGGATCAAAGGTTTGACTTTCATGCAGCAGTTTCTGTTCGAGCAAACTCAGTCGCTGGTCACCACTGACACAACCAGGCCACGTTGCCAGAACGAAGCTTTCACCGGCGAAGTGATCAGCAAACCACTCCAACTCCGCTGTTTCAGGAAAGTCACTGGGAAGCCAGTCTTTGACGTCATTTTCTTTCTGATTCAGGCTCAGCCTGGCTGCCCGAAACCCCGAGGGCAGCAAGAAGAAAAAAGCAACTAGAATTAGCAGCGCATAACTGATCCCCAATGGGCTACGTCGCTCAAGCAATGGACGTTGATTCATAGAGGAGTGCTGAGTTGCATGAGCCGACGGCTAAGGCTCGGTTTCGATGTAGGGGCGATGCCGGTCGGTAAGTTACCGATGATGACTCGAGTGGTCTACTTCAAACGGGCTTACCGCCTTGTACAACGGCCTTCGATTTGTCGGATATTCGGGTCACGTCCAGTTTACAGGCATGTTCGAGTTGTTGGCAACGGAAAAAGCGGCTTGATGCGTAGCACAGAGGCCGACTCAACCGCTATATCTTGCCTGAATTGGCAGCTGGCCGTCTCCAAATCCCCACATTGGCTGCTTGGTTGGGTTCTGGTCATTGGGGTGAACTGCTTTTGGGGGATCATTACCACGTCATTGCAACGTGCCGCTAGGCTCATTGAGCGAGTCGCAAAATGGCGTTTTGACAGCATTTCATTCGCGAAGTCTGCTGGATTTGTGGGTTGTTTGACGAACTGAATCCAGGGCAATGCCACTCAGCCTGCCGCTTGAGTGCGGCCCCGGTAAAATCGATTTCCCAGAATTTGTTCCAACAGAAAGATCGCCAAGGCAAAGAGAATCGCCGGTGAGTGCAATGACACTCGCTGAGTCGCTCTATTTTCAGCAAACTCAATGCCTTCCCGGTCGGTTGCCAGATCATATCGGTCAGGTCCGAAAATCTGATCGAGTTGGTCCGGACCGATTCTTTTCAGTGAGAGTGCGCTGCCGGGCAAATTCGTTGAAAAACCTGCGCCTGGTTGCAGCCCGCGAATCCAATAGATTCCAGATCGTGACGTGTCAGTGAATGTAATACGCTGATTGGCCGGGGTGACATTGAAGGGGATGGGCGGTTGGTTCGCCGGCGGAAAAATCTGAACTTTTTGTTGCAGGTCGGAATCATCGATGAGTGTTTCGGATTCACTCTTTTGGTTCGTTTGATCTGTAGTGACTACTTTGGGCTGACCTACAAGTAACATGGTCTCTTCGCTTCCACGCTGTGTCAGGTATTCAATACTCTGCCTCGTCAGTAGCCAGGCTGGCCAAGGGTCAGTCCCGAAGAGTGCATTCCAGTTTCGTGTTGTATTCGATAGTGCGGGAAGCGGTGTGCTGAGGACAAGGATGCGGCCTGCGATACTACCGGATGTGGCGGGAACGATTCTTGAAGTCATCGCAGCATGCTCTGTGCCTGCGTATTGGATCAGAACAGTATCCTGCTCTGTTGTCTTGAGTTGCCAATATTGCTGCACGCGAAAATCGCTCCAGGGCGTATTGTCAGCAAGCACCGAAGTGACTGGGTTCCTGCTTACTTTGATTTGGAAAAAGGTGCCCGGTTCGGGCACTCTCCAACGTCGTACCAGAGAGGGCGTGAAGTTCGATTTTATATTCGACCCGCTTGCTGCTGGTCCAAGCGCGACAAATACGCCACCGCCAGACGTCGCATACTCTGAAATGCTGGAATCTTCGAGAACAGCATTGGAAGGGTCGAGTAGCAGGATGGATGCGAAGTCATTCAATCGTACAGCAGGTAGATCGGTAAATCCAATTCGTTCAACTCGAAATTCTGAATTCTTCTCTTCTGATAAACCGGCAGATGCAGTCATGATTTGACTGATGATCAACGATTCATCAGGATCGTCACAGACAAGCAGTACTTTGGATGGTGGAAGTACTTGAAGGGTGAAGTAGCGACGATCATCGATGGAGATGCCATCATCACCGACCAGAGTGATTTGTCCGTGATGTGTACCGGTATCGAGGGCAGGAATTGTCAGTAGCAGTTCGCTTGCTCCACCGTTGGTAACCTGAACGCTGGTCCGATCAACACTTTCAAGCTTGGGCAGCACGACTTTTCCGTTGCGAATCACAGGCAGGGCAACATCCGTTTTATAAATTTGCAGGTCTGCCGTGACCGAATCGTTTTCAACGTCATTGAATGATTCGAAGTTCAATGTTGTTGATATTGAGATGGGTGAGCCTCGAGGTGGCGTTCGATCAGAGAGTTTTGGAATGGAGATCGAACGGTTGAATCCTTCAAAGTCTCCCGTGTCAAAAACGGTTAACGCGATGGTAGGCGTGGAGTCCAGCAAGGTCAGCATGCTGCTGTCATCGATCGCATCGTTCCACGTTGACTCCGCCAGATCACTCAATAGCAGGATTTGGCGATTGGGTAATTCACTTTCACGCACCAGTCGAGCCGCAGCGTCCAACCGAGAGGCGATGGATTGGGTCGTTTCCAGAGGTTGCAACTGTTCAATTTTGGAAATTGCATTAGCAGTGTCCATGGAGAAGGAAGCAACCTGCGCGGAGCGGTCGAGTATCGCAACACGACTGGTTCGCGGTAGCCGTGTGACCATCCAGGTTGCGACGTCCTTCATTCGCATGATGCGGTTATCATCAGGACTCTTCCAGAACGACGTGGGTGCGTTGTCCACGATGATTGCGATGGCAACTGGTTCGATCGAGTCGATGGACGGTGCTGGCCCGGAGGCATAGGTATAGCTTCCCCAAATCAATGCAATGAACAACAGCAATGCCGCAGCACCACCGAGTCCATATGCTGTCGTTTTGGCCTGTTCACGGGAAAGAGCGATCGTTGCCAACAGCAATAAAACGAAACCCAGGAACGAACAAAGGCCGATCGTTAGCCATGTGATCGACAGGGACTGGTGAATGGCAGGTCGTGCCAGGGCAATCGCGAGCATCGCCACGGCAAGAATACGCAGGGCTAGCAGCCACCAGCGACGAACACGCAAACGACTACGGTTGGATTCAACACGTTTGGTCAAAAAGCGTATCGAGGGAAAAACTACTTTTCGCGGTTCTCGCCGTGCAATCAAATGCAACACAACCGGGACGGTAATCGCCGCCAAGCCGAACAGTAAGGTTGCATTAAGAAACGTCACGGTGCGTTGTAGTTACGGGCGTTGTGAGGGAGTGAAGTTGACTGGTTCGAGGTTTTGTTTCGATGTCAGGCGTTAGGGACGCATGATTGATCAATCAGCCTTTGGCTACGTCCGCTTACATCCGCGGACAGCATTGATAGCCTGCTAAAATCGACTCTGCCGCTGTATCAGGTATTCGGTGAGCGCTTTGTCGAAGGGCATGCTTGTGTCCAGTGGAACGTAGTCGACTCGCAGATTGTTGCAGCCTTCGCGATATGCGTCTCGAAAAGCTTCCACTTGTTGCAGGTAGTCGTCCCGGAATCCTGTGGCATCCACAGAGACCGTTTCGCCACTCTCTGAGTCCTCGAACTGGACAGGTCCCTCATACGGAAAATGGACTTCAGCCTCGTCCATGACGTGGAACACAATCACATCATGTCCGCCGTGTTTCAGTCTTGCCAGAGCCGAGATGATTTCTTCCGGGGCACCCTCATCGTCACTGGTTGGTAAGAGATCTGAAAAGAGAATGACCAGTGAGTGCTGTTTCAGCATCGCTGCCAACTGGATAATGCAGGCGGCTAAGTCGGTTTTTCCTGTTGGTTCCAGTTTCGATAACTGGCCCATGATTTCACCGATATGACCGCGCCGGCTTCGGGCGGGCAGTCGAGCCTGCATCTTTTCATCGAAAGTGATCAACCCCACTGGATCCTGCTGCATGGTCATCAGATAGGTGAGTGATGCCGCTAGGCATGTGCAGTACTCAAACTTGTTCATTGTCTGATGTTCGGTGAAGCCCATCGACTTGGACAGATCGATCACCAAATAAGCAGTAAGATTTGTTTCTGCCTCGAAACGCTTAACAAAATACTTGTCGGATTTTGCGTAAACCAGCCAGTCAATCAGCTTGGGGTCATCACCTCGGTTGTATCGTCGATGTTCGCTGAACTGAACGGAAAAGCCGTGGAACGGGCTGGAATGCAGACCCTGTAAAAAACCTCTCACCACCATGCGTGCGCGCAGGTCCAGACGTTTGATCTGTTGCAGCGATTCGGGTGAAAGGAGTGCTGTCATGCAGAGATTGATCCAGACAATTTTCGTTTTAAGTTGTCGGTGTGAGTTTTTCCGGCTCAGGAGGTCGAATGTCCTCCAGCAAACGCATCACAATGGCGTCCGTATCCATTCCTTCGGCTTGCGCTTGAAAGTTGGTTGCAACACGATGACGCAAGACTGGTAGAGCAATGCGTTTGATGTCATCGGGATCAATGCTGAAACGGCCATCCATTGCTGCGATCGCTTTCGCACCTGCGATCAGGTTTTGCCCGGCTCGCGGGCCAGCACCCCAATCAACCAGTTCTTGAACGTACTCAGGGGCGGTCGGATCTTTGGGACGGGTGGCACGTACCAGTTTCGCCGCATAGCTAATGACGTAAGGGTTGACTGCGATACTGGAAACCAATTTTTGAATGTTAAGGATCGCTCGTGAAGAAAGCACCTTGTTGACTTTCACTGACTCGCCACGTGTCGTTGCGGTCAGGATCTGTTCTTCTTCTTCAGCAGATGGATATCCCACTTTGATGTTGAACATGAAACGGTCGAGTTGTGCTTCAGGAAGAGGATAGGTTCCTTCTTGCTCGATCGGGTTCTGGGTTGCAATTGTGAAAAAGGGTGCGGGAAGTTTGTAAGTATCGCGACCAACAGTGACTTGGCGTTCCTGCATTGCCTCCAAAAGTGCGGCTTGAGTTTTAGGTGGTGTTCGATTGATCTCGTCGGCTAACAGAATATTGGCGAAAATTGGGCCTTCGACGAACCGAAAACTCCGTTTTCCTTGGTCATCTTCTTCCAAGACTTGCGTTCCGGTAATATCCGAAGGCATCAGGTCGGGGGTAAACTGGACTCGCTTGAAGGAAACGTCGAGAATATCGGCGAGGGTACTGACCATCAGTGTCTTTGCCAGGCCAGGAACGCCCTCAAGCAGGCAGTGACCGCGAGTGAAGATGGCAGCAAGTAGTTGTTCGATGGTATCGCTCTGGCCAACAATGACCTTTGCTAGCTCCGATCGCATGGTTTGCTGGTGATCAGAGAATTCACGCAACACATCCCCAAGATTCCGCGACCCTGACGGGCCCGCCGATGTTGGTTTCGGGGTAGGTTGATTTGGTGGAGGGGGTGGAGGAGAGCCGCTCATGATGAAAAAGAAACAATCCTTTGCGGAAATACGACCAATGCTTTTCAGGTTTGCACTAAGGCCGCTGGGGGTTGCAATGGCAGACATCTGCTTCGCTAGCTGCTACCGCTATCTTAGACCGCTGGGGCAGATAGCGGGAAAGGGGGGCCAGTTCTGGATTATTTTGATTTGTCTGGGAATGGTACTGCTGCCCCGTCAACAAGCTTATGCGGAAATTGACACCAAGTCGGTTCAGCGATCGATCACCCGCGGAATTGCCTATCTTCGCAAATCACAAAATGCTCGAGGTGGTTGGGAGGAGTACGGTGGCCAGTCTTGTGGTCTCTCAGCCCTATGCACTTTGGCATTATTGAACGCGTCTGTTTCCCGGGAAGATCCTGATATTGTGCGGGCTATGAGGTATCTTCGCTCATTCGAACCCAAGCAAACCTACTCTGTCGCACTGCAAACGCTGGTTTTTTGCCAGTTGGGTGCCGCCGGCGATTTACCCAGAATCAGGCAGAATGTTGAGTGGCTTGTCAAAGGTCAAAAGTCCGCCGGGGTCGCAGATCGGATCGGGAGTTGGGATTATGGAAGCCAACGCGGTGCCGGTGATCCATCCAATTCCCAGTTTGCATTGCTGGCACTTGGCGCCGCTCAAGATCGAGGGGTCAAAATTGATGCAATGGTCTTTCAGCGAGCGCATCGCTATTGGACTAATCGCCAGCAATCCAATGGTGGATGGGCATACGGCAGCGGTAGGCGGACGTCGGGAAGCATGACATGCGCCGGGATTGCATCGGTAATCATCGCAGGTAGTCGTCTGGATTCCGATGCTGCCGGAAACCAGATCCAGTGTTGCGGCGGCAGCACGACAGACGAGCAGGCGATTGAGAATGGAATTCAATGGCTCGGCAGAAATTTCACGTGGGAAGTCAATCCCGGCGGGGATTCAATGACCATGTTCTACTATCTGTACGCTCTCGAACGCGTTGGACGATTGTCAGGGCGTAGATTCATTGGTGACCACGACTGGTATCGCGAGGGTGCTGAATACTTGATCGGTATTCAAGATGAATTTCAGGGATATTGGTCCAATGTGAGTGCGATGGAAAGCAGTAATGTTGCGACTTCCTTTGCGTTGTTGTTTCTCAGCAAAGGAAAGCGACAAGTGGTCGCCGGTCGACTCAAGTATGGAGGTCCCGATGTGCAAGCCGAATGGAACCAGCATCCTGATGGATTGCGCCAACTGGTTCGGCATGTTGAAAGTGACTGGGGGCGGGATCTGACTTGGCAGACCATCAATGCCAATACGGCAAGTTTGGCAGATCTGCTGCAGGCCCCTGTTCTTGTGATGAGTGGAACCGAAGCGATACCAATGACAGCCGAATTATCTGAACGACTCAAGGAGTATGTGGATCAGGGTGGCTGCATCCTCTTTGAAGCCGAGGGCGGTGATGGATGCGGAGATGCCAGTGGATTTGAACGTAGTGTGAATCGGCTATGCCAGAGTTGGTTTGAGGGAGCGGGGTTGGAACGGTTGCCTCCGGGGCATCCCATCTGGTCGGCTCAGCACAAAGTCGATCCGACCTTGATTGGTCCCGAATTTTGGGTGTACGGTGTCCAAGCGTGCTGCCGTACAGCTGTTTTTTATGTGCCCCAAAGTTTGTCGTGTCGCTGGGAATATGGTGACCTTCTGTTTCACAGGGATCGTGGTGAAAAGGAATTGCGAGATCAGGTGCAGGCTGGGATTCGTATCGGTGAAAACCTGATTGCTTATGCCACAGGTCGTGAATTGAAAGACAAGCTCGAGCAGAGAACCATTCTGCAGGCAGGGCAGGCGGTTGATACACCGCGGGATGCGATTCAGGTAGCTATGCTGTCGCTTGATGCCGGTGGACAAGAAGCTCGCCGCGCGCTGCCCAATGCCACCGCTTTGATAGCCGCTCGTGTGCCAATTGCGCTGACCTCCCCCGAGCAGCCGGTTGGCCTTGATTTGCAGCAGCTAAACGATGTGCCGTTTCTATGGATTCATGGGCGGACGGATTTCAGTTGGGATGAAGCTCAACGTAAGGTGCTTCGCGACTATGTGCAGAGTGGTGGGATCGTCATTGGTTCTGCTGTTTGTGGTAGTCAGGCTTTCAGCGATGCATTTCGACGCGAAATGGCGAAAACGCTTCCCGAAGCCCCACTGCAGGCAATGCCTGCAAATCACCCCGCATTACGAGCAACTGAAGGGTTTGATCTTCGCAGCATGACGATTCGGACACCTGCCAGCGGGGGGCAGAAAGGTTCGCGTCGAGTGGGCCAGCCTGACTTGGAATTCGCGGTGGTGGACGATCTGGTAGCTGTCTTTTTTTCCCCGTTGGACTTGAGTTGTGCCTTGGAAAGCCCGAATTCAGTTCAATGTCCCGGTTACAACACCGAGGACGCTGCCAAGATCGTCGCAAATCTGGTGCTATTTGCCCTTCAGCAATAGCAGCGAGCTGGTGAGAACCGGTTTTTCACGGTGTTCCAACCTTTTCCAAGCGTCATTCAACGGTTTTTAGGCGAACCTGACCCAAGATTCGCCCGCAACGAGGCCATTTCTACTTGCCGAAATAGGCTCTCTGCTGCCATAATCCCAGCTTGAAATTTCCATATTGCCCAAATTAGCCGATAAACCGAGCCCTCCCGATGGCCAGAAGTAAGAAAAAAGCTGAAACGATTTTTCTCGTGTGTGAAGAGACCGGCGACTACAACTACTCAGTCAGGAGAAAGCCTGGCGGAGAAAAACTCCGTGTCAAAAAGTATTGCCCGCGTTTGCGGAAGCACACTTTTCACGGCGAAAAGAAGAAGTAATTCGAAGAAGGCATGCACCGCGGGTCTGCTCTTGGTGAGCGGTTCGTAAGTTATCTGAAGCCCGCCCCGCACCCTACGCGGCACTTCGTTGTGTCACTCATGGAACGAACTGATTGGGTTTTCCGTCGTTCGGACCGACACACGTTTCAAGCAACATAGCAAGACACCCGGCATAGTCACTTCATGCCTGTTGCATTCCATGTAACAGGGTCTCGTATTCAAACGCTTCGAGTGACAGAATTTCGAGTGACAGAATTTCGAGTGACAGAGGCCGAGTCCAAGCGGTTCAGATCCACAGGATTCACGGATGAAACGACAGTGGCGAATCATTCCACACGATGCTGATCGTGTTGAGAGTTTGATCAAATCGACACGGTTACCTGCTGTGGTTGCACAACTTCTCGTGAGTCGAGGTATTTACACCTCCGAGGATGCTTCTCGTTTTCTCGATACCAAGCTGATGGGGTTAAGGGATCCGCAGGAATTGCCCGGAATTCCCGCAGCGACATCGATTCTTATTGAAGCGATTGAAAACAAAACTCCCATCGTCATCTACGGTGATTACGACTGTGATGGGATGACAGGGACGGCCATTCTGGTCAATGGTCTGCGACTGTTTAATGCCGACGTGAGTTATCATGTTCCGAATCGTCTGGAAGATGGATATGGTTTGAATGAAGGTGCGATTCGCAAACTCGCTGACCGAGGCAAGAAACTTATCGTTTCGGTAGATTGTGGAATCACGAGTGTTTCCCACGCTGAGTTGTGCAAGGAATTAGGCGTCAAGTTGGTGATCACTGATCATCACACCATAGGTGAGCAATTACCGGACGCAGATGCGATTGTGCACCCGCGTTTACCCGGTACTGCTTATCCGTTCGGAGAACTTTGTGGTGCTGGCGTCGCATTCAAACTCGCCTGGTCGATTTGCCAGTCCATCTGTGGAGCAAAGAAAGTAACCGAGCGAATGCGTCGCTATTTGATGCAATCGTTATCCCTGACTGCGATCGGAACGGTGGCAGATGTCGTGCCACTACTGGATGAGAATCGCATTTTGGTTGAGCATGGCATTCGTATGTTGCGAGCGGAGCCATTGCCAGGTCTAACTGAATTGATGAAGGTCACCGAGCTGGATAAGGTTGAAAGCCTTAATACAGAGAGTATTGGTTTTAATATTGCTCCGAGGTTGAATGCAGCTGGGCGGCTTGGTCAGGCTCAATTGGCGGTCGAATTAATGACCATATCACCGGGAGACCGAGCGACCCAACTAGCAGAATACATTCATCAACTCAACACGACACGGGACAGTTTACAACGCAGTGTTTATTTGGCAGCAGATAAACAGGCCAAGTCAGAGTTCGAGCCGGAGACTGACCCTGCTTTGGTGCTTGCTGGTGTTGGCTGGCATCAGGGAGTCATTGGTGTCGTGGCGGGACGCTTGGCCGATAAATATGCCAAGCCGGTTTTTGTGATTTCACTGGATGCTGCAGGCAAAGCAGAGGCTGTTGGTTCGGGTCGTGTCGGTGGGACGAACATAAATCTTTATGACGCTCTCTGTGAGTGTGACCACCGGTTGGTTCGTTTTGGCGGGCACAAAGCTGCAGCCGGTTTGACAATAAACGAACGGGAAATCGAGTCTTTTCGTGGCGACTTCAGCGAAGCAGTCGCCAAACAATGGGCTGACAAAGAAATTGTGCCTGAAATCGTGATTGACGCGGAGGCGACACTGGGTCAATTGAATCTTGAGGTGCTCAAGCAGATAGATATGCTTGCTCCGTTTGGAGCCGCGAATCCAAGGCCCGTTCTATTTTGCCGAAACGTGGAGCTGGATGAGCCCGCGCGAAAGATGGGCGGTGGTGACCGGCACCTCACGGTTAATCTTCGTCAAGGAAAGAAAGTAATCCGTGGAGTTGCTTTTGGCGCTGGTGATTGGTGCGATGAACTCAATTCGACCGAAGGCCCAATTGAGATTGCTTACCGCCCTGTGGTGAACGACTTTCGTGGATTCAGGAAAGTAGAAATCCATCTTGTGGATTGGCGCCCTGCAACAACACTTGCCGCTGTTTAATCCATGCTGGCCCTGAGTGTGATGGGTGGATCTTACGGCATTTTTTGCGATGATCCGCAGCACTGTTACGCTGGGGGAACAGGCTTGTTGATTTTATTCGCGGGTTGCGGAGTCCGGTTCCTATGCAACCGGTGTCGTAAAATGGACTCGTGTGTTGAAGTGTCGTTGTGGTTGGCTATAAAACTACAAATATTTTTCCGTCTTTTTTCTTTTTGAGAATAATAAATGCCCGAAGCACTCCGGACCCGCATCGCCTCACTTGATTGCATTGTTGTTGATGGTGGTGCTGAACCAAGCATTGGTGTTGTGATTTGTCATGGATATGGAGCTTCCTTTGACGACTTGGCTGGGCTTTCGAATGAGTGGATTAGCTTACTAGGTGATCAGGCTGAGAAGTTTCGTTTCGTATTTCCGGACGCGCCCAACTCACTTGCCGAACTGGGAATGCCTCAGGGGCGCGCTTGGTGGCCGATCAACATGGCTCGTTTGGCCGAGGCCGTGCAGGCGGCAGACTTCGAGGAATTGCATGAGCATGAACCACCTGGCGTTACAGAAGCAAGGTTAACGCTGTGCGAAACGATTGCGGCTGTAAAGAAACAATTGGGTGGAGATGCAACTCCCTTAGTGTTGGGAGGCTTTTCTCAGGGAGCGATGTTGGCGATGGATGTGGCATTGAGGGGAAGTGTTGCAGCTCCGCAGTTGCTCATCCAATTCTCTGGCACGGTGATCTGTAGGTCCCAGTGGCAGGCATCAATGGAACGTTTATCAGATACCGAAGTGTTTCAATCGCATGGCACGATCGATCCTATTCTGCCTTACGCTAGCGCCTGTGTGCTCAATGATATGCTGAAGAGTGCCGGTGTAACGAACCGCTTTCATTCGTTTCGGGGTCCGCATACGATCGATCTGGAATCGGTGACGGTGACGGCTGAGTTACTGCGAAAGATTGCCGTTTTATGAGCGTGTGGCTCTCCAGTCTTCCATGTCAAAACCCGTAAGATCCTGATGGCGGTTACGTTGCCGTAAAAATGAAACGCTTCTTGAATTCTGATAAGCGTTTGCTGATGTATTGTAAATCGAAGTGAGATCCCCGATTTTGGCATTCGCCCTATCAAGACATTCGATACAGCTGGCAACCAGATGTGCCTGATTGACTTCACTGTCTGACGCAATGTTGTCGACAAGTTCACGAGTCGCGTCAAGAAGTTCACGTTCTCGGAACATGAATTCACGAACGTGGTCAGCTGACGGTCTGCGAGGATCGATGGAAGAAAGGGAGTCTTCTGCTGTATGACTGATTTCTCTCAGTCTCTGCCGTTCGAATTTGGGATCGAATGAGCTGGGAAGAGAGTCAGCGAGATGAGAAACGATCACATGCCGATTCGTTAATTGCTGTTTTAATTGGTCAAATCCGGACGTGCTCCGTTCCGAAAGCTCTTTGAGAAGTTGCGATCGGTGATACCTGACGACCAACTGAAAAAATGCCACGACAGCGAAGAAAATGCACAGATACTCCATGTTTTCACCATGACCGAGACTGGGTGGAGCAATCTCTGAGAAGCTTCACCTCTGAGTGTGCTGCGATGAGGATGGATTGCCGAAGGTTACCTTGCGCCGCTTAATTTCATAATATCAACGCAAGGCAAGTCCATCTCGAGGATGGTTGGTTGAAGATTGTGCCGCTTCTGCTGCCAAGATCGATAGCAGACCATTCGCAGTTTTCCCTAATTGAGCCTCGTTTGACGCACCAATCCATTGCATTGAGGTCTGCTGCTGGGCTTGAGGCCTGCCGCTGGCGAGAATGACTTGTCACACAATTTTCAATGTTTATCCTGCGGGCTGATGAGCGACGTTTACACGGTATAACTGAGCGTCGTTTATGAATCAGTCACTTACCATCTGCGACCACTGATGACTCGAATTGCCAGCCGACGCCCGGAAAGTACCGAAGTGGGTACCGAATATCAGCAGAGTCTGATCGATCAGATGGAGGGCGATTGCGTCCTCAAGGCTCTGGAAGACCAGCTTTATTGGGTTTGTGAGCTGGCAAGCCATTTGTGTACCGAGCAAGTTGACAAAGTCCATGCGCCTTATGAATGGACGGTTCGGCAGGTATTTGAGCACTGTGTCAACGCGGAGCGGGTTTTTGGCTATCGCATGCTGAGATTCGCTGCCGGTGACAGCACTCCTCTGCCGGGTTGGAACGAAAATGCATATGCCGATAGTCGTTTTGGTTTGGGCAATTTCAGTGGACTGGTTGCAGAATTTGGTCATCTAAGGCAGGCTAACTTGTTGCTGTTGCGACGGATCGTTCCAGCATCGTGGGATTTCAGCGCAGAGGTAGATGGATTTGAAATTACTGTACGTGCCATCTCATGGCTGACCGCGGGACATCTGCATCATCACCTTGGCATCGTCGAACAGCGTTGTGGGGTCAAGGTCGACAGGACTGCCGAGCAGGCGATGATTGCCCAACAGGCGATGGAATCCTGAGGGGATATGCGGCCGTCACGATATGAATCACAAAGCACACTTGTGGTGCTACCAAGTCTCGAACAGAACAGAAGATTCCGTGTTTGAAGAAAAACTCGAGCCGCTTCTTGGATCTTCAGCTGATCCAGTGGCCGCCGGATGGCAATTGCGACAGTTGGCTGAATCGGTTGAGGGTCAGGGAGCCCTGCTGGTCGAAGAGATCGCCAGCCAGCCGGATCTCCTTTCAGCATCAGATCCTGCCATCCTTGGGGGTATTCTGCGTGTGGTTCATACCGTCATTTTGCAGGCCGGCGCGGAGGTAGTGTCCAAGGTGGACCCGAACCATCTGCAAAAAATCATGGAGGTGCTGCCGTCCAAGACGACCAACCGTTTTCTGATGCTGCAACTCTTGGCGATGAATCGCAGCGATGCTGCACTGGGTAAATTGGTATTTCTGTTGGAAGAGATGCCTCCCAAGCAGTGGATGGAAGCGGCGCAGGTATTGAGCCCGCTGATGCAGCACTCTGATTGGTCGATGGATGTAGTGTATCCGGCGTTGTTGGATTCATTGCAACATGCTGCTCTGGCATCACCGGTGTTGGATCTGGCAAATTATCTTTTTCGAGAAGGACGCACTGAAACCCACCCTGCCAGTGAGCGGCTACCCATGCTGAACCACTTATTGGGTGAAGTCAGTGGACGATTAAGTTTGTTTGAAGAAAATCCACGGGCGTTTGGTGACGACGTTGAGACAGTTCAAGCAACGCTAGGTGAGGCTGTAGCCTTGGCTGTTTCGCTTTGTGATACTGTTGGGTTGATTGGCGATGAGACATCCATTGGTAAATTGAATCAGACCGTAGAGCTTCGACATCGACGAGTTCAATGCGAAGCAGCAGGCGCACTTGCTAAGTTGGGGGATGATGAAGGGAAAAAACGACTCTTGGCGTTGGCTGAGGATCCAGCGGCTCGACTGCGAGCGATCCAATATGCAGATGAAATCGGCATCGGCGATCAGGTCAATGATGATGATCGTGGAGAGAATGCAACTGCCGAGGCAGAGATGGCGTTGTGGCTTACTCAACCACAGCAGATGGGGGTCCCACCAACTTCGGTAGAAGTTATCGATCAGCGGCGTTTGTTATGGCCGAGCTACAACGATCCAGTTGATGTTTATCTGGTGCGATTTGAGTACAACATGGGCGAGAGGACCTACAGTAACGTAGGAATGACTGGTCCGGTTTGTTTCGCCATGTCGACGGATGTTGCGAACCTTCCGGTAGATGATATCTACGCAATTTATGCGGGCTGGCATGCTGAGCATGACGAGATCTTCACGGTAGCTGCGGATCAATTTAATGATGCCCAGCAACGTGCGATGGAGACATTCTCGAAACATTTAGAACATCTCGGTTATCGATCCATGAAGCCCGTGATGTTGGGGATTTTCTTGGATGAGCAAGCCGGACTCTTCACCGCATTACGGGAAACCACTGAATGTGTCGTGATCACAGATAATCTGGAAACGATTGATCGTCCAATTTCTGGACGCTTAAGACCACTTTCCGCCAACGATTTGTTTAACCTGTATAAGGGCCGGAAAATGTTGCGAACATTCAATTCGCAATCCTGACATCCCCCAATAGGGAGGGCTTGAATGACATTTCAAATCGGGCGTGTTGCGGACTGTGAGGGTCGCATTCAGCGTGATTTTACTGAGTTCGCGAGGCTTTGGGCGAAGGTGCGCGAGGATTGGCTGGATGATCGATGTCGGAAGTTTGAACAGGAGCATCTTTCTTCTTTGGGGCCCAGTTTGAGCCGATTTACAGGGACCCTGCACGAATTCTGCGATTCAGTCAGGAAAGCAGATATTGAGTTGAAAGACGATCATGTGTCGTCTGACGGGTTAGACTAGTGAGAGTTGCTTCTCTCCTCTCTCCCCGTATCGCGATCATGAAAGACAGTTTTGTCAGTCCGACTGGGCTTCTTGCGACATCTCGCCAACGCCTACTTCTGGATGGTTTATCGAAGCGATTTCAAAGTTGCTCAACACGGCAAGCGGATCTACAACAACTTCATCTCGAACAGGAGCAGGAAGAGGAACGAAGTTATGCGGTCAATCATGCGGCCACCATGAAACAGTGCCGAGCTAAACGTCGTGAAATGCTTGCCATGTGGGATAAAGCAGATGAGGACTTGGCAAGTACTTATGAAGAGACGGCCATTCGTAATCGGATTCAGCTAAGTCGTCTTGCGCAATTGTTTAAACAGAAAGCAGCCGACGAACAGTTAGTGATCGAACGAAAGGTTCAGTCACGATGTCAGGCGGTTAGAGAGCAATATGAGAACCGGAAGAATCAACCCGGTCAGCAACAGCGCAAAGAGATCAAGCAGATTGATGAGGCGTTACTGCCTCTAGCCCAGCAAATCGAAGAGGTGAATTATCTCACCATTCGGCGGCTAGACATGCTGCCCGAGACAGAACTCGATGAGGAGCAATTGAACGAGTTACGTGTGGCCAAGCCCGAAACAATCAAAGCTACCATTGAGTCACTGAGCCGTTTGACAAAAAAGTGTGAGAAGTTGGTGGTCGATCTGCAGTCTGGAGCCGCATCCAAGATTGTGGATTCGTTTTATTTGCCCGCTGGTGTTGCGGTGTTCCTTGTGATTTGGGCGGTCGGCGCTCTATTGATTAATCCGGAATCAAAATGGCTTTGGGCTGCTGGAGGAATCATTCCAGCATTCCTGCTCGGATTCGGTACGTATCTTGTCTTGTTATGGCCACTCAAGCGCATGACCCGCCGCATCTATCCAAGAGTGGTGCTGCTTGGGCGTTTGGCAGATGAGTTTGCGACAAATGCTCGTGGGATTTCGAAACAAATTGCGGAAACTTCTTCTGCTGAACTTGTGGAGCGTCGCGATACACATCTTGCTGCTACTGAACGTTGGAAGAAAGAACAAACAGCGCAAATGCAGCAAAGACTGACTGAGGAGCAGGAAAAGCAACGAGCGACGTTGTCGGAGTCATTGAAAAAAGTTGCTCTTGAGTATGAAGCAAAGTCAACTCGCATCGGGACTGAGATGCACAGCAAAGCTGATGTGGTCGCAAATGCTATTTCCAGCGAGTTGATGGAAGCTGATCAGGTGATTCACGCACAGCGTGCTGAAAAATCAGCCAAGCGAAAAGCAGAATTGGATTACCTGGTCCATCGCTTGAATGAAGGTGTGAATCTTGGACTGCAAAGAATTCATTCAGTTGATCAAGAGGTGGGGGACAGGTTCCCGACTTGGAGTGCTTTGGCAAATGCTTCCGTCACTCCCGACAATGGAATCGATTATCTTCCGCTGGGTTGTTTGAGAGTCGAGGACAGCCTACGGCGAATGCTGGAAAAACCGGAGCAATCAAATCCGAGCATCACTGAGAGCAATGAGTCTGGCAGCGGCGCGGATGTTGAGATGGTGGAGGCAGAGCCTGCCAAGCTGTTGGATGAAATGCAGATTCCTCCGAACTTGCCAGTTGTCTTGCATCGCCGACTTCATAGTGGGCTCGTGATTGAGTGTTCAGAAGCTCACATGGATCAGGCCATTAATCTAGCACATCAGGTGTTGTGGCGACTGCTAACAGCAGCCCCTGCGGGTCGAGCGAAATTGACAATGATTGATCCCTTGGGCAGGGGGCAGCACTTTACCAGTTTCATGGCGTTAGCAGACCATGATCCAACTCTGGTTGGGCATCGTGTTTGGACGACTGATGCAAAAATTGAGAGTCGGTTGGGCGAGCTTGCTGATCATGTTGAAGAAGTCTTGCAATCCAGCTTACGTGACCGTTTTGAAAGAATCGAAGATTACAACCAAGTCGCTGGCTCGATGGCGGAGCCTTACAGGGCCGTTGCTGCAGTTGGTTTCCCGGAATCACTTTCGCGGGAAGGTTATCGACATTTGTTGGCTCTTTTGGAAAGTGGATTGCGATGTGGTGTTTTTACAATCCTCATTTGCGATCGAAAAAAGCCATGGCCTCCGGAAACGCCATTACCCGTTAGTGACAAAATTTTGTCGCTGACCATTGATGATCTGGGCGAGTGGCACGTGATGTCTGATGGTATGGACAGCCTGCCTTTTGTGCCGACTGTGGCGCCACCTGCAGCCGTGCGCGATGAACTGGTTCAGCATGTCGGAACGGCTGCAATTGCCGCTTCCAATGTTGAAATTCCTTTAGCACACGTGCTTGCAGGTTGTGAATCTGGCGAGGGCTCAACTGGCGCTGGGGTCGCATTTCCGATCGGCAGTCAGGGTGCAAATCGCTCGCTGTGCATTGATCTCGGAAAAGGTGTTCAGCAGCATGTGCTTATTGCCGGTAAGACTGGCTCTGGAAAAAGCACGTTATTGCATTCAATCATCATGTCAGGTGCTTACTGTTACCGGCCTGACCAATTGCATTTTTATCTTCTGGATTTCAAGAAAGGTGTCGAGTTCAAGCCTTACGCAGAGCACGGTTTTCCCCATGCACGAGTTGTTGGCATCGAGAGTGAACGTGAGTTTGGTCGTAGCGTTTTGCAGCGTCTCGATGAAGAGTTGCAACAGCGCGGTGAAAAATTCAGGGCTGCGGGTGTTCAGGAACTGGCTGAGTATTTGACAGCGACCGGAGAAGTGATGCCCCGCATCATGCTGGTTGTTGATGAATTTCAGGAGCTGTTTGTTCGTGACGACCGTCTCGCTGGTGACTGTACGATGCTGCTTGATCGTCTTGTAAGGCAAGGTCGATCCTTCGGCATGCATGTGGTACTCAGCAGTCAATCACTAGCGGGTGCCTATTCCCTTCCAAGGGCTACATTGGGTCAGATGGCCGTTCGGATTGCGATGCAGTGTAGTGAGTCTGATGCGGCGATGATTCTTGCCGATGACAACACGGCTGCCCGCTTGATCAGTCGCCCTGGTGAAGCCATTTACAATGATGCGGGAGGGCTCGTCGAGGGAAATCAACCATTTCAGGTCGCCTGGCTGTCATCTGCAGATCATCGTGACATGCTTGCGTCGATCACTGATCGTGATGAAGCGTATCGCAAAGGCTTGCAGCCGATGGTGGTTTTCGAAGGTAACCGCCCATGCCGCTGGTCGGAGTCCATGGCGGACTCGGTATTGAACTCTGAAGAGAGCAATAGTCTCCGAGGTTTGCTGGGCGAATCCGTTGAAATTGGACCGCCACAATACGTCAAGTTAGAGCGGGACCCGGGACGCAATATTTTAATCATCGGTGCCACAGATTCACGGAGTTCACTTCTGGCTTCCAGTCTCTCCGGGATGGCAAAGTCTGACCCGCGTTTGGAGGTCGTTTATTTTGATGGTGCACGCACGAGTGATGCGGAATCGGTTGCATCGTGGCTCGATTGCGCAGGTATCTGCACGAGAATAGTAAAAACACGTGATGCTGATAGTGAGATCAATCGTCTCAGCCAGTTGATTCAAGAACGAGGTGCCGAGTCAAATGATTCTCCACCGATCATTGTCGTAATCGACCCGTTGGAAAGATTTCGAGATTTGAGACAGGATGAATCGTTCAACTTCTCGCTGGATTCGGCGTCGGGATCCCTCTCTGGTGGCGCTGCTTTACAAGGGGTATTGCGAGATGGGCCAGCAGCGAATGTTTTTGTGGTGCTGATCGCGGGATCTGCTGAAACAGTCTCGCGTTGGTTGCCGCGAGCGTCGCAGCATGACCTTGAAATTCGCATCCTTGGTCAGATGAATCAGTCAGACTCAGCGTTACTCATTGATTCTCCGATCGCGTCAGAACTGTCGGCAGCCACGATGCTTGTTTATGACGATGCAGATGGAGGTATCACCAAGTTCAGGCAGTGCAATTTACCCGCAGCTGATGAGGTCAAAAGTTGGTTGGAAACCTAACCAGAGGATGCGTTTGGCGAGCAAACCGTGGTTTTTAGGCTCTGTTGTACCCAACTGCCGTTGTTGTCTCCTGCATCATTCCTAAGCAGTTGAGTCGAATGTTGGACAACTCGTATAAAGTCAGTGAGTGCTCACCAGACGAGCGTTCCGGGACCGCCCTTGAATGGGCCTGCAATGTCCTCCGTAATCCAGCCACCATAGAAGTTTCCTTCCTGTGGTTTTACCTTTTCACCATCTACATAACAGCCATCTGTCTTGTGGGGATAAAAAGCCAGATGGTCTTTGATGGCTTCAAACATCTCTGTCGGTTGTGAATAGCACCATGCCAGATCGGCGACTTCAATATCGCTCGACATGTAGGTGTAGTAGGACGCATATCCTTTCCACTCGCAAAAAGAACCTCCTTCAGTTCTCTTCAGGCGATTCATGCCGATGCCATCAGCAGGTAGGTAATAAACGGGTGGATGACTCGTTTCTAGAACTCTATAGGAGCGATTTGTGTCTGCCAGAATTTCACCGTTGATGATGATCTGAATGTGTCGTGTGCAGGGTTCAAGAGCTGGTGGGCGGGGATAGTCCCAGGCAGATTCACGACCAGAGCCCGGATTAATACGCTGTGTCATTTCAGTGGGAATCAGATCAGGAGATGGACTTGGATAGCCGCAGGCCAGTGAATTGCCAGCGAGCATCAGCCGAGAAAAAATTTCGATAGCTTGCCCGGAGATGCCCTCGGGGTGTAGCGCAAGATCCACCGCGTAGAACATATTGATTGCACATGAATTTTCCGTTGTACTCACCAAGTGCACCCTCCGCTGATTGATATCCGGGATAGGCCGAATAAGAACTGCACGTCCATTGCCAACAGTCGCCGAATAGCCCTTGGAACTGGCCGTTCGTCAAACCGTGACACGGATGGACTGCTTGGTTCAACTCATAATGATCCTCTGCAAAACATCCTTGAATCGGGTGTTCACTGGCAGCGGCCTCCCACTCGAATTCAGTCGGCAGTCTTGCCTTGGCCCATCTCGCGTAGGCATCCGCCTCAAAGTAGCTGATGTGTGTAACAGGGGCTGTTAGATCCAGCGGTTGCAGGCCACCCAGCGTGAATTCACATGGCTCATCGTTGCGATAGAACCAGTACAGTGGCGAATTCCATTGGTTGCGGTTGATATGGTTCCAGCCCATGGACAGCCACAATTCGGAACGCTGATAACCACGGTCATGAATGAACTCGAGGTATTCTCCATTAGTGACGAGTTGGTCACAAACGGCGTAGGGTTCCAAAAACACTCGGTGTCGCGGTGACTCGTTGTCAAAGGCAAAACCAACGCCCGGATGTCCGATGTGATGAACTCCGTCCTCGAATTCTATCCATCGCTTTGAGTTTTGCTTCCCGCTGCTGCTGGCCTGGAATGGTGATAACGATGGGAAGAGTGGGTTTTGGGCAAACAGGTGCTTGATGTCTGTTTGCATCAGTTCTTGGTGTTGCTGTTCGTGGTTCAAGCCTAATTCGAGTGTGTCCAACAGACGATCGATGCTCGGGTTCGCATGCTGCAGTGTCTCCAGCATCAATTCATCGATGCTGTTCCGGTAAAGGATTATCTCGTCGACGGTAGGCCGCGTCAGCAGACCACGCTTGTCACGTGGAAACGGCTCGCCCACCGAGTTGTAGTAGGAATTAAAAAGGTACTCAAACGAGTTGTCGAATCGACGAAGCCCGGGGATGTGAGCCAGAATAAAAGTCTCGTAGAACCAAGTTGTGTGGGCGAGATGCCATCGCATTGGGCTGGCATCAGGCATGGACTGGGCAATGTAGTCCTCTGTGAATAGTGTTTCGCACAGTTTCTCTGAAAACGCCCGTACTGAACGAAAGCGATGCAGTAGAAGGTCTCTTCTGGATTCCAGTTGAATATCCGTATTGAGAGCGGTGGTTGTAGTGCTCACGTTTGCACCTCAACCCCTTTCCAGAAGGCAATGTAATCACGAATTTTGGCGACGGCGTCCTTCGGTGCCGGGTAGTACCACGCGGCATTCGCATTTGAATTATCTTCCACAACAATGTCGTAATAATTCGCTGTACCCTTCCATCCGCAAACAGTGTGGTGATCACTTCTGAGGAGATATTGCCGATGAATTGAATCTGGGGGGAAGTAGTGATTTCCTTCGATGATCTCAGTAGCGTCACTTTCCGCGATGACGACACCATTCCATAGTGCTTTAGGCATTGTAGATCAATAACTTTAGGTTGGGTCAAAAAGAGCGTGAATCGGATCTTTGTTTGGATCATCCTTCGAGGTACATCACTGCAAAGTAATGTTTGGGATCGTACCAAACAGCACGGCAAGACCATCCGGCTTCATCTGCCATTGTTGAGAATCCCTCGACCGAGTACTTGTGAGAGTACTCTGTCAGAATCTCATCTCCCTCGTTGATGTGAAAGAATTGGTCATCGACGCGGATCGATTGGTTGCATCGACTGCGTAAACGCATCTCGATTCGGCCCATGTTTTCATTGAAGATGGCCCGATGTTGGAAGTTTGCCACCTCAACTTGGGCGTCGAGTTCGCGGTTGACTCGTGTTAACAAGTTGAGGTTGAATTGTGCCGTGATTCCTTCGCGGTCGTTGTACGCTGACTCCAGAACACTCTTGTCTTTGAGTAAGTCAAAGCCAATCAAGAGGCTTCCCTGCTTGCCAGCGGTAGCCCGTATTGTGTGGAGTAATTGACTGGCATCATCGTGGGTGAAATTGCCGATGGTTGAACCTGGGAAGTAGATGCATGTCCTTACGTCCGGTGAAGATGCGACCGGCAGTTCGATTGGCTTAGTGAAATCACCAAAAATGGGCCGGATGGAATGCTGTGGGTACTCAGTCGCCAGATTTCGTGCCGCTGTGTGGAGATGTTCTTGAGAAATGTCGATCGGCAAGTACGATTCGAGATCGTTGAGTTCGTCAAGCAGAATACGTGACTTGAGACTGCTGCCGCTACCGTATTCGACTAATCTGGAATTCGTTCCGATGCAAGCAGCCATCATTTTCGCCGACCTCCGCATGATCGCGGTCTCTGTACGCGTCGGATAGTACTCCGGCAAATCACAAATTTGATCGAACAAGAGTGAACCGCGTTGGTCGTAAAAGTACTTTGAGGGGATGGCCCTGGTCGAGGCATTCAGTCCCTTCAGGACGTCATCACGAAATTGTTTTGCGGTTTCGGAGAGCGGTTTTTGTCCCACAGGGGACAGCAGCGTTGAAGGCATGATTGGGTATCCCGGGAGTCAGACCAGTTTCCTTTGTTTGTAAAGTTTAGGAAACTGTCCAGTGGGGCCCGTTTTTCACCATTTTCAGGGTGTTGGAGAGCGATTTCAGACTGTCAATGCCGAACCTTTGAGTCAGCAGATTTAGTTCATCGACTCATCATGCATCTTGATTAGGCTCGAGCTTGGATTTGAGTTTGCGATACAGCGTCTTGCGGTCGAGGCCCAGGATTTTTGCTGCTTGTGTTCGATTTTGATCGACTGCCTGCAGTACGTGTTCGATGTAACGCCTTTCGATTTCTTCGAGGGGCACCAGTTCGGTTGGATCATCACCACCGATAAATACGGTACCCCCGCGATGATCGCGAATTTTGTCTGGGAGGTCTTCGACCGTGACAGAGTCATAACGGGTAAGTGCCAGTGCCCTTTCCATGACATTTCTCAACTCGCGGACATTCCCCGGCCATGAGTATGCCAGCAATTTCTCAGCGGCATTTTCAGTAATGCCGGTTACATTTTTCCCAGAGCTCTTTGCGAACTGATCGATGTAATGCGATGCGATGGCAAGGATATCAACCCCGCGCGAGCGAAGTGGCGGAAGATGGAGTTGGATGACGTTGATGCGGTAGTACAAATCCTGCCGGAATCGTCCTTCCTCGACAGCCGTTTCAAGATCTCGATGCGTGGCTGCCAGCACCCGTACATTGAATTCAATTTCCTGATCACTGCCCACCGCCCTCACACGACTCTCTTCTAACGCGCGTAGCAATTTTACTTGCATGGCCATCGGCATATCGCCCATCTCATCCAGTAGCAAAGTGCCACCTTCTGCTTCCATGAACAAACCTTTTCGCTCACTACGCGCATCGGTGAAAGCACCACGCACATGGCCAAATAGTTCACTTTCGAGAAGAGTTTCCGAGAGAGCTGCGCAATTGACGGCGACGAACGGGTGTGCGACGCGCTGGCTCAGTTTGTGAATGGATCTCGCTACCAATTCCTTTCCAGTACCACTCTCTCCTGTGATGAGTACTGAGGCATCCGAGGTGCTGACTCTTTTCAATTGGTCGTACAAATGTTGCATGGGCATGCTCTCACCCAGCATTTCTCCGAAATGGTTTTCCTGCTGTGCTTGTTTTTCAAGCAAGTGGATCTGCCGTTTTAATTGGCGGTGTTCAACTGCACGAGCAATGGTGATTGTCAGAAGTTCTAACTCGACTGGCTTGGTTAGGAAGTCGTACGCACCGCTGCGAATTGTCGCGACTGCTGTATCGAGAGTCCCAAAAGCTGTCATGACAATGACTGGGATGTCGGGACGTGTTGAACTGATTTGTTGGCAGAGTTGCAAACCAGTGGTCCCAGGCATTCTTACGTCAGTCAGTACCACATCAAGTTCATGGTCGTGTAGTAGGTCATTTGCTTCATTAGCACTCTGGCACCAGATGGTGGCATACCCCTTCATGGTTAGAGTGGTATCGATCAGTTCGCACATTGCCTTGTCGTCGTCAACGATCAGTACTTTACCCTTCATCAGACTGCCTCCAAGGGATCGTTTTCGCCTGCTTGGTTTGCGTTGGCTGAAGCCGGCAAGAATATCGAGAATGCGCTGCCCTGCCCTTCTGAACTTTCCACTTCAATCCAACCACCATGTTCTTGAATGATGCCATGCGAAATCGACAATCCCAAACCCGTGCCTTCGCCCACGTCCTTGGTCGTGAAAAAAGGCTCAAAGATATGCTCTCTATCTTGAGCTGATATCCCCTCGCCATCATCGGCAATGGTGATCTTACGGTAGATTTTGTTTGTTCCGCGATCATGCCCGGTCGGTTTTCCCTCTCGGTCAGTCAGAGTAATCGTCACATTCCCGTCATTTCCAGCTGATTGGATGGCATTGATGATCAGGTTTGTCAGTACCTGTTGGATCTGGCCTGCATCGATGTTGGCGGATAACGCGTCTTCCGGAAGTGACAAATGAAGATTTGTGTGATGTTTTGCTGCAACGGTTTCCATCAGTTCACGGGTGGTGGTGATGAGTTCGTTTAGGTTTTGGAAGGATCTTTGTGGTGTGTTTTGTCGAGCAAAATCCAGCAACTCGCGAACAATTTTTGTGATTCGTTGGGCCTCCGACTGGATGGCCTGTGCACTGACGCGTGCTGTTTCGGAATCCAATTCTCCGCTTGCCAGCAGTTCCGCTCTGCCGGTGACCACATTCAACGGAGTGCCAATTTCGTGTGCGAGGCCAGCAGCCATTCTGCCCACGGTTGCGAGCCGTTCTGCATGGCGTAATTGCTCAACCGTTTCGATTCTTGCGTTGGTCGCCGTTTCAAGTTCATGATGTTGTTTCGTGAGCTGTGCGCACATTTCATTGAGGGCATTGCCTAGACGCCCAAGTTCATCGGTGGATTCAATCGCGACTGGGCCGGTGAAATCACCCTCGCCAACACGTCGTACTTTATCAATGAGCTGATTAAGTGGTTTTCCCACCATGCGTATGCCGCCAACCAGAATTACAAATCCTGATAAAGAGGCGACTCCGGTGAGTGCAATCAGGGAAGTCATCAGTGAGTGCTGAAATCGCGGGTTCATGCCGTCGTCAGGAACGGCAACTTCAATCTTGCCTGCTCTGGTTCCATCAGGTCCCCTGCTCGTGAAGGGAACGTAGGTGTAAACGACTCGGTTGCCAGTTTGATCCGGCATGCTGAGAACCGTTGTTTTCTGTTCAGCAATGATCAGGTTCAGAGGAGATGGCTGTTGGGTACCATCATTGATTGAGGCCACCTCGACCCAGCGCATGGTGACTTGCTGCAAATGTGATGAGAGTCTCATTGAAGTGGGGATTTCAAGAACGCGATTTTCTTGAATCGCCTGTTCAATGGTTGGTTGCAGTGATTGGACCAACTCCGAAGCAAATTGTTGGTGTTCGGCTTGAGCTCGTTGTTCCTGCCGAATGGTGAGGTACGCAAACAGCCCAACGACTAATAGCAGGCCTGTCAGAAACAGCAGAACAAGTTTGGCAGCGAGTCGCATCGACGGGTCTTTCAGGATTCTCGAGGGCAAGGCAGGCTTTTTGCAAATTCAGACTGCTGAACACTGCTATTGTAGCCGCCCTCTATAAAGAGCGGTCAGCGTCGGTTGTGAATACCGACGCTGACCGCATTGTGGGTCCGTCGCCTCCTTGCGGCAGAGGCTGGAGCGTTATCACGAATTCACTACAACGAATCGTGATCCCTTCTCGCTACGGACCAACAGGAGGATGCCTTCTGCCGATGCATCTTTGCGATGCTCAGCCATCAGTCGCTCAAAGTCAGCGACCGAGTTTACTTTCTGTCGATTGACTTCCCGGATGACGATTCCGGGAGCCAATCCCACCTCTGAAGCAGGACTTTTCTCTCGCACAGAGGTGATGACAACACCTTCGGTCCCTTCCATCCCCAACTGCTTGGCGACGGCGGCATCCAATGGGGCGATTTCCAGCCCGAGGCCTTCCATACGCTTTCCTGGTTGCTCCTGTTCCTCATTCTTGCTCGTACCGAAATCAGTTGGCTGCATGGCAGCCTCATATCCGAGCTTCATGTTCTTTCCACTACGGACGATTTCGATTACCAACTCTTCACCGAAGGGTGAACGCTCCACAGCGAGCTGCAAAGCTTGAGGCGTGGAAACCAAGTTCTTGCCAAAACGGACAATGACATCACCAGATTCGAGTCCTGCTTTGGCGGCAGGTGTATTCGGGTAGACGTCAGTCACGATCACGCCACCACGCGGCTTGACCTTCAGCTCTTTTGCCAATTCCGGAGTCACAGGCTGAATTCCGACCCCAAGGTAAGCACGCTTGACGGTACCACTATCGACCAGTTGATCACCAACCCAACGGGCAAGGTTCGAAGGCACAGCAAAGCCAATCCCCTCATTACCACCGCTGCGCGAGTGTATCGCAGTGTTGATGCCAACCACCTCACCACGAAGATTAACTAAAGGACCGCCGCTGTTTCCCGGATTGATCGCTGCATCCGTTTGCAGAAAGTTCTCACGTGCAGTGATACCAATGCCACGGTGTTTCGCACTGATGATGCCCGCAGTAACTGTGCTCTCAAGGCCGAACGGTTGACCCAGTGCCATGACCCAATCTCCGATAGAGACACGGTCACTGTCACCAAGGGTGGCAGCCGCCAGACCGCTCGCATCTACTTTGACAACAGCAAGGTCGGTCTTGGGGTCGGTCCAAACATTGGTCGCTACAAATTCACGACCGTCGTGTGTCCTGACCGTCACTTCTCCACCGCCAGCAACGACATGATTGTTGGTGAGGATCACACCTGATGAGTCGATGATGACGCCGGATCCAATCCCACCTTGGGGAGCAGGAGCAGAACGTCCCGGGCTCATGTTGGGACCTCCTCGTTCCATCCCGCGAAACATGTCTTCGAATGGCGTTCCGCGGAAGGGGTTTTCGCCCCTCATGCCACCCTGAGACGGTTGAGGCTTGGCCTGTGAATTCCACTGTGAGGCGACCGCAGGCCGATTCTCAATGGAAACAACCGAAGGTAACAACTCCTCTGCAACGGTGCGAAATGCACTCGATAAATGGTGGGCCGAGTCGATGGCCTCTTGCTGCTGAGGAGTTAAACTCGCCAAGGGAGCCTTTTGAGATTGATCGGCGTTGACCCACGCTGCTCCGGAAAGCAGACCAGCGGCAGCCAATGCCGCTAAGCCCGTGGAAGCCCATGCTTCTGGTTTTCTGATTTTCATGATGGTTATCCTCCAAGTTCACTTCTTGTCTTTAGGGAGATTGCGATGGCTGGATGCCTACTCCACAGAACTTTGTTGAGTGTGCCGGCACTCAGTCCTGTCGAGCGTTCATCTCGCGTATCAGTTCCACAGTCATCACCAGAGGAGGAGACCACGTTGGTTCGGCCCAAGCTTGCCGTCTTGCTGCAACACGTTTGCTCCAACCTCTGCGAACCTCTGCGGATCGCTCACGAATCTCATCCGGTGTCGGATCCGATGACTCACGTTCAAAATATTTTGATTTCCTGGACACGAGTCTCTCCCGACTGAAGACATTGAAAACAGAGTGTCACACGTTGCGTCACTCACGTGCTCGGTAGGCAATGCACAACGCGTGCCAGACGTGAATAAACGAAAAAACCACGGGTTTTCAGACTGTTACGTCCAGCGACGTGTCGCTATCTGCCCCAGCGGGGCAGAATGCCCCAAGACACCATCCCTTTCTCTCAACCGCTGCCCGAGTTGGGTTGAAACAGATTTCGTTCCGCAGGAGTGCAGCGACTGGTCCACCAGAGGGGTGGGAGATTTTCACACTTGTGAAAGATGAAGCGACGCGGACGGGAATCGAACCCGCAACCTCCGGATCGACAGTCCGGGGCTCTAACCAATTGAGCTACCGCGCCAATGGCTGGATCGAAAAGTATATCGACACACCCGATACTCGCAAGGCCTTTCTGAGACGGGTTTTCCCGACCAATTTCGCCCAAAGTTCGAGTTTGACGATTGCAACGGTGTCATCGGCGGTAATTGCAGTAAATAACGACACTTAATTTGGCAAATCCCCTCTTAAATGTACTCATCTTCCATAATCACAACATATGTTCACTTAGTGAACAACTCATTTGTCAGCCCAGATAGAGGAGAATAGGCAGCGAAACACTGCCAATCGTGGACTTGCCATGTTCGAACTGATCATTGCCAATCAATCGTTAACAACTTGGTTCTTTGAAGCATGGGCCGAGTTGGTCCGCTATTTCCATAGCATGAGTATCACCCAGTGGGGGGTCGTTTCGGCTACCGCAGTAGCTTTTGGCTTTCTTTGCCTCCGTGGAAATGGAATTCGTCATCACTGATGTTCTCGGTGCCGGTTTTGTCTTGAACAACGATTTGCGAATCCATTATTCAAATTCGATGGCGCGTCGATGCAAACTCGCGTCCCCGTGAATCGGGGGAACTGGGATTGCGTCGAATACGACATCGACTCGAAAGGAGTCGATGTCAGCTTGTGTTTCAAGCCGTTTCTCGCAGTCTATGATTCAACTCGCGAAATTCGCTTTCGAGTAACGAGTGGTAACAAACGCGATTGCTTTCTCACAGCGATTTGGATCTTTGACTGACAGGCCGTTTTTTGAGTGGCAGACGATCATCGAATGTTGAGGAAAGCCTGTTGATGAGATCCTCAATGCAATCGGTGAATTGGGAAAAGGTTTTGCATGTAGCACGGGCATCGGTATCATGGACACGCGGTGATCCTTTCCGCATGGTTTATTGGTGACTAAACAGGCTGCGGGAGCCGGACGATGCCGTTATTTGAAATCGAGACTGATTCTCACATCATCATTACTTGGGCCGATGATGAGTCTGCTGCCAGAGACGTGGTTTCGGATGCCTATCCGACGGATGAGGTCGTTCGCTTGACGAAGCGGCCAAGAGATACGTGGGTGATCAGTAAGGGCGCTCTCGGATTGACCACTCCTAAGCTCGATCCGTGTGCGGTGGCCCGTGAATGCCTGAGTCGTTCCGCAGGTGACAAAGTGAATGCTATTCGTCTATATCGAATGGAAACGGGTAGCGATCTGGAACATGCGAGAAAAGCGATTGAATCGAACATGGTGATGGGCTGGTGACTGGACCAATCAGATTTCGGCTAGAATGTCCCCATTAGGTTTAGATCCTCCTTATCCGAGTCGCATTGATTGATGCCGCGTTTCCCCCTTCTTTTTGCGGTGCTCTGCTTTCCTCTGATCGTGGGCTGTGACGGCTGTCAGAGAGATTCGTCTAGCAATCCTGACCAAGATCCTGAGTTGAGTGCGGATAATTTCACTGCCGGAAGGCCAGTGCCCTATCCGACAGATGAGAAAATCACCACATCCGCAATCAAGCCAGGGCACTGGTTCACTGCTGTTCAGTCTTTGAAAAGCAACAATGCGGATTCGCGGGGTGAATTGAATAGCATTTCGGGTATGGCTATGGGAGCACCCGGGATGGGGGGAAACCAAAGAAATTGGAGCGACGCACAGGCGTTGCGAAATGGCAGCATGGTTTCGCGTCGACCGGTTGTCATGCCCAAGGGGCAAAACAAAAACATCGAATACAGAACTTATACACCACGTTTGCTTCTTGCCGAAAAGCCCAAGTGCTTTTTAAGTAACCGGTTTGTATCATCCGAACGCGCGGAGTCTTTTTCGACGGGTGCTTATCCGTTCACAAAAATGGGACCTGCGGAATACTTCATCGTTGTTTTGACCGAAAGGCCCGAACGATTCACGCGGTTTCAGGTTTCTGACTGGACACGGGCAATTCGTGACGAAACCATGTTTGATTTGGGTGATCCGGTAATCAACTACAGGGTGGTTACACCGTCTCCTGATGACTATTTTCCTTTGCCTTTGCCTTTGGCAGAAACAATGTTGGATTGGACCAATACTGCGGCCGTCTTCTGGGATGATCTGCCGTCGGAAGCTCTCACTCCACAACAGCAAACGGCTCTTGCAGACTGGGTGCACTATGGTGGGCAATTGATTGTTAATGGAGCTGCAGCTGCAGCTTCAATCAATAAATCTAGCGTCGCTGATTTGCTTCCACTCAGGCCGACTGGCAACATTGAATTGGATACAGACGCTGCGGCGGATTTACTTGTTAATTGGCAGGTTCCTGAGGATCCATCGACCGACCAGCAAATAGCTTTGTTAAAAGGTCGTGAGAGTAGAGTTGCTGTCGATGGTGTTACAGTTGCAAATACGGAAACGCTCAATGGTAGTGGGAACTTGATTTTGTCACGCCGCGCAGGAAGTGGCCGAGTAGTTCAGTCACGATGTGATCTCATGAGTGATTGGTTGACATCCTGGAAGTCTTACGACAGTTTCGTCAATTCGGTGTTGTTGCTTCGGCCTCCACGTAAGGTGACATCGACTGAGAATGCTGACGGTGTGGGAATAACGAACATACAGACCTATGTTTTGCCGTATGGCGTGTCGGAATTAGCCGACCCGACGATGAATACTCGATTCAGGATAACTTCGCGGGATGCGATTTTGCCGCTGCTTACTGAGGACATCGAGCAACCTTCCACCGGCTTAAAAAGCGGGCATGACACGTACACGAGAATCGATACGATCGCTGGTATTGGTGGCTGGTCAGACAGCAGCGATGTAATTCGTGTTTGCAGGGAAACGCTGCGATCTGAAGCGGGGATTGAAATCCCCAATTCCTCTCTCGTTTTCAGGTCGCTCAGTTACTACTTGTTTATTCTGATTCCGTTGAATTATCTGATATTCAGAATACTAGGAAAACTCGAATATGCCTGGCTTGCCGTTCCAGTGATTGCAATTGGTGGAGCGATTTGGGTTGCTCGCGAGGCTCGCTTGGATATTGGTTTTGCGCGATCACAAACGGAAATGGGATTGTTGGAAGTTCAGGCGGGTTGTGATCGTGCTCATCTGACTCGGGTCACGGCGATCTATAATTCTCTCTCCAGCACGTATGACATTGCGTTTGATTCGCCGGGCGCTGCAGCGTTACCGGTTAGCCAAGGAAACGAGGTACTTCCTATCTCTGCTGTTTTTAAAACCGGCTACGCCGAGGGCCCCATTTTGTCAGGAATGATTATTGGCAGTAATCAAATACGGATGGTGCATGCAGAGCAAATGTTTTCACTAGGAGGAGCGTTGTCTCTTGATGACAGCGGAAACCTTGTTAATGGAACAGATCGAGAGTTCTTTGATGCAGTTGTGATTCGAAAAGACCTGTCTGGGAAGATGGAGGTTGCCAATGTTGGCCCCTGCCCTAGGCAATCCAATACCACGCTGCGCTTTCGTCCAATGGCAGACGAAAAGATAGAGGCAAGCATGTCGGAGGATGCGAACCCATTGGAACGGGTTCTTGTTCGAGGTAAAGCCATCGCCCCCGGTTCAACCAGATTGGTTGCACGGATCAGTGAATCTCTCCCGGGGATGACGATCACACCCTCCGCGACTCAGGTGAAATCCAAAACGACTGTTCTCGCACATTTGGAATATAGCCCGTGGCCTACTCCACTAACTGATGTGAATCTTCCGAAAGATAAAGTAAAGGTTTTGAAAGATTCAGATCTCGTGAAGCCCTGAGTCCTTCTTGTACTCGACCTGTTTTCCAGCATACCCGTTTTCCAGCATACCTTCAGAATTATCAGACACGACACATGATCACACTCAAGGGTTTTGGAAAAGATTACGGTGATTTTACTGCAGTCGAATCGATCGACCTGCACATCGCCACTGGTGAGACCTTTGGATTCATTGGACCCAATGGTGCTGGGAAAAGTACGACCATTCGATTCCTTGCAACCTTGCTACGGGCAAGTCGAGGAAGTGGTGAGGTAGCCGGGTGTGATGTCATGGGTGATCCTGTTGGTGTCCGTCAAGCTGTCGGTTATATGCCTGATAATTTTGGTGTTTACGATGGTATGCGAGTTTGGGAGTTTCTTGATTTCTTTGCCGTTGCCTACCGCATCGGTCGTGTGGAACGAAAAAATATCATTGACAATGTGCTTGAATTACTGGATCTGACTCACAAACGCGATGACTTTGTCAATGGTTTATCGCGTGGGATGAAACAGAGATTGTGTCTTGCAAAAACCCTAGTGCATGATCCCCCTGTTCTCATCCTCGATGAGCCTGCGAGTGGTCTCGACCCACGTGCACGAGTTGAAGTCAAAGCACTCCTCAAAGAGCTGAGAAAGATGGGAAAGACCATCTTGATTAGCAGCCACATTTTGACGGAACTTGCTGATTGCTGCACCTCCATTGGCATCATCGAACGTGGACAGTTACTGATGCATGGACCGATTGATAGTGTGTATCGACAGATACGTCGCAATCGAATTGTTGAGATTCAATTTGTTAGCGGTGAAGATGCAGGGATGTCTATCTTGCGCAGTAGTCCCCACTTGAGGTCGATCGAAATGGCGCCCACAGCTGTGGTCGCGGAGCTTCAGACTGACGATGAGGGCTTGGCGACATTGATGGAAGAAATGATGAGTGCTGGTGTGCGCATGAAGTCATTCAATGATCGCGACCCCACCCTGGAAGATGTCTTCATGACAGTGACCAAGGGTCTGGTTACTTAAATGCCACAGAATCGTCCTGCCAAGACGTCAGCTGAACTGTGGGTTAGTCAATTGCTTCGCAACCCGTCACCTCGAATTCGCATGTGGCTGCGGGCAACCTTAATGAAATAACTTATCTGCGATCCGCCTGGCGATTGTCTCTGGTTCGTCAGTTTCCAGCACGTCAATGATTCGTCGCTCTTCGAATGAGCGTAACCATGTTTCTTGACGGCGAGCCAGCTGACGAGTGTGTGCGGACACTTCTTCGATTAGGGTATCAGTTGCTGATACGCCTTGAGAAATCCAGTCGATGATCTCTCGATAGCCAACTGCCTGAGCGGCGGTGCGGGATAGTTTTCCGTGTGCTTTGAGCAGGGAATGCACCTCAGTGATGAAACCGTCTTCGAACATCTGTTGTACTCGATGGTTGATTCGTTGATGCAGTTGTGCACGTTGCCAATTCAATGTGAAGACGTTGCACTCATTTGAATCTTGGTAGTGATCAAATTGAATTTGCCGGTGGCTGATGGGAACACCGGTTTGATGCGAAACTTCCAATGCACGGATCATCCTCCTCGCATCATTTGGGCCGATACGATGGGCGGCCAAAGGATCAACTTGTTGCAATCGCTGTCGGAGAGCTTCGATTCCATGATTTTCCAAATCTGCTTCGACTGCTTCGCGGAAATCCCAATCGGCAGGTGGTCCCGGATCAAAGCCACGCAGAACCCCTTTGAGAAACATCGGGGTCCCGCCGACAAAAATTGGGTGGCGACCCCTCTGGCGAATTTTTTCGACTGCTGTGTGGGCCGCGGCAAGATAACAGGCAACACTGAAATCTTCAGTTGGTTCGACCAAATCGATCAAATGGTGGGGGACATCCCGGCGCTCCTCGAGAGTTGGCTTCGCAGATCCGATGTTCATGCCTCGATAAACCGCGATCGAATCAAGTGAGAGAATTTCACCATCGATGATTTCTGCCAGAGCCACGGCGATCGTGCTCTTGCCTGAGGCTGTCGGTCCAGTCAGGACGATCGCGTCCTGTACCAGTGACCTATAGGAGTCAGGTTTCTGCCCAGACGTCGAGTTCTGTTGCATTGCTGCTGGCGTTTCAGGAAGTTTCCGGAACATCAATGGTCCGCATCAGGCAATCGGTTCTTTGGACCCGCAGGATCATATCCAGTCGCGGCACTGGGCTACAGTAAACCACCAGCAAGGTTTCTTGGGCAGGGGCTTGATGGATCAAGCAACCAAATTGTTCAGGGTGCGGATTGTTTCTTGGATTCCAGTAACCACCATTCGAAGAAATCGTAAATCTGTTGGTTGGATTCCAAGGTCGGCCCATGTGTTTCGCGGTTGGTCATCGCCACCCGGTTCTCGTATCCGAGCATTCGGTTGATTGAAATCAGATGATTCAATGCTGTCCAGCGCTCTGGTCGATCGGCGGTACCACCGGAAACCAGCAGTGGTCGTGGCGCCATCAAGGCATGTAATTCTACAAGGTCATGCCCCCGTTCGATTAAGGTTTTGTAAGAGCCGGTGCGGGGCTCGCCTTCGCTGGGAAGTTTGCGGAACTTTTGAGATTCTTGGGAGCCATTGACATCACCAAGTTCAAAACCAAGATACCAGCGGTCCCAATAGTTTACAGAGCCACCAGGGTTCTGTTTGCGACGATCCCGTTCATCAAAAACGATACCTGCGTCAGACCAAGCCGCACAGGCAAACTTGTCATATAGGCAGGAAGCAAACAGAGACCATTTGCCCCCAAATGAATGACCGACAATGCCGATTCGATCGGGATATACCTCAGGCCGTGATGCAAGAAAGGTGTGAGCGTTGGCAGCAGCAAAGGCAAGTGCAGACAACGGTTGAGTTTTGACTTCTTTGTCTTCACTGCCAAAGTACTGACCTCGATGCCCCGCTTCACGTGGATTCTCAAAATTCACACCAGAATTGGGTTTGCCAATAGAGAGCGTGACGAAGCCTCGTTTTGCTAATTGCCAGCCAAAATCTCGTAGTTCAACTCCCTTTCCGATGCCTGTCTGGGCGTCGTAATACGGCACAACCACTGCCGGAAAAGGTCCGTCACCATCGGGGATCAGCATGAAGGCATCAACCATTTCACCGCCGATCCCGATTCCCAGTTTAAGTTGCCGCTGCGTGATATTTTCGCGACGTGTGATATTGATTGACCGGACGGTGGGATTGGCGGAGAGTTCTGGCCACGGGCCCATCATGTCCTGCCACGTTTTGAGAATCTCAGCACGACGGTTTTTCCAATTGTGCGCTGTGGTGACCCTCTTCCCATCTTGATTTTGCAGGGGTGAGCGGTAGTCACCCATTTGATTCTGGTACTCAGGTGGGGGCTGATAGAACGATGCCAAGGTTGACGGCGGCGCGAGATTTGTTGTGACCCACTCTGCCCTTCTTGTTGTATCAGCCGCAATGCGGGCCTTGCGAGCAGATATGCTTCGGAAATTCCATGGCCATTTTGAGTTGGCTGGCAGGTCATCAAGTATTCGCTGCAAGTTCTGCTTTCGCTTGCCTGCAGAGTCTGTTTGTCGCGCTGGTGTAATCGTGTTCTGCTCGAGTGGATCCGCGGCCAAATCGAAGAACTGACCAGAGGAATAAAGTTTGTATCGGTGATCTCGAACCACTCGGTCCTGAGCGTATTGCGTGAATGTCCATGGTCGTGTCCATGAGCTAGTTGCTGGCTGTCGAAGTAGTTTTGCAAAACTGTTGCCATCAATTTTTAGCGTTGATGGGATTGATACGTTTGCGATCTCAAGCAGAGTCGGAAACACATCGGCAGCATTCAGCAAGGCGTCGCTTTCGACGCCTTCTGAGACCCAAGACGGACCATTCACTATGAATGGCATGTTGATACCCCGTTCAGTGAGCGAATAGATCCCTTCTTCTGAAATTCGGCCATTACGCATGCCGCCCAAGCTGTTTTTCATTCCTTGGTCTGATCCGTTGTCAGTACCATTGTCAGTGGCAATAAAAATCAGTGTGTTCTCTTGCAGTCCCAAATCCTCAATTGATTGGGTTATTCGCCCGATCAAGTGATCGGCGTAGTGCAACATGCCAGCAAACTTGTCTCTTGGCGAAGCTTTTGAATCGGGGCTGAGAGGTGTTGTTGTGACCGGGATATGGGTCAGGATCGCAGATTGATAAAGAAGAAAAGGTTCGTCACGGTGACGTTTCATGAAGTCGATCGAGTAATCCGTGAAGACGTCCGGGCCAAACTGACCTTGAGCATTGATGCGTTTACCGTCGCGAATGACATAGGGGTCCCAGTAACGTTTTTTGTGTGCGGGCAATCCGGGCTTAGCCTCTGGCCAGATGCAGTGTTGCTGAAATCCATGTTCTTCAAGTGCGTTCCGTTGATCAGGATCAAACAGATCATTGATTTGCCACTTGCCGGAAATGGCGGTCTTGTATCCGGCATCACGCAGCAGACGCGCGAAACTGATCTCACGATTCCAGTCCAGAAAACCACCACCGTAGATTGCCGAATCGTGATGTGTGTGCCAACCGGTACGAAAGGGGTAACGTCCAGTCAGCAGCATGGTTCGCGTGGTACTGCATACTGGTGTGACATAGAAGTTGCGAAATTTCATTCCGGTGGAACAGAGACGGTCGATGTTGGGGGTCTGGTTTTCCTGACTGCCGTAGCACCTCAGCCAGTCCTTGCCGACGTTATCGAGCAGAATGAAGACAATGTTGGGCTGTTCTTGATTCAGTGGAGTTTCAGCCTTAGCTTTAACGCAAACAGCGGCATGGAATGAAAGTAATACGAGGGTAACAGTTGCGATAAGTTGATTCATCAGCATGATCTCAATTAGTAAACGGCCGGGATCTGGGCAACGCTTGGCCCATCTTAGCCGGTGCCGGGATCAGAAAGCGCGTATTGCAGACTAAGGTCACAGGGAATCAGTTGGCGACCAGTCCACATGCGAGTCAGATCTCTAACTGGTTGAAAACCATTTTCCCTAGCCAAGGTGACTGCGTGTTGATTTGGTTGGGGGACATCCCAGAAAGTGGTTCTGCTGGTTTTGGCCAGCAATTTGCTAATGATCTGCGTTGCTGTGATGGGTGTTGCTGCGACCATCGGTCCGATATAGCTGGCGAGATGGCCCTCACGGATCATGCCGCTCCCGTCTGGCAAATTGACTGTATGGGAATGTGCGGCCAGTCGCTTGATCCACTGACGACGGTCAACCCCAAAAGCCGTGAGGTCCAATGGTTGATTCCATTGCCCGTTGGTGGCGCCACGATCCCCATCCAGCGGTTTGCTTTCCGAATCGCCATCGCGTTTCCAACGATGAAACGCCCATTCATCTTGAAACCCAAGTTGGCTATAGACGAGTTTACCGGCCGGTGTTGCATCCAGTTTGATGCACCGTATATCCCGTGAACGCAGATGATCAAGACACGTGGCAATCAACGCAACTGCGATTCCTTGGCGGCGATAGTCCTCATGAACTAACATCATGCCGATCCATGCCAAATCACGTCCGTAACAGGTTGTTGTGACCGTGGCAATGATTTCTTCGTTGACCGCCACTGCAAAGCACCCTTGCGGGTCATGGTCCAACAGGCGTTCCCAATCGGTTGTCAACTGATTCCAACCCGAGGCTCGACAGAGCTTCATCGCCGAGGGTATGTCTGCTGCTGTTAACCGTCTGACTTGATGAATCACAGCGGGCTCCGAATTCAACTCTCCTGTTACCGGTCAGAATTATACAACCGGGTCGTTTCCGTTGCCGCAAACGGCAGTTTTCAATGGACAGCAATCTTCATCGCTGAATCATAGCTGAGTCCGGAATTGATCAATCGGGCGTCGTTGCGAAGGTAATGGAAGGCCACTGCACGCCGTGGTCGCTCACTAAGATTTGGAGCCGAGAAATGTGGGGTGTTGCCGTGGTGGAATGAGATGCCACCACTCTTGATTGGAAAAGGGTGCATCTCGAGTTGGTTGCGAAGGTCTCCTCTGATCTGCAGGTTGAAGGGCTCATCCTTTGGGGCAACATGTGGTAGGACCTCGGTTTGGTGCTGATTGCAATAGTGCAGGCAACCGTTGGATGTGGTTGCATCGTCCAGAGCAATCCACACGGTCAAGGTGGCGTCCAGATCATCAGGACCAAAATAGAAATTGTCCTGGTGGATGGGTTTGGGGCCACCAACACCAGGTGGTTTCATGAATACTTGGCTGAAAAACAGATGGGTCTCAGAACCGATCAATTGCTGGATCAGAGGAACCAGCAATGCATGAGTCCCAAGCTCGGAAAACGATTCACGGTGGAAGGCAGGATTATCAAGTTTCCTTAATCTATTTGTCTCATCATCAGATTTCTCAACGTACCAATGACGTTCTTTCTCACTCAGTGATTTCAGGAAGTCCCTGCTCCAGATGACCAAGTCATCCAGAACCGACTGAATGGTTTGAGAGTCAAACAGACGGTCAACGGTCAGGTGCCCGGTCTGATGGAATTGTTCCAACTGTTGCTCATCGAGGGCTTGCTTGGACACTTACATAGATCCCGTAGTGAGGTATTGCGAACTCAAGCTAGGTTCCCGAGAACGGCAACACAATGGTAACAACGGTGCTGCCATTCTTGGATCAATGTCTAATCAGCGATCGAAGCGTTTGAAAGGGTTGCGACATCTTCAGTTGGTGTGGCAGGCTTGGGATGCAGGTACTGATCAATTTTGGCCGGTATCGTTTTGATTGCCGTATTGCCAGCCATGGCAAGAAGCACGATCAGGCCTAGTCCTGCAAACGTTTTCGTGAACCATCCGGCAGCAAAGGAGCCCATCACGTCTTTGCTGCTGGACAGCCACAACAGGACGCCTGCTATCAGCGGCGCACCGACCACGGTGACCGCTTGGGCAGCAATGATGGTTGGTGCCCGGTTAAAGTCCAGAATCAAGGTGGCGAGGGCGATGGACATGCCGGTTAGTAATGCGATGGTCGTCATCACGCGAGGTGCACGATCCGTCGGTTTACTCCCCATGCCAAGACAGTCGGAAACGATAAAACCACCAATCATGGAATTGATCAGAAATGATGAGAATGCCGCCGAGAAAAGACCGAGGCAAAAGATGATTTTACCAAACGTGCCAAAGGTAGTTTCCAAGGCATCGGCCACCTGCACGGGGTCATCAAGTTCGACCTTTGACCCGGTGTAGAGTCCAGCTGCCGCGGTCGACATCAACATCACCGTGATCAAAGTCATGATCACTGCCCCAACCCGGGCGTCCAAAATGCCATTGCGAACTTCGCTCTGATCCCAGCCTTTTTGACGTACCAGATAAGCTTGGTAAAACGCAGCTGTGATCACGAAAGTCGTGCCAACTAGACCAAGCACGGCAATCAGTCTATCAAGAGTGTCTTGTGACGTCGTATCACTGCCGACCGTCGTTAATGATGGGATGAAACCGCGGAAAAGATCGCCGAGGTTGGGTTGGAGAGCGACCAAGTTAATCGCGAAACTGAGCAGCATCAGGCCGACAAACACCATCATGAGTCGTTCTAGCACACGATAAAAATTCTGGAAGGCAAACAGAAAGGAAATGGCTAAAAGATTAAACGCGACCACGAGGCCGGCGACGATCAGTTTGGAGTCAATGAACGCTTCAAATGCGGCGGCGACCCCAATATTGTTCCCCGACTGGAAAGCGGCAGATATGAAAAAGACACAGCAACCAACGGAGATGGCCAACCAGCGACCCGCTTTTTGGCGAATTAAATTTCCCGGTGAAGTATTCGCAACTGCCCCCAATTTGGCTCCCAGAGTCATGTACACCAGCATGAAAGCCACGGACACCAGGATGATCCAGAGTCTCGAATAGCCCTGATTCGCTCCCACGGTTGAACTCGTCATGATGCTGCCGGGGCCAATGACAACACAGGCGGTGATCAGTCCGGGACCGATACGTTGGTACCAAGGGCGGCGAGAAGTGGGTAAGTCTGTCATGGGATTGGCTGGGAAGGAGTTTGGGTGGGACAACATAGTGTGGACGAGTCGGCATGCGCGTGCAACGCGCTGACTGGTGCGTCGTGTCACAAGTCCCATATTTCAAAGTGGTCGAGATTGATTGCCTGCGAGACTCCCATGGGAGATGCGTTGACAGAATCGAGTTGTAATTTTCCGTCTACCGGTTGTAATGCAACAAAGCCATGTGGATTTTGTTGGTACAGATCAGGATGATCCTTGGCCGTCGTGTCCTGAATCGAGCTGGGAAACATCTTCAGACCAGCGAAGTAGTGGTGGCCATTTCGTTCCACATGGTTGATTCCCAAAGCGGCAACGACAGCAAGATCCTGCAACAAGGCAATAGGTCCAATATTTCCCAAGTCTTCCGCTGACAGAATTAACGGACCATATTTTGGTTGTGATTGCTGGATCGTACCCAAGGCAGCAACACTCTTGATGATCCCTTTGCAGTTTTTGTGGCTGGTGCCAGCGTATCCGAGGTTGAGTGCCCGGGGCAGTGATTCTAATTCGGCATCTGACTCGTCGATGATAATCGGCGGTGCATCGTGCCAGTGTTGGATCGTCTGCTTCACTTCCTCTTGCAAAGCGATGTCGCGGTGGACGGGTTGTTCCACGAACAACAGCGATCGCTTGACCATCTGATCGATTGATGTCTCGGAACACAGTCGTTGCCAATGATCCTGAAAGCACGCCATGGATTCATACTGTTCGTTGCCATCCAGAGTGAATCGCATTCTGTCGCCAACATGCGTTGTGAGCAGGGCTGACAAGGCTCGCATGCGGGCCTTGTCAGCGTTGGCATCGCCGGACAGCTTGATTTTGAAATGGTTGAGACCATAGGATTTAATGTTGCTTATCAGCGAATGAGGCAATCCATCTTCGATCTTGTCCGAGGGCTCGATGTCAGCATCTGTCAGCGGATCGGAAAGACCGATGGTGTGTCGGAGTTGTACTTGGCTGAGAGGTTGAGTGGGCAGCAGGTTTGCGACTTCCAATCCCTCCAACTCTGGTCGAATTGCTGAAAGCTCTATGCTCAACCGATTCTGGCGAAGGATTGTTGATAGCGTTGTTTGCTGTTGTCGGCACGTGGCATCCAGAACCGCTCGTTCCATCAGGCTAACCCCGAGATTTGCTAACAGGGGTGCTTGTTTTGTTTTTCGAGCCCAAGCGGCCTGCTGTTCATAGAGATCCATCCACCATGAAAAAAAACTGTGGTGGGGTTGACCCATGATTGCAAAGTCTGCTGCCTGTTTAATGACGCTCAGCATCTCAGGTAAGTCATCTGTGTTGAAATCCGTTGCAGGATTCTTTGTGAACCACTTCGGAGGTAGACCTTCTGACGATGTACCCTGCCACATTCGATTGTCAATTTCTACATGCATCCGCACAAATAGATGTGGAACTTCAGACATGCTTGCGATACCGTACCGAAACGGAAATCGTGTCTGCATGTCGAGCCGGTGAAAATCAATTCGATGGACTTGCATGCTCATCGAGTAATGTCAACCTTTTTTGTCTGGGTAGTGGCGGATGCTTGTGGATGCAATGTGGACGCGGTGTCAAATGCAGAGTCAGCATCTGACAATTGTTTGGCTCACGCAATTGATTGTCCGTCAAAGGTTGAATCACGTGCCAGAGCCCCAATGAGAGACGAGTTATATGAGAAAGCAATCAGACAATTCCGTGATACGGCTCGATGACTTTATCAAACGAAGTGGTTTGGTTGGGACGGGTGGCGAAGCAAAAATGTACATCCAAGGTGGTGATGTTACCTTAAATGGCAGCGTCGAGACGCGGCGACGGAAACAACTGACTTTGGGAGACAAGATTGGATTGTTGGGTGAAATTCTGACAGTCATGCCATTTGAGGATTAAACTTTTCCGGTTTTTCCGAATGCATGGAAGCTCCCAGCGTTTGAGCAGTCAGTGAGGTGCGGTGTCCGATGTCTAAGATGGATAGGCGATGCGTTGATGCGTTGCCGCTATGTCACTCCATTCACCGCAGGCCGCAATGTCTGCCGGCGAGCGAGGCGGAAGGAACTGCCTGTCATGAAACTCAACAACAAGTTGACCCGCGCGGTCATTGCAGTGGTCGCGTTAATAACGACCGGCACCTCTGTTTCCGCCGATTGGAACCACTTCTGGCACAATCTGCATGTCGGATATCACCGCAACAATGCATGGCCTGCCCCTTTCAACGAGGCAGATGCAATGAATGTTGTTGCACCCTTTGAGATCATGAAGGCCAACGGTTGGCGCATGCATAATACGATTGGGCATGAGCTCTTTCGCCCAGATGATGGAGCCTTAATGGCATCCGGGAATAAACGTGTGTACTGGATTGCCACCCAAGCTCCGCAAACACGACGTACCGTCTTTGTGTTGCGTGGGGGTAATGAGCGTGAGACAGCGGCTCGTGTCGCTGCTGTGCGTGACACCATCAGCCGAATCGGTGTGCAAGGTCCAGTGCCTGATGTGCAAGTCACCGACGTGGAACCGCACCACTCGTCTGGAGCTTGGGCTACTAAGATTAATCGCGAGTGGTTGCAAAACTTGGCAGCACCCCGTTTGCCTACCAGCAGTGCGGGCGGTACTCCTGGCATCGCCAACCAGTGATCTTGGGATGAGTGATCGGGGCGATCTTTACGGACGGCACCAGATTCTGTCGTGAAACTCGTGTGAAGGATGGTTCCCCTCAGGGAATCATCCTTTTCTCGTTCGTGCCGTCAGTTTTACCAATTGGGTTTAAAGTTTAGCGATCACAACGGTCGATCCGACTCAATAGTAGATAGGGATCAATCCATCATTCCATTTCCGCTGATGAAACTCATCAGCGTGATGCGGGGGAGAAAGTAACCAGCCGTGAATTCAGTGCCCAAACTTCGACAAGTTCTGTTTACAAGCCTTGTTGTTGGAACAACGGTCGCATCGACCGGATGCACCAGCGGCGGCTTTTCGCTCTCGTCAATGAATCCTTTCTCAAAACAGGAAGCGACCGTTGAGAAAACTCCCGGAATCAGCGAAGCCATCGCGGCTTCTGCAGCAGGGACCAAGAGTCAGCTTGCTTCTTTCGGTGGCAATGCCAAGAAAGCATTCGCGAAAACGACCAACGCTGTAACCGGTGCTTTTCGTTTTGGCGACGAAAAGCAGGCCGAGGAAGAGGTGATCAGTGATCCACTCAGTCTTGCTAATAAGCCGGCAAGCGTAGGCCCCGAAGTTTATGTGGCTAATGGACGCCTTTGGGAATCGACCGGTGATAACACCAAGGCAATGGAAAGTTACGGTAAGGCACTGCAAAGCGAACCTGGTAACCCCGATGCACTGGCAAGCATTGCCCGACTGCATCTGCGACAGGGCAATCAACAACAGGCAGTTCAGTATTTTCAACAGGCCATTGTGAAAGCACCTGAAGATGCACTTTTGTATAACGAATTGGGCTTGGCTTTGAATAAGGCTGGGGATTATCCCAAGGCTGTAGCCGCTCTTGAGAAGTCGTTGGAATTGGCACCGGGAACCTCAAAGTATGCGAACAGTCTCGCTAGCGTTCGATTCGGCGGTGGTGATGCCAATGCTGCCTATCAGGTGCTACTCGCTAACAACAAAGCTGCAATCGCGAACTACAATATGGCGTACTTGCTCTACAGCAATGGCCAGGTAACAGGAGCACGCGGCTACTTGAATCAGGCATTGCAGTCTCAACAGGAGGGAGTCGCTGATCCTGCCGTGAAATTGGCCGTCGATCGTTCTCGCAGCTTGCTGACACAAATTGATGCCAAAATCGGTCCTGTTGCTCAGGCAGCTCCCCAAGCAACGATTGCTCAAGCACCCACCGGCGTAACCAAGCCAGCCGCCGCGTTCAATCCAGTTCAACCAACTACCCAGATTGGTAGTCCGAGTGGTGTGCCAGTTCAGCCGGCAGCAACAACCTCAGCAACGCCGAGCGCGAACCTTGGAGTCAGCATTCCGGCAAGCCCGGCACCAACCGCCGTCCAAGCGGGTGGACTTGCACTGCCACAGCTACCTCAATTGCCCGCCTCGACCAAGTAGGCTGCTCATCCTCTAGATTATGATCGAAAACGCATTTGTTTCTCCAAATGCGTTTTTTTGCTTCCCGCTTTTAATCAGTGGGCTGTTCTTCTTCTCGCGAGTCACTGGGGAAAGGCAGCGGTTGGCTGTGCAATTCAGCCAATGCGTTAGATGCCGCTCTCTGTTCAGCATCTTTCTTGTTGCTACCCCAGGCGGCTGTAAACTCGTGATCAGCGATGACGGCGGAGATCAGAAAAGACTTTCGATGGTCGGGACCTGATTCGCGTACAAGTCGATAGATCGGTGTATTGGACAATTCGCGTTGCGCGTATTGCTGCAGTGAAGACTTGTAGTTGCTTGCGCCCTGATTTTCGACGGCAGTGTGAACTTCGTCGGCCAACCATTCTTTGAGTCGTGTCTTTACGATTTCACTGCCACCATCCAAGTACAATGCAGCGATCACTGACTCAAAGACGTCACTGACCAGTGACCTCGGAAAGCTGCGATTGCGGGTGACGCCACGGCCGACGATCAAGCACCGATCGAGTCCCAATGCGCAGGCAGCTTTCCCGCAGGAGCGGCGACTGACAACCGCGGATTTGATCTTGGTCAGATCCCCTTCGTTGTACTCGGGGTAATCCTCGTACAGCCATTGGCAGACGGTCAAGCCAAGTACTGCATCCCCCAGAAATTCTAGCCTTTCGTTGCTAGCGAGGCGGTGAGATGCTCCTGAGGCGTGTGTCAGGGCAGACAGCAAAAGAGATTCATCTTGAAAGCGATAACCGATGATTTCTTGACAACGCTCAAGTTTTGAACCTTGATCGGTGCCATCAATATCGCCTGTTCCATCCACAAGATGGATATCGATGGCGGCATCATCGGTTGCTCGGGGATCCGACGGACTCACGGTGTGACCAAGGGCAGCAAACAACCAAACCCGTCTTTGGGAAAACTGAAACCAAACTACGAGTAGTGATTCCGGCTTGTCTTTACGAGTATGGCACTGGCAGGTTATTCGTGTCACACACCGGCGATCGGGTTGGTTGCTATGAGCAGAGGTCGGTAGCCTGCTTACCCATTGAATTGATCGCAACTCGAACGCCGGTGAACGACTCCACCTCATTCTACCGCTGTCTGCGGCAGTTGAATAGGTTTCAATGCACCTACTTTCAAAGGACTGGAATTTTGCTAATCCGAAGGACCGTCACGATGGCATGCGATTCGTCGTTGATTCCACTCTGCTGATGAGTGTTGGCATCCCAGCGGGTCTTCGTCGGTTCGTGACGTCGCCCAAATCCCTGATCAGTTTGAATGAGTGACCAGTTTGGATTAATGTGACGTGTTCAATATCTGCCCATTACTTTATCTGTCCCATGGTGTTCCCTCGCCTACTGCCGGCTAAGGAGCTATTGCTTCTGGTACCGTTTTTGTTTGCTTTTTGGCAGCCTCTGTCTTTTTTCCTGCCTCGACGAAACGTTCGGCATCTTCAATGACCAGATAATGCCCGTGGTCAGCGGTCACAATCACTGCGGTATATGGCCATGCATCGTTTTCGTCGACCCAGTCCATGACGACTCGAAAAGCATCGTCACCGCTGAGCACAGCCCCGATTGCATTGTCGGCGTTGTTGGCATGATTTGCCCAGTCAACGTCCCCAGCTTCGACAAGCAACCAGAAGCCCTCGACGGCCTGTTCAAGAACCAGCAGAGCCGCTCGCGTCATTTCTGCGAGTGTTGGGTTTTCCGAGATGTCGGCGGATGTGTATTCTTCTTTTTTATCTTTATTATCGATCGTTGGATCATATTTTCCGTCAGCAGTTTGGAATGGCAAGTGACCGCCGGTCGTTCCGAAGAATCCTAACAGTCTTTGATCGCCGTCGATGGCTTTCATGGCAGATGTCATGAGATGTTGTTTCCCCGTCTTCCCTGGGGTGCGTTGTACAACGACGTACTTGCCGCCATTTTGAACATCCACGCGACGGATGTCGTCTTCATGCAAATAGGGATTGCCTGGTACAAAATTATCGCCCTGCGCGGTGTCTGTATCCTTCTTTTCGCCCCATCCTCCACCCAACAGAACATCCACGCCTTGCAGTGGTTTGTTCCGATGTGCAGATGACGGTAAGCCAATCAGGTCGCGGCCGATATCTTGATAATCTTTCCGTGTCACGTTGTTCGCGTACGCACAAGCAGGTGTTGCGTGCGTGACGGGTACGCTAGTCACTAAACCTACTTTGAAACCATCTGTAGCTTGAAGTGAACGTCCAATCGGTACGACTTGGCTGCCATCCACCATAACGTTGATGCTTGCGTTGTAGGTCTTATAGCCGGACATCATGCTGGTCGCTGAGGCCGCAGAGTCAGTGACCGTATGCGGCTGTTCACGGTCTTTACCCAACAGGTAATCCCGTTTGCTTTGTTCCAGCCAAGGTGCTTTTCCACCACGGTTCGCATCGTATCCGCCAGTAGGTTCGCCAGCCCAGTCCAGTACCGTCTGAGCGTTAGTGTCGAATTTGAGGATGTCTGATTTTGGACTCGTGCAGATCAAACCATAATCTGTCTTCACTCGACGGTCATCCTGAAACGAAAGACCGCTTCCACGACCACTGTCGTACCGATGTTGCTTATAAAGACTGGTCGCTCTAGTTGTTTGCCAGTCCATCCCGTCGAAGACCATCAGGATGATGTTGGTGTATCCCGCATCAACTGCCGCCTGTTGAATCCGGTAGATATCCGTTTGGTCAAAATAAAGTGCAGATGGATTGAGTGTTCCTTTAGGTACCTTGCCGTATATGGTTTTTAATCGCTCTGGATCCGCATACGCGCTGCCTTCGTTTCGTAGTTCATCCAGCATGATTCCAAACGTGTAAACGGGCACCAGTCGATTGCTATGCTGATCCCAGGTCATGTACTTCTCGGGTTGGTTTCCCCAGTGGCCCCACGAAGCTGTTTGGTTCTGAGTTGCCAGACGCTGCATTCGTCGCAGTGGATCATCGGAATCGTCTTGATCAAGGTCGATGGCGATTTTTTCAACTGTTTCGACACGATCGCTTTCAGTAGCTGCCGTATTTGCTGTGGTTTTCGGGGTTTCGATTTTTTTGGGATCATCTTCTACGCATCGACCAAGTTGGATTGATAGCGCCAAGAAAACCAAAAGGGCAAGGAATCGTAGCATTGACGGCAATTCTCTTTGAGAGATAGGCAATGAAGTTGGAACTGGTGGCAAACGTGATGGTTCTTGCTTTGAGAACCAGTGACCCACAGGATAGTCCAGAGGCATTAAAAGCAGGAGGGATCAGTTTTCGATTGACGAACTTTCCACTGTACATTTTTTGCATTCAAGTCCGTTGTGGGCAGAGGGTCTCTGCTGTTTCATCGATTTGACTTGGAATGCATGGTTTGGTTCAACGTGGCCACGGTTCAGGCTGCTCGGATAAGAATGTCGCCGTTCAACCTTGTGGGCTGCATGTGGCTGCGAATCCGAGATGACTGGAATCTGGTTTGTTGAGTGTCATGAGTGGGTGATCATCTGAGGGCGCGTTTTTGCTCTACGGTGACCTCGCCGGCGGCTACAAGATATTCTTTTCGATTTTCGCCCCGCCCCGTTCCGTACCTGATGTAGATTCGATCATTGACTGCGACGGGGCTAGCAAGGATTGAATCACCTGTTTGATTTTCAGCGAGCAGATCAAAGCGGTCAGGTATTGCAGAAATGACATAGACGGTCCCGTTCTGCGCCGCGATGTAGATTCGTTCGTCAACTAAAAGTGGTGATGCGCTGATACGGCCAGCAAAAATTCGCTTTTTCCACATTTCAACTCCGTCCTGAGTACGCCAGCAGTAAGCCACGCCATTGTCGGCAACAGCAAAGGCATAGTTTCTGATGGTCAGAAGCGACTGCTCATAGCACATGACAGGATTTTGCCAGAGCAGTTTTTGAGAGCCATCACCGCTGACACACCATGTGCCGGCTACAGGATTTCCACCACTGAAAAGTACACGTCTTCCATCCCAAGCGACGGTGCCACACATCGCTTCGGTGCCAGCGTCAATCGACCAACGTGTTTGGCCATTTTGAGGATCATAGGAAATGATCTTATCTGCACCCGCAAGTAACAGTTGCCTTTGGCCGGTTATCGTTGCGATGATGGGCGAAGAAAAATTCAGGTTTTCAGGCCGAGGTTGCATCCACACCTGTTTGCCAGTCCGGCGACTGATTGCGTAGAGCCCACTAGCGGCACCGTCGTATTCTGCGGCGACAATGACAAGGTCGTCTTCGATCAGCGGGCTGGCACCGTAGCCGAACTGGAAGGCACTGGGTTTAAAGTCGCAGACACGGATGCTCCAGATCTTCTGTCCATTGGTTGTCATTGCAGTCAACCAAATTGCGTCATCCGTATGGAATGCAACGAACAGATGTTCGCCATCAAACACCGGTGTTGGTGATGCGTAGGAGTTGTTGGGGTGAATCCGGCGTGGCAGTGTGCCCCGATGCAATTCCCACTGATCAATCAAACGTCCGCTCTCACGGTCAAATTTTAGTAGTGATTGAGTCTGTTTATCGGTTTCTGCCGTCGTCAAGAAAATAGAATCCTTCACAACAACCGGTGACGAATGTCCACGTCCCGGAATGGCTGTTTTCCAGACGATGTTGGTTCCGGATTCAATATCCCAACGCAGCGGAGCGTCTGTATTTTCTGGAGCGTGGTTATTTCCCTTCGCGCCACGCCAACCTGGCCAATCTTCTGTTAGACCGATGCTGGGCATCATCATCAGGGTCGCAAGGCACAGAACGGTTAATATTGGGCGGTGAGTTTGTAAATTCATGGCAGCATTAATAGGAAAGGATTTGTTGCGACGCCGTCTTTCTTAGCGGCACAGGATCGACGATCATACCCCAAGTAAACCAAAGCACTCGTTCAAGACTACAAACTGGAGAATCGGCATGCGGGCTGGAATTGTCGGCGTTGGCTTCATGAGTTGGATCCATTATCTCGCATATCAGAGAAGCGAAATCGCGGAGATGGCGGCTTTTTCCAGCCGTGATCCCGGAAAGAGGTCTGGGGACTGGCGTGGTGTTAAGGGTAATTTTGGCCCGCCGGGTGAGCAAATCGATATTTCGGGGATGAATGTCTACGAATCTCTCGAAGCCATGCTCGAAGACGATACGCTCGATCTGATCGACATTTGCCTGCCTCCCAAGTTGCATCCCGAAGCTATCGAGAAATGTTTAGCCGCAGGCAAACGCGTGCTCTGTGAAAAGCCCCTGGCGCTTGATGCTACCATCGCTGAAAAACTTGCGAAAACAGCTGGCCCCGGGCAATTGATGGTGGCTCATATTTTGCCGCTGATGCCAGAATTCAAATTGTTGGTCGATGCGGTGCAGGATGGGCGTTGGGGCAAACCCGTGGCAGGTCGATTCATGCGGACGATTGGTCCACCGGATTGGATTCCCGATTTCTACGATCGGTCCAGTGTTGGAGGTCCGTTGGTGGATTTGCACGTGCATGATGCGCATTTGATTCGCTTGCTTTTCGGTATGCCAACAGCGGCGCACAGTGTGAGTCGTAAAAAAGACGGTGTTCCAATGTTCTACGAGACCGTATTCGAATTTGAACAGCAAGATTTGGCGGTTGCTTGTGGTGGTGGGGTGATTGATTCTCCTGCGAGAAGTTTTACCCATGGCTACGAAGTCAGCTTCGAAAATGCAACCGTTCGATTCGAGTTTGCTGCCTACGCAGACGGATCAACAACCCTGTTACCAGTTACTGTCATGAAACGTGATGGCAGTCTTGAGCGACCAGAGTTGGGAGATGGCGATCCAGTCAATTCGTTTGTGGCTGAAATTGATGCGGCGGCTAGGTGTGTTGATGATGGTGAAGTGTCACCCATCCTTGACTCGCAGATAGCGGTCGATGCATTAAAAATCTGCGAAATGCAGATGTGAGTTTGATCAAGGTGTATCGCCGTGAGGAATCTTGATTCGCTACCAGCGAAAAATCTTGTCGAGACCTTTGTTCAATTGCTGTTGTAGATAATTTTCGGCTGTGCTCTGGATAGCCTGCGTTCCAAGTTGAGAGGCAATTTGGCGTAAACTGGTTGAGTCAAGGCTTGGGCGTGAGATTGATCCATCGATAGGCAGGGTCACCACTTGACCAGCTAGCGACTGCAGATCCCGTCCTAGCCAGCGAGTGTCCAGTGGTACTTGGGCAATCATATTCAAGCTGCCGTCAAAAGAGACACGTCCACTGGTGATGACCTGTGCTCGATCAAGATTCAGGTAAAGCCGTTCATGGCTGACGATGCTCTGACGAACTGCAAAGTCAACAGTTTGAGGTGGCAGGGTGACTAGATTTGTGGTGGCTGTCATTGGACCAGGCTGAGGAGGCCCAATTTGGGGGCCGATACCATTGGTCAGCGACGCTAGACTACCGATACCTTGGATGATCTGTGATGCCAGTGGGCCTGCAGACATTTCCGCGTTGTCAATGTTGATCCTGCCGGTAACTTGAGTTTGTTCAGGCTGATCAAACACGATTGTTGCTTCATCAATCTGTGCACCCAGTGTGCCCCGAATTTTGGTTGCGTTCGCGATCAGAGGGGCAACGTACTTTAGCCATCGGTCAGTCATCTCGGGTGTAAGCTTAATCGAACTCGCCGTAGCTCCGGGCTCCAGATGCATCCATAGAGGGCCCGGGCGGTAGTGCATCTGGCCGGCAAAAGCCAGTTTGCCACTGTTGACCGGGATTTGAGTTTGTTCCACTTCGAGACTGGTCTCAGTCAGGATGATGGGTACGGTCGTTCCACCAATGTTCATTCCTGCAAATTGTCCGGATTCCCAGCCCACGTCAGTCGCCAGCGCAAACTCGACGTCACCCCGATTGTCGATAACAGCCCGCAGATTTAGATCCGCCTCATGAATACCAGAGGCACGGATGTCGATGTCAGCCAATTTCGAGAAACGTTGGGCGACTTCGGCCATCTTCAGACGTGATGCTCCCGTCAACTGCAGTTCACTCAACGTATTTGTCCATCGCGCATTTCCGGACAGGTTGGCTGCAAACCAATCACCGGCAATTTGCACCTGTTCAGCGATCATCGTGTCTGCTGCAGGCTGGTACCGCAGTCGAGCCTCCAGTGTAAGATTGGGCTCGGACCAGACAATGGTTGCTTCTGGTTGTTGCTGGACGTTTTGCTGACGCCATGGCCCCACTGCGCGAATTGAGGCATGCTGCGTTGCCGGTTGCAAGCAGGCAATGTTTTGTCCAATCGAACTCAGTTCAATCAGCAGGCCGTCTTCAATCGATTGGAGTGATACACCTCCTTCACAATCCCCCAATACTATCCATGCATCAGATGGTTGATCTTGGTGGGTGTGATAAGCAACAGGTCGAATCACATCGCCCGCTGAGATTTGTTCACCAACACTTCCTTGGATCCGATCCAGTTTCGCGCGGTATTTGATCTCCATGTCGATTTTATCAGTGCTGACGTTGCCTTGGCCAGCGAGCGAAAAAGCGTCACCTGCGATCGTGATGGATCTCGCCTGCATGGCATTGGCTGGCCATTTATAGTTTCCATCAAATTGGATCTTTACCAATGGTTGTTCAAATCTACGCGATTCAAAATTGAAGCCTGGCTGAACGAGTTCGAGGGCACCGTTTGTAACTGTAGTTTCAGTTAGGCCGACGAACGCTTTAGCATCTGCTGAAAAATTCCCCGACAGCTGATTGATCTTCTGGGGAATCCACGGATCCAGGATTCCTTCCATCGTATCCAAGCGACCCTCTACCTTCATCGTGAATGGCAGATGGGAATCGCGAGACAAATCACTGACAGCTTCAGCGAGGGTCGCGTTGATGTTCAATCCAAGACTGTTGATACTCACCTTGGTCCGGGTGAGTTCCTGAAGAGCTTTTTCGTGCCATCGTCCTTCAGCTTCAATCGACGCTCGCATCGCGTTTCTCTGAATATTACGCCCGCCAGGCAACTGAATGAGCAGATTTGTTGTTTGCCCGTTGCCAGTTAGACGCCAAATGTCGCGATCACCACTTGTCCATTGGACCTTGCCGCTGGCATTGCCAGCGAAACGCGTTTCAGTCATGTCGAAGATTGGCAACAACATGTTGGTCAGCTGACCAAAGTCGATGTTGAAGTCTGCGATGCCTGATTCAAGGTCGCCACTTCCGATGGCTGTACCAAACGCGCTTCTCCATTCGAAATGTTCGGCCATGAGTTGCCCGTCATTGCTTGAGACCGTCGCTGTTAGCGTGATCGGATCGATGACAAACTTTCTGCCTCGCGACGCTGCTCGGAATGCGTCACAATCAATATGTAGTTTTTTCTGTTGTTGACTACCATTGGGAATCGAAACCAGATGAGCGATCGCTCGGCCTGATTCCAGTGTTACATCTGAACGTAACGGAAGAAGTCCCGGTAACGCCCGTTCCAACGCTGCGATGTCAATTTCGGCGGATGCACTGCCATCAATCGCTTCGAGCCATTGCAATGGATTGTCTTTGCTGCCAGTCAATGAAAAGCTTCGAGAGAAAGCACCATCGATCGTGGCCGAGGCAAAATCTGTATGAGCACTGAGAGATTCGCCAACAAGTCGTTCTCCCTCAAGGGTCAGTTTCCCGTTCAGTCGGGCATGCTCGTTCGTCCAGATGCGTGTCCCATCTCTTGATGCGATCAGGCTGCGAATCTCGAAATTCTGCAATTCAGCGGCGATGAATCCGTTTGATTTGCCGGTTACGGCAATCGTCCCAGTTGCGTTTCCATGAATCTTGCTTGGAATCCCAAGTGCCATGTCGGGAAAACGATTCAGCAAAAGTTCGGCAACTGAGATTGGCAATGATTCGCAGGCCAGAGTGACTGACCACTGGTCCACAGGTTTGGAATCAGCAGTTTCTGTCAGCTTGATTGAACTCTGTAGCGATCCATGATCGCCATCAGGTTCGCTCAAGACACCAGCCACCGAAACTTCAGTTGAGGCTGG
>Ga0315322_10000031_pt1 | contig 82851 bp, 68 predicted proteins | sample M110021515metaG_FD_203461 | JGI IMG/M metagenome (GOLD analysis project Ga0315322, IMG submission 203461) | Ammonia-oxidizing marine archaeal communities from Monterey Bay, California, United States - M1 100m 21515 | ecosystem: Environmental > Aquatic > Marine > Intertidal zone | place: USA... | reverse complement strand
TGAATTTTCGCAAACAGGCGACGAATTGGGCCGACATGCCCAGTGCTGCCGCCCGACGAGCCGCCACTGCTGCCAGCAGAGTACATTGCGTAACCACCCGAGGAACCACCCGAGGAACCACCCGAGGAACCACCCGAGGAACCACCTACGTGGGAGTATGCGTGTCTTGCACGCCATCGAGCCGCAATGCCTCCACTGCTTCCACCGGATGAGGCGTAGCCGCCCGAAGAGGCATAACCGCCTGAAGAACCGCTTCCTCCTGAGGATCCGCCCGAAGAGCCTCCCCAAGATCCACCGGCCTCGACCGTTCCCGCCAACGCGACCATTGCGCCTGCGAAAGCCAAGTACTGTAAACACCTCATGATTTCAATTCTCCTAGTTCGTTCAGCAGTGATTCAAGCCGCAACTCTCGACGCGCAGCTCAACGACTAGGATAACGAGACAACCTAGGCAAACAAGCATCCTTGGCGAAGTTTTAACAGCTAGGGGGGATCGGTCGGGTGTTCGTACGACCTGTCACCCCCCTAAATCACTGCTCAGAGTGCCTTGGAGAGACGGATATCATCAAAATCTGCCATTCCGGTGGCTCCAAATAGCCCGATCCGGAGAATTGCCTCGCGGCTGGCAACAGGGACATCAAATACAGTTTTCTGCGCCTTCCAGTCATGGCTCCCACCGAATGGGCCCAGCCAGAAAACGGCGAGTTCGGATCGTGAACCGTCATAAAGGCTGATCGAGATCATTGGAGCTGCGTTAGCATCGGCCCCCACCACGACACCCGAGGTCCTACAAAAACCACTCAACGCCAATTGCTGAACATGCCTGCCATCCACCGAAATTCCCTGAAGAAGGTGGGAACTGAGCCCTGGTGTCTGATTAGTGAATCGCACGAATGTCTTGCCGACAGCTGCCGGATTTCGAGTGCTACCATCCACCAAGCTGACCTGCCGCCCGTAATACCAGCCAGGAATCTGAGCAGCCATACGAACTGCCGCTGTTATGGGTAATGGAGTGAGCGAGTTGGCTGGACCGCTGGTCGGGCGTGCCTTGATTTCAAAATTTCCGTTCACGAGGGCCGGATTCGTGGCATCAGGCAATACCTGCCGACCATGCTCGGCCTCACCTGTCATAGGAACGAACAGTGTTGGTCGGAGCTCTTCTTGCACCAACTTGCCATTGGTTTTGACCATCCGAAAAAGCGTCTGCTGATAGCGTTCGCCCACTGGAATGATGAGTGTCCCACCTTCACGCAGTTGCTTGATCAAGGGCTCAGGAACCGATTCGGGACTGCAAGTCACGATGATCTTGTCAAAAGGCGCCGCCTCTGGCCATCCTTCGAAGCCATCAGCAACTCGTGTCGACACGTTGTCGTATTTTAATCGTCGCAACGTTGCCGAAGCCTGACGACTGAGACATGGCATGATTTCAACCGAGTAGACATGTTCTACTAACGGGCTTAGCACCGCCGCCTGATATCCACTACCAGTACCAACTTCAAGAACGCGATCCGTTTCGCTCGGCCTGAGGGTTTCTGTCATCAGAGCGACAGTGAATGGACTACTGATCGTTTGCGAGTCACCGATCGGAACAGCCATATCAAGATAAGCTTGATTCCACATTTCTTCAGGCATGAACTCATGCCGCAATGTATTGCGGATAGCGTGCAGGACTCGGGGATCAGTCACCCCTGCTGCACCAATGCACGTTTCCACCATCTGGTGACGTGAATCCCAATAAGGGTCATTTCCATCCGCACTATCTGCAAGAATCAGCCAGGACAATGAGATGCCCCGCTGATTAAAAAGAAGCTTGTTTCAATAGAACCTCCAAGCGGAAGCACATGGAGTGAATCTTTGTGACTGCAACTGACCATATTCCCACTCATTTTTCTTCACCACTTTCATGAAGCAATGACAATTGCCGCACCGGCGCGGGAGGCCAAGGAATGCTGCAATCTGTTTCCGGCATTTCAGTTTCCAACCGCTTAGCTAATCTTCTTGCAAAGGCCACCGCAAACCTATCATCAGGTGCGTGCGTAAAAACATAGGGATTCAAACCCTGCTGAATCCACCCTGCAATGATGGGGACCCACTGGTTGAGAAATCGATCAGTCAGCTCAACACGATTGCGTCCCACAAGACGCAACATGGGTTGGTTACCAGTAACGGTTTGGCGAACAGGCGTTCGCGGTTTCCGATTTTGCGAGACTTTTTCAATTTCGTCATCTGGCGGCGTCTGAAACAGCGGCCGACTGTCGAACAGCACCTTATCAATTTCCAAGCGTCGCAAAAGATCATTCACTCGTTTTTCGTTCTCACCCGAGTCAAACCAGTCGTGGTGCCTTAATTCCACCGCCCAAGCAAAGTCCTGCGGCAAATTTTCAAGAAACCGGGCGAGCAGCGGCAATCGATCCGCGCCAAATCGCGGCCCCAGCTGCAAAAACGTAGGGCCCAGACGCAATGCCTCCCGCAAAGGTTCAATGCGTTGAAGAAATTCCCGAGTCGCAGCCTGTGAATGTTCCAACTCCGACTCATGCGATATTGTCCTCGGAAACTTCAAGGCAAAGCGAAAGTGATCCGGCGTCCGCTCAACCCAGCGCTGAATGGTGTCGGGACCAGGCAAAGCATAGAACGTGCTATTTCCCTCGACGGTATTGAAAGTTCGCGAATACCAGTGCAACCAATCCTTCCGAGGTGTCCTCTCCGGATAGACCTCTCCGCCCCATTGCCCACACGCCCAAACCGGGCAGCCAAGAAAAAGTGGCAGTGTTGTATTCGTCGTGCCCTTCATCATCGCACCTACGATCTGCGAGCACGCAGTAACACTGGCATTCCAAAAATGTCTCGAAACAACCCTGAATTTTCTCGCATGGCAATCTGTTCCAAAGAGACATCGTCAACACCCGGAACATTAATCACTAGTTGCTGACCATCATTGACACACTCGATGTCCAGGATTCGCCCGCTTCGGGTGTCATCCAATGCAATTGCAAGACGGAGCAGTGCAGACAACTTGGAAACAGTCACGCGATCTTCCTGCGATAACGATCCATAATCGACATGGGAAGGTTGTGGAAACGCGCGACGATGATAACGGGCAACGAGCCCAACCTGCAGCAATTCACCCTCTGACAAACCAAACAATTCACTATGACGAATAAGATACAGCGCATGCTTGTGATTGCTTTTCACATTCACAAGCAAACCAATTTCATGCAGCAAGGCAGCCACGAACAGGATGACCTCATGCCGATTATCCAGTAGATGTTCATGCTGAAATTGCTGAAACAATTTGCGAGCAAGTTCCGCCACATTCCGCGCGTGCGATTCATCAAAATCAAATTTACGCCCGAGTGAGATAGCGGAGCGAACAATCTGATTACGGAATTCAGCGGTCCAACCACCGCCCAATGCCATATCCTGCAGCAGGCCATCTCGGAGATTAGTATCACAAACGAAGATGTGGTCGAGCGTCAGATGCTTCGCAAGCATCGTGTATACCAGCAATGCTGGCCCCAGCGTCTCGGCCTCCGTATAACTTGCACCATAACGACGCACGATTGCATCTTCATCAAGCTTCAGAATTTTGGACGTAAATTCATCCAGTTGACGGGTCGGCATTTCAGCAAGGGACTTACCGTCCCAATTTTTCAAAATGTGCTTGCACGCAAATCGGATATCACCACCAATCGCCACAACATGAACAGGGCTGCCATCCTGTTTTTCATCTGTTAAACGATTCCAAGCCCGCCTGATGTGGCTTTCCATCATGCCGCGGCGACGGGATGCACTGGACCGCACTCCTTGAAGTGTTCTGAGCAGACGCAGTGACCCAAGTCGAAAAGACTGACTCTCAAGAACATTACCACCCCGCACCAATAATACCTCGGTGTTACCACCCCCCACTTCAACGACGAGTGACTTGCCATCTGACAGAGCAGGATGCGCCTGCAACTGTGGCATGACTCCCATGTAGGTGATGCGATTGACCTCAGCCTCATCAATGGGTTCGACGTTCAAACCCGTCGCAACATAAATGCGATCTGCAAACGCCAAACGGTTTGATGCTTCTCGGACTGCAGTGGTTGCCACAACACGCACATCAGCGGGCTTGATTCCATACTCCTGCAGAACACGTTGATATCGGTGCAGAACAGCAGCCGACCGCTCAATGCTCTTGCGTGACAATCGACGATTTTCGAACGCTTCTCGGCCCAGATCCATTGGCTGTGCCAATGTGTCGAGCGTTCGCACTTTTCCATCAGGATGAATTTCGGCAATCGCCATGCGAATGCTGGTTGCGCCGATGTCGATCACGGCAGCCGCCCTCGGTACACCGCGTTCGATGGCAAATTCCGAATTCGATGGCGACGTTGACATCTGCTCTCTTGAAGGTGTGCGATCGGGGATTCCAGCTCAGTATCATACCGCTAGTGAGTCACACGCCTACAGCCCGATCTGCAGCTTTTTACACCATTCGACTGACGAAATGGACCAAGCCGAAGGCTGATCTGCAAGTGTCACTCATCGCTCACCCCGTCTGCTGCGCGGCCCGGTTCAGCAATCCCTTCAACGTATTTCCCGCCTCTTTGCCATCCTACGGCCAAAATTGTCCCCGTCAGCATACAACCAAAGGTGTAAGCCGCCGTAGGAATGGTTGCCAAACTGTCCTCTCCGTAAAGAGTCACTGCCAATGCAGTCCCAATACCCGCGTTTTGCATTCCGACCTCCAAGGTCAATGCTCTACGACAAGCCTCTGGGAGTTTCGCGATACCTCCAACAGACCACCCAGCCAGATAGCCAACCACATTGATCAACAATAACGCCAACACGATCACAAGACCCACATGCATCAAATTTTCGCGGTCGCCTGCGACCACAAGCACGATGATCCACAGCAAAGTGAACGGGGCGATTCTGGGTCCCCACACCACAGACCAGTTTTGAAAACGATTCCACTTCTGACATGCGTGAAAACCCAGCACCGTGGGCAGCACCACCAGCACGGACAGAAGAATGGAAGATTCGAGCAGTGATTTTTCAGTCGCAGCGCTGGCCACAACCCACAACATCAAAGGGACAGTCAGAGGTGACAACAAGGTTGCGACACTGGTCAAGCAGACTGAATACGCAACACTACCTCGAGCAGTACTGGTCAACACATTGGACGCCATCGCGCCGGGTACGCAACCAACCAAGATAACCCCATTTGCGATATCTTGGTCAAGAGGGATCAGCTGAGTAACACCCCAAGCAGTTGCCGGCATGACGAGAATCTGGGTCAGCACACCCAACACGACCCACCATGGATGTTTCAACAAAGGTCCAAGTTCCTCTCGACGCACCAGCGTACCGAGAAAAAACATCGCACATGCAACCAAAGCCCAGATCAGCGGCTTCTTGATCGAATCAGGTGGTGTGAAAGGATCGAACTGCAGTTGCTGCACCGGCCAGGCATAGGCCAGCACAGAAGAAAAAACCAACCAGAACAACAGTGAATTGAAAATACGATTCAACGATCTAACCCCTGTTCCCCCAAGATCCTAAAATCCTGCAACACTTTGATTGCCGCTTCCCCGCCCAGACAGCAGTTTGCCTGCCAACATCGAGAACGAGCGGCATTTATATTTTCGGGCTTATCATCGAGGAAAAATATACTTTCCGCAGGAACACCGACCCTTTCCTCCGCAATCTCATAAATCACCGAATCTGGTTTCATAACGCCCTCCTCAAAACTGAGGACGGTTGCATCGAACCGGAATTGATTCATGAAATAGGATTGACGGCGAATCCAATCCCAGTGCGCATGGCAAGTGTTGGACAATAGCCCCACGCCAAATCCATTTTCTCTCACGCGATGCAGAACTTCCGCCATCACATCAATAGGTGTGAACATATCACTGACCGCATCGAGCAAACCCGCTGTCGGCATACGCTCTGCATTGACGCCAAGTGATTGACGTATCTGTTCTGCGAATTCTTCGCCACTGTACTGTCCATGCTCAAATCGGTCCTGGAAACCACTGTTATAAATGGCCTCCCACGACTGCTGCTTTCGCACACCGAATCTTTCAAGAAGATTGTTGCATGCGATATTTGGATCAAAACGGACCAATACATTTCCCAAATCAAAATAGACAAATTCGATTTGATGATTCATGATTCAGTAGATTGATTCAGATGTAGCCTGGGTGACTCAGCGAACAAAACAGCATCACGAGTCGACAGAAAAGCACAAGTTCAAGATCCCCGGATCACAATGGGCGAATACGAATATTGCGGTACCATGCTTCGGCAGGCTTGCCGCTATGGATTTGCAAAGCGATCTTCCCATGCTGCGGAATGGCATCATCCATTTCGGTGTAATCGACGGTTCGTTCTCCGTTCACAAAAATCTGCACACGGGGCCCTTTGCATATCACACGCATGGAATTCCACTGATCGGGCTTCACCAACTTTTTTCCCAAATCAGCTCCGGGCTCTGCCAACATTTTATTTCTTCTCGATTCATCATATAAAGCGCCCCAAACCGGTCGATTCCAAGCGTTACCAATATCGGCCTGATAGCCCGAGACTTCGCTACTTCCGGCAACACGCTGAGAACGAAATTGGACACCAGCATTTTTTCCCTCACCAACCAATTTCGCTTCCAATCTAAGTTCAAAGTCGGCATACTCGCGTGCCGTACAGAGAAATTCGTTATGGGGTATTTTCTCGGTCAAGCGTCCAGCCACGATCGCCTTGTCTTCCACGCGGAACCAATACGCGTCTCCCTCCCATCCCAGAACTGAATTCCCATCGAAAAGCGGTAATGAATACACTGCAAAATCGTCCTTGGCATCCTCTGCCATGGAATTCAGCGGTGCGATTTGCATGAGAACCAGCAAACCAAAAGCGGCAAATAGCGTGCGTTTCAAGGCCAATCTCCCTTTCAAAAGTCCAGTCCCTTTTTCATTTGTTTGCTGATGATCATAATCGGTGACGTTCTGCCCGTCGCAATGAAGCTAAAAAAAGAAACTCCATGAACCAGCCACTCAACAAATACAGCAGCAAAATCACCCAGCCCAAGAGTCAAGGGGCATCCCAAGCGATGCTTTATGCCACAGGCATGCAACCCGAAGACATGGACAAGGCTCAAGTCGGAATTGCCAGTGTCTGGTATGAGGGCAACAGTTGCAACATGCACCTTCTCGACCTGGCAGCGGAAGTGAAAACGGGCGTCACTGCAGCAGGTCTGGTCGGCATGCGTTTCAATACGATCGGTGTCAGTGATGGAATTTCGATGGGCACTGATGGAATGAGCTACAGCTTACAGAGTCGGGATCTCATTGCTGATTCGATCGAAACGATCATGGGAGCTCAATGGTACGACGGTTTGGTTGCGTTACCGGGCTGTGACAAAAACATGCCGGGCTGTGTGATGGCAATGGGTCGACTCAACCGACCAGCCATTATGGTTTATGGGGGGACAATCAAACCTGGAAGCTTCAAGGATGAAAAGCTGGACATTGTGAGTGCCTTCCAGTGCTACGGTCAATTCATCGCAGGCCAAATTAGTGAAGAGGAGCGTTCAGAAATTGTCCGCCGTAGCTGTCCAGGTGCCGGAGCTTGTGGAGGCATGTACACCGCTAACACGATGGCAACTGCGATCGAGGCCTTGGGCATGTCGCTTCCGTACTCAGCCAGCATACCCGCGGAAGATGCCGCCAAAAAAGAAGAATGCCAACGAGCTGGTGACGCCATCCTCAAGCTTCTTGAAGCGGACATCAAACCACGTGACATCATGACGCGTACCGCGTTTGAGAATGCCATGGTGACCGTCATGGCATTGGGTGGCAGCACGAATGCAGTCCTGCACCTGATCGCCATGGCTCGAAGCGTTGATGTCGATCTGACAATCGAAGATTTTCAATCCGTCAGTGATCGCATCCCCTACCTTGCTGATTTGAAACCCAGTGGCAAGTTCGTTCAGGAAGACCTGCACTCTATCGGTGGCACACCCGCTGTCATGAAATACCTGCTTGAAAAAGGTCTGATGGATGGAAACTGCATGACAGTCACAGGGAAAACGCTTGCAGAAAATGTCAAGGACTTGCCGGGACTCAAAGAAGGACAGACGATCATCAGCCCAGTCGAGAAACCACTGAAGGACTCAGGACACATTCGAATCCTGCGGGGATCGCTTGCAACCGAAGGTGCAGTTGCGAAAATCACAGGAAAGGAAGGCCTCACATTCAGTGGCCCCGCCCGTTGCTTTGACAGTGAAGAAGACATGCTTCACGCCTTGGAACAAAATCAGATTCAGAAAGGCGATGTGGTTGTGATTCGCTACGAAGGCCCCAAAGGTGGTCCAGGCATGCCCGAAATGTTGACGCCGACCAGCGCTATCATGGGAGCAGGACTGGGGGCGGATGTTGCCATGCTAACAGACGGGCGTTTCAGCGGAGGCAGTCATGGATTCATCGTGGGGCACATCACGCCCGAAGCACAACTTGGTGGACCTCTTGCGCTTCTAGTCGATGGTGACATTGTTACCATCGATGCAGAAACCAATCGGCTTGATGTCGATGTCAGCGATGAAGTACTGGCGGATCGCGCCAAAGCGTGGACTGCACCACCACTGAAAGTGACCCGAGGCACGCTCTACAAGTACATCAAGAATGTCAAAACAGCCAGCGAGGGCTGTGTCACCGACGAATGACCCGCACAAGAATCTCTGCAGTAATCATTACGATCTCTGCTGAGATTACTTTGGGAGCTTGATTTCCGTTCTCGATACTAAGCGTGACAGAGCGCCGTCGCACGTTGATTTCGAGTGCAATCTACGCGGCAATGATGAAAACTCCGGTTGTAGGAGGCGATTCTCTGGCACCATGCCTCGACTCAACGACTCAAGTCATTTGAGTTGGGGCTCGTGCCAATTTATAGTGTTATCGAGAAACTGCGTTGCAGAGCGACAGCACTCTGGAAAGAGCTGGACAGACCACCGATTTATTTCCTGCCCCAACCCAAGGTTAATCCATGAGCGTGAGCCAAAGATGGAGTGGGCGATACGGTCGTGTATCCATCATTATTCCTGCCGTTCTATGTGGCGTCATTTTGCTGCTTCTTACTTTCAATCGCAAGGAAGGAGCCTGGCCTTCGCAAGCAGAGCAGACCCTTCTGCTTCATTTCGTTGAACGCAGTAAATTTGAAGCGTTTGTGACGGAACCAGGTGATATTGTCAGCAGCAGCAATGTAGAGGTCCGATGCGAAGTCGAGTCGAGAGGATCTGCAGGTGTCACGATTGTGAGTCTGTGTGAAGAAGGAACCGAAGTAGAAACAGGGGATCTGCTTGTACAGTTTGATGACTCAGTTTTGCAAAACGAATTGATTGCCCAGCAAATCGTGGTTGCCAAAGACAAGTCGGCTCTCATTCAGGCCGAAAGCAATCTATCGAATGCCGAACGCACTTTACGGGAGTATGTTGAAGGCCTGTTTCAGCAAGAAGTCGAAACACTCGAAAGTGCAGTGTTCGTCACGGAAGAAGACCTCCGCAGAAAAGAACTTGAACTTGCTTCCCATCGCCGGATGGCATCCAAGGGCATACTCAATCAGTTGCAGGTGACTGCAGGTGAATTCGCACTTGAGAAATCAAGAAAGGATGTTGCCGCGAGCAAACGAGCCTTGGACGTTTTCAAGAAATTCACCCGAGAGCGCAAGGTGGGAGAATTCACTGCGGAGATTGAAAAACAGAAAGCAAATGTCGAGGCTGCCAAGTTTACACAGAAGCTAAGCAATCAAAAACTACTCGAAATCTCTGAACAAATTGACCATTGCACCATTCGTGCACCTGCTGCCGGTCAGGTCGTGTACGCGAACGAACGGCAGCGTGGTGAACCTGTCGTGATCGAAGAAGGTAGCCAGATTCGCTTCAATCAAATGGTCGCCCGCCTACCTGACATCAAACAAATGCAGGTCGATGTAAAAATCAATGAGTCCCACATCAATCGTGTCAGCCCCAGCATGCGGGCTGAAATCACTCTAGACGCAGATCCGGAAAAACTGCTTTTCGGTGAAGTCAAACACGTGGCGCCCTACCCATTTCCCATGCGATGGCATGGTGCTCCGCTCGAATACGGAGTGGAAGTTGCCATCAAGGATCCCCCCCCAACAATTCGACCCGGTTTACGTGCGAAAGTAAAAATCTTTTTCGAAGCCAAGGATTCGGTTCTGCAAATTCCACTCGCGGCAGTGATTGCCCATGAAAAATCGCACTATTGCCTTGTGCGTGATGGCGACGACTGGGAGCCAACTCCGATCATCATCGGTCCCAACAACAACAATCAAGTGGTGGTCATTGAAGGTATCACTGAGGGCGACCAGGTGGCCCTGACCCCTTTTCGATTCATCCAACGGGCCGATTTGCCGGCGGCTACCAAGGCTTCTGCTGTCGACAACCAAGAATCAAACCGAAACAGCAACCAGCTTGCCGAACCGCCGCAACAGCCTAATCAGGCTACCAAAGAATTCACTGCTACTGAAATCGGAACAGCGCAAGCTGATGCGGGAACATGAACCTGCTGCGTCCCCGAATCTGGCGACTTGGTATCAAGAGCCTACTCCTGCATCCCATGCGGTCATTACTGACAGTGCTTGGAATTTTCATTGGCGTAGCCAGTGTTGTCTGGTTACTCGCAATTGGAGAGGGAATCAGTCAGGAGGCCCAACGGCAGATTTCGGAACTGGGTGCCACAAATATTATCCTGCGTTCTGTGCTTCCTCCTGATGACTCAGTAAACGAATCAAACTTTTATGTTGAGTATGGGATTCGCCGCTCGGATGTTGCTGCACTGACTGGCATCACAACGATCAAGAACGCTGTGCGAATCCGTGAAACGCGGCGTGAAGCCCACTATGGTGCCGTAACACTTGCCAGCCATCTGGTGGCTTGTACACCCGAATACGCTGAAATCATGCATCTGAAGCTTGCCCGCGGCAGGTTCATTTCTGACGTTGATGTCCAACAACGTGCCAATGTATGCGTACTTGCTGCCGAAGCATCTGACTTGTTTTTCTCGACAGAAGATCCGATGGGCAAGGTGATTCGCATTCGTGAACTACCCTACGTTGTGATTGGGGTGATGCAGCCTCGAAATCCAACTGCTGGTATCGGTGGATCCCTTTCGGCGCAGGACTTTGCCAAAGATGTCTACATACCGCTGACCACCTTTTGGCAACGGATTGGTGATCGTGTTCTGTTCGTACAGTCAGGCCAGAGAACCGGAGAAGAAGTTGAGTTAAGCCAAATCACATTTCAGCTGGAATCGTCTGATCAAGTCCTCGCGACGGCCGACGCTATTCGGAGGACGATGCAAAAAATGCATACGGAGAAAGACTACGCCGTTGTAGTTCCGCTGGAACTACTTGAGCAAGCAAAAACCACACGTCTGATGTTCATGGTATTCATGGGGATGATTGCCGCAGTCACTCTGATCGTTGGTGGTATCGGCATCATGAACATCATGCTGGCAACGGTCACCGAGCGAACCAGAGAAATTGGCATTCGCAGAGCTCTCGGCGCCAAACGCAAGGATATCACGAGACAGTTTCTTGCGGAGACCATTGTGCTGTCTGCGATTGGTGGAGTCGCTGGAATCGCTGGCGGCCTGACATGCCCACTCATGATGGGGTGGCTACGACAAATTCTGCAGCTTTGGGTCCCTGATGCAATGAATAATCTTCCAGACGTAATCAGGAACGTGAACCCGATAATCGTCTCCTGGTCCATTCCATTGGCCTTTGCCATTTCCGTTGCGGTAGGCATTTTCTTTGGCCTTTATCCTGCAACCCGCGCCGCCCGAATGGATCCCATTGAGGCTCTCCGGCGAGAGTGAATCGCACAGCAGCGAGCATGGGCCCAGATTCAGTCAGCAAGATGAGAAGGCTCGAAGATGAGAAGGCTCGCAGATTCGGCCTAAACGACCGCGTGTGGTTGCAAGAAAGAACTGACGAGATGAACTATTTCAACGATACCAAAAACGCCAGCAAGTCAGCCACTTCCTGTGCGGTAAGGTCCGCAGCCAAGCCACTTGGCATCAAAGACTCGACTTGCACACGCTGTGATTCGATTTCATCTTTGCTGATTCGGTGATTCCTGCCATCTGCAGAACGTATCACCATTTCGGTCTCGGTATCTCGCACTAAAAGGCCACTCACCAACTGCCCGGCAGTGCTGAGCACCTGGTGACTCCGGTACTTGGGATCAATCACCTTGGAAGGATCTAGAACACTATCCAGCAATTCCTGTCGCGATCGCCGTTTCCCAATTCCATCCATGTCCGGCCCGACACTGCGACCACTTCCTTGCACGCGGTGGCACAGGGAACACTGCATCGACTGGCCATCGAGGAATCGCTCGCGACCACGCTCGGCATCTCCCACCATCTCCAGTAACAATGTGCGATTGACATTGTTGCCCAAACGTTTTCTTCGATTTTGTATCGGCAGAAATCTTTCAAACAATGCAGCTGTTGACGGTGTCCCTGACGCTTGAGCTGTTTCCCCTGCTACTTGCAACTGCCGTTGCGTCATTTTGTCGTCAAAGATCAACTCCACAAAGTGTTTTAGAGCCACTGATGTATCGTCTGAACCAGCATTTTCAGTTGATTCAGATTCACTGCCAGATGACTCCAATGAAGCAATCCACTGATACACCAGTTGTAAGCCCGCGCGATCATTATCCCAATGCCCCAGCTTGGGCATGTGCCCGCTTCCACTGGTTGCCATACGGTAGAAAAGCGTTGATTTCAAGGGTCGTCCGGCAGCTACAACCTTGGCATTGGCCATGCCAAAACTCCCTTGGCTTGGCTCAGTTTCCACGACATTCATCTGTCCTCTGTCAGTCGAATACGATAAGTCAGCCGGTACAGTGCCACCGCCCCCGCGCCGATGACAGTGAGCACAGTTAGCCGCCAAATACGATCTGGCCCGGGAATCCAGGGACTGGGAGAGATCATGTGGACTGACCATACTCGCGACCTTCCATTGCGGTGGTGCTTGGCGATCCAGCACGCCCGTTTCCAGGAAATCACCCACCTGCGTGTCGCTCAGGTTCTCAAGAGAAAACCCGACGGCACCGCCATTTTGTCTACCGTGACAAGACCGACATTGAGCTCGATTTTGCACTTTCCAAAGGGTGGTCGCGGATTGACCATCACCCAACTCGTACTCCACCTGCTTTTCTACTCCAACGGCTTCCACCAAATCTGCATCCGTTTGATCATCATTCCATAGATAGCTGTACGGCTGCCAATTGATACCATCAAAATGCAAAACTTGCGTTTCAACTCGCACACGGCCGAGTGAAATAGTCTTGGCAAAAACAGTACCTGCAGGATATTTCCAACCACGCTGCAAGCGGGCAATCTGAATCGTTTCCTGCCCCGGCACCCCGAGCAGAAACTCGCTGCTCCCACCACCCTGCCATGAAGGCGCTGAGATCTGATAAGGAACAACCCCTGCTTCAGGGACCATTTCCTGCGTATCCGCAAAGAGTCCCGTGGAACTCAGTTGTCTTGGAAACTCGCTCACGAACTTTGCAGCTTGATTTCTAACCAATTGATAGATCCCACCGTCGTAACCCACCACCAAAGTTTCATGGTCCGGCATCTCAGCGAACGTGATGATTGGCAAGCCTGTTTCCGCAAGAACTGGATTCCATGTCACTTGGTCTCCTTCATGACGCATCCCCCATAACAAACCGGTGACATAATCCCCGTACAGATAAACATCCTTCAACTCGGGAAGATCCTTACCCCGATAGACATGCCCCCCCGTAACGGATTGCCCCAAGGCATGCGGATAGGCGACAAGAGGTAATTCAATGGGCGTTGGCCCCTGTTGCACATCGCGCCGAATCGGCTGGGGCCCCTCAAAAATGCTCCAGCCGTAATTGCCCCCACGTTTGACATCGAAAATCAGTTCCCACAATTCCCACCCGACATCACCACAAAGAATCTGATCCGTTCCTGGAACGATTGTAAAACGCCACGGGTTTCGGAATCCATAAGCAAAGATTTCGCCACGCGCATTTGGGACATCAACAAACGGATTGTCTGCTGGAATCGAGTACATGTGGTCATTGGATGGCTGATCCACATCGATCCTGCAAATCGACGATCGCAGATCTGAGAGGTTCTGTCCCACATTGTATTCATCCGGCGGAAAAGGCCTCGCACCGTCGCCCGTTGAAAAGTAAAGCAACCCCTTTGAATCGAAGCGTATAGCGCAGCCATTGTGGCCACCTGACGGCCATGTCATCAGTACTTCTTCGCTGGCCGCATCGATTCGCAATGGCTCTTCCCGACTGACGATGAAGCGTGATAACCTCGTGCCATCGGGACGAGCCACAGGATCCCCAGCATAAGCGACAAACAACTGCCGATTGGTTGCAAATTCTGGATGCAATGCAAACCCGTAAGCACGCCTGAACTTGTCCATCAACGGATTGAAATCAACGACCAGTTCAGCACTTTCGCATGACACATCATTCTCAAACGCAAAAAGTTTTCCCGTCACTTCCAAAATCATCATTTTGTTAGTCCCAGGTACCGCCATCAGCTCAACTGGCTGATTGAATTGCAAGCTGGGATAAACACGTTCAACAGAGAATGGTTTGGGCGGATCAGGCGATCCCTTCAGACGAGAGGTTGTCCACGGTTCACGCTCTGCCGCTGTTCCGAACAATGGCAACGACACAAGACAAGTTAGACTCAGTATCAGCTGATAACGCATGAGAGAGCGACTCTGCTGGGTAGCGAAGTTGATGAAAGCACACCGTGATGAATGCACACCGTGATGAATGCACACCGTGATGAATGCACACCGTGATGAATGCACACCGTGATGAATGCACACGGGGGAAAGCACCGATTGTAGCGGGTGACAATCAGTCAGGGGTTTGTCATTGTTTGCCCCTATCGTCATCACCACCCGCCGACGCATTTTCAACGATGCGTTGAAAGGCATTACATGGATGCACCCTCGCACCAGCCATTCGTAGCGAGTACAGCATCCGTTTAGATCAAGCCAAGAGATCCTTTACAACTTTGCCATGTACATCGGTCAAACGATAGTCTCTTCCCTGAAATCGGTACGTGAGCTTCTCGTGGTCAAAACCAAGTTGGTGCAGGATGGTAGCCTGCAAATCATGGACGTGAACAGGATTTTCCGCAACGCTGAATCCCAATTCATCTGAGCTTCCATAATCGAATCCTCCCTTCACGCCGCCCCCCGCCATCCACATCGAAAACACGTCAGGATAGTGATCACGCCCCAGCACAGCACTCTTTGCCGTGCGTCCTTCCCGGAATGGGGTCCGACCAAATTCTCCTCCCCAAACAACAAGCGTGTCCTTCAGCATGTCACGTTGCTTCAGGTCCTTGATCAAGGCAGCAATCGGCTTGTCCATCGTGGCGCATTTATTGGTCAAACCCTCGGTCAGACCCTCCTGCTTTCCGGTTCCATGAAAATCCCAACCCCAGTCGAACAACTGGACAAACCGAACCCCTGACTCGACCAATCGCCTCGCCAGCAAGCAGTTATTGGCGAGGCTGGCACCACCGACTTTCGCCCCATATTGATCAAGTGTCTTCTGGGACTCTTGTGAAATATCCATCACCTCCGGAACAGCAGTTTGCATGCGAAAGGCTAATTCATACTGTGAAATTCGTGTCAACGTTTCGGGGTGCCCCAGTTCGTTGGCCTGAATTTCGTTGAGGTCTTTGAGCGCATCAAGACTCAAGCGTCGCATGCTGCGATCCATGCCTTGCGGGTTTGAAGCGTAAAGAACGGGATCCCCTTTGGATCTGCACTGGACCCCTTGATACACCGAAGGCAAAAAGCCACTGCCGAACGAATTTTTTCCACCATTGGGTTGCACCCCACTTGAAATCAGAACCACAAAGCCTGGCAAGTTCTCATTCTCACTTCCCAGACCATAAGTGACCCAAGACCCAATGGAGGGTCTTCCCGATCTCGGCGAACCGGTATAGACAAGCAACTCGGCGGGTGCGTGATTGAATTGATCTGTGTGCATCGAGTGCACCACACACATTTCATCTGCGATCTCGTGAAAATTCGGAATGGCATCCGACATCCACATCCCTGATTCGCCCACTTGCGCCCATTTTCTTGGTGACCCCATTAGCTTGGGGACTCCGGAGGTGAATGCAAATTTACGGCCTGCGAGAAACTGATCAGGACAGTCCTCAGCGTTTCGCTTCACCAACTCGGGCTTGCGATCGAACAGATCGAGATTTGGTGGCGATCCCGTCATGTGAAGATAAATCACACGTTTCGCTTTTGCGGGAAAATGCGACTGCTGCGGCGCCAACGGGTTCGCAGCAGTTCTTTCAGCACCATTCCCTTCCCCAGCCAACAGGCTGTTTAAGGCAATCCCCCCCAGACCTGCTGCGGACTGTTGAAAAAAGTGTCGACGAGTCTGTTGCTGGAGATGCTCGAGGAATCGTGTCATGGCTGTTTAGAAGTAGGGTTGTTGAGATTGAGAAAAAAGACCAAAGGCAGCATTAACGTTTCATAAACATCTCATCGAGATTCAAAATCACGTTTCCCACAACTGTCCAAGTCGCGAACTCCATCACATTTCCGCCTTCCGGTAATGGTCCGAGAGGCACTGTTGCCATCTGCTCTGCCTGCTGTGGTTGCCCTTTGAATTTTTCAGCCACAACGCGGGACAATTCGGTAATTCGTTTCACTTCCGCTTCGGAAGGTTCACGAAGCAGGCAATGCCTAAAGGCGTACTGTATTCGTTCGGCGGGATCCGCACCCCGTGCGATCATTAATCTAGCCAGCGACTGAGCAGCTTCAACGTAAACAGGATCGTTCAAAGTCACTAAAGCTTGCAGTGGTGTATTGGTGCGAATACGTCGCACGGTACACACTTCACGGTTTGGCGCGTCAAATTGAGCCATTGAAGGATACGGACTTGAACGACGCCAGGAAGTGTAGATCCCGCGCCGATAACGATTCTCTCCGCTGCTCGCTTGCCAGTCGGTCGCTGACCCGAAAGCTGCCTTGAGCCCCAAAGACGGTTGCGGAGGTTTGACTGGTGGTCCATACATGCGGTCGCTCAACAGGTCACTGACAAACAACGCCTGATCCCGCACCATTTCCGCAGAAATTCGAAATCTTGGCCCTCTCGCATAAAACCGATTCCCCGGATCAGCAAGACGCAATTCCTCGCTGGAAAAGGAACTCTGACGGTAGGTTGCTGATGTCACCAAAACGGTCAGGAGATGCTTCAAATCCCATCCTGCTTCCTGTAACTCAACCGCCAGCCAATCAAGTAACTTTGGGTGAGATGGCAAATCACCCTGGGACCCAAACTCCTCACTCGTCTGAACGATTCCCACGCCAAAAATCTCTTCCCAATGGCGATTCGCAATTACACGTGCGGTAAGGGGATTCTCACCATCGACCAACCACTTGGCTAACGCCAAGCGGTCCGGCTTGCCTCCCTCGGGCAGCCCATGAAAGACCTCAGGCGTTCCTTCTTCGACAACTGCCCCGGTGTTTTGGTAATTGCCACGAATCTGCACACGTGTTTCACGTCTCGCTGAATCTGCCAACTGCCCCATCACTGGAACTGTGGTCGCAGGTTTGATGGCTCCCAGACTTGCTTTGGCTTTGCTCAATGCATCTCTTTGAGTCTTCAGTAGCGGTGTGATACTGCGGTGGTAACCAGACAACCTCTTCAACTCGTCATCACTAAGTTTCTGCTTATCCTGCCACCGCCTGACTAGATTCAGGATTTCCAATGGAACTGCGGCAATTTCCGAGAGTCCCTTATCTGAAGTCATCGAGACACGAAACTGATCCAACAGATGCTTCGGATGCTCGGATGCCTGCTCAATTGTCACGATCAGATCAACATCTTCCAGCGGCAGTGCCCGACTGGGCAAGATAGTGAGCGTGTGGGGACGTCCCTGTTGTGGCGAAATCGCCCACCCATTCTTGTTTTCCTGCAGAGCTGCTGCTGCAGGAAACCCGTTCTGTTCATGATCGGCAAAGGCAACAGCCAAAGGAATTATTGATGGCCCCCCTGTGTTGAATTCCGAACTTGGTGATGGGACATTCGTGGGAACCTCTTCCCAGACAACATCTCGGTTACCATTCAAAAGAGAAACCCGATATCCCTTCAATCGTTGTTGAATTGCTGGAGTCCCATCCGTGCGATTCCAAATCGCAACACGCTCGATCGGTTTCACCTCTCCCAAATCAAGTTCAATCCACGGATTCTGTTCGATTTTCGTATGGCTCACTGAACGGTTATTAAAAATCCCGTCAGTCTTCCCATCATTTGCATATTCATTCTTCCCACCAAAGTCCTCAGAACTCGCTGTGACGGTGCCTGCCAACGCCACATTCTTTCCCTCGACAAACGCCTGTATCTCGGCGAGGTGAATCATTTTCCCTGAGCCCGGCAGGTCAACTCGAATATACTGTGCATCGATCGCAACTTTGGATTTTTTCTGCAACATCGCCTTCACATTAGAGACAACAAAGTTGTCCGTCTGCGTTGCTGGCAACTCCAAACGCAGACCAACTAGATCGACATTCTCCACTGGAAAAGTCAACTGGTATTGATCCGTATCCGGCTTTTCTCCCTCAGCCACAATCCATCCATCTTTCACGTCCAACTTACGGCCATTTGCTGACATCGCTGACGGCTTCAGATTCGTCCACGTCGCATCCGTTTTCAAGCCAGACAACCATTCACTTTCTGCAGCTTGCAGTTCAGGTGTGTCAGTGTCGATGGTTTGCTGCAACGTGGCTGCTTTTTCTGACAGCGACTGTTTTTTGGCATTCTGCTCATCCGTCCAAACGTTGATGATCGGACTTTCATTTCGACGATCTGCGTCCTGAGTGCTGTTAAAAAACGCGAAGAGTTTGAAGTACTCTTTCTGAGTGATGGGATCATACTTATGAGTGTGACACTGGGCGCACGCGATCGTGGTTCCCATCCACACCGCCATCGTCGTATTCACGCGATCAACGACTGCTACATTACGAAACTCTTCATCATTGGTTCCACCTTCGTTGTTTGTCAAAGTGTTGCGATGGAAAGCTGTTGCGATCAACTGTTCCTGCGTTGGATTTTGCAGCAGATCGCCTGCAATTTGTTCAATAGTAAATTGATCAAAAGACTTATTTTCATTGAGTGACTTAATCACATAGTCACGGAAAGCCCAAATGGTTCGCGGCGGATCATCGGCGTAGCCCGCGGAATCAGCGTAGCGAGCAAGGTCAAGCCAGACTCTTGCCCAGCGTTCACCGAAAGCTGGCTTTTGCAATAGACGTTGAACATATTGTTCGTACGCGTCATCCGAATCATCTTGTACAAATGCCTTTGCTTCTTCCCACGTAGGTGGCAGTCCAATCAGATCCAGCGAGACACGCCTTGCCAGGGTCAATCGGTCAGCTTCAGGCGATGGTGTGAGCCCACGTGATTCCAGTTCAGCGAGAACAAAGTAGTCGACCGGGTTACGCGGCCACTGCTTCAACTGCACGGCGGGCATAGAAGAGCGAACGGGCTTCGTATACGCCCAGTGTCTGTCGTAGCTTCCACCCTCAGCAATCCAGCGACGAACGAGTTCAACCTCATGCGGTTCCAAACGCCTGCCTTTTCCTTCAGGCGGCATCTTCAATTCTTCATCGTCAGTCGTCAGCCGATGAAGCAGTTCACTCGTAGCAGGATTCCCCGGGGCAATCGCAGCGTATCCCCCCAAATCCAATCTCGAACCAGCCTCGGTATCAAGCCGCAAGCCGGCTGCCCGTTCGTCTTCATCTGGTCCATGACATGTCAAACAATTGTTCGAAATCAAAGGTCGAATCTGGGTGTTGAAATCTACCTCGTTAGCCACGACTCTGCCCACTCCTATGATCGTCAGCAATACAATCAAGAAGGGAACCAATCGTGTGCTGGTGTAACCACCCTGAAAAAACAGTTTCATGGATCTGCGTTGCATCAAAACAGAGGAGTGAAAAAGATTGGTGGTGAGTGGCTAACGAATGCGTTGAGCATTCGAAATGGTACATTCAAGCTCTGGAGACTCATCACTCCAGCAGTCCGAATGTAGCAGCGGTGCATCGCCAACACAGAAAGCGTACGGTGGGGGGAACCGAATTCCCAATCCCTAGTTTAACAGAGATTTACCCATCAGCCGGTTTTTGCCTTGAGACTCATTGGACTCCAATCCTGACCGATCCATTCTGCCCGTTTTCGGGGTTCATGCTCAGCATGATGGTCTCATTCGGTCATGGCGTCTTGTAGAAAAGAGCCTTTATTTTGGACGAATGCCGCATCTCGGCAGACAATTCCCCTCACTTTCGCATGGTGGATTGAATCCCGCGGGTCGGAAGCGAGCAGAAGTACTCGCCTCTTCCCGATCAGGAATCGAGTTTTTCCCACCGTGAATACGCCTCCGACAGCTCACTTTCCAAGTGCTTCAATTGGGCTGCCTCTGCTGCGATCGCATCAGCCGGTTTTTGATAATAATCCGTGGCGGCCATGGCTTCATGAAGTGCCGCAATCGCAAGTTCCATTTCCTCGATTTTTTTTGGCAACTGCTCTAGTTCGCGTTTCTGTTTGTAAGAGAGTTTTTTAATTTCTGTCGGCGCTGTCTTGACTTTCTCATTTTTGGTTTTGTCGATTTCAGACTTCGTTGCCTCTTGTTTATCCGCAACTTTTCTGGCAACAGCAGCTCTCCACTCGTCATAGCCTCCGGCATATTCATGAACCCCACCTTCCTCGAAGACAATCGTGCTCGTTACCACGTTGTTGAGAAATGTACGATCGTGGCTAACCATCAGCAAAGTACCGTTAAAATCAGTCAACTGCTCCTCAAGCAGTTCCAGCGTTTCACTATCCAAATCATTGGTAGGCTCGTCGAGAACAATGACATTTGCGGGCTTCGTCATCAGTCGTGCCAGCAAAGCTCTGTTTCTCTCTCCACCTGAAAGGAATCTCACCTCAGTGCGTGCTCTTTCAGGAGTAAAGAGAAAGTCCTGAAGATAACCCATGATGTGTTTAGTCTTATCACCAATCTGTATTTTGTCGCTTCCATCACCAACGTTCTCGACAACGGTCTTTTCGGGATCAAGCGTATCACGCAACTGATCGAAATAGGCAATCTGCAGGTTAGTACCCATCCGCACTCGCCCTTCGTGTGGTTCGAGTTGCCCTAGCAGCAACTTCAGCAACGTTGTCTTGCCCGCGCCATTTGGCCCAATGATCCCCACTTTGTCGCCACGCATTAACATTGTGGTGAAATTTTCCAGGATCTTATGTTCTCCGTACCCAAATGAGATTTCCTTGACATCAGTAACAAGCGCACCGGTCCGTTCTGCCTCCTGCAATCTCATCTTCGCCTTGCCCTCACCTTGCCTGCGATTGGATCTTTCTACCCGCATCGCCTTCAAGGCCCGCACACGTCCTTCATTCCGTGTACGCCGCGCTTTGATCCCTTGGCGAATCCAGACTTCTTCTTCGGCTAACCGCTTGTCGAAGAGCGCATTTTGCTTTTCCTCTGCTGCAATGGCTGCCTCTTTCCTTTTTAGAAAGGTGGAGTAGTCACAGGACCAATCAAAAAGTCGTCCCCGATCAATCTCCCAAATTCGCGTGGCCAAATTTTGCAGAAACGATCGATCGTGCGTCACAAAGATCAGAGTGTTCCTCCAACGAGACAAAAAGGTTTCCAACCAGAGAATGGAGGAAATGTCGAGATGGTTGGTGGGTTCGTCCAGGAGCAAGATATCTGGTTCAGAAGCAATTGCCCTCGCCAACAGGACCCGACGCTTCATGCCGCTGGAAAGCGTTTGAAATTCAATTTCGGGATCCAACTGCATACGCGACAGGGTAGAGTCGACGGCATGTTGGATTTGCCACTGCAACTCTGGATCATCCAGATTTGCCTGAGCTGCTGTCACAATTTCGTGCACCGTGCCCTCAAGATCGCGGGGCACATCCTGAGTCAGGCGGGCAATTTTCGCTCCGGGGCTCACATGGATGCCACCGGAATCCGGCTGCATTTTGCCATCCAGCAATCTCATCAGAGTTGTTTTTCCAGCTCCATTACGGCCCAGCAGGCCAATTCGTTGACCTGCTTCAATCGTCGCAGAGACACCATCCAGAAGTGAAGGACCGCGAAACCCAATGGAAAGATCTTCGATGGAAACGAGTGGCATGCTGCTGAACGTCAGGCGGGGAGAGGACAGAAAACCTCCTCAGCAGAACCCAAGAAGGCCATTTGGTCCAGACGGCCAACTACCGGATCACCTCGCAAAATCTTCCACCGGAATCAATTCATGCCCCTTGGCCGTAATCAATGAGGCCATCGTATCAATATCAATCGTCTGCAACAGAAAGCGAACAGCCCCGTCTGCCAGCACACAGTGCACCCCACCAGAATGAAGCGAATACATTTCGTTGTTGTTGGTGCAATTGATAGGGCAGGGTTCCGGTGAAGACTTGCCGTCCTGGGTAAATCCGTGCATCGGGATGGCGTTGCGGGAATCCGCCCACGCAGCTCCCTTGACGACCCCATTGCTGACACCAAAATTACCGCCGCTCGAAGGACTATTGGGTGGTCCCAGGCGTTTCCCCGACACGCAATAGTCAGGTCGCGTCGTGTCCTCCGCAAACAAGATTGTCTGGGACAGCCCATCAAACGCGTCTCGAAAGCCTACCCGCTGCCATCCTCTCATCAAACCAATATAAGAGGACCGCGACCTGATTAGCCCCACCGTCGCTAACCGAACTGATACTGCACCAATCGGAGCGTAATCGTTGGATGCAGCCCACCGTCCATCAGCAACGTGCGTCCGACCGGTTCCAGACAACCGCGAAGAAGGGCACTGAAAAGTAGGCACCATGGCATAAACAGCATCAACATTCTGCGGGGCGTTCCAACGATAACTCATTCGATAGACGTCACGAACATTCTGATTTTCGATATGCGGCAATGTGAAAATTGCCCAACCATGAAATCCATTACGGGTTCGTTGCGGTGGAAAACGCCGAAAAGCACCATGGTAGTTATGCAATGCGAGGCCAATCTGGTGAAGATTATTCTGGCATTGAACACGCCGTGCTGCCTCGCGATCCGCTTGCACGGCAGGCAATAACAAACCCACCATGATTGCGATAATGGCTAGCACAACCAACAATTCAACCAGGGTGAATGCACACCTGCTTGATGAGGCTTGCTTTAGATTGACGTCCACAGTTCTCTGCAACACGGCTACCCTCCGCGGTCGTGCAGCACAACTCAATGCGCAGTCTGGCATCGCATGAGCAGCCATGCAGTCTAGCCGTTCCGCCAACACTGATGGTGGATTATCAGCTGAAAGAATCATTCGTTTGCGGCAAAGCACAGCGTTTGGCTTGCATTTGAGCCAAGCATGCACAGCACCCCCCCACCTGAGCCACCACTGCTGATTCGCGCAGCAACAACGATGGAATGGTCCACTGGCACACCGAACCAAATCTACTGTTCATCCGAATCAGCTTTTTGCGATGACTCGCGAAAGAGTTCAGCGATGACCTCTTCAAGTGGAACATCTTCGACTGCTACGTCTTCAATCGGATTGTCACGAAGCACTTCAGAGAGCACCCGAGGTACGTCACGCCGATCAACACGCAGACGAACCTTGGGCCACGTTTCATCGAGGACCTCACCCAATTGTGAAAGGTCCGGCTGATGCCCATCTGCAAATTGCAATGTCATGACTTTGTGCCCGGAAAAGTTGTCAATGACTCCCGACAAGGAACCGTCGTACTCAATCCGCCCACCAGCGATGATGACAACACGTTTGCAGAGTGCAGCGATATCCTTCATGTAGTGGCTGGTTAACAAAATGGTGATTTTGCGTTTTTCCTGATAGTACTTGAGGAACTGCTGAATATTATGCTGCGCGATAACATCCAGCCCAATGGTTGGTTCATCAAGGAAAAGGACTTCGGGTCGATGAAGCAGAGCTGCAATCAGCTCCATTTTCATGCGTTCTCCAAGCGAAAGCTCGCGGACAGGTCGACTCAAAAGTCCTCCCACATCCAGCAGATCCGTCAGTTCAGCTAGCGTGCCATCAAACTCTTCGACTGGTACACCGTAAATCTGCTGATGAAGCCGGTATGACTCCTGAGCAGGCAAATCCCACCACAACTGGTTTTTCTGACCCATCACCAAGGCGAACCGACGGCGATACTCATTTTTTCTTTGCCAAGGCGTGAATCCCATCACGCTTGCTGATCCACTCGTCGGATTGATTACCCCGCTGAGCAATTTCAGGGTGGTCGTTTTCCCAGCACCGTTTGGGCCGAGAAATGCGACAAATTCCCCTTGCTCCACGTTCAAGTCGATCCCTTGTACCGCTTTAACTTCCCTGTATTCACGACGAAACAGGCCCCTAACGCTATCTGCCAACCCCTCACGTTTATTGTAGACGCGATAGGACTTGGCCAACTGTCGTACTTCGATCATTGGCATGGACGATGTGGCTCGCAGATGTGTGAAAGTACGTTATTGTAGGTACAAGACAGCAGGTTCAAAGCCGGGACTAAAATTACGCAATGCACGTGTGAGCGCCCCCTCCGCAGGGCAAACCGCGAATGCTGACCTTTGAAGACAGGAATGACTGCCCCTAGTTCACAAGAACCCGGAAAGCGATAACAACACACGTCGAGTCGCGACGAAGCGGTCCCTTGCAGACGAAACGGCCTCGTTAGCACTTACCGACCATGAAGGGTGGAAGGTGAGAACGGCTCGGCACTCACCACTCGGATCAGATTCAGATTTTATTGGACGGAGAAAATCACATGACAGCACCGATTCCACCGATCCGGGTGGGGCTTGGATACGACACCCACCGACTTGGCAACGGAGGTCCACTCCGCATCGGAGGCATCGACATTGATTGCCAGGTGCATTGCATCGGTCACAGTGATGCTGATGTTCTGCTGCACGCGGTTACCGATGCCATACTCGGTTCGATCGCGGAGCAAGATATTGGACGACTGTTCCCAGACCATGCTGAGGAAAACCACGATCGCAATAGTGCCGACTTTTTGCATGAGGCGATCAGACGGTTGAGGCACCATGGAATGGAAATTGCCAACATGGATTGTGTAATCCTCGCGGAACGGCCAAAAATGGCCGTGCACATTGACGCCATGAAAACAGCGATTTCCGAAATAACGCAAACTCCAACCGACCGCATTGGGATCAAAGCCAAAACAGGGGAGGGCACTGGTCCCATTGGTCATGGCGAAGCCATCGCTGCAAGAGTAGTGGTTCTGGTCTACAAAACGTGATCCAAACCTAGGTTGCGGCTGTGTCTTGGGGGAATTCATTGAGATTTGCTGGTAGCCAAGCAATTGCTTGCATTGTTCTCGCCTCTACGCTAATGATCGACCACGATCCATGAATCTGGCGGGACGCAGATCAAAAACGCTGGTTGTTCTGGGGTGTCGAAAATCGCCCTCTGCATGAAAACGTTCAACCCCTATAATCCCCATCTTCACGGGTAGAGCCGCTGATGATCTGACGTCGATGCGACGCATTGCTTGCATCGCCAAGGGCAGATTCACACCTCTTCCTTAAGAATTCCAACCTGCGATCCACTCTCTATCAGACGACAAAGATGAGCACCGCGACTGCAAGCCACAACGACTCTGACGCGTCGACCCAGAAGCCCATGATTCGCGTTTACAACACGCTTAGCAAAACCAAGGAACCTTTCGAACCGCTGCACCCTCCCAAGGTTGGCATCTACCTTTGTGGCCCAACGGTTTATGCGGAGTCACATATAGGACACATGGTTGGTCCCGTGATCTTCGACACGATCAAGCGTTACCTGCGCTACAGCGGATATGACGTGACTTGGGTAGTGAACATCACGGACGTTGATGACAAGTTGATCGCCAAGAGCCGGGAACGCGATCTCCCCATGAGCCAGATTGCCTGCGAGATGACAGCAGATTACTTATCAAATCTGCGTGAACTGGGCGTCAACCAGATCGATTATCTGCCTCGAGCAACTGATCACATGCCTCAGATCATCTCCTTCATCAAGTCGTTGGAAGACAAGGACTATGCCTACGCAGTAGATGGTGATGTTTTCTTCGATGTCGCCAAAGACAGCAACTACGGTCAGCTATCCAATCGAAGCATGGAGTCACAACAAGGTGAAGGAGGCGAAGCTGCCGCCAAGAAACGCTCGCCCGGCGATTTTGCTCTTTGGAAGAGCGCGAAAGATGATTCGATCGCGTGGGACAGCCCTTGGGGGCCCGGACGTCCGGGGTGGCACATTGAATGCTCCGCCATGAGCCATGAAATATTGGGGAACACATTTGATATTCACGGAGGGGGATTGGATCTGATGTTCCCTCACCATGAGAACGAACTGGCACAAAGTGGCTGCTGCCACGATGCCCCGATGGTTAAATACTGGATGCACAATGGCTTGATGCGAGCTGGCGAGAAAGGCAAAGTGGGCGGCAAGAGCGACCGTGAAGAATCAACAGAAGAGGCGTCAGCTGGAAAAATCAGTCGCAGCAAGGGAGACGGTGGACTATCAACGGTGATTCGGAGACACACGGGTGAACGAATCCGATTCTTTCTTTTGAGAACCCATTACCGTTCTACCATTGTCTACAACGAAGAAGGTTTGCAGGAAGCCGGTACATCCCTGGAAGCTTTCTATCGCTTCTTTGATCGTTTCAACGAGATAACTTCGCTTCAGGAAAGCTGCCAGTACCCGGGTCAGTATTTCTATGACCTGCCGTTGGGTACCTGTCGCACTGCGGGCGAATTTGAACCTGGACAGGATGCTCTACTGCAGGAAATGCATGCAGCGCGTGAGAAGTTCCTGTCCTCAATGGACGATGACTTCAACACAGGTGCAGCCATCAGCGTATTGTTCGATTCACTTCGTGCATTGAACCGGCATATTGATCAACACGGATTAGGGCCAGCTGCCGAACTCGATGCACCTGCCGTTGTGTCTTTGATCAAAGCAGCCTCTGTGATTCGTGAATTGACCAGTGTGTTGGGTATTTTCCTGAAGCCAGCCGTTGGAGGAAATGGTGGAGACGAAGCAGACACTGACTTACTCGATGGCGTAGTAAACCTTTTGATCGATCTTCGCAAAGAAGCTCGAGAACGGAAGGACTACGCAACAGGCGACGCGATCCGTGATCGTTTGACGGATTTGGGGGTTGCTCTGCTGGACAAGAAAGAAGGCACAAGTTGGGAACGCAACTCGTGACCTCTGGTTCTGCCACACGCCGACTGTTAGGAGTAGATCCTGGCTTGAACACCACTGGTTATGGTGTGATTGAAGTCGGAGCGAAAAGTGGTTCGATGCCACTGCCGGGAAAAATCAAATTGATCGAAGCTGGTATCATCCGCAGCAAACCCAAGGATAGCATCGAAGCCCGACTTCGCGAAATCCACAGTGGCCTACGCGAGGTCATTGAAGCGCATGAACCTGATGTACTGGCATTGGAACAACTGTTCTCGCACTACGAACGTCCGCGAACCGCAATCCTGATGGGACATGCACGAGGCGTGATCTGCCTTGCGGCGGCACAATCCAATATCAATGTGCTTCACTTTGAACCCACTCGTGTGAAAAAAGTAATGACTGGTAATGGTCACGCTCCCAAAAACCAGATTCAGTTAGCCGTCAAAATCCAGTTAGGTCTGGCCACCCTGCCTGAACCAGCAGACGTGGCCGATGCGCTCGCGATTGCATTGTGCGGTTATCACCTCGGTGACGGCACATCCATGTCCGCTCTGACCAAATCTTCTTGATCTTCGATTTCCCATTCACAACTTGTTTTGCCCCATCTTCCCGCCTGGAGCCCGCTGGCATGCAACGCTCGGCTTGACCCGGCCTTTGGAATCCTCCATCTTTTTGTCCCGCACTGGAAGAATCTGTCAGGCACTCTCCTTGTCATCGATTCAGAAATTCCTCATCCCCGGAGCACACACTCTTGATCGTTACCATCGCCGGAACACTGGTTCGCGTCAGTGAAACTGCTGTCACCATCGAAGCAGCCCCCTTCGAATATGAGGTACTGGTAGCCGACTACACTCGCCGCATGCTGCAAAACAGTATCGGTCAGAAGACGCGTCTTCATACTCTGGATTACATTGAAGGAAATGCACAAGGTGGTCGTTTGACTCCACGACTGATTGGTTTCATGACCGAGCCTGAGCGTCAGTTCTTTGATTTGTTTTGTAGTGTCGACGGTGTCGGGGTCAAGAAAGCACTTCGTGCGATGGTGCGTCCGGTCAAAGAACTCGCTGTCCTCATCGAAGAACAGGACGCAAAAGGGCTGTCGGCGTTGCCTGGTGTCGGGCCAGCAACAAGCGAGCGTGTGATCGCAAAATTACGTCGTAAGATGCCACGCTTCGCACTGATGGTCGAAAGGCAGGCAGTCACCAGTGAAAACGCAAGCAAAGGAACTGCCGCATCGGCCGTGATCAGTGAAACGTTTGACGCATTGATCACGTTAGGACACAGTGAAGCAGATGCGCGTAAACTGATCGACGAAACGATGGCAGGCGGCAAGAAGTTCAAGGATACCGAATCCCTGCTGACCGCCATCTACCAGCGTTCAACGTGATACCCTGAACCGTAATACCCTGAACCGTAATACCCTGAACCCTACTTTATCGCGGTGTGTGCCAATTTTCGGGTCACGACGTCTGTCGCGATGTTAGCAAGATCCCCCCGACCAAAGCCACCAACTCAATACGCCTTAGCAAAGATGGCGACCTTCTCTGCCGGTTTACCGGTAAAGAAACAGGTTCCGGGCTCATCATTTCCGTCCCGTGGAATACAACGGATCGTCACTTTCAGTTCCTTCAGCAAAGGCTGAAGATCATCCTCTGATGAGAAGTGGCAATGGGCAAATCCACCGTGGATATCTTGTTCATTGGACGGCGTGAAGAAGTTTCGAAAGTCCGACTCATTGGTAATCACACAGGAATGATCATCTCGCAATTTTGCCGCTGCATCAAATAACCCTTGCTGCATTTCTGCAAGTAGGGAACTGATTCCAGCAATCAATTCGCCACGCTCCATGGGAGCACTTTTAGGCCGATCCCTCCGCCCTAGAAACACAGCATCCTTTTCAATGTCCTTGGGCCCGATTTCCAAACGAATGGGTACACCTCGTTTGACATGGTGCCATTTCTTTTCACCGCCACGAATATCTCGATCATCAATTTCAACTCGAATCGGACTACCCGCATAGTGCTGAGCGGCCAGCTCTTCCTTGACTTTTTCGACATACTGCAGGACATCGGCGCGCTGCGAATCATCTCGATAAATGGGAAGGATGACAACTTGTGCAGGTGCCAGGCGAGGAGGAACGACAAGACCATCGTCATCACTGTGGCTCATGATCAGAGCACCCACGAGCCGCGTTGAGACCCCCCAACTCGTGGTCCATGCGAACTCCCGCTCTCCGTTCTCGGCTTGGAACTCAATGTTTTGTGCTTTGGAGAAATTCTGTCCGAGAAAGTGGCTTGTCCCAGCTTGAAGGGCTTTGCGGTCCTGCATCATTGCCTCAATCGAGAGCGTCTCAACTGCTCCTGGGAATCTCTCATCAGCCGTCTTGCTACCGATGATCACAGGCATTGCCATCCAATTCTCGGCAAAGTCTGCATAGACATCAATCATCTGCTCGGTCTCGGCGATTGCCTCCTCGCTGGTGGCGTGTACCGTGTGACCTTCCTGCCACAGGAATTCTGCCGTTCGCAAAAACATCCTTGTACGCATTTCCCACCGCACAACATTCGCCCATTGATTGATCAGGATGGGCAGATCACGATGGCTTTGGACCCATTTGGCATACGTCGCTCCAATGATCGTCTCGCTCGTTGGGCGTACGATCAATGGTTCCTCAAGCTTCCCAGCAGGTCGCAATCCACCGTCGGGGTCTGGCTCTAGACGGTGATGAGTTACCACTGCACATTCTTTGGCAAACCCCTCCACGTGCTCAGCTTCCTTTTCAAGAAAGCTCATCGGAATGAAGAGGGGGAAGTACGCATTCTGGTGGCCCGTCGCCTTGAACATGTCATCCAAGGCTCGCTGCATGTTTTCCCACAAACGGTAGCCCCATGGTTTGATCACCATACAGCCTCGGACGGGACTATTTTCGGCCAAATCAGAGGCTCGGATCACCTGCTGGTACCATTCTGGATAGTCTTCAGCACGGGAGGGGCTGATCGCATTCTTGGGAGCTTTTGCCATCGGAAAATTCTACCGTTGGATGGGGATAACCTTGGGGAAGCATGGAACACAACAAACTCAAAAACGTGATTCGCTGCCACTAGGGAAAGGGGCGACCAATCACGAGCTGTGATCCCATCAAGTCAGATTGTGCGGATTTAAGCTGCACAATCTAGGGTGCCTGCGTCCAGGCATTCAAAAAAGGAGACTCACCACGTCACAGCAGTTTGTGCGAGACGCAACAGAACTGCGGCATGACCGCAGCTTGAGCCGCCATTTTTCTGATCATTCGCTATCGTCGCAGATTCAACAATTCATCAAGCAACTGCTGACTGGTCGTGATCACGCGGCTATTCCCTCGATACTGGGTACTAGCCATCACCAATTCAACAAGGTCTTTCCGATATCAGTGTTCCTTAACTCCAAGGCACCGCCAATCACACCGCCGATCCCGTTTTCCCCAGTCACGTTCGAGCTCGCAAACCTACGGGGAAAAACCGGCATGGTCACGCCATGCTAGCTAATAAACCGTGGACTACAATTTCTCGTCCGTCTCTTTGATCAATGATGAAACAGGCATGCCCTCGCTGATCCGACGCAAAACATCCGCGAGGATTTCCACATCGGCCGGCGTAGTGAACTCTGCCAATATGTCTTTTCGTGCATCTGTCGACATGGCTTGAAGGATTGTGACAACGTCATCAATTCTTTTATCGTCATACATTATCAGCAATTGCTCTTTAGCCTGCTCAGGATCGAGTGATTGCAAAGTCCGTTGTACGTCCTGAAGTCCATTATCCTGCGCTTCATCACCAAGTTCTTTGAGCTCATTCCGAAATGCTAGCAAGCGGTCACTGAAGCGATCTTGGTCGGTCCGCAAGTCCGCCAACATGATGCTGAGTTCATCTTGAAACTGTTGCTGGCTCCGGAGGCGAATGTCCATATCGAGGCTGGTCATTTTGCGTTGGGCCAAGATTTCGGCGTAGCTCGGCTGCTCGTAGTTCTCGCCTTGACGATAGATCTCCTGCAGCCGCCTTCCGGACACATCAATTCCATTCACCAGAGCTATCAATTGGATCGCAGAGTTTCGGTTGAGTGTTCCCCGGATCAGAAAACAACTCTACAGGATCACCTGAGTCAGAACAGTAGCTACGCAAAAGGCAGCGAGCCCTCGGAAGATTTTTGACATCATGATCGGTTACCGTTGTCGCTGGGGAGTGTACCGGCGGGTTGAAACTTCGTCAGCTTCTGCGTGTTCTCGTTTAGATTCTAATGCCCGAAATTCAGCGTCATCGTTTTCTTTCAATTTTTCAAAACGCTTCAGCTCAGCTTCAGCCTCAACTAATTTCGTTCTTCTTCTATCCATCTCGGCAGTCAATTCTGCCACGGTTGATTGCAGAGATCCGATATCTGCCTGAAGTTGCAAGTCATAGCGTCCGTGTGCAAGCAGCGCATCGACGGAAACATCGCCTTGTCGATTCACATCCTCAGTATCACGCAGGGCGTCGCGTTCGCGATTGATTTCCTCAATTTGCGTGTTCACTTTGGCGATCGCCTCTTTGGCTTGGCCCAAAGCCGCTCCCGCCTCATCGCGTTGCTGACGTCTTAGATCAAGCAGGGCTTTAAATCGAAATTCGGCTGGCAAGATAAATCCTCGCGGTCATGAATCGGCAAAACGCATGAAAAAATCAGCTTGTCGCGATCCCCGAGCTCTCTTCAACCTTACTACCTGCCGGGGGGTTTGGCTCTGTGTTCTCGACAATTGCCTGAGGATTTACTGGTTGTGCGCTGACAAGTTGCGACAGGATCCTGTTGGAATCCTCCAACATCGTGATCTGATTCGCTTCCTGCTGCAAAAACATATTGAGCGGCTCTCGCATTGCAATCGCGGCATCGACTCGAGGATCACTACCTTGGCGATAGGCACCAATGGAGATCAGGTCGGCATGTCGTTGGTATTCACTCAAGTGTTGACGGGCAATCGCAGCAGCCTGCAAGGCCTCACGCGAAACAAGATGTGGCTGAAGACGACTCAGGCTGTTGAGAACATCGATGGGAGGCCAGTGAGCCCGTGCAGCCAAATCTCGACTAAGCACAAGGTGACCATCGAGCAAACCTCGAAGCGTGTCCGCAATCGGTTCATTGTGATCATCTCCCTCAACCAAGACCGTATAGAAAGCGGTGATGGAACCTCGCTCGGTTCGACCAGCACGCTCCACCAACCTTGGCAACAGATTGAACACACTTGGCGGATAACCTCTGGTTGTGGGTGGTTCGCCTGCCGCGAGCCCCAGTTCTCTTTGTGCCATTGCAAATCGCGTCACGGAATCAAGTAGCAACAGCACATTTTCGCCCTGATCCCGAAATGCTTCAGCGATCGCAGTGGCTGTCCAGGCCGCGGACACGCGTTGGGCGGCCGGTCGGTCACTGGTTGCCACCACAACGACGCTCCTTGCGAAACCAGCTTCACCGAGAGCCCGATCAAGAAATTCCTGAACCTCTCTACCACGTTCGCCCACCATCCCGATCACGATCCGATCTGCGTTGGAACCTCGTGCGAGCATTCCAAGAAGGGTACTTTTTCCAACACCGGAACCAGCGAATATTCCCAATCGTTGGCCCTCCCCGCAGGTCAACATCGTGTCAATTGCCCGGATTCCTGTTTGCAGTGGCTGATCAATCGAAGGGCGTTCCAAAGATTCAGGCGGCTCCCTCTCTGCATCGACCGTCATTAGATCTTTCGGCAAAGGCTTGCCATCGACAGGCTGCCCAAACGCATCGATCACACGTCCACACAACGAGGGTCCCACCCGCAACTTCAAAGTGGTGTCTACGAGGCGAACCGTATCGCCTGCAGCGAGAGCATTCAGCCGCTCCAGGGGAGCAAGAATAGGCCGCACACCGCGAAATCCAATCACGCGTGAACGTGAAATTGCCCCATCCTGTGATTTCAATTCACAGATAGAACCAATGGGTGCTGTCATCCCTTCAATTTCTACCGATTCACCTGCAACCGCTGAAACGCGCCCACGCACCTCATAGGTAACGGCTTGCTGAATCAATGTTCGATTCACATTGGGATCAGGCAAAACGGGTAATTCAACGTCCATCAGGTTCGTCGCAAGATCGGTCACTGCAACAACTCCTTCAGCCGCTCGAGTTGAGCGGTCAACCCTGCGTTAATTTCACCCCCGTCCTGCCGAACAATCACCTCATTCCTGTCCAGGTTTTCATCTGTCTCAACATGGGTATTCTCAGGCAGACTCGGGGACATCACGATGGTTTCAAACGCTGGACCAGCTTGAGCGAGTGTCTCAGGATGCACTACGAGCGTCAAACTCAGCGCTGACCGCGTGCTGTGCAACGCTTCATTCGCCCAAGTAACCAGCAACTCCGGCTCGGCCTCCAGCCTTCGCTGTACAATTTTTTCAGCGGCTGCCAAAGCAGTCTGGGTGAGCACCTCGGCGTAATTTTCCATCCATTTCGAGTGTGTGTCACGAATCTGCTTCACAATCTGTTCCATGACCAAGGTGCTGGACTTGGCTTGTTGCTCAGCTTTTGTCTGCAGTTTTTTTTCGGCATCAATCGTAGCTTGATCCAAGCCTTGCTGATAACCACGTTCCTCAGCAGATTTACGAATTCCTTCTACCTGTTGCTCAGCCTTCGCCAGCATTTCCTGCACCTTCAATCGGCACTGTTCCAGACGCGTGCGTCCTTCATCAGCAAGATCGCTTAGATTGAATCCAGCGATCGCAGACGCATTTTGAGCGGCAGCTTGATGCTTATCTCGATCGCCTGACTTTAAAACGGTGGCCATGAATCACACCTCAATCAGGCTACATTAGGAATCGGTACGTTGACCACTTCGAGCGATGCATAAGCAACGGCTTCTTTGGCTTGATCAATCTCTCGCAATTGCAACGCACCCAGTGAATTCATTGCTTCACGCACTTTGCGTGACTCAGCCTTGGGAAGCAGGGCAAGTACAGCCGAAGTAACCTGATTTGGGAGACCACAAAGAGCCAACATTGCTGATCTAGCCTGAACCTTGCCAAGTGTTTCGCACAAGTGCTGCGGCGACAGTTGCTTTAGATGCTCATGAATCGAGTCGGTAGACGAAAACTGCATCGGTTCTTTCACCTCGGTTGCCGGTTCCGAGGGTACAGAAATAGCGGCATCAGTTGCAGCGTGTCGTGAAACAGGAGATGCGTTGGCATGGTGAGCCGTCGCCGCGGCCCGCGATCTGGACGGAAGCTCAGTTTCGGGAGGCAGAGTTCCCTCCGCAATGCGCAGCTTGGAACTCAAGTTCTCTTCGGCAGTGATGGCAGATGGAAATCCAGACTGTTGTCGACTGTACGCTGCGTTGGTTTCTGCGGTAGGTGCATGAGTTTGACCAGCAACCGCTCCCTGAGATCCGGCAAACTCATGTTCAGTCCGTTGATATTCAGGTCGCTGCTCTTGGTCGCGAGGCATGGCAGCAAGGATTGCATCCAGAGCTCGACGTCCCAATGTATCGCTCTCACCAACGCCCTGCTTACCAAGTGATTTTCGAAAATGATCAGCCAGCTCTGCAAGCGACGCAGGAGGAATGGTTTCGATCTTCCCAATGCGACCGAGCATATCCTCCAAACCGCTACCATGCAAAGCAAGAATACGTGCCGCGTGCTCTGGGTGAATGGATGCCAAGACCGTCGCTACAATTTGCGGCCTTTCTGTTTTCAACAGGTTCACGAGTACCTTTTCATCGACCTGTTCCAGAAAAGCCAAGGGATGTCGACTCTCACTCAAATCAGCTGGCACGTCTCCTGCAGCGCGTGCCTGAACGTTTCCGGAATTCGATCGTACGACACTGGAAGCAGCACTGCCTTGCGACTGTGCCTTCTGTACCTGTTTTGGAATTGCCTCACGATCACTGGATGCCTGAAATTGGTCCGGTGAGGCCTCGGGTTTCTGCACGGAAACCCTGAAGGCATGCAGTGCACGTTTTTGCTCGAGCGGATCGACATCTGCCAATGACATCATCGTGCGTCGTACAGCTACTTTCGTATCTGCGTCTATCTCGCCTAACAGATTGGCGGCGACGGGCGCTGGCAAACTACTCAGCACGATCGCGACACGACGCAGCATCGCCTCACGCTCTAATCCTGAGTCCCATCCGTTTGCCATTGGGGGCCGCTCCCTCGTGCCATGCAAAATCTGAACCATTTCCGAGTACCCAGCAATCCTTCGCTGTTGGCCTTGGAAATTCCCTTGTAGTCAAACTTGCGTCTGCATTGGAAGAGGGAATCAGTTCATTTCACGTCGTCCCCGGCTCTCAGGCGGTATTTAGCGTTGAATTTAGTCTCGAATCTTCGAGATTCAGTGTCGATGTCCATGGACACGAATCCGGGACTCGCGATGGAGCGAATCAGGCGGCGTCTCCGACCCACCCACGAATCACATTTGCAGCAACCTCTGGGTTGTCTTCCACCAGATGCAATAATTCGTCTTTCAAAGATCCGCCGGTGATGGTCATACGTTCTGACTCTTCCTCGGCATCCTGTACAACTGGGACCGGTCCTGGCATTTCGAGGCCAAATCCCTCTTGGAACGCAGCAGGTGTAGCATTGCCTGCTGATTTAGCCGCAGAACGGGCCACAAGAAGCGCAACCAACCCGAGCAAAACGAGAGCCAGTGTCTGCCACGATTCGGCCAACCAACTCAATGCCTGACTTGTTGCTAACTGCTCGGCCTGTTTCGCAACAGGTAACTGCGGAGCGTCTCGCACGGTGACAAGCGTCACAGGATCAGCCCCTGCTGTAACCTGAGGTAGCAGAGGGCTGACAATTTCCGAAATCTTTTTCTCTGTCTTGACTCGCAATCCCTCCAATTTCGCATCATCCAAAACAATGTCTTCCGGATTTTGCGTTGAATCTCGGAGCATTTCATTCTGAATATTCAAGGTTTTGTAGTAGCTGGTTGGCAGCATGATCGAAACTCGAACCGTCTTGACCTGCAAATCTGCAAGTTTGGAACTCTCGAACTGCTGCCCCGCCACACCAATGGTATCTCTTTCATCCTGTGTTGTATTCAGAACCTCCAAATCCTTGCCGATGCTTTGTGCCCGATTACCAATGGCATTGGGATCTGCCCCAGGGACGCCACTTGGAATCTGTTGATTCCTCGTCGTTTCAATTTTCTTGGAACTATTCCGGAGATTGGTCGGTTCAGGATCGAACTTCAACGAAGCCAGCTCAGAGTCCATTGTTGGATCGATCTCAGCGAACACAGCAATCTGTGCTGGATATTCGACCAACAGCTTGCGTAATTTGTATTCAATGTGCGTTTCAGCCTCACGCTGCTTCGTGAGCAGTGGATCTTCTTCCTCAGCGCCCAAACTACCTGTTGTGCTGTTGGTATCAATGACCACGACATCATCAGTTGCCATCCCAGCGTAGGAACCACGGATCAATTCCTGAATCGCAACAATACGTTGCCGTGGCAAAGAACGAGTCCCTTCGGGCTGGACCATCACACTTGCGGATTGCGCAACCACGCGTGATAACCCAACGCGTTCCCCTCGATCATATTCTACGCTAGCCCATCGAACATCCGGGAAAGCTGAAATCTTACTCCCAAGATCCTTCTCCTTGGCATGCATTTCACGCGAATGTCGGAGATCAGATGAATCAAATGGGCTGCTATTTTTTATGGCCTGATCAACCTCAGTTCTCATAGCGATCGGCAAACTGGAAGCATCCCCCAACGCAGCTAAATAAGTTGACTTGGAATCCTTGGGTACCTTGATGCGTCGCCCCTCACGCTCCCAGTCGTTCAAACCCGCTGCACTTAAGGCAACTTCGATGGAGTCCATTTCCTGCTCGCCCATGGAGCGACCGCCAAACAGATACTCAGTCGACTTGGTATCCGAGCCTCGAACAAGAAACGCCAATCCGATCGCGATCACGGTGACCAACATCATCGCGATGATCCGCGATTGCATTGGCATCGACAAAAACACCTGCCGGGCCTGATCCGTTGATTGTCTCAATAAATTCATGAATACTCAGATGCTGCCACAATGAAAGTGAATTGAATGATCAGGTTTTAAAATGCTCAAGACAATGAAAAATCGTTAATCTGATCATCTCAGATCTGAATTTGCTGAACTTCTCGATAGGCTTCAACCAGCTTGTTACGTACCTGCAACAGCATGCGAAACGCAAGATCCGCTTTCTGCACTGCGGTCAGAACTTCAGCCTCGTTCACATCACCACCAGTCAACAATGAATGAACCATATCATTGGCATCGATCTGCATCGAATTGACATCTTTGACTTCGTTAGTAAGCACTTTGGCGAATTCATCAATTCCCGACTGAAAATCAACTTTAGCAGTCTTTGAAGCTGCGCCACCCATCAGTGATTCGGGACGTTGTGGCGGTTGGATTCCGTTGATGGGTCGCATGATTCAAGTCGATTTCAACGGTGCCAAATTCGTACTGCGAAGTGTTAAAAAGTGGGTTCAAGTCGTTGGGCAGGGTAGGGCGGAGCAGTGCAGGGCACTCTCATACCCGAGGACTCTGCAGCTAGGCCAAAATGGTGAGCGTTTCGCGACTCAGATTCTTTGTAATTTCCATGACACCGACGTTTGCCTCATACGGTCGTGTCGCCTCGAGGGCATCCACCATCTGTGTCGTCAAAGCAATATTGGGGTAAGCAACGTACCCCTCCCATTTCCCATCCTTGATCGCCAGCGGATGTTGCGGCTGGTAGCGGTACAGCGGCTCTGCGTCACTCGACCGGATCTCTTCCACCTTCACACCAGAAGCACCTTGCGTGGAAATTTCATCGTCTGTTTGAAACACAACCTCTCGCGCTCGATAAGGCTCGGCCTCACCTTTTTCATTTTTGAGCGTGGAAATATTGGTAATGTTCCCAGCCACTGCGTTCAATCGAGTTCGTTCTGCGACCAACGCAGACGTGCTGATATCAAGTGCTCGCAACATAAAATTTCTTCTCCGTTCCTTCATGGCATGTCAGGCGTCCTGGCATAGCCGATCAGCATTTAATTCCCTACGCACCCTCGGTAATTGCAGAACGCAATAAAGCAAACTGACTTCGCATCGTTGTGATTGCCATAGCGTGCATGTGTTCGTTTTTTGCGACTTCTGAAACCTGCTGTTCCAGAGACACATCACTCTGATCATGGAAAACCACTTGTTCCATCGCATCTCGTGGTCCCGACCGAATATCATCTCTCGTTAATGGCTGCCCCGAATCGATCGCCTTTTGGTGGGTGTCTATCGAATCTGCCAACGCATTTTGAAAATCTCCAACATCAAGGTCTTTTGCACGATAACCCGGGGTGTCCAAGTTAGCCAAATTTCCAACAAGGAGTTCGTGACGCTTTTGGGAAAAACTAAGCGTTTGTTCCAGCGCCGGAATCGTTGTTGTGTTGAAAATGCCAAACATTAAATGGGTCTACCCAGTTATCCCTTGTTCATGCTGCCATGCGACCAGAACCGCTTTGGCGACGAAAAGTCATCGTGACTGCAGCTCCGCCTTGGGGACAGTTCTGCCAAACCAATTGCACGCCAAGCGCAGCGGCCGCAATCGGTGTGCGCTGCAAACGGTCTTTGATATCGCAACCCGTATCAGCGATTTCCAGTTCGAGCCCCTGATCAGTTTGACAAGCCGTGATTGTTAAATCACCGCCATTGTGCATTTCTGAAAGTGACTGGTTGACCAACGACTGGACAAGATCAACCGTTCGCGCTGCGTCAGCAGGCACTTCAAACGAAGTGTCAATATCCAGCTCGAGGCAGATCGGGGCCTCGTGTTCAATTAAAAGCGGCGCTGTCACCGATTCTACAAGAACAGCTAAAGATTGACACTGACTTGGGTCGATCCAATGATTTGGCATGGTACGCTCCCGATTTGTTCGGTGCAGCGGTCAAAGTAAAATACGTCGTTAAAGTGCATAACAGCGATTCGTCATGAGATGCAAGGCGGATTCGAAAGAATCCTCTCTGCTAGCATTCGCAACGACAGTTCTCTCCCAATTTCCGGGAACGCTCACCAAGTCAATTTGGCCGTTGAACCTGCCCTGTGATGGTCCCGTGACTACCCGGGCGCGTCTGAGATTTGCCCCAATGCCAGTTCCACGAAACGCCTCCTGCTACCCAGAAAGCTCCTGGCACACAGCAACACTCGGGCGGATGCGAATAGCCCAGTTCACAGAAAACGTTCTGACGACCTGACGCTGGTTTGGTAACTCCAGATCAGTCACTCGACAGATCAAGGGAACCACCACTCGTCGCGTGCGCTTCGTGATCAGCGTATCCGGAGACTGCCTGCCATCCGGAATCAACACGTTCCAATCGCTGACGCAACTCATCACGATTTTGGCTCAACTTGCTCTCACATTCTGCTTCAATGGCCAACAGCTCGAGATTCATTTTTTCACAATCTTCTTGCTGTTTTCGACACAGCTCTCGGATCTCGTCACTGTCCCAATGCCGCTGCTTTGAATCATCTTCCTTGGCGAACCCAAGTTGATCACCCAATTCAATGAGCTGATTCAAGGGTTTCTGTTTTTCAGACAACAGACGCATCAACTCACTCATCTGTCCCTGTTCAATAGCTTTCATTTGGAGTCGGCTAATACTCACGAGTTGATCGAGTATTTCCCACCTTTGCTGTATCAAGGCAGCCACTTCATTTCCATTCATGATTGATCACTTTCCTTGATCATGCTTTTTGCTTATCAAAATCCTGGATCATCCAATCCAACAGCTGTTGCCATCCCTCACGATCATAGCGAGTAGTCTCTGCAAATTCAGGATCTGATTCTGCGGGAATCAGTTTCAGCATCTCGCTGGCCTTACGAAAAAGGATTTCACATTCACGGTCATCTCCTGACTTTTTCGCGCAACTGGCTCGCCCAACAATCGCCTCAATGGCAGCTGTCTCCCGCTATACAACGATTCAATCGTGCGGTAGACCTCGGCGGCCTCCGTGTACTTTGCCATCCTCTTCAACACGTCAGCCTCAAACATCATGCAATTTCGCTGCAGTGCCTTATCAGCCTTGGACAAATCGTGTTCTTCATCCAGATCAGCAAGATACCCACTCAAACGCCGAAATCCAACGAGTGCCCGTTGTAAGTGTGTCTCAGCTTTTCTGATCGAAACACGTTGAGCAGCATCCAACGTATCAGGCAACGAGGATTGCATCCGTGGGAGTTTGGAAGCCATCACATGGGCCCGTGCGGCATAGTATGCGTTCTGCTTTGAACGGGGGTCAGTATGCTCATCCCACCACCGCTGATCAGCGACTTCCAATCGGCGAATTGCTGATTCAAGAATAGGCTGATTCTTCACAAGCAACTCGAGTTTTTCCATAGGTTCTGCTTGCTCAGCCTCAAGGTAGTTTCGATATCCCAGTTCATACAACAGGGATCCAAGAGCAAATAATGAATCCTGCCACTCGCCGCTCTCCGGTTTCAAATCAGGAGTCTGGTCGTCGGAGAGCCGGCCCTCACTATCGATGTTTTCTCGCAACAATCGACGCGATTTTTCATTATCACCCAGTTCTGCGTAGGCCAGAGCACCATAGTAACGAGCGGAATATCGCAGTGGATCTTTTTGATACTCATAGATGCATTGTTCAAACGCAGCAATCGCCTGCTCAGCTTTACCGACTGCCAACAGAGCCTTCCCGTAAGCAATTAAACCTTTGGTCTGGTGACTTTTGTCCTCCTGCTGAAGGTAGACTTCAAGGAGTTGGATGCTCTGTGAAAAATAGTTGCCTTTTTGATAAGCGTCGATTGCTGACCACAGAGTCGGAATGTACTCCTCGCTATTGAAACGCAACTCAGCAGCCTCTTCGAACGCGTCACCAGCAGCATGATATCGCTGTCGCACCAACTCTGCCGTCGCTTCAGACACTTGCCCATGGAAGTCGGTTCCCTCCTTAAGCGTCTTAGCAGCCCATGCCATCTACCCTTTCCCTTCTTGGACCAACGCTTAACTGCGATCGAAAACCGGTGGCAAGCTACGTGCTGCATCGATGGCCGCTTGGTACTTACCCACTAGTCTCAATTGATTAAGTGACTGATTGATTCGCTGACTAAAGTCCCGAAAAGAAATCAGCTCATGATCAAAGCCCTCCCGACTGCCCACCTCGCTCGTCAGATAACCGATAGCTTGGACGGCCTGATCACCATCCTTGCTTTGAGTCAGGAGTTCAATTTCCTGAAGTCCGCCGACAATCTCGGCAGCTCCGATCTTCCTAACGCTTGATGTCTGATTTTTCCGCAACACATCATGAAATGCATTGATGGCGCCGGTTACATCGCCTTGCAATAATTTAAGGCGACCGATCCACAGCCCTACCTCACTCGATTTCTCTGACCGCTGATTCAATGCATTGAGCACTTGCAAGGCACTGACAACATCCTCAGCGATTTTCTCGCGGTCCTCTTCCTTGAGGGTTTCCTGCAAATTGTACTCAGCTGTGACCTTGCAAATATTTGCGACCGTGCGCAGGAATATTGCTTGATCTTCCAGGAGATCACGCTCGCTTTGTTGCTTTGCATGTTTCCCCAAGGCAACATTCAACTCTTCCCAACGACCGAGTTCCATTAAAATCTTGATTCACAAAATCCCCGCTGACTTTTTTGCCGCGGCATTCAGAGTTGGATCCGTCAAATACTCATCAATACTTGCCAAAGCATCTTCTTTTTTATTTTTTCTCGCATGATATTGCGACTCAGCTATCATTGGCAAAAGTTGACGTCTGAGCAGTAGCTCATTTTCGACGGCCTGATTTAAGTTGATAACCGCGTCATCAAATCGCCCCAAATGAAAGTAGACTTCCCCAAGTGTTTGGTGTCCCTGGGTACGGCGGCCCTGAGGAAAGCCATGATCTCGAGCTAGCTCCAAATAAGGGACGGCAGCACGGTAAAACCGTCTTTGCTCGCGAGGAATCCGTTCGCGATTTCCTTCTGCTGCCTTCCCAACACCAATCAGAAAATCTCGCAAACGAATCCGATTCAGTCGCTCGAGCCGTACCTGATCGGCTGCCGCCTCAAGCATGCGTTGTGTTTCGACTTTTTCGTCTGACGTATCGATGGACATCTCGAGCGGCTCAGATGGTGAATCAGCGGGCTCCAATTCAGCGAGCTCAGCCAATTTGCCGGCCACAATCGGACGACCGTCCACAAATTCGCGGAATGCCAGACGCAAAAGCGATTCTGGCTCGGTAACGTCAGTCGTCCACCACATCGAAAAAAGGAGCGTGAATCCACCCAATGAAGCCAACGCAGCGCCAAGCAGCAGCCCAATCGTGACCAAGTCACGACGACCAGTTGATTTGCTTTTCACCACATCTTCTTTGTCAGCCAATGCGCAGAACCTCCCAAACGTAAGTTCGTGTCAACAGGACACACCTGTTGGAAGCAAGAGCTTCAGTCACTAGCTAGCAACTCAAAAGCAGTCGGATTTTGCTGTGAACGCACCCCAATCGCCGATTGAGTGCCAATCTGCGCACAACAATGAAGATCCTTCTCAAAACCCAAGTTCTTCAAATTGGCACCACCAAGCGTGTTACCAAAAGCCTTAGCTAGCAAATGAGAGAGTTCTTGTTGATTTCCGTTTTTCACGCTGATCCAAGGTGATTGCTCAGACACCGACAAACAAGACGACCAAAAACCTCGAGCGATTCGAGACTCGTCATCTTCAAGCGTGACCTGAAATTCAACCGAGCAAGCATCAATGATGGCACCTGCAAGCAGCACATCTTCGGCTGTAATCTGACCATCCGTGCCTGAACAAACCAGATGCACCAACCCGGATCCGCGCAGCATCTCAACCACTTTAGGCAGGTTCAGAAAACTGGCCGCGATCAGCCGTTTGGCTGAGGAAGCAGCTTCGATGGCTTTCGTGCCATTTGTCGTCGTCATGATCAATGTTTTCCCACCAACGCTTTCCCGTGTGTACTCGGAAGGCGAATTACCGTGATCAAAACCTGAAATTGGTTTGCAACTCCGCTCACCACACAGAAGGGGCCGCTGATTTTCTTGATCAGTATTTTCGATTTTCTCAGCGAGCGAAACAGCTTCCGCGACCTGACAACAAGTAAAAACTCGCTTCACTCCAGAACCAAACGCTGTCGTCATCACAGACGTTGCTCGCAACACATCAACAACAACGGCAACGTCAGTCTCAGCTGGTTTCGCCGCCATCAACTCAGGCAGTAATGAAGTTACGATTCGCATGGTTTGGCCGACGACCTGAAAGGTGAGCTCTTCAACGTTATTGGTGGCACAACTACCACAACCACGATTGAAGTCCGCGACCCCGGAATCTCAAGTTGGAATGTTCACAACTCGTGGATATCAACTCGAATCAGGGGGAAATATAACGAATCCAGTTCCGGATACATTGCCCAGGGACATAAGCCACCGGCTGACCAATTAATCCCTGCCCAACCACGACCGCATTCTTATCCTGGCCCAAGTTAATCAAGGGTCTCTTGGGGACGCCCGGTGCAGACGGTCGTGTCACCGGCACCAAGCCAGATGGGACACCAGAAGCCGCCTGAGGCGGAGGTGCGACCTGCGGTCCTGTCGCGATATAGCCTTGCGTCGTCGTGGGCTGATAGCCTCCACCAACACAATTCCCCAAGCCCATAGCCGCAACGTAACTGCTTGGTGCTGACACACAGCAACTATTCCCCACGGTTGCGAAACCATCATTTAATTGGGGTTGGGCAATGGGTAGCATATCAGCATTTCGGGGAATCACCTGCGTGGAAGGCAAGCCCACTACGGGGACATTTCTGGAAGCAGCAGGCTTCATTGGCAGGGCAGGGGGGAGGCCTGTTGGAGGTGCCATGGCAGCTGGAGCGGTGACGGGATTGGACATTGGCATAGGGGGGCCACTGCCAGGCGGTAGTCCAAAGGGTGCCCCCACATTTGGCTCTTGAAAACCTGATGGTGGGGTCACTGTTTGGGTAGGAAACCCCATTCCCCCATTTGCAGGCGATGCCATCAGTGCAGCTCCTGTCGTGGGCAATGGCGGCGCCGCGAAACCACTCTGCGGCAAACGAACTAAATGCCTTTTACTGCTCAAAATTTCGTGGTACGCGATCTTTTCAGGTTGGACACCAACAGCTTGCTGCCGTTGATCACTCCGATACTGATCAACGAGGCTCCGCGTACCAATGGGAACAAATTTTGGTTGCGAAGGAATACTCCTCGCAAAAACGGGCGTTCTGGTACGGGGCCCCTGATTGCCCGTGGTCGACACAATATTTTGTTGAGCCGCTACGGAATGCATCGTCAAAGGGAATGCGAATGTGCAGGCAGCAAAGCATCCCAACCAACGCTTCTTGCTCAAATTGATACGCATCTGGAAAGCCATAACCATCCCTAAGTTCGTGGGCTTTGGCTGATCGCTTCAAAGCCAACATTTCGTGTCCCAAAGCAATCCGTAGACTGTTCTGCTCGCCGAACGCAAGAGCGATGCTGAACAGTTTCAACCAGTGACTTATGCCTCAGAAGACAAACAACGTTCTCTGTCAGCAAAAAGACCTGGTCACTCTTTGGCTGCGGGAATGCGATTTTCAGTTTCCCGAGGCAGTTTCCCGAAAACGCGCACGACAGCAATCAGTACGACTGTTCCAAGGACGAGACTTATCCAAGGCGAAACACCGAATGCTGCGGGAATGGTTCCACCGAGGATGCATACAACACCGACCACCATCGCATATGGCATTTGCGTGCGAACATGAGCAACATGATCGCAACCGCTTGCGCGGCTCGACAGCACTGTTGTGTCAGAAATGGGGGAACAATGGTCGCCAAAAATAGCCCCCGCCAGCACAGATCCACAGGTTGCCAATGCGATTGCGCCGTTAGGCCCACCTGCGGCATCCAACTGCAAAGCTAACCCAATTGAAAGTGGCGTAAGAATAGCCATCGTCCCCCAACTGGTACCGGTGGAAAAAGCCATTGCCCCGGCGATTAGAAAAACAACCGTGGGTAGCAGGTGAACATCGAGCCGATCAGACAGAATACTGGAGAGATAGCCGCCGGTATCCAGTGCATTTTTCTCTGTCATGGCTGACAGAGCCCATGCAAACCAAAGAATCAGCAGCGCGGGTCCCATTTGACGGGCCCCACCGAACGCTCCTCTCATGCACTCCGTAAAACGGCAACCACCCAGTGCGATGTGCATCCAGACTGCAGCGAGCAACCCCACAGCACCGCCCACCATCAAAGCGACATACGAATCACCGTTGCCAATGACTTGGCCTGCTTGCCTGATCAAACTGTTGCCAGCGAGCCCCACAACCGCTGCGTCCTCACTAACTGACTGTGCTTCGATCCCTGTATAAACGAGTACGCACATCACAGACACAACGCAAAGCACAACAGGGACAACTGCAGCCCACCATAAACGAGGGTACGGTTCAGCGACATTCTCATCTTCTTCTAGCTCACCATCAGAATCCAATGCCAGCGCTGCCTGCTCGGCTTTCAACATCGGGCCAAAATCTCGCTGAGAAATCGTGATGCAGTAGACCATCACTAACGCAAGCCAAGGGTAAAAACGGTAGGGAATGGATCGAATGAACATCTCAAATGCAGCTTGCTTGTCGTTGATTCCTGCGACAGCCAACCCATCGGCCATGTAGCTAATTTCAATTGCCGCCCAAGTGCTAACGACAGCAAGTCCCGCGACAGGTGCCGCTGTTGAATCAACAAGGTATGCCAATTTTTGGCGTGAAAGCCTGTAACGATCTGCTGTTGAACGCATGGTGCCACCCAGCAATAGCGTGTTGGCATAATCATCAAAGAACACGGCCAGCCCTGAGGTTGCAATCAGCGTCTGCGCGCCCTGCCGAGACTTGATCTTGCTGGAAACTCGCTGAATCAAAACACGCATCCCACCGCCTGATTCCAATGTGCCTACCATGGCACCCAACAACAGGCTGAATATCAGAGCCTGAACGTGCTCCCCCAAAGCAATAGACTCGTAAATGGTGGTGAAAAAGATTACTCCTGCATTCAAGAAATCAGTACTTGGAGAATTTGGAAATTTGATACCCGACTTGGGAATTTTCGTCCACTGAGGCTCAAAATCAAGAATCTCCAATTCGCTTGGCAGACTTGAGCCTATGACCGTACTCGGCTCGCCTTTCTCCAGAGAGACGGACGCCAGCGCCCGTACCTCAGGGCTGCTATTTTCAAACGCATCGATGAGATCTTGAACAGTAGATTCACTTCCGACCGTGCTATTCAGTGTGATCTCAAGGTATTCAATCCATGGCTCATTATCGATAAAAAGCTGCGGACTTAAAAAAAACTGCGGCACCGAGACAGAGGGCAGCCTCGTTTCCCCATAGTCCCTTTGCGAAAGAACAAGTTGGGTTTTTTTTCCTGAAACCCAAGGTGATGGCGCCACGAACCTGACTCTTACTGTTTCATTGGTGCCAAAATCGGTAACCAACTCAACACGCCCGAAAGCTAACACAATGGCGCCAACTGCTACACCAACAGCCAAAGGCAGAACAACTCGACGGGTGGCAACGGCCAAGACGATCGCAACCAGAGGCGGTAGCAGGCTCAGAAATCCAAATTCCATCGTTCCCTCGCCACAAATTTAAATGGTTGTGTTCAGAACAGATCGCCTTCGGTGATGCACCCTTACCTGTGCGAGGGTCACGCTTTTTTCGAGGCCACAACTCCCAGAACGGAAGGCACAAGAAAGCAGCCCTCACTATGCGAAGGCGCGTTTACCAACGCCTCTTGGTTGGTAAGACCATCAGACTGACAATCCTCTCGCCAACGATTGTCCACATCCAACGCTGTTGTCATCGGCTCGACATCCGTGGTGTCGAGTTCCGTCAGCTGTTCGACAAAAGCGAGAATGCTATCCAACTGAGGCCCTACGTTAGCGACCTCATCGTCAGACAAGTCTAGCCTCGCAAGCAAAGCTAATTTTCGAACTTCAATAGCGGAGAGCGACACGATAGCTACTTCTTTGATCCACTAACATCAAACGGCTTGGTCTTCACCGTCTTTCGCACGGCACCGCTGCGGATGCATTGAGTGCATACGCGGAGCGTCTTATTCTCGCCGTTGGGCAGGGTCACATGGACTCGTTGCAGGTTGGGGACGAACTTACGCCGAGTAATACCAGTTTTCTTGGTACCCACACCGCCTAAATATTTGGCTTTACCGCGTGTCTCGACTCGATTGCCCATTTGGACTTTCTTGCCACACACTTCACATTGCCGTGCCATCGGATTCTCTGTCGTTTTTCTCGGAAATCTGTTTAGGGGAAGCTCGGCAATATACAGATCACGTCGAGAATCGGGAAGCATGAAATCGACTGTTTTCTTTCATCAAGACAATCCTGTCGGTATTTTCCCACTGGCTGTCGGGAACGTTTTGTTGCCAAAAAGAGGTGGTTTAGCCTCAAGACACCCCCGCAAAATGCCGATTGACGGAAAAGTCGACCTAATCAGAAAAGCTTAACAAGGGGTCGGCAACACAACAATTTCCAACGGATTCCTCCCAAATGATTCCGAAATACGCTCGAAAACGATCATTGCCAAGCCTATTTTGGCCTGTTTTGGCCTGCGTTGCATTCACTGGCTGTACCTCTTTGAGCTTGCCCGGCACAGCTTTTCAACGACCATCGAACCCAGATTACCTCAGCGTCACCTCCTCGCTAGACCTGGATCACAGCGTGCAGGAGAAGGCTTATTACGCCGTGCGACAAGCCAAAGCAGAAAACGGCGTGGTCCTGGAAGTCGCTGGAGACAGCAATCCGGCCCGCACGATGCCGCTACCCGGCGCTGGACAATCTGTCTATGTCAGTGACCTGCTGCAAGAGACCGGAGTTTTGGCCAAGCTCGAACATGTGGGAGCAACACTTTACCGCTATTCCCCCGGCACTGTGAACGGAATGCCAATGCAAGTGAGCATGTCCGATGATTGCGGCACCGTTCGCCCCGAGAGCGACTATGCACTAGAACCAGGCGACCGTCTCAGGGTCTGGAAGGTCCCCAATCCAGCCATGGGTAAACTGTACAACGCGTTCCTTGGTCGCTAGGTCGAGCTATTTCCAGCTCCAAGCCGTGGTTCGTTCAAAGGGAAGAGCAACGCGAGAAGAAGAGAGTCTCGCCTCCCGAGAAAACGACACCGATCCGTGGTCAGTTGATCAACAGTTCGCTCCGCACTCGCAATCCCGAACGAGGAAGCCAAAACTGGCATTCGGGACTCGAACAATCGCGACGGATCTGAAGACAGGGCGGCAGGGTCTTGAGCAACGCTGCCTTTCGAAATCAAGCATTCGCATTGATGATCAATCGAGTTTCTTGACTCGCAAATTCTTGAAGTAGACTTTGCTGTCTGGGTCGTGAGCCTGGAGAGCGAATGTACCTTCACCGAGCAATCTTTCAAATTGCTTGCTCGCTGGGGCCTGACCTTCTGCCTCGGTATAGTTGACCATGGTTTTTCCATTGACCTTGAGAAGAACATTCTTGCCCTTGACGATAATCTCTTGGGTATACCACTCGTTGTCCTTCACCCCGGGGTCAGCCACGTTATCAACAGCGTACAAGCTGCTGGTCTTTTTTGGATCTTTATGGGACACGTTGACCTGACATTCGAATCCCTGCCGTGGCCAGTCACTGGCTTGATACTTGGTATGAAAGTAGATCCCCGCATTACTGCCGGGCGTTGTCTTTACCTCAGCGATAAAGTGAAAGTTCTTGAAGGGTGCGAGCTTGCCATCATAAAAAAGGTGGCAGCGTGGACCTTCACAGACCAGTTGGCCGTCAACAACTTTCCAGCTCTGCGGGTTCTCTTCTGCAACTTTCCAACCGTTGAGTGACTTTCCGTCAAACAAGGACACGAAGCCGTCTTTGGAATCCTGCCCGTGTACAGAGATTTGGCCACATGCGAGCAGGAGCAAACAAGCAAGAAGCGTTTTAAATTTGGAATTCATGGTCATTCAATCAAAGGAAGAAATTTAAGAGCGGGTATTCAACGCCGAAAGCACGAGACTCACAACGCGCAAAAAAACCGCCTGCCAAGGTTCGGTTGACAAGCGGTTCTCAATATTACCAAAGTGGTGTTCAGATCCCTACAGACCTGCGTCGGTAGCGGGCAGTTCGTTGTTCTTGATCTTGTCGGTGAACGTCTTGCCGTCCTTGCTCTTTGCTTCACCAGCTTTTTTGAAGCCTTCCAAGATCTTCTTCTTTGCCTCTTCTGGGTTTGCTTTCACGTACTCCTTGGAGAAATCTTCCGCTTTCAGCAATTTGTGGACCGCATTGCCATACTCGTTACGTACTTTCTTCTTGTCTTCACCTTTAACGTGACAGACATAGCAGCCGGCTTTTCGTCCTGCTCGCTTGAAGTCGTCGTCCACATCCTCACCACCGAGGAACTCATTTTTCCATTGCTTGCCGAATTCGCTAATTGCCATGGCAGGAGTCGCCAACATGAGGCATGCAAAAAGAATTGCCAATCGTTTCATTCAATCTTCTCCGGAGGTTGCTGATCTTCCCGTGCTACTCCAACAGAAGTTCCCAACTCGGGAAAGGCTGTGGGGACGGGCTAGGTGGGACGTTTTGGGACAGAAAACAACTTTCCCATCCGTACAATTAAGTCTAAGAAGCCGCCGATTGTCAAATCCCAACTTCAAATACTAGCTAATTTCGGGACTTTCAGAGCGTTCGCTCACTGGACAACCCCTCATTTTCGTTATTTTCCAGTATGGGGAGAAACGGTAACCTTTCTTTTGTGAAACCCCGAGGCGAGGCATCAATCTGCTCATACACAGCAGGGACACGCTGCCCCGCAGGCGGCCATTCTCGGGGCACGCGTACAACGCTGGATGATCGCCGGGGCGACTTCTCAACGACCCATTCCGGTGGGCTCTCCTCAAGATCCATCATGTGAGTCACCGCCAAAGTGCCATCTTCCGATTCAACACGGAGCATGACGTCACGGAACTCAGGCCCGACTTGATACAGATTGGAACTTCCCCACAATCGCAGCAAGTCGTTGCCCTGGAAGCGTGTTGGAAATCCAGAAAACTGGAAATGCGGCTGATTCTGATCGACAATAAAGATGCTTTGCCGTGCTTGACGATCCACCGCGACAGGGTAGGGCGTGTTGACCGCAGCACTCATCCGAAAAACTCCAGCGGACGCATGCACGGTGACCCGCCAAAATTCGAGATTGATGCGTCCACCACTCTCAGCGTTTTCAGTTTGCGTTCCGCCTGTTTCGATCATGCTTCCTGAAACGGCCAGCAAACCATTATCCCAATCCAAGCCCAGCTTTGCCGCCTCATCCATGTGCAACATTGTTATCTCCCCTCTGACAACAACATTATTCAACTCAATCTGCACCTCTGGCTCCCCCACTGTTGCTCCGCCTGTAACACTTGAATCAGCAATCACGTCAAATGCATAAACGCTGTCGCGCAGATTCGGGTTGCTAACCGTTACACTACAGTCGGTCAATCGCAACAATGTATTCTCATTGATTTCAAACAGAGAACCGCCAGACACACTGCCGCCAGGCACCTGCCAGACAAAGTTGATGTCCTCGATCACCACATCACTCGATCCCACATCAAGCATACTTTCACGAGCAGTTGCTGCGGCATTACCGACCTCGAATCGAATGACCGTCCCACCGCTGACAGTTGACCTGATCCATAAGTCTTCTACCTGTAGATCAACTGGCTCACTTACAATTTCAGGGACTGCGATCTCAATCTCCTTGAGATTCTTTTCCTGAGCCATCACCAAAGCATCTCGAAGTGTTGTCGCATTCAACACACCGCCGAATTCCGAACCGACATCAGGGTCCGAAACGATCCTTATGACTTGAGGTGCGACCTGGTTGGCATTCTCGTCTGCGGTTAGTTCACCACGATCGGGCGCAGCGGAATCAAACCTCATATAGCGTTCGGTTGAAACACCTTGCAGTGGAACGGGCGTGAAGCCCGGCGCATCTTGTCCAGTTTCATTACCGGGCTGTTCCTCGGGTGCCACTGTGGGTTCGTCCCGCAAAGAACGACCAGTACCTGTACCCAAATCCCATTCAAGTTCGGGTAAAAAACCGGAGTCGCGGGGATTACGAGTCGTCGGAAGAATCGGTTTGGTTGACGGTTTTACATCCCCAGTCTCGGGCAGGACGGCTGTCGCAGGGACAAACACGGAATCACGTGAGGTCGCCGATTGGAACTGCAACCACCCCGCAATCACGAATAAAAGCAGGACAGCCGCGATCCATGGAACGTGTTTTTCCAACCACAAACCGACCAAGTTTGGCTGAGGGATCGAGACAGGATTCAACGCTTGCGAACGTGACAAGCCATCACGCACCGCGACCTCCCGGAGATCAGCAACTAAATCAAAGCCGGTCTGATAGCGTTCGTCAGGATTCTTGGCCAACATCTTTTGAATCACTGCCACCATGTGATCACTCACCTCCGGACGCAATGCGCGTGCATCAGGTGGTGGAGCATTCCCATGACTCAAAAGTTTCTGCAGCATCGTGCCGCCGGGATAGGGAGGGCTTCCTGTCAACATGAAATAGAGCGTGCAGCCTAGCGAATAAATATCGCTTCTCAGATCAGCATCACGCGGATCCTTTGCTTGCTCTGGCGAAATGTAGTCAAACGTGCCGAGCGTGACCCCGCTGGCAGTCATATCTTCACTGAGGTCAAGATTCTCTGACCGGGCCAACCCCATATCAACAAGCTTGATCTTACTATCTTGACCGATCAAAATATTGGAAGGTTTGATATCTCGGTGCACGATACCTCGGTCCGCAGCGTGCTGCAGAGCATCTGCCAACTCACACGTATAAAACACTGCATCGTCAATCGGTAGCACAGCATTGCGGGTAACCAGATCACGAATATTCGTACCTTCGATATATTCGAAAACGATGTAGTGCCAGTCGCCATGGCTACCCACATCAAACACTCTGGCGATTCGAGGGTGATCCAACTTCGCCGCGCTTTGTGCCTCGTTTCGAAAACGTCGCTGCAAATCGGGATCATCACCGACGAAAGGAATCACCTTGATGGCAACCGTTCGGTCCAACTGCTCATCATGCCCCTTGAACACAGCTCCCATTCCGCCGCCGCCAATGAAGGCTTCCAAATGGAAATGATTTAGCTGTGCTCCCAGCAGGCCTTTCGTGACCGCAGCAGGGGTGCGGTCGATGATCTCCGCAGCTGGTTTCGGTTTTTCAACGCGTGAAGACCCCCGAATCACCGTGTTGGCTTTAGAAATCTCTTCGTCGTTGGCCTTTCCACTCGCCGGTGAAGATTGGTCAGCGGATTCAACACCCTGATCGTTTCCGATCTCTTCACGTCCAGACAGGTCATCTCGTGGGGCACTTGAATGTACCGCACGGTGGACCGTCGACGCATCGATTCGAATCGGGTCTTCCGATGGCATGATGATCAGTGGCTTGTGAAAGCGTTGGGCATGGCCCGTACCAATAACGTGGCCCACATCTTGCTAGACTCGCCGTCAAAGAATCGCCAGTGGCAGCAAGACATTACCTGTAAGTATCGCTGTGCCAATAGTTTAGCAACACTCGAGAAAAGCTCTGTGTTAGTCTAGTTTCCCACGCTTCTTTGGTCAACAAAACTGTCCCTTATCAGAGTACGATAGCAGTCTCTTAATCGCCAAAATCCGCTTTACTCCACATATCGCCACTGATGCCCTCTCGCCCTCCTCTGAAAAATCGCCTCACAGTCGCCTGCCTTTGCTTATTTGCGATCTGGTCTGGAGAGACTTGCTCTGCTGAAAACACTCCCCAACCGAAAAAGCTCAATGTACTGCTGGTCATCGTCGATGACCTTGGTTTCGCAGATCTGTCCTGCCTCGGCAGCGAAGACATGCAAACACCAAACTTGGATCAGTTGTATTCCGAATCGCTTAAACTCGGAAATCTGTACGCGAATTGCCCCGTCTGCTCACCCACTCGAGCTTCTGTGCTCACAGGCTGCTATCCGGACCGCGTTGGTGTTCCCGGTGTGATTCGCACGCACCGTGAAAACAACTGGGGTTACTACCAACCTTTCACCCAGACGCTACCACACCAATTGCAGGAAAATGGCTATGAAACAATCGCCATTGGCAAATGGCACCTTGGTCTCTCACCTGCCACACACCCCCTGAGCCAGGGCTTTGACCGCTTTCAGGGGTATCTCGGTGACATGATGGACGATTATTACAAGCATCGTCGCCATGGCATCAACTACATGCGTGAAGACCGCAGAGAAATAGACCCCAAAGGCCATGCAACCGATCTCTTTACCCAATGGGCGGTCCAATCCATCAATGGCCATGCAGAAAAAGAAGTGACCAAGGATGCCAGTGCTGCCTCGTCTGGCACTGAGGCTAAGATTGAGCAGAAGCCGTGGTTTCTTTACCTCGCGTATAACGCACCACACACACCGATCCAACCGCCTCAAGCCTGGTACGAGAAAGTCAAAGCTCGTGAGCAAGCAAACCGCGACACGGCAATCAGTGACAAACGCGCAAAAATTGTAGCGTTGATTGAGCACATGGATGCGGGGATTGGCGCAGTGCTGAATGCTTTGAAGGAGTCCGGACAGTACGAAAATACTGTCATCGTGTTCACCAGCGACAACGGGGGGCAGGCAAACGTGGGTGCCAACAATGGCCCCCTGCGAGGTGAAAAACAACAGATGTACGAGGGTGGGCTGAGAATTCCCGGCTGCATCCGAGTACCGCACCAAACGCAGCCTGGTGCCACAAGCCACACTGTTTGCTGCACGGCAGATTTTTTCCCCACCATCGTTGATTTGGCAGGCATCAAAGTTGCCAGTGGAATCGATGGCCAATCTCTGTTACCGCTGATCAAACAGCCACTGGCTGCCAACGGCAGCAATTTGTGGCCAGCACGGGAAATCTACTTCGTCCGCCGCGAAGGCGGCCCAGCCTATTCTGGACTCACCAGCCAGGCACTTCTGGCCGGACGCTACAAACTCGTGCATGACTTGCCCACCAAGCAGTTCGAGCTCTTCGATCTCATGGCAGACCCCGCCGAAAGTACGAACCTCGCCAAGAAACTGCCAAAAAAGCTCCGAGAACTAAGCCGTCATCTCCAAGTTCATGTGCAGATGGGTGGACAAGTTCCGTGGCAGCCACCCACCAAAGATGATGAAATCACGCGAAAACTTGGCCGTTGATCGAACGCCACGCCTTGGTGCGATTCACCTCACCGCTGATGCGAATTCAATCGCAAGACCGTGAAATTCACGCGGCTGAGAGATTATGATCGCGCGGCTCATTCGCGTTCACCGAGATGCGTTCATCCACCTCTACCTGACTCGAAGATTAGATCAAAGCGAAAGAGAAATCCGCTTCTCAAATTCAACGCCGAAAACGAATCGTAAATTATTGGCAATTGAGGCACTCAGACCTGTGGTCACACTCGTTCCCTTAGTAGCATAATAAGGGTGCCGATCAACCACTTTGACCCACAACACAGGCTCAATCAGGCCTAGTGAAATCAACAACCGTGACACGAAGGATTACCCATGATGTTGGTGTTCAGACGCTCTTTTGCGTTGTTTTTGGTACTTGGCTTACTTGGTTCAACTGCGTTGGCTTGGATTCCGCAAGAGAATCAAGGCACAACGGATAGCCAAGCGACGGCCGAAACGGAAACCTCAGATGAAAGCACCTCGGCGGGCACTGCTCCAACTGACTCTGCCCCCATGGCAACGGGTTTGACTGCGGATGCGAGCCTGCCATGGGTCGCCTACCTGATTCCCTTCTTGGGAATCGCTGGATTGGTGTTCACTTTCTGGAAGTCTTCCTGGGTCGCCAAACAGGAAGAGGGCACGGATCGGATGATGACGATCGCGAACAACATTACCGAAGGCGCGATGTCGTTCCTCAAAGCCGAGTACTCAATTCTCGCAATCTTTGTCGTTATCGTTGCCGGCCTGCTTGGTTACGCCGGTAGCACGCAGGAAGCGAGCTCTCCCTTGATCGCATTCTCATTCATCCTGGGTGCGGTTTGTTCAGCCTTGGCAGGCTTCATCGGTATGCGAGTAGCAACCAAAGCGAACGTCCGAACAACAAACGCAGCCCGAACAAGTCTCGGCCATGCCTTGGAAGTAGCTTTCGCTGGTGGATCCGTCATGGGAATGGGTGTTGTTGGCTTGGGAGTTCTTGGATTGAGCTCGCTGCTCATCATTTACAGCCTAATGTTTGGAGTCGAAGACATCACGAAAGTGATCACAGTGCTGACAGGGTTTTCATTCGGAGCATCATCAATCGCTTTATTTGCTCGTGTCGGTGGTGGCATCTACACCAAAGCAGCTGATGTCGGTGCAGACTTGGTGGGAAAAGTAGAAGCCGGTATCCCTGAAGATCATCCGCTAAATCCTGCCACCATCGCCGATAATGTTGGTGATAACGTGGGAGACGTTGCTGGCATGGGAGCTGACTTATTTGAATCCTACGTTGGATCAATCATTGGAACGATGGTCTTGGGTGCCGCTTTCGTAACACTAGGTGAATTTGCGAATGACGGCATGGGTGGATTGTCTGCGGTGATGCTACCGTTAATTCTGGCAAGTGTCGGAATCATGACTTCGATCGCAGGTACCTTTCTCGTCAAAGTGAAAGACGGAGGAGACCCTCATCACGCTCTGAACCTCGGCGAATTTTCATCAGCTGGTATCCTGCTGATACTCACATTCTTCATCATCCAATTCATGCTGCCACCGACTTGGACCTACGGGGGTATTGTCTACAGCAGCAATGGCGTTTTCTATGCGATTCTGCTCGGTCTCGGTTCAGGGCTCGCAATCGGCAAGATCACTGAATACTACACGGGCACCGGAAAAGGGCCAGTGAAGTCGATCGTCCGTCAATCTGTCACTGGCTCGGCGACCACAATCATTGCCGGCGTGGGCGTGGGGATGATATCGACCGCGATTCCAATTCTGATCATCGCGGTTGCGATCATTGGAGCCTACAGTTGCGCGGGACTTTATGGGATCGCGATTGCCGCTGTTGGAATGTTATCGAACACGGGCATTCAGCTAGCGGTCGATGCTTACGGCCCCATTTCTGACAATGCTGGCGGGATTGCTGAGATGGCCGACTTGCCACCAGAGGTCCGAGATCGGACCGACAAACTGGACGCAGTGGGTAACACCACAGCAGCCATTGGAAAAGGTTTTGCCATTGGCTCGGCTGCACTGACAGCACTCGCGCTGTTTGCTGCATTCAAGGTAACTTACAACGAAAGTCACATCGATAGTCAACTTGAAGGTATTGACATCCTCAATCCATTCGTGATGGCATCCTTATTCATCGGAGCAATGCTGCCATTCCTGTTCTCTGCACTGTCAATGAATGCCGTTGGTCGTGCAGCGATGGCAATGATCGAAGAAGTGCGACGCCAGTTTAGAGATATCCCTGAACTCAAGAACGCTTTGCAGGTGATGCAGAAAAACGAAGGCGAAGAATTTTCTGACTGGTCAGAAGACGACCAAGAGACATTCCAAAAAGCCGATGGAAAAGCGGAGTACGGCAAATGTGTTGCCATTTCAACTCGGGCCTCGATCCGCGAGATGATCCTACCTGGTCTGGTCGCTGTACTTGTTCCAGTTGCTTTCGGGTTTGTTCCCAAATGGCTTCCTGAGTCTTGGGGTCTTAGTGGAAACACGAATGCTCTGATGCTAGGAGGACTGCTTGCTGGAGTAACTGTCAGTGGTGTGCTGATGGCACTTTTCCAATCAAATGCTGGCGGTGCGTGGGATAATGCCAAAAAGATGATTGAGGAAGGATTTGAGGTCGACGGCGTGGTACTGTCCAAAGGTAGCGAAGCTCACAAAGCTGCCGTTGTGGGCGACACCGTGGGTGACCCCTTCAAGGATACGTCAGGACCGTCACTCAATATCCTCCTGAAACTGATGAGCGTGGTAGCACTCGTAATTGCCTCGCTTATTTAGTTGTTTGGATTACAGTGCCAGAGCAGGTTTGCCGAGAAGCACTCTGTTCGCCTGCTATTCATCACTGACGCTATTTGCCAATCACAAGTTATGCCACAACCAATCACCGGGATCCTTACGCCCAACATCACGCCAGTTGATGATTCAGGTCGCGTCGATGAAGAACGTCTTCGCGGCTACGTTGACTGGCTGATTGAACGTGGTGTCGATGGCCTGTATCCGAACGGTAGCACAGGTGAGTTTGTACGCTTCACCGCCGAAGAACGTCGAAGAATCGTTCAGATCGTCGTTGAGCAAGCTGGTGGCCGAGTCCCCGTACTCGCGGGCGCTGCAGAAGCAAACGTCAAAGCCACCATCGATGCTTGTGATGCCTACGGTGCGATGGGGGCTCGAGCCGTCGCCATCGTTGCTCCATTTTACTACCGACTTAGCAGCGAAGGTGTTTACGCATACTTCCGCGAGATCGCTGATAACGTTTCCATTGATGTCACCCTCTACAACATCCCGTTATTCGCCTCACCCATCGAAGTCGACACTGTCATTCGACTGGCTTCAGAGTGTCCGCGCGTCATCGGGATCAAAGACTCTTCCGGTGACCTGCCAAATATGCTGCGCATGATCGCTGCGATCAGGCCTCTTCGCGAGGATTTTACTTTCCTGACAGGCTGGGACGCGGCCCTTGCGCCAATGTTGATTGCGGGCGCTGATGGGGGTACCAATGCAACCAGCGGTGTTGTGCCTGAGTTGACCCGAGCGATCCATCGCAGTGTGGTATCTGGCAACATCAAAGAGGCAATGCGTTTGCAATATCAGCTGTTGCCGTTATTTGATGCAATGATTTCGCTTGGGGAATTCCCTGAGGGTTTTCGCGCTGGAGCTAGATCCAGAGGCTGGAACTTGGGCTCTGGCCGAGTCCCACTATCCGAACAGCAGAAAGATGCCGTCGCTCGTACCCAACGCGAAATAGACAATCTGGTGGCGGAAGTTGCTGAGCTTGACGAAACTCTCGTGATGCCTCCTGAAGCCATCGAGAAGATCGTACAGCGAGTGATGCGACAACTCGGATCTTGATGCCAACTGCTCGACGCTGAATCCATTTCATTGCAAGCCGTTGCCTGCAATCTTACCAACGGTTCCACTTTGCATTCAGCGTTTACCCTGTGCTTCTGGCCACAAGGCGAGCGGTGATGAGCTGCCAAGATTTTCAGCATCGAATACTGCATCAGGAACCTGCCTCCCGATCCTCCACTGAAACTCCGCTTTCACTTCAAAATCCTGCTCACCCCCAAGTGTCAAACTGAGCAACTTGACGGGCAATTGTACGCCCGCCACAGAAGCCCACACTGATGTGGTGCGTGCATGCGGTTTGACAATCTTTCGCAGTAACGCCAGTTCTCTCTGGCCTCGGTGATCTCCCAATTCCAAGACCTTTGTCAAGTCACTGCCCAGCGACAAAAAGTCGTCAACCTGCACAGGCACGGCATCGCGAAAAGACGCAACGCGTACAAAGATCAACTGGGGGACCGGTTGATACTCAAAAGCTGCAACCGTGAGATCTTGCTGTTTATAAATACCGATCAGATTTTTCTCATGCAACTGACACTTGTTACGCTCAAAAGCATTCCCTGTCGTGATACTGACGACCCCACCCGTTGTGGCACAAATGGGATCGAAAACGCCACACAATCGAAACCGAGCATTCAACGACTTACTTTTGGAAGGTGGATGCACCTGCTTGCCCGTTGCACCATGAAACCAATCCTTAATCCTGAGCTGATCATAGGATGAAGCCTGCGAGTCAATCAAATAGGTCTTTCCGTACTTCTTCATCGGCGTCCCCAGCAGATTCTGGTCTGCAAATACCATTCGCTCACGATCTTCTTGGTGGTCGATAGCCCATGTGTATGAAAACCGGCGGGCAACGATTCGTTCTGAACCATCTACTTTTGCCCCGATGTACTTTTCTCCAGATACATCGACGGCCAATCGATCTACCACCATGCTTCGTGATTGCAGCTCCAAGAGCCAATTCCCCAAACGTTTGCGATCTTGAGGTGTAGGCACCCTGAATCTTTGCCAATCCACCTCGGAACGACCAGGCTGCGCCACTTCACTAGCCATCAAATTTCTTCCAACCGAAGTTGAATCCAGCACGACAAACGGTGAGGTAATTGAAAACCAGCAAGTCAAAAGCATCCACTGACTCAAATTCATCATCAACTCCATAGACAAAACACTTGGCGATCAGCTCGTTCGGCTGCAATGACACAGGAATTCAAATCAGCGATAGCTGCTTGGCAAATCACTAAAACCATGCCAGTGCGTTTCCCGATCACCGCCCGACTCGTGGCCCAACGGTAGGTCTCCATCATCGCTCTCGGTCGCATTTCCGTCGCACTGCCTGCTCATCTCAGGTATCCACCTGCCGATGTAGTAACCACTCAGGGGAACGCAAATGGCGCGATCAAAATCAATAGCACAGGCCTGTGCGCACCTCCAACTCAACAGACAGCGGTGAAACCCCCAGCCGGTTACACGCCATCCTTCGTTACTATTTTCTGCCTGCCGGTACACACCAATGACATCATCAAGAGATGCAAACCTGCGGTCATATCCATCGCGATTATTACATTCGTAACCAATCAGGTAACGTGTTGAATACGCGCCCACCACTTCTCGTCGTTGGCAATCACTGCATCGCATGAAGTCCGTGATGTTGGCAGAATCCACTCCTTCATCTTCTGCCCATGCTGAAATCATCTCACGGCAAGTCGTATCACTGAAAGCATAAGTACACTCCCACTCGTGAGGACTGCTTCGCGTTGCTACTGGTGGTCCAGCGATTCCCAAACCTCCATGCATCAGCACAAAAACCAGTCCGACATATACGTACATTTTCATCTAATTTCCTCCCTCACGAACAAGATTCAAAATCCCAACAACTTCATCATTGGGGCCATACACAAGCAAACGATCTGGAAACAATCCATCATCGCGGCCTGCAACCTGTTTTCCCTCTGTAATCAAGACGTCGATCACCGACATGATGCTTGATACCGCGTTTACGCGAACAGCAACCTCATGCGATGACTGACCGGGCCTTGATTTGGACTCCACCACGTACCTGAGCTGATTCAGAGGCCACCTTAATTTGCCGGGGACCACGATCATCCGAGCAGCACCCACCCACTCTGTGCTCTGCGGATCGAGATGCAACGTGGAGGGAAGAAATCGTAACGGCGTTGTGAAACGTAAACGAATCGGGAGATCAATGACTTGGACGTCTCCCTTGGGGTTTCGATAGTGGATTCGCACCAAATCATCCACATCACCAAAAGAAAATGTCGGCCTCGCGCTGAACTTGAATACCTCTGCAGTTTGGACAAATGAATCGCTGATCACAAAAGAACCTCTCAAACTTTCAATTCTCTGGACCCGTCCACCGAGCTCTTCTACCGTTCCTAAAACCATGAATGATGCTGCAGGCTCCGTAAGCTGCACTGTGGTTGGCGAGAGGACCAAGGGGCCCGTCATTCGCACATCAACATCCAATACAAACGGATAGTTTGATTCTTGGAAAGAAATACGGATCGAACGTCGAATCGTTGCAATCTTGTTCGATGAGTCGAGCCTCAGCGATAAAGTTAGACGCTCGCCTGGCTTCACATGACGTTGCTCAGGCGCAACTGCCAAACAACCACAATCAGGATCAATGACTCGCAAATTCAACGGCGAACCAAATGAATTTTTCAAATCAATTTTTACGCGAACATCTCGGCCGATGCGGTACGTCCCAACGTGCTTTCTTGCACGAGACGGTAATGCTGCGATGATCACCACACCACTCGACACATCCGGATCGTGTTCGACCAACGAATCAGGATCTTTGCCGGAAACCGAAACAATCATCACGTCGCCGGTCAATAAGAGACCAGTAAACGCATGCATCAGAATGATTCGCCAGACTTGCATTGTTGCCCCCGTGTAACTCAGCGTGATTGAGATACTTCGCTTCGAACGAGCGGAAAACAAAAGACATTGCTTCTGGCTTCGCTCTTTTCTTTGACGCTTTTGATCGCCGTGACGCCAACGGTACTGTCACCGCCGATCTCTTTACTGGGCTTCCAAACGAGCTTTCATTGGGGGCTGTAACTCAAACTTGGCTGCCTTCCTGAAACCTGAACAAACGAACACCACCCACCCTACAGTAGGTGGATCAAGCGTCAATTACTTTTGGCCCGAAAATCGAAAAAAACTCGAGCTATGACAGCAAAAGACACGGAGACGTGCTGTGTCCATCATCGCGATGCTTTCACGGTCACCACGAGCGAAAGAGAAAGCGAGAAGCAATTGCCGGTGCACTCTGAAGTGCTAGAAAAATCCGGCAGGTGAAAAAAAGAAACCGGCAATAAACGAGTGAAGTTTTGAGCCCGCAGGCGTCTCAGTATCGATCTTGTTCGGGTTCAGCCCAAACACGTGGCCCATCTTCATCCCAATCAACATGAATCACGCTCGGATTGCAGCAAACAGGGCAATCTTCAACATAACTCTGTGACCTACCGGCAGCGGGATCGAGTGGAATGATGATTTCCTCACCACAACTGTCGCAGATGTATTCGCCATCTTGGTCCATAACGTTTCCGATGATTGAGTGGAATTATCTGTCGTTGGAACTGGCCACGTCGAAAACGACTTTAAAGGCGGAAGGATCAACTGCGGTTCGAAAAGCTTGCGTGGCCTGTTCTAAGGCAAATCGATGCGTGACCAAGTCTGACAAATCGAATCGAGCAGCCTGCAGTAATTCGATAGCCAAACCAAAGGGACCACACCTCGACCCCACAAGGCTGATTTCATCGATCACGATCGGCGCCAAAGATACTTCATGGTCTGCTGCAACGGTGGTTTTCATGACAACCGTTCCACGCGGTTTAACCAATTGTAATGCCAAGGGTAACCCCGTCGCGGATCCGGTGCAGTCAACCACTAAATCGAACTGCTTCTCACAAACAAGGTCTTTTAACTGAGTCGTCTTGATTCCCAATCTTCGAAACCTTGCCAGTTTCAGCTCGTGTTTTCCAACCACTTGGATATTTTTCACTTGCTGAGAGATCGCCTGGGCGCACAAATTTGCCAAACGCCCGTCTCCCAACACGATGGCGTTTTGAATTTTCGAGAGTTGAATTTGCTGTTGGATCTGCAGAGCTGCTGCCAAGGGCTCGATAAGAACAGCCTGATCATCACTGACGGAATCCGGAACCAGGTGCAAACTTGTTTGCGGGATGGCGACCTGGTCAGCAAAAGCACCATCATGTCCCTGGATACCCACGACGGTTCGATGAGCACAGTGGTTGCCAAGTCCGGAGTGGCAGCGTGGACACTTACGACAATTGCAATTGATTTCCCCGACGACGCGAGAACCTGCAAAAGGTCCGGAAGTAGCCATTCCAACGAACTCATGGCCAAGAATACCAGCAAATCCCATGTACCCTTGGGCAAGTTGCAAGTCCGTTTCGCAAATACCGGCGGCGATCACATCGACAAGCACCTCTCCAGAGAGCGGAACAGGATATGGATGCTCGGACTGAAATCGAACGCCATTCTGGTCAAGACAGATTGCTCTCAATTTTCGGTTCCCCGAGGAATGAATGAGGTGTAGGACAGGAGCCGACAGTCGTATAATCCGCCGTACTGCAAACGCCTTCGATTGACTTTTGGCTGGATTTTAGCGTCATGGTGGACAAGACGGACCCCACAAATCTACTAACGACCTTTGGCTTGAGCGAATTTCGCCCTGGTCAGCGCGAGGTAGTCGATGCGGTTGCAGCTGGCGAGGACGTGATGTGCGTCATGCCCACCGGCGGCGGAAAGAGCCTCTGCTACCAGTTACCAAGTCTATCGAAACAAGGCACCACGATTGTCGTTTCACCTCTAATCGCCTTGATGAAGGATCAGGTGGATGGCCTCAAAAAACTTGGAATCCGAGCAAGCTTGATCAATAGCAGTCTGTCTGCTGCTGAGCAGACGGAGGTCCTGAACGAAATGGCGAGTGGCAATCTGAATCTGGTTTATGTCGCGCCGGAAAGACTTCGCAACAGCCGCTTTCTCGATGCCATTTCCAACGTCAACATCAACCTTCTGGCGATTGACGAAGCCCACTGTGTCAGTGAATGGGGTCACGACTTTCGCCCCGACTACTCTCGTCTGGGAAGATTCCGTGAACGCTATCTGAAAGATGTGCAGACCATCGCTTTAACAGCGACGGCGACGCCGATGGTACGAGATGATATTTCAGCTATCCTCCGACTGAAAACACCTCAGGTTTTTGTTACGGGATTTGCGAGAACCAATCTCCGTTTCAGTGTGACACACGCCAAGTCTGATCGTGAAAAAGATGAAGAACTCACTCGCTACATCAGCTCTCAAACGGGAACTGGCATCATTTATGCCGCAACCCGCAAACGATGCGAAGAGTTGGCTCAGTGGCTACCTGAAAAAACCAGACGTCCCATTGGTGCTTACCACGCCGGTCTGGAACCAGCCCAAAGACAGCGAGTGCAGGACGACTTCATGTCTGGCAAACTGTCAGCGATCGTGGCCACTAATGCCTTTGGCATGGGTATTGATAAATCCGACATCCGTTTTGTCGTGCACTACAACATTCCGGGTAGCCTTGAGGCCTACTATCAGGAAGCAGGACGTGCCGGTCGTGATGGGAAGAACAGTGAATGCAGATTGATGTTCTCGTACAGCGATCGTTACATTCAGGAATTCTTCATTGAGAACCGGTATCCACAACGCGAAACGGTCAAGAGTGTCTACGACTTCCTGTTGACTCGAGAAGAAGATCCCATCGAACTGACGCAGGAGCAAATCCGCGAAGAAATCGGCGTCAAAGAAGGTACCGAGGCTATTGGGACTGCTCAAACATTGCTGGCGAAATCCGGCGTTCTGCGACGACTCGATAGTGCTTCAAATCACGCGATTGTCCGCATCGAAAGTGATGAGGCAACACTGCTGGACTTTCTGCCAAAAGAAGCCAAGCTACGTCGAAAGGTAATGGTTGCGATCGAACGGATGGTAGGACGACAGCGGCGTGAAGACGTCTATGTCAGGCTGCCACGTTTGGCTGACATGGCAGGCGTCGACAGCGACCAACTGAAACGAACCCTCCGCGAACTGAATCGTCTGCGATCATTCGACTACATACCACCATTTCGAGGACGCGCCGTCCACTTGGTGCAGCGGGACCTAAGCTTTGAACAGCTTGAAATTGATTTTGAGGATCTCAATCAACGTAAGCGTGCCGAATTCGAAAAACTGGAAGCCGTCATTAAATTCGCCCGGACGGCAGGATGTCGGCAGCGTGTGATCCTGCAGTATTTCGGGGAAGCAGGAGCAGCGAACTGTGGACTTTGTGATCGTTGTCAACCCAATGATGGGTCACCAGGACGATCCTCTGACATATGCGTGGCCAGTGAGATCGAGGGGATTGATTCCGGTTCGCTGCTGAGAGGTATTCAGGTCGTTCTTAGTGGCGTCACCCGCATGCATGGTCGTTTCGGAAAAAACATGGTGGCCCAGATGCTCTGTGGCTCTCGAAACAAAAAACTGCAGCAGTGGAAACTCCACCAGCTGAGTACGTATGGACTTCTATCAGGCCTGCGTCAAACGGAAGTGGTCAACATCATGGATGCGCTGATTGAAACCGGACTTTTGCAGCAGAAAGAAGTTGACGAGCGGCGGCCCACTCTCCACATGACCGAAGAGGGTCGCCGCGTGATGCGTTCTGAGACACCTCTGCCAGCCGGTCTTCAGTTGTCTCTGCCACTTGCCAAGCGACTGGCCAAGGCCACTGGAAAAATTGAAGCGGCCGACGTGCAGACAGAGGCGGGACAATCCGGTGCCGGAACTTCGGACGGCAACGACATTGGGACAGAAAACCCACAGATGCTGGAGATGGCGGAGAAGCTGAAGCGTTGGCGTCGCAAAAATTCTGCGGCGTTGGGAATTCCAGCCTACCGCGTTCTCACGAATGCGACGATCGACCGCATTGCTGAATCATGCCCCACATCGCGGGAAGACTTGGAATCGATTTCGGGGGTAGGACCGGCGACCATGGAACAATTTGGTGATGACATTCTCGCCTTGGTCGCGTCAAACCTGTCAGATTCATCCCAAGCGGTACAGAAAATAGACGGGGTCGCGGCAGAATTGAAAATGCCTGAGATCGGGAAAAAAACGACCAATGACGGGGACTCCGCAACCATTTCGGCCTCGCCAACCACTGCAATCAATAATTCTGAACCCGAAACCAGCATGTTCCGGTCTAACTCAGACTCTGGGGCACCCCCTGAGTTGCCAACAAGGAACAATAGCCGGGTGGAAGAGGGCTTGGGTTATTGGACGTGGCGGTTGTTCAGCGATGGCTATTCGGAGTCTGAAGTGATGGCAATCAGGCATTGCGACTCTAACGAACTGGTTTCCCAACTGTTGCTGGCAATTGAGAGCGGTTTGATCGTCGATCCGGGTTGGATAACGGACGAACACGGCATTGAACAGCTTCGTAAGTCCAGTAAAGGGCCCTCAGGGGGCGGTTAGTCACTCAAGCCACGACTCACTACAATCTAGGCAGGATTTCGTCGCAAGCAGCGGTTGGGGTCCGTGATAAGTCCCCCTATGACGGGCTCGTCACACAAACAGCAACGGCCAAAAAGGCAGGAAATGGATAAGAAGTCTGAGAAAAACGAAACTCCCACGCCCGAGCCTCAAGAAGGCAAGCGAGGTAACAACTCACTCATCATCGCTCTACTTTTGGCTGGTTCACTCGTGTTGTTGTTCTACAACCGAGGTGAAGAGCGTTCCGCCGTCTCTGCGAGTTTCTTCCAGACTGAACTGGCCCGCGGGAACGTCGAGGAAGTCAGCATTGGCGAGCGGAGAGTCTATGGAACGTTCAAGACGGCTCCTGACGCGCCCATCGTCGCCCCAGAAGAGGCTGTGTCCACCACTGACGACTCGAAAGAAACGTCAGAAGAGACTTCTCCTGCAAAGGACGAAGATAAAAAATACTTGAAGAAGTTTTACTTCAATCGGTCTACGGATGCAGGGGCTGCTGTTGAGCTTGAGAACCAGCTGAAAGCTGGAAAAGTCGAATACACCTACCTCGAACCGGACAACACTCAACAGATCATCTATTTCGTTGCATTGATTGGCCTCCCGCTGGCGATCCTGTTCTTCCTGTTCATGATGCTACGGCGAACGAAAAGCGACATCATGGGCGGTGGCTTTTTATCGGGCTTTAGCAAGAGTCCTGCCAAGAAGTTCGAAGCCAACGAGAAGATGGTGACCTTTGATGATGTTGCTGGGCTTGAGGGCGTCAAAGCGGATCTTCAGGAGATTGTGGACTTTCTCAAGACACCCGGCAAATTTCAGAAACTGGGTGGCCGAGTCCCAAAGGGAGTCCTGCTGAACGGACCTCCGGGTACTGGGAAGACGCTTTTGGCAAGAGCCGTGGCTGGTGAGGCGGATGTCCCTTTCTTCTCTGTCAACGGCAGTGAATTCATCCAAATGTTTGTTGGAGTCGGTGCAAGCCGAGTCCGTGACCTGTTCAAGACAGCGAAAGAGCAAAGTCCAGCAATCATCTTCATTGACGAGATCGATGCTGTCGGCCGTCAGCGTGGTGCGGGCCTCGGTGGCGGGCATGACGAGCGAGAGCAAACGCTGAATCAAATCCTTGGCGAGATGGATGGCTTTTCAGGGAGTCAGGCAGTCATCGTGGTTGCGGCAACAAATCGCCCTGACGTGCTTGATCCAGCTCTCTTGCGTCCCGGAAGATTTGACCGCCACATCACGGTGGGACGTCCCACAATGAAAGGACGCGAAGCCATTTTCAAAGTTCACGTACGCGATGTTCCGCTAGCAGACGATGTTGACCTGAGACGACTTGCCGCGGGCACGGTCGGCCTGACGGGTGCCGACATTCGCAACATGGTGAATGAAGCTGCCTTATGGGCGGCTCGGCATGATAAGAAAATTGTGGACATGAGCGATTTTGACCACGCCCGCGACAAGATTTTGATGGGCGCCAAACGCGAGGAAGTTCTGCAGGACAGCGAGAAGGAGAAGACAGCCTATCACGAAGCTGGGCATACGCTTACCGCTTGGCACTTGGACGGTGCACACATCGTGCATAAGGTGACGATCATTCCACGTGGCCGTGCTCTTGGTGTAACGCAATATGTTCCCAACGAGGATCGTCTCAGCATCAGCAAACGGGAATTGGATCACCAGCTGATCGTGTTGTTAGGCGGTCGAGCTGCAGAAAAAATCATCTACAACGAGACGTGCGTTGGTGCCGAAAATGATTTGGAGCGAGCTACGAGTATCGCCCGTAGGATGGTAACCCACTGGGGCATGAGTCCAAAAATTGGCCCTGTCAGTTACAAGACAAGTGATGAAGATCCGTTTCTCGGTCGCGAGATCCACCAGTCACGACAGTTCAGTGAACACACGCAGGAACTGATCGACGAAGAGGTGGGTCGCATTCTGTTGGAAGCTGATCAGAAAGCGGAGCAATTGCTTCGTGAACACCGAGACGATCTGGAAAGCATCACGCGGTCGCTGCTGGAACACGAGGAGCTTGGCGAAGCTGATCTGACTGAATTGATAGGACCATCGATCCAATCACGCACTCAATCAAAGAGTGAAGATTCCGAACCAGCGCAGACGCTGGCTCCCGATGGTTCCGATGCTCCCAAGCCAGATGTCGTCACCAAGACGGACCAGCAGTCGTGAGAGCGAGATCGACGCAACTAACTCGAGTACGCTGTCGTCACTGATAATCCATGGGAAAAAAGCGTCAAAAACAGAGAACTGATTTTCGAAAGAAATACCAGGGACGTGTGCGGAAGGGAGACCTGACTCGCGAGTTTCGGACAGGTGATGCGGACAGTCTGGCCGATGTTTCCCAGAGCGAACGCGTTAGCGGCAAAGGTGAGTTGACGCGAAAACGCACGATTCAATCCACCAACAAGAATGACCAACAGGTCAGCAGTGGCGAGTTGAAACCAGGTCGAGTCGTCAGCGTCCACGGCCTGAAAAGTCGCGTCTTGGCGGACGATGGAAAAATCTATGATTGCGCCGTGAGACAGGTCCTAAAATCGCTCAGTATCGAGCAGCGCAGCATTGTGGTTGCCGGAGACGACGTGCTCATACGAGCAGACTCGCCTTTGGATGGAGTGATCGAAGAAGTAAAACCCAGACGCGGGGTCATTAGCCGAACCAGTCGCGGGCAACAACATGTGCTGGTGGCCAATGTTGATTATCTGCTGATCATTACAAGCGCTGCTGAACCCGGTCTGAAACCAGCGTTGATTGATCGCTTCCTGCTGACAGCACAACAATGTGATCTAGAGCCGGTGGTAGTGCTCAACAAAGTCGATCTTGTTGACAGTGTCGAACTGCAGCCCATGCTTGGCGTCTATGCGGCAATGGGATTTCGGGTTTTGATGACGTCTGCGGAAACAGGTATCAACATCCCCTACCTACGCTGCTTGCTGCAGGGAAAGCAAACGGCCGTGACCGGGCAAAGTGGTGTGGGCAAAAGCAGTTTACTAAATGCAATCCAACCCGGTCTCGGGCTTGCAGTTGCAACCGTTAGTCAGGATAACGACAAAGGTCGGCACACAACGACGGCGGCCAAGTTGATTCCACTGGAAGGTGGAGGGGCAGTCTTTGACACACCCGGTATTCGGCAATTCCAACTCTGGGACATTTCTGCTGGTGAGGTCGCTGGACTGATGCCGGATCTGCGCCCCTACGTCAGCGCATGCCGGTACCCCGACTGCCTTCACCTGAGCGAAGACGAATGTGCTGTCAAAGATGCCGTTGCAGATGGTCGTATCGATGCACGTCGGTATGATGCATATTGCCATTTGCTGGAAGATGACTTGATGAATGAGTCCAAATAAGAGCGCAGAGGAATCCGATGAGTACTCCAGAAAGTCCACCCGAAAAGCATCCGCACCCATGGATGCGAGGTGCCGCTGTCAGCAGCATCGGTGTCGTGATTGGAATCGCTTCGCTCGTCCTGTTTTGTCACGCTCTCGGTTTGAATTTTCGGGACGAGGGATGGGGATCCGATAGTGACTCATGGGACACGAACCGCGGCGAAGTGATTGTATCATTCATCGGATTCGGCATAGGCACAATCATCTTTTGGCTTGGTTTCCACCAAACGACAAGGGCCAACTAGGCTGATTGTCCTTCATATCTAGGCGATGATATCGCGGCGATTTTGAACGTAGTCCCAGAGGACAAAACGGTCGAGATCGCGACCGCTGGTAAAAAACACGCGGCCCTTTGTCGTTTGTGCCAATCGTTGTGCGAAGCGAATATCTTCTTGGCTCTGTGACCAACTCGGAATCAGAAAAATATTGATTGTGATATCGTTCTTACTGCAAAGCATGGCCTCTCGCATCGTTGCCTGCTCGGTACGGGGATCAGGTGGATAAAGCATGTAGAGCTTCTCGTCTTCGAAGTGAGCCGTTGGCAACCCATCCGTAATCAAGACAATTTGTCGATTTGGAGTATCACAATTGGCAAGATTCTTACGGGCGAGTTGTAACGAGTGCTGGATATTCGTGAAGTGTGGATGCACTTCATGCTCACTGATGTTGGGATCGCTCATATCTGCCCATAGCTGGACCCATGGATCATGAATCGTCACGGGCTTCGGCATCATATTTATGATCTCGCCCGGCGCCCTGAGCTTGGCGAAGGTGAACATTTCAATGAACCGGAGAAAGTCACCTGGGTACTCCGTCTGGATGAGACCTTGCAGCGCCAATGCCATCCTCTTCACATTGATGTACTGACCTTCGTACCGCATGGAACCACTCATGTCCATGATGACGCAGGTGGCGCACTTTGGATGATTCCGTGTTTTGTGAACCTCAATATCATCCGAACGTAGACGAATCGGACGAGTGTCTCCCTGTCTCAAAAGAGCATTGATCACGGTCTGTGGCAAATCAATGTTCGCCACACTATCTCCGAACTCGTAAGGCTTGGTCTGCTGCAATTCCACCGCCCCCTCCCCAACCACATCGCCTTCATGACGACCGCTTCGGGACTCCTGCAATTCGCTGAAGATTCTCTCGAGTAACCTACCCTGAAAAACGCGATAAGCCTGAGGTGTGAGGCGAAAGACCCCATTCTTTTCTGGATCTTTCTCGAGACCCTGCCTCTCAGCTTGCTCTCGAATCATATTTTCGACCTGATTCCGCATTTCTTCGAGTTGCTGCATATCAGAAGGCTGCGCAAACTCACCCAGCAGATCCATATCAATGACACCAATTTGGGCCGTTTTGGAAGCCTGGTCGATCTGCTTCAAGAGTTCATCAATTTTTTCCAGCTCTTCCTTCACCTGCAGCGCGGTGGTGATCGACATCGACTCACTACCCGTGAAATCGTACTTACTTCCCAGTTCTTCAATGTTGTGCTTATCTTCCATCCGCTGCCCGACCTGCAAAAGACCGCGGGCTAGCGGCCCGGTATCGTCGTCAACGCGATACCAAAGCCTTTCAAGCATGTACGGCTGTTCGTGAACGACTGCCTCCATGAACGCTTTTTCCAACGGCTTGGGAACACGAAGGTTCTGAGCGGCTCCGCGAAATGCCTTTCTTGCCTTCTTCTGAACGCTTCGACTCTCGTACGTTGCGAGAATTTTCCGTTTCCGCTCTTCCAGCATCGCACGAAGCATATCCAGACTGGGGCCCATTCCAGCAATTTGGCTTGGATCCAACTTTACCGCCCGCGCCAGCTCTTCTTCAGACAGTTCCTGATAGCTGCCATACATCAGCGCCTGCTCGAACGCTGGTGAAACGAGATCAGGTGGTGGTTGTGTCGGAGGCGGAAACTGTGCCGGATCGTACTTCTGATAGGAATGAATCACTCCACCAGGCCGATAGATCCGATCTTTGCCGCGACGCTTTTCCTCAAATTTCATATTCTATTTTACCGTGACGCTGACTGCGACTGATCTTTTCCATGCTATACAAACCTGCGAGTACAAACTCCACGCAACTCGCCCTAACAGCCTCGCTCTCGCTTGCGTTCACTTCGAATGCCATGTCCCATGCCGGAGGTACTTTTTTCAGACGCTCGGCGTACTCTTTACTGGGCAGCAGGTCACCTACTTCCACCCGAACACCACCACGGAAGATCTCAGCAATGGCTCCCAATCCATGCTCTTCAACGTATTCGTTGAACACAATTTTGATCGCCTCCGCGGTAACCGCCTCCAAAACCTGTCGCTCACTCATTTGGTGCGTACCCATCAAATCCAACTCGAGTTTGCCCAATGAACTGGAGTGCAGGTGTCCGAAGTCGCTGATCCGCGGTGCAGCAGGCTGTTCACCATGTATGATTCCGCGGTGACGGGCAGAAGCGATCAACGTGCGAAAATTCGCCAGGGAGAATCGCGCAGAAACACCAGAATCCTGATCGATGTACTTACTATGCCGAGCTTGATTCGTGATTTCCTCAATGATCTGGTACATGAAATAGGGGACAACCACGGGATAGTCGCCTTCCAATTCAGCCCCCAGTTCCTGCTGCAGAATTTCGATACCCTGATCGCGTTCTTCTGGATAGTGCGTCTGGATGATCGTACCAATTCGGTCCTTCAGTTGAGGAATCACCTTTCCGCTACGATTATAAGTCGATGGATTCGCCGAGAACAAAATCATGAGATCCAAGTCAAACTGGATTGGATAGCCACGAATCTGAACATCTCGTTCCTCGAGGATATTGAACAATCCAACCTGAACCAGATCATCCAGTTCAGGGAGTTCATTCATCGCGAAGATTCCCCGGTGCAGTCTGGGTATCAACCCAAACGACAACGCTTCCTCAGCACTCATGCTGACACCGCCGGTCAGTTTCGCGGGATCGATCTCACCGATGATATCAGCAAATTTTGTTCCGGGACTGAGACGTTCGGCATAACGTTGGTCACGCCCCCACCACGTAATTTTGATGTCAGCGGGATCATGCTCGGCGACGAGACGTTTGCCGAGTGATGTGATAGGACTCGTCGGATCTTCATGAACCGGCAGGTCAGGATGATCAAGGTAAGGAATCCACTCGTCAAGGAACCGTGTCAACATCCGCATGATGCGACTTTTGGCTTGACCTTTCTCACCGAGAAACAGCATGTCATGCCCCGCCAGTAGGGCCAAATTGATCTCTGGGATCACCGTGTCGTCGTAACCCACAATCCCCGGAAAGAGCTCCTCACCAGCAGCCAGCATCCGGGTAAAGTTATCACGAACCTCCTGTTTCACGGTCTTTGATTTCCAACTGCTGTCCAACAGGGCCTGCAACGTGGTTGGTTGGGGAGCTGCCAAAATGGCCTTCATGCGTTCAATCCTCAAAGAATGTTCAGACTACTACCTCCGATTGTAGTGAGATGAACAGATCGACGACGGACGAATGTCACAAGACTGGGTACACAAAACCGAATCAAACGCATTCAAGTGCTTGAACACATGCCCTGCCAACCGCCCTACCAGAATGGCCTGCAACGCTCGCAGGCTCAGTTGCTTCCACCGTTCAGTGCGATGTCTCCCGCAGCTGGAAACCTGTCTTACGGAGATGCTCAGGCAACGTTTCACTCATCTCACGTAATTCCATGCCGAACTCCAACCGCTGACTTTCGGATGCCTTTTTCAGTGCCTTTCTAGCGAGGAACACAGCGTGCATTCGCATGGCCTCTCGGTTGAGCCCCGAGGCTCTCGCCGCATTGAGATCCCAAAGTCTAGCGAGCGTCACCAAATCATCGAAAAGAGGATTCGCTGGCAAAGCAAGTTCGCTTTTCGCAGCAGATGCTAACCGCGAATCCGATGCACTGGTTAGCCAAGGCAAACCTACGTCCCAGCGTCGCAACACGAAGCAATAATAGCGTCCAAGAAGCCCACGATTCGAACGGGACCAAGTATCAGGATTTTCAGAAAGAAGCAACTTAAACCGCTCCCGTTGCCGCATGGTTTGGCTGATCACTCGCTCGTACGCTGTGACATATTCCGTTGCCACAGTGTCCTGCAATGTTGAGCTGAGTGAGTTAACAGAATCTAGAATCCGCATCGCAAGTTCCATCTGATCCGCGATCAACAGTTGATCCAATAAAACCAATCCATTCGCGAGCAAGTCTCGCTGTATTTCGGGCAGAGCTGACCGAACATTGGCCGCCAGATACGTCTCTACCAGTAAGGATGCAGGTGGCAACTGATAAAGCTGCTCGAGATCAACTAAGGTTCGATTCACATCAGACACACCTCTTGTCTGCCAAGCACTCTCCATCAACAAAATCGAGACTGCCCAGTACTCGGGAGTGCCAAGCCGAAGCGAATCCTTGGTTTCCTCCAAAGCGATCAACCGTTGAGCGAGATCATCAGGACTACCAGACGCCATCGAAATCGAATCGAGCGAGACGAGGTTATTTCTTGCAGTAGCAACTGCTTCACTGTTGGGTACCATTCGCTTTAATATCTTAGGCACTGCATCGGATGCCAGTTCGGACCCTAGGCCCACTTTCGGTTGAACAAACATTTTTTGCTGGTCCGAACCTGCAAGAGATGCGGCGGATGTTGCATCGCCATCAGGATCAACTTCTGAATTTTTCGGCTCTGTTGCTCCGTTTGGGAGAGCAAACGGATCAGGCAGAAAATCAGAGATGGGCTTTTCGACCATAGGAATGCCTGCCTTAGTCATGCCATCACTTTTCGATAGGGGAAGATTGCTGACTGAGATATCATCAAGCGGATTTTCAAGTTCAACAAGCGTTCCCACAATCGAGTCCCGTGAGACGATGGGGTTTGCATCTTGAGTGTCTGATTCCAGCGAATCCGCAAAGTCAAAGCCTGGTTCTTCCAGCATGTCCAAACCATGGTCTGGATGTACTTTTTGATCGTAGGCGACACCAGGCTTAACGAGGCGATTGTTCGTATCAGCTTGCGGATTTTCAGAATCAACGACACCGGTTTCAACCGAAGAAGCACGACCAATTTCTTCGTTGACGATGGGCTTATCACGACCGGGTAAGACAAGAGCAGCAACAAACAGGACAGTCAGAATCACGGCCAAGCCGATGGCGTACGAGCGAGTCAGCAACACTCGCTTCCAACGATTCCAACGCTTCAAGAAAAGTGTACGCCCCAGAATATCAACATCACTCAAGCTTTGAGCCCATGCTGGTTGCCCTGCCAACAAAGGCGTAGAATCCAACTCCATCAATTCGATTAAATCTGACTCACTCAAGCCTCCACCCTGAAAGGGCATGCTCGCGTTGGCATCTTCGGTCCCCAAGGCTCCCAACATTCCGACACGGGACATCTGCGTTTTACGCCCACTGGTTTGCTGATTCTGGAATTTGGTCTGACCTGCCCACAACAAAACGTTGGGAAGAATCCTGCCAACATGGATCCGCTGATGAACATCCCCACGCTGACGTGGATCCAGCAAACGGTAAGCAGATATTGTGACTCTCGATAGTTGCAGAGCGGCTGTGTCCGATGGGTTCGCGAGCTGATTTTCTGCTAGCGTCCGTGAGGTCTGGGTTGCAGCCCGTCGAATTACCGTTAGTCGCATTTCATCAGGACGAACCCCCAGCCGCTCAAAGTCTTCGACCTTAAGGTCTAGCGCTGGATGCGATTTGGGTGGCATTTCGGACACGTCGAATGATCTAATTGGCAATACGCTGGCTGACCTTGCCTTGTATTAGCTGAATTCAGCAGGCAAGCGACTGCAAAAGCAATCGATCCATGTCTTCTGAGACACATCACCCGCATGCCGGGTTCCCTCGATGCTATCAAACATCACAAACATCAAATGCCTCTTGCAACGAGGCTACCGGATCCTTGCTCGTAGGAATGAATTCCTGTGCGATGAACCCTTCATAACCTGTTTCCATGATTGCACGGATAACAGGTGGATAATTGATTTCCTGCGAGTCGTCCAGTTCACCACGGCCTGGATTCCCCGCAGTGTGATAATGCCCCACAATATCGCTGTAACGGCGAATATTCCGGATCAAATCTCCGTTCATGATTTGTACGTGATAGACATCAAATAGCAGCTTGAAGTGAGCTGACCCCACCGCGGACACCAACTCGGCACATTGATGCAAATCATCCCCCCAATAACCCGGATGTCCTTTCATCGGATGTGAATCGTCTTTACTGTTGAGATGCTCCAACACAATCCCGACATTCTTTTCCTCCGCATAAGGAATGACGCGTTTCCAGCATTCAAGGCAATTCCTGCGAGCTGCGGCATCCGAAATACCTGTCTTCTGCATCCCCGTGAACGTGATGACATTGGGAGCACCATACTGAACTGCAAGATCGATCCCGGATCGCAATTTCATCTCGACTTCAGCATGATTCTCGGGATCAAGAGGCCCCTTGGCGAAGCCGTGACTGGAGACAAGTGAGATTTCCAGACCCAAGTCGGTCACGGCGCCGTATTGATTACTTGGGATACCCTCCATTGCCTCTAATCCGATCCGTTTGCAGTGCTTCGCTAGAGTGATCGAATCCATGGGCTTGAAACACCAACCCATGACGGATTGCCTAACCTTGCCGCCGGCATGTTTGGTATCGCCATCCTGAGCAACAGCACTGCGTTGGGTGAGTTGACTGGTAGCTGAGATGGTGGCACCAGCAAGCACAACATTCGAAGCCAGAAAGTCACGACGTTTCACGGGAACACCTCGATAGTTCAAGTGGGCGGGAAGAACGACACTGCATTGTAAATGGTTTTTGAGAGATCATCACCCAAGACGGTTTGCCATCGATGGGCGGGAAGGAAGTGCAGGCAGGGAAGGGTAGGGCATCAACTTTCAGGGATATCCGCACGTTATGGCGGAGCAAAAAATCTTGTACTGGGCGGGCATCTGCAACAGCTTAATCGGGCTCAGAAACTACCTGACATGCAAAAAAACGGTGAAGATTTTTTGATTCCTCTGCCTAACTACCGCTGCCATCCACACGGCTATCAGGGAATTACTTCTGTCATCCAAAAGGCCCGTTTTCGATCGGCTCTCTGCCGAACATCTTCCAGCATAAATTCAAGCGAGCCATCGAACTGGACACGCTTCGAACGACTGCCCTCACGGACCACAATTTCCTGATTGATATCGAGCACACCGGGCATCGGTCGCAACAGCAATCGGAACCTGTCAGCAGGTCCGCGTTGCACTCGAATCTGATTGTCTGCTCCAATCGCAGCAGTAACTTTGCCTGCACGAATTCGTTCAGCTTGATTCCACAAAATGGGATCAACAGGAACACCTGGCTTGAGATCTCCCAACTCCAACCACCAGAAGAACTGGTCACCTTCGCGTATTGTTGCCACCTCAATCTCACGCGGCATTTCTCTTCGCTTGTGTGAGTTCACAGTCATCCACTCAAACAATCGTGGTAACTCGTCGTAGAAATATTCTCTGCCACGACCGCGATACATCACCACCATGGCATCATGATTGAACGTCATGTAGTCATTAAGAATCGCACCACCGGCCTTCGCTCCATCCAACTCCCCCATCACCATATAGAGTGGGACATGCCGTGAATTGGGTTCGTAATGAGGAATGGTTTTGGTGGGAGTTCCACTAATGGAGATCATACCTGCCCACAAATCAGGATGTGCAAGAGCCATATCCCACGCAGCCGTACCTCCCTCACCATGGCCTGCAATGAAAATACGATCAGAATCAATTGAAGCTCGACGCATCGCGTCTCGCGTTGCTGCTAACACACGTTGATGTTCCTGTGGTGTGTACTCGTACGCACGCTGACCAGAACGCGACCAGACCGGAGCAACGACAATGAAGCCACTACGAGATCCATAGCCCATCCTGCCTTCGAGTTGCTCGCGGTAACCCCCAGACCACCAGTCAAGTTGATTTTCAATTGGCGACTGAGATTCGTGCAAAGCAACCACGCAGGGGTACTCCCGAAGCGGGTTGTACTCAGGCGGTAACTGGATAACGTACCGAAACGAATCAGTAATCACATTGAACATGCCAGAAATTTGAGGATGCTGAGAATCTTCTGGCCAAGGCAATACGGGGGTCAACAGTGGCAGAATACGATCGACATACTCTGCTTCACTGCCCTCAATATTACTTAATTCACCAAGTATGGCTTTACGTCTCGCAACATCAGCAGTTGAGAGATACTCGGCAACAAGATCCCGCACTCGGATCAGCGAGATGGCAATGCTAAGGTTTTGCTCCCCGGAACCGGCACCAAGGATCCATCCTGCAACCGCCAATGCAATGCGATTATCAATGGGAATATTACCAACCTCACCTAGTCGCTCGTAATCACTCAACCGAGGAAGCGTGTCTGTCGATAAACCTGCTTCCATCTCATCGAGAATTGGGGCCAGGCTCGTCTGCTGATTGGCGGGCAGCTTGGTTACCTGTTCTCTTAGCTTCTGCATCAAAGCAGCTGATTTCTTCACCGGCTCATTGAGTTCCCTTAGAGCATCCTCAACCTGAATCTTTGTGATACGACTCACGGCCTGCAGTGGAAAACCTTGCAGAATTCCTCTCGCAAGTTGATACTGCCCAGCCTCTGCTCGATCCTTCGCCTCATCCAACAACTGTTCGGCCTGGCGTTTCGTCAGCGCCGCCAATTGTGGTAGCAACTCAATCTCGTCCGGAAAATCATCAATCGTTTTTTGCAGTGCTTGCTTTGCTTCTCGGTACCGCTCTGCCGCGATGAAAAAACGCACCACTTCCAGACGAGCGTTCAAATCCGACTGATCCGTGCGTTTATTAAAAATTCTTGCAAGCGTTGAGGAGTCTAAAGTGCGTGTAGAGATCCTCATGTCCCAATTCAAACTCGGTTTACCCTTCAACGCGACGAGTTTTGCATAGCGAGAATTCACTTCCGCAATGCCCTGAATGATTCGTACTTGGCCGCCGTCTGGACCTCGAACCGTCAAGATTCGCCTACCGTAGTCGTTGAAGGGTGAAACGCCTTGGATGGTTCCTAACCCGCCGACAATCTTTCCCCCCAATGGCTTTGGTTGCCAAAACTCCAGATTTCTCTCCATCTCACCAACATCAACGGGATCTACGGCGACCATCCCCTTACCATGAAGGTAAATGCGTCGCAGACCGTCATCGATTAACCAAATTGGGCGAAGGTGAGTTTCACCTGCCGAAGCTGCACCGAATCCATCTTTGAGCGTTGCGATTTTTGCCATGGAACCGCGCAGTACCATATTGTTCCGCAGTCGAAACAACTGCTCAGCCGATAGCATGGAATGGGGCAAGACATATGCCACCAAGGCACAAGTAACCCAGCGTGTGAGAGGTAACTTGATCATGGGCAACACTTTGTAGTCAGGAGGTTCGGCGTTCGCCGCCGATCGTCAAAATCGTCACAGCGCGCACCAGTGTACGCCCCAATGGAGCAACACCTTGCCTAACAGACCTTACGGTGGGCATGGTCTCCTCTACCCAATTCCGATCTTGCACGCTCCGCCACCAAACGACAGGATCAAGCTCGCCTGTCGCCTGAGCCAGTGTGCCCGTGGACGCTGATATATCACTCATTATCGGCTTGGAATTCGATTTCGTGGGAGAAATTCCGACGACTGCGATCAAAATCGCGCCGGCTAGGGCAGCCGTAAGCATTGGCGGAAGGGCACGATAGCCCTTCGATGAAGAAGCGATATCAACTTCGGTACCCCCACTACGATCAGATTCCAACAACGGAGCGATTTCAAGCCAGACGCGCATTTCCGACCCACACTCTTCACAATCAGCAGCATGACGCTTTAGATTCCGGTCGGATCCAATCGGCAAGCGTTGATCTAATCGCTCGTGCAAGTGTTCGATAAACTCTTCACATCGCATCATTCGACCTCCTTAATTTCAGCGTCCGGTAAGCCAAATCATCACGCGAAGGGCCCTGATTCGAACTTTGCGTTTCTTTGCCCATTGGCGTTCTCACCGTGGCAATGACCTCACGCTGGCGAAGAATGCGTACAACGCTGGAGCGGGCGCGGTGGACCCATGTCTTAACTGTTCCGACAGGACAGTCCATCTCAGCAGAGATCTGTATGTAGCTCATGCCCTTCTCGTGGAACAAATCGAACGCCAATCTTTGCTGCGCAGGCACCGCTGCTAATGCCAACTCCAACTCTTCGCGAAGCCCATCGGCTTTCCTGACCGCATGCGTTTCATCAGTGACTGGTTCCAACATACTGGTCAGCGATTGATGGGCACGACGACGTGCGAGAAACGTCTTGCTACGATTCCCGGCAATGGTCACCAACCATGGTTCAAGTGGTCGGCGAACGTCCCACTTATCAACATGCTTTGCAAAACGCGAAAAGGTCTCTTGCGTCACATCCTCTGCATCTTGGCGGTGGCCGAGGATTTTCAAACAAACGCGAAAAACCAGAGGGTAATGTCTGCGTACGAGTTTTGAGAACGCAGTTTCATCGTTCTCAAGAAATTGCTGGACGAGTAATGCGTTTGAATCCTGCATAGTCCGCTCACAATCAATCAAAACTTAAAACAAGTCGCAGTGCTGCGTGCGTTTACCAAGCCTCAGTTGGCTCAACTAACACAACGATCACCTGCGGCCTGACAAAGCCAACCAAGACGCTTGATTGAAAGACCTTAGCCACCGCTGAAGAAGCGTTTTAATGCAGTATCTGCCGCATCGCGAGAATTGTCCGTGATTGACTTCTTGAAGCCTTTGGGCAGTTTCCCCGGTTTCTTCTTGTTACGTTTCTTCTTGTCACTCGAGTCGGACGCCTCGCTCACGGACAAATCGGTGCTATCATCACCTGCCCCCACGCCACCATCCTCGCTGTCGTCTGCTTCGGCAACGCCTTCGCCTTCCGTGATGACCCCGGACTTGATTTGAAACTGACGCGTCTCTGGATCCGAAAGCTTACGAACCCTATCAATTTGATCAGCCTCGTCGAGCCAAGAATCAACATCAACCTCCTCGAACCGACTGTCGTGGGAACCGGCCTCAACGGTTCGTGCCGCTGCATCGCCCATGTCGGCAACTTCCGGCTTTTTCGGAGCCTGCAATCCGTGCTCGATCACAACTTCGAAATTCAACTTACCGACACGCAACTGATCTCCACCTGCGAGAACCTTTGCCTTGTCGGTTGGCAATCGCTTGTCATTGACATACGTGCCATTACGACTTTTGAGGTCCTGAATCAGCACACGATTATCTTTGAGAACGATAATGCAGTGTTTTCGGCTAACCGATTCACTCTTGGGTCTTAACTGGCATGACTCACTGCGGCCAATGAGAAAATTCTCGCCAGACACACTGAGTTCACGTCCTTCATGGCTACCACTGAGGACCTTAAGCATTACCTGCATCAATTGCTCCCGATTACTCGTCGGTAGGGAATGGATGAACATCCGACCTGAACGGCTTAACACGCGATGAGCGCACCAATCTTGGAAGTACCGACACTGTTCTTGGGACCGGCGACCGTGCGAGTAGATAGGCTAACAAACACAGCACTGCAAGAAATTGCCGAACACTGGATCCTTCGGAGTTTGGAGCGTGGGTATGATTATAACAGTTGTGCTATGCGGTTTCGTCCACAAAATCAGTCTCATGACATTTTTTGTTGCTCAGTTCGCAGTTCGCATCGTCTGGCCGCCCGCTTGGTAGCAAATTTTTCGTGCGGGTTACGGGTCCGAGTGGGGATAGCGCTCCTCAAACACCGATCGGACCCAGGGATGAAAAGAGTGCCTAACGCCGCGCTGTCCACAGCGAAGAATCAAACCGCTCGCGGCAAATCTGGTCCGCATCGATGATCTCCTGATTGGAAAGCGACCCCTCTCGCCATTCGACGCCCAGACTTTCCGACAGATTTTCAACTATTTGCGGGACCAACTGCTCAGCAGTGACTGGCGTTGACAGCAGATCGTTGATGCCAGGAAGTTGCGGCGCGTACAAACTGGTACACAAAAGCAGGCTGCCGTGCTGCAGCACGGCGCTGCGGCTTTTCCGCTGGGCACTACCGAGAACCTTGTATCCACTGACGATCAAGTCTTCCGCAGTACGTCTCTGAAAACAAAGGAACTGAGAGTTCTGACTTTCTAAGCGTGGCTCCACCCCAGTGCGACAAAAAGGCACAGCGTGAATACCAAAATCGGCCAACGCGTCAGCAATCGAGGCATGCGTTTGCTGGTACAAGACCGAACGGGGTCCAGCCGCGCCAGCGGGCACCGGAATCGTAAGGCTGTAGGTCAATTCGCGGTCGTGGACGATAGCACCACCACCTGTGGTCCGCCTCACACAGCCAACGGGCTCGCTCTGAGCATGGGCAGACCGAGCAGCGAGTCGCTGAAAATATCCCAGCGACAACGTGGGCTGGGCCCATTGATAGAACCTCAGGACAGGCACTCCAGTTCGAGTGACAGAATCCAGAATCGCTTGATCAATCGCCATGTTCTCTGCCGCCCCAGCGGTGGCAAGCGAAATCACTCGGCCGATCGTGAGACCAAACGACGCACCAGATACTGTTCGCGTGTTCATCATCCAGCTTCAGCGCACTGCTTTTGATAGGCGGCATGATCGAGCAGCGATTCAACTGAATTTGTGTCACTGACCTCAACTTTCACGATCCAACCAAAATCATAGGGATCATCGTTTAGCTTTTCGAGACTCTCCGGGAGATCTTCGTGCACAGCGACGACCTTGCCACTGACAGGGCTGTAGAGGGGACTGACTGCCTTGACCGACTCAACCTCACCAAACTCCTCACCCGCAGTGAGTTCACGACCAAGCTCTGGTAACTCCATGTAGACGAGATCATTCAACTGCTCCAGTGCAAACCCTGAAAGTCCAATGGTCCCAACGGCTTTCCCATCTTCTTCGGCCAAATCAACCCACTCGTGCGATTCGGCATAGAGCAATTTGGATTCATCACGTGACATCAAAAGGTCCTTCTGAGAGGGTCATGATTTGGGGCGTTTGTAAAACGGCAATTTGGTTGGCTTTGCATCAACCAGCTTGCCACGAATATCGATTTGAAATTCGCTGTCATCAGCATTCGCTCTATCAACGTAAGCCATGGCGATCGGATATCCCAGTGTCGGTGAAGGTCCGCCGCTAGTGACTTCCCCGATTCTTTGTCCCTCATGATCAAGCACGGGACATCCTTCTCGGGCAGGACGTTTTCCTTCCGGCTTCAATCCGAGCCTTACGTTTGAAGGTGCGGACTCTGCGATCTTCAGCAGTGCTTCACTGCCCAAGAACGCTCGATCTTTTAAGGTACACGCAAAACCAAGGCCCGCAGACAACGGATCAATGGACTCGCTCAACTCATGCCCATAGAGGGGCATCCCAGCTTCCAAGCGTAAAGTATCACGTGCGCCCAACCCGGCAGCCACAAAACCATCATTACGACCGGCAAGCAGCAAATTTTCCCAAATCCGACTGGCTT
>Ga0315322_10000030_pt1 | contig 83196 bp, 78 predicted proteins | sample M110021515metaG_FD_203461 | JGI IMG/M metagenome (GOLD analysis project Ga0315322, IMG submission 203461) | Ammonia-oxidizing marine archaeal communities from Monterey Bay, California, United States - M1 100m 21515 | ecosystem: Environmental > Aquatic > Marine > Intertidal zone | place: USA... | reverse complement strand
GTTCCTCGTCCCAGCGTTCACTGAATTCAGTCAGGGCCTACTCAGCGTCGATTAGCGTGGCCGCTGCATAGATACGACGCAGATCAGCCGCGACTTCCTTGCGTTGCTTCCAGCTCACAAAGCGAAGCGAGTGGTTTCGTTGTGGGTAAGTTACGTTTTAATCTCTGGTCGAAAAACTATTAGTGTCCCCCGGGTTCGCCTAAATGAATATTGTTTATTGCTGCCTGAATGAAAATATCCATTGATTCAAGGTAAGTGAGCATTTATAATTTCAGAAATTACTGAAATTTCAATAACTGTGGCAGTTTCTCTGCTGCGTTTTCCTAACGGCCAGTTTTGTCAGTAGCAGCCTGCTGTGGATTAGCGTGTGCATCGCGCTGAGTCCTGGTTGGCATCTGAAGGCGTTGAGCTGTGGGGTTTGTTTAGTTTATTTAAATAAGGTTTGCTTGTGAATAAAAGTCGCACCAAACCCATTAGGCTGCTAGGGCTTGTGCTAATGGGTATGCTGTTAAGTAGTTGTGATCTGGTCTTGTTCGATCCTAAAGGCCCTATTGCCCAGCAGCAGATGGATATTATTATTACCTCGATATGGGTGATGTTGATCGTCGTTATTCCGGTGATGATTATGGGGGCCTGGTTTCCCTACAAGTATCGCGCTGGTAATAAAAACAACGAGTACAAACCCAATTGGCAGCACTCCAACCTGATTGAGGCGATAGTTTGGACTATCCCAATATTGATTATTATTACCTTGGGTATTATTACCTACAAAACCTCGTATTCACTGGACCCGCGTGAGCCTATCAAGTCCGACAAGCCAGCTATGACGGTGCAGGTGGTGGCGATGGACTGGAAGTGGTTGTTCATTTATCCCGAGCTCGGAATCGCCAGCGTTAATGAAATGGCCATGCCCATTGATAGACCAGTGGAGTTTCTGGTGACCTCCGATACGGTGATGAACTCCTTTTTTATTCCACACCTAGGCACACAAATCTATGCGATGTCGGGCATGGAAAATCGTGTGCATCTAATGGCGAGTGAAGAAGGGACTTACCCAGGCCTGTCGGCAAACTACAGTGGCTTTGGTTTTTCTGGTATGAGATTTTCTACACTCGCAACCAGCGAACAGGGTTTTGAGTCCTGGGTTGAACAGGTAAAGGGAGCGCCAGAGGTTTTGGATGAACAGCGCTTCCAGCAATTGCAGCAGAAAAGCCGGGACGTAAAACCCATGCACTTTTCCTCAGTCAATCCACATTTATTTAAGCAAATTATTGAGCGCTATAGCGGAGGATCCCATGGCGAGTAATCATACTGTAGTGACTGATCCGCATCCCCTCTACGGTAAGCTCACACTCGATGCGATTCCATTTCATGACCCTATTCTGATAACGACTTTTATTGTCGTCCTGATTGGTTCCATCGGTATTATTGGTTCGGTACTGTACTTCGGGAAGCTCAAATACGTTTGGGATGAGTGGCTGACTTCGGTTGATCATAAAAAGATCGGGATTATGTATATTCTGGTCGCTTTGATTATGTTTATTCGCGGTTTTTCCGATGCTCTGTTGATGCGCTCACAGCAGGCGATTGCAGTCGCCGCTGAATCGGGGGCTGGGTATTTACCGCCAGAGCACTACGACCAAATCTTCACCGCACATGGCGTGATCATGATTTTCTTTGTTGCCATGCCGTTTATTATTGGCTTGATGAATATCGTTGTGCCTTTGCAAATAGGCGCGCGCGATGTGGCATTTCCATTTTTAAACTCGCTGAGCTTTTGGCTGTTTGTGGTGGGCGCACTGATGCTCAATATCTCACTATTCCTTGGAGAGTTTGCAGCAACCGGCTGGTTGGCGTATCCGCCGTTGTCGGGATTGGAATACAGTCCCTGGGTGGGGGTTGATTATTGGCTCTGGTCCTTGCAGATATCAGGTATTGGTACGCTGCTGACTGGGGTTAACTTTGTGGTGACGATTATACGCATGCGCGCGCCGGGCATGACCTTAATGAAAATGCCAGTATTCACCTGGACATCACTGTGTGCCAACGCCTTAATTGTAGTGGCGTTCCCGATTCTTACTATATGTGTCACCCTGCTAACCCTGGATCGCTATATTGGCACTCATTTTTTTACTGGGGATATGGGCGGCAGTCAGATGATGTATGTCAATCTGATTTGGGCCTGGGGGCATCCTGAAGTATACATCTTGATATTGCCGGCTTTTGGCATTTTCTCTGAGGTTACGGCTACCTTTTCACGCAAGCGCCTTTTTGGCTATACCTCACTAGTGTGGGCAACGGCCTGTATTATGCTGTTATCGTTTGTAGTGTGGTTGCATCACTTCTTTACTATGGGAGCTGGAGCCAGCGTCAATGCCTTCTTTGGTATTGCTACGATGGTTATTTCCATACCTACAGGGGTCAAGTTGTTTAACTGGATATTTACCATGTACAAGGGCCGGGTAGAATATAGCTCACCGGTGTGGTGGACAGTGGCTTTTTTCCTGACCTTTGCCATTGGTGGCATGACAGGTGTTATGCTGGCAATTCCCGCAGCAAATTTTGTATTCCATAATAGTTTGTTTCTGGTGGCACACTTCCACAATGTGATTATTGGTGGCGCATTGTTTGGTTATTTTGCCGGCTTCACCTATTGGTTTCCCAAAGCTACAGGCTTTACTCTGGATGAAACGCTGGGTAAATGGGCCTGCGGCTTATGGACGGTTGGTTTCTTTATGGCCTTTATGCCGCTGTACGTGCTTGGTTTTATGGGCATGACACGCCGCTTAAATTACTACGAAAACCCTGAATGGAACTTTTGGTTGATGGTTGCCGGTTTTGGTGCGCTGATTGTTTTGTGTGGCATTCTGGTTCAGTTCTACCAAATATTTTCCTCGATTCGTGACCGCAAAAAGAATCGTGACCTAACTGGTGATCCTTGGGGTGCGCGCACTCTTGAATGGGCGACATCTTCGCCGCCGCCATTTTATAATTTTGCCAAGCTGCCTGAAGTGCGCGATCGTGATCATTTTCATGATATGAAAGAGTTCGGTCTGGCATACAAAAAGCCAGAGTCTTATGCGCCGATCCATATGCCTAAAAACACCTGGGCTGGTGTGGTAATAGGTGGTTTTTCCATGTTGTTAGGTATGGCGATGATCTGGCATATCTGGTGGGCTGCTGCCGTTGGCTTTTTAGGTATTATTGGCTCATTCATTGCTTACACCTTTGAGAAGAGCAAAGATTATTACGTGCCGGTGGATCAGGTTGAGACCATTGAGAACGCGCACTATCAGCAATTGGCCCATGCCAATGATAAGCGCGATACAGCAGACTCCAGCGAAATCGCTATCAGTATTTAAGAGGGACCAGAGATGATAAACGCTCCGCTACCCGCACCGCCAGCCGACTTTACTGGCTTTGTTGAACAAGAGCACCACCATGACTATGGCGGCGACACAGTTTTTGGCTTTTGGATTTATATTCTCAGCGACTGCATATTGTTCGCCACCCTGTTTGCGGTGTATGCCGTTATAGGTGGAAATTTTTTCGGCACAATCGAAGCTAAAGAGCTCTTCGATATTAATTTTGTTTTGGGTGAGACTGCTTTATTGCTGTTTAGTAGCTTTACCTTTGGCATGGCAATGTTAGGTGCCAATGCAAATAACATTAAGCAGTTGATGACTTGGTTGGCTGCTACTTTTGCGCTGGGTCTCGGCTTCCTGACAATGGAAGTTTACGAGTTTATTCATTTCACTCATGAAGGTGCTGCGGCTTGGAGCAGTGGTGCATGGTCAGCCTTTTACGGACTAATTGGCACCCACGGACTACACGTGTTCTTTGGCATGATCTGGATGATTGTGCTTGTTACCCATATTTTAAAAGATGGGCTTAGCGAAGCGAATCGAGTGCGTCTCAGTTGTTTAAGCCTGTTTTGGCATTTCCTGGATATTATCTGGATTTGTGTGTTTAGCGTGGTTTACCTGATGGGGGTGATGTAATGACGCATTCTAAATCTCATAGCGCGAGCGATTCCCATAGCCACGGTGGCGCAGCTCATGGCAGTGTGCGTGAATACGTGACCGGACTGATACTGTCGATTGTGCTAACGGCGATACCGTTTTCTGCTGTAATGAGCGGCGCTTTGGGTGAGGCCTTAACAGTGGCTTTAATCTTGCTGTGTGCTGTGGGGCAGGTGATGGTACAGCTGGTGTTTTTTCTGCATATGAACACCTCATCGGAGCAATTGTGGAATACCACCTCGGCGATTTTTGTAGTGGTGCTTGTCGCCGTCTTGATCGTCGGTTCCATTTGGATTATGCAGCACCTTAATCACAATATGTTAATGGGGAACTAGGCAGATGCACCGTATGATGTTATCTACGCCTTTCCGAATACTGCTTTAACGGAGATCATCGTGTTAATCAGAGCAACACACACCAGGGTATTATTTTCGGGCATCTGCGCGTTAATTTTGAGTATGGGCATTGGCCGCTATTCCTTCACTCCTATGATTCCTGTTATGCAGGAGCAGGTGGGAGTAGGCGAAGGTTTGGCAGGGTGGTTGGCAGGTTGGAATTATATAGGCTACTTAACCGGCCTGTTTATGGTTTGGTTAATGAAAGACCTGCGCCTGAAAGATTTTTTCTACCGCTATGGTTTGGTCGTGGTGATTATTGCCACTGCGGTGATGGCGGCTAGCGAGAATCGCCTGGTTTGGTATGTCGGTCGCTATTTTGCCGGTATTGCCAGTGCCACGGGCTTTATGTTGGGAACCGGCCTGATTATGAACTGGTTGCATCACAACAACCATAAAGGTGAGTTTGGTATTCACTTTGCCGGTATTGGTTTCGGTATTATCACCAGTGCATTGATTGTCGATATAACAAACCTTGATGGGCTTTTTGCCATGCACTGGCGCTTGCAATGGTTGGTTCTCGCTGGCGTAGGCGTACTGCTAATGCTGCCGGCTATGCTGATGCTGCCCGTGCCGCAAGAGAAAGAAATTGAAATGGCCCGTGAAGGTGCCATGTTGCTCGATGTTAAACCCCCGTCACAGCAATGGCTGTGGTTTTTGCAAATCGCGTATTTTTGTGCCGGATTCAGTAATACTTTAAACGTCACTTTTACGTCACTAATTACCGAGCTTCAGCCATTGGAGGGCCTTGGTGCCAAAATGTGGTTGTTGGTCGGCATAGCGGCCACACCGGCTCCGTTAATTTGGGATAGAGTGGCGCGGGTTATTGGCAGTCTTAATGCTTTACGTCTGACATTTGTTTTAAATATTGTCGGTAATATTTGCTTGGCGTTAACAGCATCGGCACTGGCGACCTCAATAGCTGCTATCTTGTTTGGTTTTACTTTTATGGGAATCGTTTCGTTGACTTTGAGTACCGTTGGTCGTTTGTACGGTACCAAAGCGACACAGGTTATGGCACGGCTAACTTTTGGCTATTGTGTTGCACAGATACTATCGCCAATTCTTGGTGGTATCGTGGCTGAAGCTACTAATAGTTTCTCTGCTCCATTGTATGTGGTGAGTGGATTAATGGTGGTTGGTTTGCTTTGTTTGCTTAATTTGAAGAAAAATCAAGCGCAAACGCGTTTGTAGCCTTTTATGCTGACAGGGACACAAGGGAGTGAAGATGACGTTGTGGTGCCAGTATCAACTAAGGCGATTTGCCAGCCAATACCGGCGATTGCTTGTTGCTTTAGCGATTAGCTGTTGCCTGTCACCGCTTTATGCCTATGAGGTTATTGATTCCTTTGGCAAGCACGAGTTTCAGGCTCCTCCCAAGCGTGTGGTGGTAACTGACTGGACCCTTCTAGAACAGTTGCTGGAGATGGGTGTTGAGCCGATAGGGGCTCCAGAGTTATCCGCGTATCGTACGCTGGTTAAGAATCCACCGTTACCGGATGGGATTGTAGACATCGGCTTACGCCGTTCTCCCAGTATTACAACCATAAAGGCGCTAAAGCCTGACCTGATCATACTGGGCACTGACCAAAAGCAATTTGACCGTCCGTTTTCACGCATTTCTCGCGTGATGTATTATCAAAATTTCAGTGAGCGTTTTGCTAGTAATGGTGAAAAATCTCAGCAGCGTTTTTTGCAGTTGGCCACACTATTTCAAAAAACACAGATTGCAGAAACTCGGTTGTGGCAGTTAAAAGAAACCCTGTCTACCAAAGCGGCACAGATCAATCAGTATTTCGGAGAGGATATTCCATCTGTAACGATTGTTCGTTTAATCTCCAGCAGCGCTGTTTTAGTGTATGGGGAGCATAGTATGCCTGGCTATGCTGCAGGCTGGTTAGGGTTGGCCAGTGAAATACCTATTGAGAAAAGTAAGCTGGGTGAAGAGCAGGTGCCGGTAACCTCATTGCAGCAAATACAGTCAGGTTACTTGCTTTATTTGGGTGCTGATGAGCACAGTTCTGTACTTAACAGTGCTGATTGGCAGGCCTTGCCAGCAGTAGGGGCTAATCGTGCGATAGCACTGGATACAGTATGGTCTTATGGTGGCGCCATGTCGCTACAATATAATGCTGAAGCTATTAGTAAGGCGATAATTCGATAATAATAAATAGGCTAGGGACACAACAGCCATGGATAAAAATGAATACAAAATTGAGCCGGATACCCGCGAGTACGCTTTTGTACAGCACTTTGGCGAGATGGGAAGTCGTTGGGGCATAAATCGTACAGTGGGTCAGATGTATGCTCTGTTAGTGATTAGTGAAGATCCGCTGAACCCTGATCAATTGGCTGGGGCGCTTGATTTGTCGCGCTCCAATGTGAGTATGGGTATTAAAGAACTCAATGCATGGAATCTGCTGCGCACTGTATCCAAGCCTGGCGATAGGAAAACCTACTACACCACCCCTGAGGATATTTGGGAGATTGCCCGGACCCTAATTATGGAAAAACGCAAACGGGAAATCGATCCGACTTTGTCGATGTTGCGTAATGCGTTGATACAAGAGTCCGAGGGTGAGACATCGGACTATGCTTTGGAACGTATGCGTGAGATGCATGAAGCGATGGAGCTGTTGGTAGACTGGAGTGAGGAAATGCAAACATTGAAGTCGTCGCGATTAAAGCAATTATTCAAATTAGGCTCGCGTGTTAATAAGATGCTGGATATGACGGGCAAGATCACCGGGAAAGGTAAAGGGAAGACAGACAAAAAGAAGTAGCCAAAGGGCTAAGAGAATTAGCTGCAGGCTGTTTTTGGTAGGGCAAGTCGAACAGATTGGTGTGGGACCCCAGGCGTTATCCGTTGTCTGTTATTATGTTCTTTTTGATTTATTTGATTGTTGTGTGCTGGCGTTTTCTTGTCCTAAGACAGTTCTTTCTCAAAAAATATCCGGGGTTCTTCTCGGTTTGTTTCCTTCCATCTGAGATGTTTGTAGATTTCTAAATTTTCAGTCAATAACACATGTGTAGTTAAGTGTAATTTTTTAAATCCATGTTCCTTTGCTTTACTTTCTGCGTAATCTAGAAGACTCCGGCCAAGCCCGTGGCCTTGAAAGTCAGAATTCACTGCGATATTCGATAATGTAGCTCGGGCATTATCGAAACACATGATGAGCCCGCCCACAATTTTTCCATTTGATTCAGCTACCCACGTTGGGAAGTTGTTAATTTCAGTAGCATAGTTGACCTCCAAAGGAGGCAGGGTTTGGCCTTTTATCCTTTCTTTGTAAATGGAATATGCGCTATGCATGCAGCTTTCCAAACCTTTGGCATCTTTAAGGCTGGCGCTTCTGATTGTCCAGTTATTCATGAATGTGAACTATGTGGCGATTAGTGCGCATAACGTTCTGATTGACGCGCTTGTTATACACAGCATTTGAGAGACACCTTTTGGAACTGATTGTTATGAGCCATCTGTATTTGGCTTTAGCTTTGTTTTTAGTAATAGCAGGCATACTAACACTAAGCGGAAACAAGTGGTCTGCTTGATAGTATTTAAAGATGAATTGAGTGTTGGGAAAGGTAGGCTTTGTTGTTACATAACCCGTTTCCGGCCTATGTAACTGGCTTGCGCAATTTGAGCTATAAAAAATGGTGGGCCCACAGGGACTCGAACCCCGGACAAACGGATTATGAGTCCGCTACTCTAACCAGCTGAGTTATAGGCCCTTTAATCTTTCCCGGAATCTTACAGCTTTTGTTTGGCTGATTTTCTTCAAGATTCCAGCTTCGTTTAAAGTTTGGCTAAGCGCATGGCTTAGTTCAGTTCTAACTTTCCTTATTGCGCGAACATTAGTTGCGCGAAATAGAAAGGGCGCATTATAGTGCGCCCCATCTCTTCATGCCAGTGTTGCTGTTTTATTCGTCCAGGAAACTGCGAAGGTGGTCGGAGCGGGTAGGGTGTCTGAGTTTTCTCAGTGCCTTCGCTTCGATCTGGCGTATGCGCTCTCGGGTTACGTCGAACTGCTTGCCCACTTCTTCTAGTGTGTGATCGGTATTCATGTCGATACCAAATCGCATTCTTAGTACCTTGGCCTCTCGTGCGGTCAGGCTACCTAATACATCTTTGGTTGCTTCACGCAGGCCTTCATCGATTGATGAATCTACTGGAGAGTCAACAGTCCCGTCTTCGATAAAATCACCTAGATGCGAATCTTCATCATCGCCTATTGGAGTCTCCATGGAGATAGGCTCTTTCGCGATCTTGAGTACGCGGCGTACTTTGTCTTCTGACATATCCATGCGCTCGCCCAACTCTTCCGGGGTGGGTTCGCGACCTTTCTCATGTACCATCTGGCGTGAGATGCGATTCAGCTTGTTGATAGTTTCAATCATGTGAACCGGAATACGGATTGTTCTAGCCTGGTCCGCAATAGAGCGTGTGATGGCCTGTCGTATCCACCACGTGGCATAGGTTGAGAATTTATAGCCGCGGCGGTATTCAAATTTGTCTACTGCCTTCATCAGGCCGATGTTGCCCTCTTGGATTAGATCCAAAAACTGTAGGCCACGGTTGGTGTATTTCTTGGCAATAGAGATAACTAGACGCAGGTTGGCTTCGACCATTTCTTTCTTGGCGCGTCGTGACTTTGCTTCGCCAATGGACATCTGTCGATTGATGTCTTTGATTTCGGAGATCAATAGGCCCGTTTCTTCTTGAATAAGGCGGATCTTTTTCTGTGCACGCAGAACTTCGGTTTTTACATTAACCAATAGCTCTGAATAGGCTTCTTTTTCCTTGATGTGCTTGTCTATCCATTTCTCGTTTATTTCATTGCTTGGAAAGCTGGCAATGAAAGTCTTGCGAGGCATTTTCGCGCTGCGCACACATAGACTCAGGATTGTACGCTCGTGACGGCGCAGACGAGTAAGTACTGCTCGAATATGGCTAAGCAGCGGTTCGAATTGCCTAGGTGTGAGTTTGAAACTCTTGAAAACCTCGCCTAATTTTTCCAGTTCTTCAGTAGACTGGGCATGATTGCGACCATGTTTTCCGACTACGGCGCTAGTGAGCTCATATTGCTCCCGTAGCTCGGTAAAACGAATGCGGGCTTCCTCTGGGTCTGGCCCTGTTGCCGCTTCGTCATCATCATCACTATCTGCGCCTTCTTTCTTTTCTTCGGCAGTTTGTTGGCTGATAGCCGGAGGGCCTACCGGGATTTCTTCATCAGAAGTGTCGAGATAGCCAGTAATAAGTTCGTTGAGCCGACGCTCATCTGCATCGATGAGTGCATATTCATTGAGTACATGTTCAACTGTGCCAGGGAAATAAGCCATGGCTTTCATCAGTTCCCGCAGGCCTTCTTCGATGCGCTTGGCGATAACGATTTCGCCTTCACGAGTCAGTAGTTCAACAGTTCCCATCTCGCGCATATACATGCGTACAGGATCAGTCGTTCTACCCGCTTCATTTTCTACGGCGGCAAGGGCGGCGGCGGCTTCTGCAGCGGCGACTTCATCTGCGCCGGTGTCACTTTCTTCATTAAGCAATAGCGCATCGTTATCAGGTGCTGCTTCAAACACCTTAATGCCCATGTCGTTAATCATTTGAATGATATCTTCGACCTGATCTGGGTCGGAGATGGATTCTGGCAAATGGTCGTTAACCTCGGAATAGGTTAAGTACCCTTGCTCCTTCCCTTTTGCGATTAAGGCTTTAAGGCTGGATTGTGGTGCGATTAGATCGGCCATGAACTCTGTCTCCCCGGCGCGGATGCCAGGTACGGTGAATAAAAATGAGCCGGGCATTATATAGGCTTAGGGCCCGGCTTGTACATTATTGAATTGACTAAAATTTAAGCTGCTTTCAGCTTTTATAGATGGGGGCGGTCCGCGCCTGATTCAAGCTTGCTTAGAACGAATTATCATCGTTCTTAATGACGCTGGGGCCTTTAATTCGGTGTTGGAGGGTTTCTTTCAGGTGCTGTAATTCGAGCTTGGCGCTTATATCTGACAATATATTGTCGAGAATTTGAAGAAATTCCCGTTCAAGCCCCTCTATTGGGGTGATGTTCTCGCTCTTTAATTGTGTAATTTGGTTGCCAAAGCTGGAACCACTGCAATAGCCAAGTAGAGTAGGGATGTCTGTTTCCGGGTCCCGCCGTACCATCTCGACCAGAGATAACAGCAGTTGCCGACCTTCGTCTCCGGCAGAGTGCAGCGGAGACAGGTCTTGCTTAATTGACAGCGCAATCTCCGGGTTCTGGAGTAGTAACTCAATCGCTTTTACAGCTGCTGGCTTACGGTAGGCATTCAACGTTGATGTTGCAAGCTTGGTGCGTGGAGCCCATTTTTGTGCTGCCGAATTCGAGTCATCAGGGTAGGCGGGCGCATCAGGAATGGGCGGAGGTGGTATATCCTCTGCAGGTTGCTGTTGTTGTGATTCTATCAATGCGTCGAATGGCTCGCTGGCGACACCCAGTGTTTCTGATAACTTGTCCAGCATCAATTGTCCGTACACACCTTTGGGGAATTTGCTGATCAGCGGTTTTGCTAGATTGCTCAATCTTGCTCTACCTTCAATTGTCTTTATGTCTAGATTCTGAGAGAGCTTTTCGAAGAAAAATTGTTCCAGTGGTTTTGCCTGTTCGATGAGGGTGTTGAATTTTTCTTCGCCGACCTTTCTCACCAAGGTGTCCGGGTCTTCCCCTTCGGGCAGGAACAAGAATTTTACCTGACGACCGTCTTCCATTTCCGGCAGGCTTGCCTCCAGGGCTCTCCACGCGGCGCTCCTGCCTGCATCATCACCATCGAAGCAAAACACAACTTCTGGTACAAGCCGGAATAGGCGAGTTAAATGCCTGGCGCTGGTTGCGGTGCCTAAGGTTGCAACAGCATTGCGAATACCCATTTGAGCAAGGGCAATCACATCCATATAACCCTCTACGATTAGGATGCGTCTTATCTTGTTGCTAGATTTTTTTGCTTCATGCAGCCCGTAAAGTTCAGCGCCTTTATGGAAAACCGGAGTCTCGGGGGAATTCAGGTATTTTGGTTTATCATCACCCAGTACGCGCCCGCCAAAGGCAATTGTTCGGCCGCGGCTATCACGAATAGGGAATATTATTCGGTGTCGGAAGCGGTCATAGTAACGACTTTCCCCGTTTTCTGATTTATCTTCCCCGCCTGTCTTGCGTGGTTCTTTCTCAACGACCAGTCCCGCTTTTGATAGGGTTTTTTGTTCATTTGTATCGCTGGATATAGCGGCTAATAGATTGTCCCAGCCTGCTGGTGCATACCCCAGGCAGAAGTCTCGGGCGATCTCGCCGCTTACTCCTCGCGATTTCAAATAATCAACGGCAGACTTCCGTTGTTCGTGGTGGCGTAGTTGATGCTGATAAAATTTACTGGCTTGCTCGAGGGTAGCGAGTAGTTTGGCGTTTTCCGATTGCTTGCGAATAGCAGCTTCGCTCTCCTCTCGCGGGACTTCCATGCCATTGTCTTTCGCCAGTGACTCTACCGCTTGAGGGAAGTCTACCTGGTCAAAATTCATGATGAAGCCGATGGCGTTGCCCCCGGCACCACAGCCAAAGCAATAGTAAAACTGGCGTTCGGGTTGCACACTGAAAGATGGCGTTTTTTCTTTATGGAAGGGGCAGCAGGCTGAATAATTCTTGCCTGTTTTCTTCAAGGTGACTCTTTTATCCACCACATCGACGATGTCGGCCCGGCTTAACAGGTCGTCGATGAATCCTTGGGGGATGAGTCCAGCCATTGCTGTGTTGAGTTCCGATTGTAGAGACGATGATCTAACTAATTGAATTAGTGTTTGAGACAGCTAAAGTCAAAACTGCCTGTGTCGGCCATTGTATCTAAATCTGGGTTGGAAGGGCTGGTAAATTTATACAAGCTTGAGTTAGGAGAACTGCTGCTTATTGTTGGCTCTAGTTGTTAGATCTGCTTATTAGATCTATTTGTTAGAGCTATGCCAGTAGCGCTTTTATCTGTTTGCTGACTTCGGCCATATCGCAGCGACCTACTACTTGAGGGCGGACAATATTCATGACCTTGCCCATTTCTTTCATGGACGCAGCACCAGATTCGGCAACCGCAGATTTAATAATCTGCTCCAATTCGGACGCATCAAGTGCCTGTGGCAGGAATTCTTGAATCACTTCAATTTCGAATTGCTCCTGGGCAACCAGTTCTGCCCGATCTGCCGCCTCGTACTGGCGTATAGATTCGCGGCGTTGCTTAATCATCTTGTCCAGAATGCCAATGACGCGTGTGTCATCAGGGTCGATGCGCTCATCAACTTCCACTCTTTTAATTTCGGACAGGGCTAGACGAATGGTGCCAAGGCGCGGTTTATCTTTCGCCCGCATGGCATCTTTCATTGCATTGCTGATTAATTGTTTGAGCGGGCTGTCAGGCATGATATTCCAGGGGTGCCTGCAGGAGGCAGGAGGAGGTAAGCAAAGCGAATTGCCTACCTGATACCAAGGTTAGTAAAGTCGTTGACTCTTTTTGCTTTCTCGCTGAACCTTCTTGAGGTGACGCTTAACAGCAGCGGCAGCTTTACGCTTTCGCACTGATGTTGGCTTTTCATAGAATTCTCTACGACGCACTTCAGCCAGAATACCAGCCTTCTCACAAGAGCGCTTAAAGCGGCGCAGGGCCACATCGAAAGGCTCGTTTTCTTTAAGTTTTACCTGGGGCATTGAACTAAACACCTACCTTAATAGTTTTGCTGTTAAATTTGTGTAAACAAGCTAAATTCACTTGTAGTTCCTGCTGCGCTGATCGATAAATCGGGCTGCGGAATTACAGGGGCGCTAATATTAATGCCCCGACGCGCTAATTGCAAAAGAAATAGCGCTAAATGATACGGATTGTGGCCAATTTTCGAGTAATTTGGGATATGTCTGGATTTTTGGCATGATTGCGTCTTTCCATATTTAAACTCAGAGTAATAAAGCATTGATAGTATTGGGTATTGAGACATCTTGTGATGAAACAGGCGTTGCGCTCTATGATAGCGATCGGGGGCTCTTGGCAGACTGTCTTTACAGTCAAATTGATATTCATGCGCAATACGGAGGTGTGATTCCCGAACTCGCCTCCCGCGATCACATTCGCAAGACTGTGCCGCTTATTCGCGAAGTGGTGGCAAAAGCGGGCATAGAGCAGACTGATATTGGTGGGGTTGCTTATACAGCAGGCCCTGGCCTGGTTGGTGCCTTGCTGGTGGGTGCTGCGGTGGGCAGATCTTTGGGCATGGGTTGGGATGTGCCGACTATTGGTGTACACCATATGGAGGGACATCTGCTGGCGCCAATGTTAGAAGCTGAACCTCCGGCGTTTCCTTTTGTGGCGCTATTGGTTTCCGGTGGGCACACGCAGCTGGTTAAGGTGGAAGGCATTGGCCACTATTCACTGTTAGGCGAATCGCTGGATGATGCCGCCGGGGAAGCTTTCGATAAGGTCGGAAAAATGTTGGGTCTACCTTACCCGGGCGGTCCTCATGTGGCGAGGCTGGCGCAACAGGGTGAAGCAGGGAAATTTAGTTTTCCCCGACCCATGACCAACCGGCCTGGTTTAGATTTTAGCTTTAGTGGTTTGAAAACGGCGGTTCGCACAACTATAGCCGAAGTCAGTGGCCCTGGCGGTGAGTTGGAAGAACAGCAGCGGGCTGATATTGCTCGTGGCTTTGAGGAAGCTGTTGTGGCAACGCTGGCGATCAAATGTTCTAGAGCATTACAGCAAACGGGGTTGCGCACTTTAATTATTGCTGGTGGTGTTTCTGCAAATTTACAATTGCGTGAGGTGCTGGAAGAAACGGCAGCCAAAAACAAAGGCAAGTTGTTCTATGCTCAGCCACGTTTTTGTACCGACAATGGAGCGATGATTGCTTATGCAGGATGTCAGCGTTTATTGGCTGGCCAGCACGACGATCTGGAAATTCGCGCACAGCCGCGCTGGTCATTGGAGACCCTGCCAGCGATTTAAAACACTGTTTGAGGCAGCTGTGGGAGCAGCTGCAGCTCCTTTATTATTTTGAGTCAAGGATTAAGAATGGATATTGTTTATATTCGAGAGCTTCAGATAGAAACTATCATCGGTATCTATGATTGGGAGCGTGAACAGAAACAGACTGTCTGCCTTGATTTGGAAATGGGGACAGATATTAGCCTTGCTGCAAGCAGTGAGGACATAGAGAAAACGCTGGATTACAAAGTTGTCGCAAAGCGTTTGATAGCATTTATTGAAGGCTCGGAGTTTCTGCTCGTGGAGGCGATGGCAGAGAATATTGCGCAGATTGTACTGGAAGAATTTTCAGTGCCCTGGCTTAAGCTCCGTGTTGGGAAGCCTGGTGCCGTAACAGGCTCAAAAGATGTAGGCGTGATTATTGAACGTGGCAGTAAATAATTCGAGTACGCTCAATAATGCACTTCAATGGAGGTTGGTGTGACTACGCTGGCGCTAAGTATAGGCAGTAATATAAATGCGGAAGCGAATATCCGGTCGGCACTAAATGAATTGGCCGCTGAATTCGGTGAGCTTCGTTGTTCCAACACCTATGAAAGCATTGCGGTTGGCTTTGAAGGGGATAATTTCCTTAACTTGGTGGTATTGCTGGAGTCTGGAAAAAGTTTGCAAGAAACTGCGGCGTTTTTAAAACATCTGGAAGACAAACTAGGCCGGGACCGTAAACAAGCAAGATTTTCTGGTCGAACGATGGACATAGATATCCTACTTTACGGTGACAAAGAAGGCATAGAAGATGGGATAGAATTACCGCGTCCGGAGATTACAGAAAATGCCTTTGTGCTCCAGCCTTTGACAGAGTTATTACCCGATGAAGTTCACCCCCTCACGGGCTTGTCGTATCAGCAACTCTGGCAAAATTATGATAAGAACAAACAACAGCTTTGGCCTGTGGAAGTAAGCTGGTTCCAGGAAAAGGCCGCTTGCTAATTGTTCAGACTAGATAACGTCCCCCGTCGACTCGAACAGTTTGGCCAGTGATGTAATTTGCACTGTTGGCTAAAAAGAATACTGCGTCTGCTATGTTCTGAGGATCACCGAGCTTGCGTAGCGGAATCTCACTTAATATTTTTTCTCTTTCAGTCACTATGGCAGGGCTGGAAGTATCCTCTAGTGAAGGTGGCCATAAAATAGCGCCAGGCGAAATGCCGTTAACTCTTACCTGCGGTGCTAGCTCTTTAGCCATGGATTTCGTCATGGCTTTAAGCCCTGCTTTAGCGATGCTGTAAATCGGAAAACCTTGCAAAGGTTTGTCTGCATGAGTGTCGACAATGTTGACAACGGCGCCACCTTGTTTGCTGAGCTCAGGGGCTAGTTGTTGAGTTAAGAAAAAAGCGGCGCGAAGGTTGCTATCTATTAACTCGTCCCATTGTGCATGAGTGCACTCACCGATGGCGGTGGGGTAGAACGAAGAGGCATTATTGACTAGAACATCCAGCCTTTTGAAACCAGCAAGCGCAGCTTCCGCAAGTGCTTGAACTTGTTTCTTATTAGTAAGATCTGCTTGTAGAGCCAGGGCTGAATCATTTCGTATTGTATTGAATTTAGAAACCAGTGCCTTCGCCTCTTGAGCAGAATTATTGTAGTGAACGATGACGTTAAATCCTGCGTCATGAAATTTCTTCGCTGTGCAAGCACCTATGCGTTTGCTGGCACCGGTAATCAGGCAAGTTTTTGTGCTGTTTTTTTTATCAGGCTTCTGGCTCATGGCTTTCTATTGCTTTACTGGTTGGTGCTATCTGTTGAGTTCAGTTTGTTAATTGTATCGGTGATCAGATCAAGCCGGCATTGCTGAACAAACTTTTGTGGGTTCTTGGTCTGTGCCTGCTTTAATAGTGTGCCAATATCCAAGGCCGATAATTTATCCAGAACAGTGTTTAAGTATTGGCTTTGTGGATACGGGTGATCTTCCAGGCCGGTTCGGCCTCTGGCATCGGCTTCGCAGGCTAGCAGAAACTTTTGCACTCGTTCAGGTCTGCGCATGCCATCAAGTGCCTCGATTAATTTTAACAGGGTAGCGGGGCGAAGCTCTTTTATGCGATGTAGCTTGGTGTGATGTTCACACACCAACGCTGCCAGCTTTGCAAATTCCTTTGGTACATGTAGGCGCTGTGTTATCTCTGTCTGGAGCTTTAGGCCGAGTGCTTCATGAGCATGGTGGCTTGGCCATTTGTCCTTGTTGGTAATTCCCTTGCCGACATCGTGAACTAATGTTGCGTAGCGGACAACCGGGTCGTCGCTGAGCCTGGCAGCTTGTTGCAGGCAAAGTAGAGTATGAACGCCGGCATCTACTTCGGGGTGATGTTTTGCCGGTTGAGGAATGCCAAATAAACGGTCTACCTCTGGCAGAATTGCCGCAAGTGCGCCACATTCACGCAAAATGCTGATGAATACATCAGGTGCTTCGGTTGCCATGGACTGTTCTATTTCTTGCCAGACTCTTTCACGAACAAGGGCACCCAGTTCGCCGCTTCTCACTATCTCTGCCATTAATGCCAGCGTTTCTTCTGCTACACGGAAGCCTAATGAGGCAAATCGAGCAGCAAACTTCGCGACTCGCAATACGCGCAAAGGGTCTTCAGAAAATGCTGGGGATACATGGCGTAGTATGCGGTCTTGTAAATCTTGGCGGCCGTTATAAGGGTCAATGATCTGGCCGTCTGCAGATTCGGCGATTGCGTTTATGGTCAGGTCGCGGCGCATTAAGTCTTGTTCTAGGGTAACTGACTCAGATGCGTCGAATTCGAACCCTAGGTAGCCCGCAGCGACTTTCCTCTCCGTTCTGGCCAGGGCGTACTCTTGTTTGGTTTCGGGATGGAGAAACACTGGAAAACCTTTGCCTACCTGCAAATAGCCACTGTCCTTCATCGTCTTAGCATTAGCGCCGACCACAACCCAATCTTTGTCCCGCAGGGGGATGTTGAGTAGCTTGTCGCGGACTGCGCCGCCTACTAAATAAATTTCCATACTAATCTTTGTGTGTTGTGACAGTAATCAGTGTATTGCTATTCACTCAAATAATTCAATGAGGCTCGACTTAACTGGCAATGGAATAGAGTTGTTTGTCTTCAAGGCGCATCAGTGTAAGTTCCCGACCCCAAACGTAGCCAGTATCCAGAGCATAGACTCGTTTTTTTCCAGTGTACCCTTCGATAGCAGCCCAATGACCGAATAGGATATTGGCATCAGGAGTTATTTTTTCGTATTCAAACCAGGGCTTGCAACCAGCTGGAGTTGAGCCTAATCCTTCTTTTGTCGTTAATTGCAGTGTGCCAATTTCATCGCAAAAGCGAATGCGAGTGAGGTAATTGGTTATCACACGTAGCCGGTCTAATCCTTCCAGTTGATCATGCCAGCGGGAAGGTGTGTTGCCATACATATGCCGTAAATACTTTTTGTGGCTACTGGAATCTTGTAATGCATATTCCACTTCGGCAGCGAGATCTAGTGTTTTTTGCAGATCCCAATGCGGGGCCACTCCAGCATGGACCATCAGAAAATTTTCCAGGCCTTTATTGGTGTCTACACTGGCGTAATGGGCCAGTGGCATGCTGCGCAGCCAATCACTGAGTTGCTGGCAGTCTGGAGCTTTTAGTAGTTTGTCTAATGTATCTGTGCTGCGAGCCGGGGCGCAGTCTTCGTTGATGGCAATAAAATGCAGGTCGTGATTGCCCAGTACTATCTTCGTCGAGCCACCTATGTCTTGAAGATAACGTAAGGTATCTAATGAATCTGGACCACGATTAATAAGATCGCCAACACACCATAGCTTATCTTTGTTCGCTGAAAATTTAACTTTCCGTAAAAGCTTTTTAAGTGGCTTGTAGCAGCCCTGAAGGTCTCCGACTACATAGTTGCTCATGTGGTGATCGGATTGCTAGTGTTACATGAATTCATAAGAAAACAGTATATCACCCTCTGCTGACTGTTTTCCGCAGATTTGCCGTAGGCTCAATGGACTGCTAGGGGTGGTGCCAGCAAGAAGGGAGGAATTGGAGCTGTGAACCTTTCGCCGTTGGCGTTTTGCATTTCGTAGTCACCGTACATGCTGCCGACCTGAGTTTCTATTACAGTGCCGCTGGTGTAATGGAAAGACTGGCCCGGCAAAATTTCAGGTTGTTGCCCAATTACTCCAGCACCACGAACCTCTTCGACCTTCTCATTATCGTCAGTGATGTGCCAATGCCGGTTGAGTAGTTTTACCGATTCGCTGCCGCGGTTACAAATTTCCACTGTGTAAGCAAAAACATAACGGTCGATTTCTGGATCTGACTGTTCCTGTAAGTATTGAGTGCTTACTTCGATTTTGATGTCTTGTGTGTTGCTCATTAAAGTCGTGCTCTTTTTATGTGAGATCAATGTCTTGTTCAGCGGCTTTGCTAAGTGCGTCGCTGATTCTCACATATTCAGCAAGGCTTAGCTTTTCGGGTCTTAGGCGTATGTCTATGCCTAAGGTACAGAGCGCTTCCCCAGATATGAGTGCCTTCATGCTGTTTTTCAAGGTCTTGCGGCGTTGGTTGAATGCGTTACGTACAACCAGTTTGAGAGTCTCTACATCTTGCGCAGGGATTGGAAGTTCGAGGTGAGGGGTAAGTCGCACTATTGCTGAGTTTACCTTGGGCTGGGGGATAAATGCCTGGGGGGGGACATTGAATAACTTCTCTGCTGCGCAGAAATATTGCAGCATTAGGCTGAGCCGCCCATAATCTTTGTCACCAACTTCCGCCGACATGCGTTGCACGACTTCTAATTGCAGCATGAAAGTCATGTCCTTGATGTCTTGGTAATAGGTCAGCAAGTGGAATAGCACGGGTGTTGAAATATTGTAAGGAAGGTTGCCAATGACACGTAAGCGCTTTCCTGGTTCCATGATTTGTTTGAGATCGAATTTCAGGATATCTGCTTGATGGATTTGAACATTATGGTTTGTGTCATATTGCTTGTTTAGATGCTCCGCCAGATCGCGGTCTAATTCGATACAGTCTAGTTTTGCGCCTGATGCGGCTAGCCGCTCGGTCAGAGCGCCTTGCCCCGGGCCAATTTCTAACAAGTGATCGCCTTCCTGCGGATCGATTTCTTGAATAATATGATCGATGATTCCTTGATCATGCAGGAAATTTTGCCCGAATCTTTTTCGAGCGCGATGTGCAGTTCCTGTACTTAGCGTAACTGTCTTACTCTTAGCCATTATTTTTGTTTCCAGTGCTTCGACATTTCTATGGCAGTAGTGATTGCGTTGTAGAGGCTGCCGATCTGTGCTTCGCCGGTGCCAGCGAGATCCAGTGCAGTACCGTGGTCTACAGAGGTTCTAATAATGGGAAGTCCAAGTGTGATATTACTGGCGGCACCAAAACCCTTGTATTTGAGCACCGGCAACCCCTGATCATGATACATGGCGAGAACTGCATCCGCGTTTTTCAGATATTTGTCGGTGAATAATGTGTCAGCAGGAAGGGCCCCGGTCAGCTTAATACCTTGTGCACGCATATCATTTAGCACTGGCTCGATGATTTCAATTTCTTCTCTGCCCAGGTGTCCTCCTTCTCCTGCATGTGGATTCAGTCCACAAACCAGAATCTCTGGTGCGGTGATGCCAAACTTGGTGCGTAAGTCACGATCAAGAATAATGATGATGTCGGTGAGTAGGTCTTTACTTATGGCAGTAGGCACGGCGCTTAGGGGGAGGTGCGTCGTCGCCAGAGCAACTCTCAATCCTTCTGTGGCTAGCATCATGACGGGAAGGCTTTGCCCGCAATACTCGGCTAAGAATTCTGTATGGCCAGAAAAATTGAAGCCGGCATCATTAATGATGCCTTTATGTACAGGTCCTGTAACCAGAGCATTACACTCCTTATTGGTTACTGTGCTTGCAGCTAGTCGCAGAGACTCCAGAACATATTCCGCATTGTTCTTATCGAGTACACCTGCGCGAGAAGGGCAACGAAGCTTGGCCGGGAGAACGCTTAGCTCTCCAGGTACAGAGTCAATTGCTTTGCTTGCAGGATTAAATGGCTTAATGCTTAGTGGTAGCTGTAATGCCTGGGCACGTTCTTTAAGTAACGCGGGATCGGCAACAATTACCAGTTCGGTATCTTTAGGGGGATGCTGCGCAATTGCGACGCATAGGTCTGGGCCAATGCCTGCTGGTTCGCCGGGAGTGATAGCTATTCGATGGGTCACTAAACATATCCTGCGTAGCTAGAGGTCGGAGAACATTTTGATGCAAAGTGGGAATGGGTTTTAATTAATGAAATTGACGAAGGCCTTTTCACGAATTTCTATTAACCAGTTTTCTAACTCTATATCGAATTTGCGATTACGTAGAGCGTTAGCTGCTTGATTTCGAGTGTATAAGGTACTCAGGTCGGACTCGCGACGTTCTAGTACTTCGATAATGTGCCAGCCAGTGTTTGAGCGAAAGGGTTCGCTTAACTCATTAATGTCCAAGGCATTAATGATAGCCTCCATGTCCGGTGGCAGGCTTCCTTCGTTGGCCCAGTCCATATCACCGCCCGCTACAACTGTGGCGTCATCGTCTGAATTTTGTCTTGCGAGGGGAGCAAAACCCTCGCCGTCAATAATTCTCTGTCGCAATTCGTGTATCTTTTCTTCGGTTTGCTGTTCATTCCGTATTTCATTGGGTGTCAGCATAATGTGGCGGAGATTTGTTTGTTTAACTATTTGTTCAGTGCCACCGGCTTGGTTGGCTAGCTGGATTATGTGAAAGCCATTGCCAGCTTTAATGGGACCTTCAACATCGCCGATGTTCATGCTTTCTACAACTTCTCGAAAAAGAGCCGGTAGTTGCTCTGCTTTGCGCCAGCCAAATTCTGTGGAGTTGACTTCATGCATAGCAGATTGCATGGCTGCGGCTCTGACGTCGTTAAAGTTATTTTCATTTTGTGCATTGGCCACCAGGTCGGCTGCATATTCTAGTTTGCTTTGTGTGATTTCAACGGGCTCTTCACTGCCAGTTGGAATAAGCATATGTTCAACAAGGTATTCAGGCGCCATCACCTCTTTGCCCGTCTCCGAATTTAGGAAGTTATCTATTTCCTGCTCGGTAATTTGTATGCGCCGATTGACCATCCCTCGTTGCAATTCTTGCAGAGTCATCTGCTTGCGCACCTGCTCCCTGGTTTCCAGATAAATGCCGGCGTCATTGAGAGCCTGGATATATTCATCGAAACCTAGACCATTGTTTTCTGCCATAGAACTCAGGATGCGATTGATGGTGTCATCATCGAATCGAATACTTGCTCGCGCTGCTATCTGCAACTGCAGGTTTTCCAGTACCAGGGCATCTAATACTTCTTTGCGAAATTCTTTTTCTTCAGGAAGGGGCATGTTGGCGAGTGCTGCATTTTGTTGAATTTCTGCCATGCGTATTTCCAGCTCGCTCAGCAGCACTACGTCATCGTTGACTACTGCTACGACCTTGTCCAGCAGCATGCGTTGTGCTTCTGCAGGTGTGGTGCTGGTGGTAATGACAAATACCAAACCCAGAGAAAGGGTTAACTGCAGTCCAAATGTCGACAAGAAGTTCATCAAATAATTCCGAGTATTTTTTGCAGTATTTATAGTCGATCTAATAATCATTTTCAGTCTCTCTAAACCCTAGAATGCCATCACTCAATAAGTTGCTGATGCCGCCACCGGTGATATTTCCCAGTCCATTCAGGGTGAATTGAATAAATAACCCTTGGTTCTGTTCGATATTAGGGACAAACAATTCGTCTTCGTCAACCCATTTCCGAGCAATGATGCGTATTGTGGCACAGCAATTACTGTATTCGACCCCGGCAAAAGTCTCCAGGTTGCGAGAATTACTGTGATCGTAGTTCCATCGTGCCAATAGCTTCCAATTTTGATTGATCGGCCATATGCCTGAAAGGTCAGTTTGTTTAATGCGTGAGTCTATGCCAACGGGCAGAATAAAATTGGGTGAATCCACCAGGTTGCGATAGCGATAGGAAAGATTAAACAGGTGGTCATTGTCGCGATGATAGCGAAGTTGGAAGCTGCCCTCATCCACTTCGTTAGATTCTTCGTTCCACTGTAGGTCGGAGTTCAGTTGCCAGTTTTCGCCAAAGGCATAGGAGAATTCACCTACCAATGCTGACTCTTGGTTAAGAGGAGAATAGCGGGGAATCCAGTTTTGAATCGGATTGCTTAGGTTGACCAGTCTGTCGTTAAAGTAGCGGACCTGGCCGAGGGAGATACGAGCGCGTTCTTTACCTTTTGGATCGAGAATGCGGCTGGTAATTGCAAAGCTTGCCTGATCTGCGTCACCAATGCGATCTCCGCCACTAAAGCGGTCTTCTCTAAACAATTGGTTAAAGCTGAAATTAAGTTCCGAAGTATCAAATAGTGGGAGTTGGCTCTGATCTTCGAATTCACTGTACAGGTAGTAGAGCCTTGGTTCCAAAGTCTGTATGTAACCACCCGATATTTGTCTCTCGAAGATTAACCCGCTATCAAAATTGTAAACGGCAACACCGATATTGGGATCATCTGTAGTAGTAAGGGCCTGATTCTGTAACTTATAAGAGTTGTGTTTGTATTTTGCATTGGCACGGAGAAACCAGCCCGGTTGTTCTACTGACCAACTGATGGTGGGCTCTAAGTTGATTCGTTCTCCATTAACTAAAGCGCCGTTGTCACGCTGTATATCTGTCAGCAGCGATTCATTTAAGGTCCTGTCGAAAGAGGTGACTTCACCGCTCAGTCCGAGTCGAAAACCTGCGCCCACGTGGGTATCTGTTTCAAAATAGAATTGCGGTAATCGATCATAAGGCCTGTTCAAGTCTATCGAGGAAATAAATGGATCGATGATTTGAATGCGCTGTACATTCAGTCCTGCGCGTAAGTATTCGGAATTGAAGTTGAGTCTGGCCTGCCGGTTCAGGTGTGTACGGCTGGCTGTGCTTAGGCCGTTACTGCCTAGATCTTCGAAATAATCTTCATCACTGACTGCGCTGTAATCGACGAAAGTAGACCAGTTGCGCCCATAATAACCGGAGTGTTCATAATCAATAAGCCAGCGTTTGTCTGTGGGTGGTGAGTCCGACCCCGGTATATTCGCTGTTGCTTGGTCGAATAGTTTGTCATTGTCCAGATAGGACAGGTTTAATGTGTTCGTGGATGTTTCCGCCAAGTAGCGGAACTCCAGGCTTGTCATCACCCCTCGGTCTGAAATCAGCCGGGGAGAGAGAGTGGCGTCATAATGAGGAGCTAGGTTGAAATAATAGGGCAATTCGAAATCGAAGCCGCCGCTGCGAGTTGAGCCCGTGCTAGGGGATAAAAAGCCTGATTTACGTTGATCGCCAAGAGGAAATGAGAGGGTCCCGGGGTAATAAAAGATAGGTACATCTTTTATTCGAAGGGTGGCTGCTGTTGCGTAGCCGCGGTTCTGGTCCTGGTTGAGCACGATACGATCAGCACTGAAGTCCCAGAAATCACTTTCGGGCTCACAACGGCTGAATATACCATTTTCGACAGTCACCAAGCCGCTATCGCTGTTATAGATAATGCTATCGGCACCGCCGTGAGCACCGTAGTCGTGTAACACATACTGTGCTGATTCCACGCGATTGGTATTATTATCACTGTCGATAAAGGCTGAGTTCCCTTGCAGCATTACCCCAGGCTCACGAAAAATCACATTGCCCTGCATGAGAATTGTATTCTCTGTGCGGTTAAGAGCGGTTGAGTTATCATTCTCAATTGTGCGGTAGCCTTGCTGCACAATGATATCGCCATCAATGTTAATGAGGTCCTGGGAAACGCCGCTTACACCCTGTACTGCATCAAACCGGGTTTCTGAGTTTACAGGTTGATTCTCGAGCGTCTTCTCGCGGCCAGTAGGGTCAATGAAGGCACCACAGCAATTATCTTGTAGCTCAGTCAGTTGTTGCGTATTCATGGATTCTCGCGGAATCCAGTCTAATTCGTATGCTTGGGGGATTCTTGTCGGTTCTAAACTGCCCACGCTTTCTGCGCCAGAGGATTGCGGCTGAGGGAAATCTAGCCGTGGTTGACGAGTGGTTGAGGTGGGCTCTGAAACAGCAGAAGAGTTATCTTGTTCAGCCAGGGGTTGTGTCGGTCTTTCTTTATCTTGGTCTTTGTCTTGGTTGTTATCAGTAGAGCTGCTATTAATGGCAGGGATATTGTCACCAGCCACAGGGGTTTGGCTGCCCTCGCAGATCCATCCGTCGCCGGTATCGTTGCTGTGGCAGTTAAATTCGGGTAGTTGTGCCTGGGTGGTGCCTGGCATAACAGATAGCAATAGCCCTGAAGAAACAATTAGGGCTATTTCTGCGTACAAGAGGTTCTTTTTAAACGGCATACCTAGAGGTTCTCTAATTGGGCCCGTAAAATCTCAGCCTTATATAGGGCTGTGCTTAAATAAATTGAAACTGACACCGATTAACTGAGTGATAAGCTGCGCTGTGGTTAAGTATCAAGCAAGGCATAGTAATTCATCGCAGTTTGAATGCAAAGTGAGGCATAGGCTTTGCTGAGTGTTTTTGCTGCCTACACGAGATTGGTCTACATAGTATGGAAATAAGCGTGGAAGATAAGCGCAAACAGCAGCTCACTAACTGGGTTGAGACGCAATTGGAACAACTATCACTTCCGCTGGAAAGCGGAATTGGGCTTGTGACAGTAAGTGGTGATGCTAGTTTTCGTCGCTATTTTCGTGCGCAGTTTGCCGAGCAGAGCTTTATTGCGGTTGATGCTCCGCCAGCCAGTGAGAACAGTGAATTGTTTGTAGAGATAGCAGGGTATTTTCGTGCTGCCGGTGTGGCTGCACCCAAGGTTTTTGCCCAGAATTTTGAGAATGGTTTTCTTTTGTTGGAGGATTTTGGCGATCAGCTTTATCTGCCTCGGTTGCTGCATCTGCAAGAAGCAAGTCGAAGCGAATCGAAGCAACAGGAAATAGATAAGCTTTATTGCGAAGCTATTCAATCACTGATCAAGATCCAATCATTCGTAGATAAAGAGAAACTTTCCCCTTATAGCAGGACAAAACTTCATGACGAGATGCAGTTGTTTGAGGATTGGTTTTGCGGCAAATATCTTGGCCTTGTGCTCTCAAAGCAAGACCGAAGCATAATCGCTGATGTTTTTACATTTCTGGAAGATGCTGCATTGGGGCAGATACAGCTTGCTGTACATCGTGATTATCATTCCCGTAATTTGCTATTGCTGGATTCTGAGAAAAACTTCAGTGCTGATGGGCCGGGCGTTATTGATTTCCAGGACGCTGTAGCGGGCGCCTATAGTTATGATCTAGTTTCTTTGCTTCGTGATTGCTATATACGCTGGAGTCCGGAACAGGTTGAAAAGTGGGCTTTGTACTATTTTGATTTGGCGCTAAAGGCGAATCTGCTTGAAGGGGCTTCGTTTAATCAATTTATTCGAGATTTCGATCTCATGGGCTTGCAGCGTAATTTGAAGGTAATGGGTATCTTTTCGCGTCTTTGTATCAGAGATCATAAACCTCAGTATTTGGCCGATATTCCTCTGGTTATCCAGTACTTTTTAGAAGTAGCCTGTCAATATGAAGAAATGGCTCCTTTCCTGGGCTGGTTTGAGGCAAACGTACTTCCGTTAGCGAAATCGAAACTCAATCTGGAGTTTTAATGCGTGCAATGATTCTGGCGGCCGGGCTTGGTGAGAGAATGCAGCCCTTAACCGAAGCACTTCCCAAACCTCTACTAAGAGTAGGGGGCAAAACTCTAATCGAACATCAGATTGAGAAGCTTGTTGCTGCTGGGATAACGAAAATTATCATTAACCACTTTTATTTAGGTGAAATGATAGAAAAGTTGTTAGGCAGTGGCTCGCAGTATGGTGCGGAGATTGGTTATTCTAAAGAAGCTATTCGCCTGGAAACTGCTGGAGGCATCATAAAGGCCTTGCCGCAATTGGAGGATGATAGTTTTGTCGTTGTGAATGCCGATGTCTGGACGGATTTTGACTTTAGCCAGCTGCGACCAGTCGATGGTATTCATCAATTGGCGCATTTGGTCTTAGTGAAGAACGCTGATCATAACCCTCAAGGGGATTTCAATATCGATGAGAATGGTCGTGTGCATGAAGACCATCGGGCACAAGACCAGCGTTTAACGTTCAGTGGCATAAGTGTGCTGCACAGGGAGTTGTTTCGGGGCTATCCTATTCAGCCCTTGCCCATGGTGCCTTTATTGCAAGATGCAATGAAAAAAGACCAAGTGAGCGGAGAGGTCTTTAATGGTCTATGGGTGGATATTGGTACCCCGGAGCGTTTGCAAGACGTCAATGCATTAATAGAGGGTGGCAGTGCTGCGATGGGGGATACCTCATGATCATCGTGTTGATGAGCAGAGCATACAGAAAGGCCTTGGTAAAAAGGCTGAGTGGCTTCAGTGCCTGTTTAGAACTGCCAGAGGGTGGTCGGGCTGAGCAGTTGTTGAGTCAGGCGATGTTTATGGTTTTAGGGCGTTTAGCGAAGGCCGATGGTCGGGTCACCGAAGAGGAAGTGCATTATGCCAGCGATGTTATGAAACGAATGGCACTGTGTGGTGAAAAGCGGCAGCAGGCGATTGAGTTCTATGAAAAAGGTAAACACCCAGAGTCGAGCTTGAGTGAGGCCGTGATGGCTGCAGCCAGGGTTTTGAAAAAGCGCAGTGCCCTGGCTAAGTTATTTCTGCAGGTTCAGTGTGAAGCAGCCTACCTCAAAGGGAATTTACGCCTCAAAGACAGAATAGTGCTGCGCGATGTGGCGGAGCAATTGGGCTACAGTAAGTCAGAATTTTTAGCGATAGCCTCAGCAACACGCTCAGAACAATATCAACGCACTGAAGCAAACTCTGGTTTGGAATTCACACAGTCACAGGGAAGGTCTTTTGTGCGGAATGCCTATCGCGTGCTGCAATTAGAACCCGGGGCAGAAGAGGGAGAAATTCGTCGCGCCTATTTGCGCATGATGTCTCGTAATCACCCTGACAAGCTGGCTAACAGTAACCTGTCTGAGGCGGCCCTGCGGCAAGCACAAGAGAACGTTATGGCTATTCGTGATGCTTATGAAGCGCTCTGTGGCTTCAAGAAAATCCGCGCCTAGTGCCTACATTCTGATTCTGGTGAGCTGGGCATTCCCGGACTGCTTTCTAATCAGGACAAGCAAGGCTATTGTCTGTAAAATGGCCCACTTTAATTAATAGCAATCTCTTTCACCACAAAGTGATACGGGCCCAGGCAATGAAAGATTATCTAATCGCTCCCTCCATATTATCCGCTGATTTCGCTAGGTTAGGCGATGAAGTCAATGCTGTATTGAATGCGGGTGCGGATGTGGTTCATTTCGATGTGATGGATAATCACTATGTCCCGAACCTAACCATAGGGCCAATGGTGTGTCAGGCCCTCAGGAACCATAAAATCACCGCACCGATTGATGTGCACTTGATGGTGAGCCCAGTTGACCAGCTAATCATGGACTTTGCTAAAGCCGGCGCAACTTATATCAGCTTCCACCCTGAAGCGACTGCTCATGTTGATAGATCGCTACAGTTGATTCGCGACCAAGGTTGCAAGTCTGGTCTGGTTTTTAATCCAGGCACACCTATCGACTGCCTTGAGTACCTAATGGATAAGATTGATGTGATTTTACTGATGTCGGTGAATCCGGGTTTCGGTGGTCAGAAATTCATTCCCTCTACGTTGAAGAAGCTGCGAAAGGTACGTAAGTTAATTGATGACAGCGATCATTCAATTCGCTTGGAAGTGGATGGGGGTGTCGGAGTTAACAATATTCGTCAGATTGCGGATGCGGGAGCTGATATGTTTGTGGCGGGTTCTGCTATTTTTAATAGTGACGATTATGCCAAGACTATTGCGGAAATGCGTTCTGAGTTGAGACACGACTCCGATAAGCATCATTAGATTGGGTTCGATTAACAGCCAGGGCAAGCCACTTCTGTGTAAAAATTTTCTATGCGGTTATCTCAATGAATGAAGAACAGTTTCAAAAGCTGGCAGATGGCGGTTATAACCGCATCCCACTTGTTAGAGAAGTGCTGGCGGATACGGAGACGCCCCTTAGTACTTACCTAAAATTAGCTAAAGGCAAGCACAGTTATTTTTTCGAGTCGGTGCAAGGCGGAGAGAAGTGGGGGCGCTATTCTATTATTGGTCTGCCTTGCAGCACTGTGATTAGAGTGGTTTCTGATAAAGTGACTGTGGAAGAAAATAGTCAGATTATCGAAGAGGTCTCTACCAGTGATCCTTTTTCATTTGTCAGCGATTTCAAGAACCGCTTCAAAGTTGCAGAGCTTCCCGATAACCAGCGCTTTAGCGGTGGTCTGGTTGGGTATTTTTCCTATGATACGGTTCGATTTGTAGAAGCGAGTATTGGTGCATCGCAAGGGAAAGATGAACTTGCTACCCCTGATATTTTGTTGATGTTGTCGGAAGAAGTAGTTGTCTTTGATAATCTAAGAGGAACTATTAATTTTGTAATCAATGTTGACCCGACAAAGAGCGATGCTTTTGCACAAGGCCAGAAGCGGTTGGATTTTTTACAAGAACAATTGAGAAACCCTGTGCCTCTCCCGGATTTACAGGAATCTGAATCGTTAACGGAAGTGGAGTTCTCCAATCACTTTTCACAGCAAGATTATCATCAGGCAGTAGAAAAGATTAAAGAGTACATCGTGGCAGGTGATGTCATGCAGGTTGTGCTTGCTCAGCGGATGTCCGTGCCTTTTGATGGCGAGCCTCTAAATGTCTATCGAGCGCTGAGATTCCTGAATCCTTCCCCCTATATGGTGTATTTCGACCTAGGTGACCATCATGTGGTTAGCGCTTCGCCAGAAATATTGGCTAGAGTGGAGGCGGGAAAAATAACCGTGCGGCCGTTGGCGGGAACGCGCAAGCGTGGAATAAATGAAGCTGAAGATCAGGCCCTTGAAGAAGATTTATTAGCCGACTCCAAAGAAATTGCAGAGCATTTGATGTTGATTGACTTGAGTCGCAATGATTCAGGAAGGGTTTCGAAAACGGGTTCAGTGACTGTGCCTAAGCAAATGTTCGTGGAGCGCTATTCCCATGTGATGCATATAGCTTCTATTGTGGAGAGTGAGATTCGTAGTGATAAATCAGCCTTGGATGTATTGCAGGCTACTCTACCCGTTGGCACGTTAAGTGGTGCTCCTAAGGTACGTGCTATGGAGATAATCGACGAGTTAGAGCAGGAGAAGCGGGGCATTTATGGTGGAGCCATGGGCTATCTAGGCTGGAATGACAATATGGATATGGCTATCGCTATCCGCACTGCCGTAATCAAGAACAACAAGCTGTATGTGCAGGCGGGCGCCGGCATTGTTGCCGACTCGCAGCCTGAGCTTGAATGGGAAGAAACTCAAAACAAGGCAAGAGCCATCGTGCGAGCTGTTCAAATGGCGAACAGAGCGCTGTCTGTTGAATAAGATTCCACTTACTTTGTCTTTATTTTGCTGCTGATGGAAGAGATTTATAGGCCTCCAGCGCTTGCGCCCTGCTTGTGCTGAGATCAACAATTTCTCTTGGATAGTTTCTGCCAAGTTCTATGCCAGCTTTTTGCAGTTCGTTTGGGTTTGCGATGCTCGGGGCGTGAATAGCCTTGTTTGATAAGTTGCGAAGCTCTGGAACATAGCGCCTTATATATATCCCTTCGGGATCGAATTTCTTTGACTGAGTGATAGGGTTAAAAATTCTAAAATAGGGAGAGGTGTCTGCGCCACTTCCAGCTACCCACTGCCAGTTAAAGTTATTATTGGCGAGGTCGGCGTCTACAAGGCAGTTCCAAAACCAGCGTGCTCCTTCCATCCAGTGGATCATCAGGTTCTTCACCAGAAAGGAAGCAACCACCATGCGTACGCGGTTATGCATATAGCCCGTTTGTCGCAATTCTCTCATTCCTGCATCGATGAGGGGAAAACCTGTTTCGCCTTGCTGCCAGCATATTAAATTTTTCTCGTCTTTAACCCAGGGAAAGTGGTCAAATTGAGATCTCATGTTTTGTTGGCAAAGATGAGGGAAGTGATACAAGGTGTAGTAAGAAAACTCTCTCCAGGCTAGCTCCCGAATAAAGTGCTCAGCCTGGCTTTCGTCTGCGTTAAGTATGCCGGCTTGCTTTACTGTCTGTACGGCTTCAGTTGGTGAGATTTCACCAAAATGTAGATGTGGTGACAGCATGGAAATATGGCATTTGGCGGGATAATCTCTGCCATTGCGGTAGTCGGAGAGTCCATTGTCGATAAATTTTTGAAGCCTTTGTTTGGCTCCTTGTTCTCCTGGGGTCCATGTGCTTGGAATATCCTCATAGCTATGAGTTTTTGACAGCAGTGTCAGGCTGTCTATCCGATCAGGCTTTTGTTTACATGCTATGTACTTCACTGTCGGTGTGGGTGCTTTGCTTGGCGTTGCTAATAAGTTGCTAGACATCGCGTGTTTGTAAAACGGTGTGAATATCTTGTAGGGAGTCCCGTCCTGCTTTAGATTCTCCCAGGGTTCCCAAAGTAAACTGCTATTGAAATTCTTTACTACCAGCCCCGCACCAGAAAGTTTCTCCTTAGTTTTGTTATCGCTGTGAAGAGTTGATGGCTCGTAACAACGATTCCAATAAATATGAGAGGCGCTATGCTGTTTAGCAAAGTCAGGTAGCAACTTGGTAGGGTCCCCGCTGAGAATCCATAGATTTCCGTTTAATGATTTATTTAATGCGGATAGGGAGTGGTGCAGCCACCAATTTGAGGCTTTGCCTCGGGACCATTCGCTTGCTTTGTCGAGGATATAAACTGCTACGATTTTCCCTTGCTGGCTCGCGGCGAGTAGAGCAGGATTGTCACTTAGGCGGAGGTCCTGGCGAAACCACATAATCACAATATTGCTTGGCATGGTCAGTCTTGATCCTGTTCTAAATGTTTTTGCTGTGATCTTTCTCTGTATGAAGAAATTTCAATCAGAGATCATGCTAGGCCGCTCAAGACAGAATTGATGCAGACTGCTATGATTGCGCTCTCGGAAGCCGAGTAAATAACGGAGAAATAACCAGTGCTGTTGATGATAGATAATTACGACTCCTTCACTTACAACGTGGTGCAGTACCTGGGAGAGCTAGGTGCGGATGTGCAGGTTTTTCGTAATGATGCCATCTCGGTGGAAGAAATTGAATCACTTAATCCAGCGCAGATAGTTATTTCTCCAGGGCCTTGTACACCGATGGAGGCGGGTATCTCTATGCGTGTAATAGAGCATTTCGCTGGAAAGATTCCTCTGCTAGGTATTTGTTTGGGGCACCAAAGTATCGGACAGGTTTTTGGTGGCGAGGTTGTGCGTGCGAACAAGGTAATGCACGGTAAATTATCACCCATCCATCACAATGGCCAAGGGGTCTTTGCTAATTTACCTGAGCCTTTTACTGCGACCCGTTATCACTCGCTCGTCATTGATGCGGAGAAGTTGCCAGACTGTCTGGAAGTCACAGCATGGACCGAGGACGAAAGCGGACGGCTTGAGGAAATTATGGGAGTCCGGCACAAAGAGTTTGCAGTAGAAGGTGTGCAGTTTCATCCTGAATCAATTTTGAGTGAGCATGGTCATGCCTTGCTGCAGAATTTCCTCCAGGCGAACTCTTGAAGCAGACAGGCAGGGTGGATATTTGAGATGGATATAAGAGCGGCGATTAAACGGGTAACGAGTGGTGCTGATTTAAACCGGGACGAGATGGTTTCTGTAATGCGAGAAATCATGTCAGGTCAGTCGAGCGATGCGCAGAATGCTGCCTTTCTGATAGGCCTACAAATGAAAGGTGTGAAAGCTAATGAGATACTTGGCGGTGTCACGGTTATGCGTGAGTTGGTCACCCCGGTCACATTGTCACGGAGCCCGCACCTTGTTGATACTTGTGGTACAGGCGGTAGTGGCTCAAATAAATTCAATGTGTCCACGGCTTCGGCAATTGTTGCTTCCTGTGCCGGTGCAAAAGTTGCCAAGCATGGAAACCGTGGTGCGACCAGCAAGAGTGGCAGTGCTGATGTGTTGGAAGCGGCGGGAGTGAACTTGGCATTGAGTGCCGAAGATGTGGCGGCCACCATAGAGCAGGTAGGTATTGGTTTTATGTTTGCACCTGCTCATCACAGTGCAATGAAGCATGTTATAACTGCAAGAAAAGAAATTGGTGTGCGCACCTTATTTAATTTGTTAGGTCCTTTGACCAATCCAGCCGGTGCGCCGAATCAAATCATGGGTGTCTTTGATGCTGCCTGGATACCTTCTTTGTTAGAAGTCCTGAAAGAACTTAAGAGTCAGCATGTGTTGATTGTGGCTGCTGAAGATGGCCTAGATGAAATCAGTATTGCTGCAAGTACAACAATTGGCGAGCTTCGCGATGGAGAGATCTCAATTTATACCGTAAAGCCATCCGATTTTGGTATCCAGCAGTATGCGGACTATACAATGTTGCAAATTGATAGTGCAGAGCAGAGTTTGATGATGTTAAGAGATGCGCTTGCCAATAAAAATCAGGCCGCGGCGGATATTGTTGCTCTAAATGCGGGGGCGGCCATTTATGCTGCGAACCTGGTGGACGATCTTACTGACGGTGTTGAGAAGGCGAAGGAAATATTGTGCTCTGGTGAGGCGGTTGCCAAACTGGAACAACTGGTTAAATTTACTCAGTCGAAAGCAAGCGCCTAAGTATAATGCCTGGCTTAAATGTAGTGCCTAAATAGCACCTGAACATCTGGAATGTGTGTCGATGAAACAAGCAACCATACTTGAGCAAATCATTGCTCAGAAGGAGCAGGAAGTAAAGACAGCTAAAGCTGCTGTTACTCTTGCTGATTTAGAATCACAATTTCCGCCTGCAGAGCATTTCAGGTCGTTTTCCGCGGCGATGAGAAATCGTGTTCAATCGAGGCAGATTGCGGTTATTGCTGAAATTAAAAAAGCATCTCCTTCAAAAGGGCTTATACGAGAGAATTTCCAACCTGCAATACACGCTGCAGATTACGAAGCCTGCGGGGCCACTTGTCTTTCCGTTCTTACCGATGAGAAATTCTTTCAGGGCAGTAATGATTATCTGCTTCAGGCAAGAGCTGCATGCAATATTCCAGTGATTCGCAAAGACTTTATGGTTGATCACTATCAAGTTGCTGAGTCGAAGGCAATGGGTGCGGATTGTATTCTGTTGATTGTGGCGGCACTGGACCCGGGTCAGCTACGTGAGCTGGCGGATTATGCGGGTGAGATCGCTATCGATGTTCTGGTTGAGGTGCATAATGCAGCCGAGTTGGAGCAGGCGCTTGAGCTTAAAACAGATTTGGTCGGTATTAATAACAGAAATTTACACAGCTTCGAAACCAGTTTGCAAACCACATTGGAGCTGTTGCCGCATGTGCCCAAAGAGAAAACACTGGTCACGGAAAGCGGTATCCATACCCGGGAAGACGTAATAACCATGTTGGACCATGGTGTTTACGGCTTTTTGGTAGGTGAATCATTTATGCGGGAAGACAGCCCGGGAGAAAAATTAAAGGAATTGATGTTTGGCGACACAGAGGCTTAGTAAATTCTTTGTCCTCTAGCGAGTGCCAAATACTACAATAGTCTTGCCGCTTACACTGATAAGTTCCTGTTCTTCCAGGGTCTTCAAAACCCGTCCAGCCATCTCTCTTGAGCAATTTACTAAGCGACCAATTTCTTGTCGTGTAATTTTAATTTGCATGCCATCGGGGTGGGTCATGGCATCGGGTTCTTTGCTTAAGTCGATTAAGGTGCGGGCAATACGACCTGTTACGTCGTAAAAGGCAAGGTCACCCACCTTTCGCGTGGTGTTGCGCAGGCGGTGTGCCATTTGCTGGCCAATGGTAAAGACGATTTCAGGGTGGGAGCGGATATAGGTATTAAAATTTGTGTAGCTGATTTCTGCTACTTCACAGGCATTTCGAGCGCGGCACCAGGCACTGCGTTCCTCGGTTTTTTCGAACAAGCCCATCTCGCCAAAAAAGTCACCCGGGTTTAGGTAGGCTATAACGACCTCTTTTCCTTCATCGTCTTCAAGGATGACAGAGACCGAGCCTTTGATGATGTAATACAGCGTGTCGCATTTATCGCCTTCATAAATAATGGTGGCGCGACTCGGATAACGCTTCCGATGACAATGAGATAAAAAATTATCCAGGTCTTCGATGTGTGGCGTAATTGCCATAAGTGCCATTACTAAAACTCCTGCTTCTTCTAGCGAGTTAAATATATATCACATTTTAGTGCTAATTGTGAGATGCCTATCACGATAATGACTGATGTCTCCTTGCTTTGGGTGAGCCCTGGTGTGTTCTGTCGAGGGGGCTTGCAAGAGCGGCGAGGCTATGACTAACAGGCCTATAGCGATTGTTTGTGACCGTGGAAGTGTCGGCGAATGTTAACTGTGTTAATCTTGCTCGCTTTTCCATATACCGCTTATTATCGGTCGAATCTGCTGTTTTCTTGATCGACTAAAGTCGGAAATTGCGATAAGAATCACTTAACAGGAATAAAGCTATGAAAGCTAGGGTTAAATGGGTTGAAGACGTCATGTTTGTTGCGGAGTCTGATAGTGGTCATGCTGTCGTGCTCGACGGAGCTGCAGAAGGTGGTGGTCGAGATATAGGGATGCGCCCAATGGAGTTGATGGCGCTTAGTGTGGGGAGTTGTTCATCTTATGATGTTCTGACAATTCTGAAGAAATCCAGGCAAGCTGTTACTAGTTGTGTGGCCGAGGTGACAGCAGAGAGGGCTGATGCGGTACCGGCAATTTTTGAGTCAATGCATTTGCATTTCAAAATCAAAGGCACTGACCTCAGTGAGAAGCAGGTTGAAAGGGCAATAGAACTATCAGCAGAAAAATATTGCTCGGCTTCTATCATGATGAGAAATGCCGGCGTAGCAGTTAGCCACGACTATGAGATTATTAAAGAGTAAGAATGGCTGAAAATGACTAAAAGGAACTGCTGAATTATTCTTTTTTAGATCTTGTAAGTGGTTTTCTTCATCACTTCTGACATAACCACCATAGCCTGTTTGATAGGGGCTGGTAGATCAACTCCGCCAGCTCCTCTTGCGGTATCACCGTGATGTTTTTCATCAATGATCATTTGTTTAAGAATGGCTTTGCTTTTGGCATCTTCTTCGGGAAGTTTTTCCAGATGATCTTCGAGATGTTCGCAGACTTGGTCTTCGGTTTCAGCAACAAAACCCAGACTCCATTTATCGCCAGCCAGTCCTGCCGCAGCACCCATGCCGAAAGACAGAGAATACCAAAGCGGGTTTAGAGCGCTAGGCTTGCTGTTCAGTTGCTGCAATCTTTCTTCACACCAGGCTAGGTGATCAACTTCTTCTGCGGCGGCCTGTTCCATTGACTGTCTTACATCGCCTAATTTTGCGGTAGCAGCCTGACCTTGATACAGCGCTTGCGCGCAAACTTCGCCAGTGTGGTTTATTCGCATTAGGCCGGCAGCATGCTTTCTATCGTTATCATTCAGTTCAGCTTCTTGTTGTGAAGCTGCCGGTGAGCTACGGCGGGCATTGCTGGAGCCTGGTACGCAGCTGCGTAGTGCCTGATCGAATTGAATCAGGCAGTGGTCTAGAAAATTTAACTGTGAGTTATTGGGCATAGTTAGCCATTCTCTCTGGCTATGGCCCTATAGGCAATATCATTTCGATAATATACATTATTCCAGTCAATCTTATGTAGTACCTTGTAGGCCTCTTCCTGAGCCTCTGAGACGCCGTTACCTAGGGCTGTTGCGCACAGTACCCGGCCGCCATTGGTCACGACCTTGCCGTCTTTTTCTGTAGTGCCGGCATGAAAAACCTTCTGGTGCTCGCCAAGTTCTTGATCCAGCCCTTTGATTTCATCGCCCTTTTCGTAAGATGTTGGGTAGCCGCCAGCGGCAAGTACCACGCCGACAGCTGGCCTGTCGTCCCATTCGGCAGTTTGTGAATCTAAAGTCTGCTCAAGTGATGCTAGGCAGTGTTCTACAAGATCGGATTGTAATCGCATCATCACCGGCTGTGCTTCGGGGTCACCGAAGCGGCAATTGAATTCAACGACATTCACTTCGCCACTTTCTGTGATCATCAGACCTGCATAGAGGAAACCGGTATAGTCATTGCCATCCGCTGCCATGCCTTCAACAGTAGGGGTGATCACTTGCTCCATAATGCGTTGGTAGATGGTCTCATCGACTACCGGGGCGGGAGAGTAGGCACCCATGCCGCCGGTGTTTGGCCCCTTGTCGCCGTCGTCTCTGGCTTTATGGTCTTGTGAGGTTGCCATGGGTAGTATATTGCGGCCGTCTACCATGGCTATAAAACTGGCTTCTTCGCCTTTAAGAAATTCTTCGATAACTACTCGATGGCCAGCATCACCAAATTTATTTCCGGCAAGCATGTCTTCAACAGCATCTATGGCTTCGCTTTTTGTCATGGCGACGATTACGCCTTTGCCCGCGGCGAGGCCGTCAGCTTTGACTACTATCGGCGCTCCGTGTTCTTCGATGTAAGTTGTTGCTGCGTCAATATCAGTGAATGTCTGGTAAGCGGCTGTGGGTATTTGGTGGCGACTTAGAAAGTCTTTGGTAAAAGCTTTTGAGCCTTCTAGTTGGGCTGCATTCTTAGAAGGGCCGAAGCAAGGTAGATTGCGTTCCTTGAAATAGTCTACGATGCCCTCGACTAAAGGTGCCTCGGGTCCCACAATGGTAAGACCGATTGTTTTTTCTTCGGAAAATTTTGCCAATGCTGCAAAATCAAGAGGATCAATGGCTATGTTTTTAAGTTTTTCCTCTCGCGCAGTTCCTGCATTCCCGGGAGCTACATACACTTCTTCAACAGCGTTTGATTGAGCTGCTTTCCAGGCCAGGGAATGTTCGCGTCCGCCGCTACCTATGACCAGTACTTTCATATTGCTAATCTCAGTTTATTGTTTGTTTTCTAATGGCGAAAGTGCCGAACAGAGGTGAATACCATGGCTATGTTTGCTTCGTCTGCGGCGGCGATTACTTCATCATCACGCATTGATCCGCCGGGTTGAATGACCGCAGTGATGCCAGCTCCAGCTGCGGCATCTATACCGTCTCTAAACGGAAAGAAGGCATCCGAAGCCATGACAGAGCCTTTGACTTCGAGATTCTCGTCAGCAGCCTTTATGCCAGCTATCTTGGCGCTGTATACGCGGCTCATCTGGCCGGCTCCAATGCCAATGGTCTGGTTGTTTTTGCAATAGACAATAGCGTTTGATTTTACGTACTGTGCAACTGACCAAGCGAATAGCAGATCACGAATTTCGCTTTCTGTTGGTGTTCGTGCACTAACTACAGTTAAATCATCCCGCGATATTTGGTGTATGTCACGATCCTGAACTAGTAAGCCACCATTGACGCGTTTGTAATCAAATTCGGCAACTCGCTTATCCTCCCATTGGCCGCAACATAGCACGCGGACATTCTTTTTCTCTGCGATCACTTGCAGTGCGCCTTCTGATATGGAGGGCGCAATGATTACTTCAGTAAATTGCTGTTCGACAATTCTTTTCGCAGTTTCTGCGTCCAGCTCACGATTAAAAGCGATAATGCCGCCAAAGGCTGAGGTTGGGTCGGTTTGAAAAGCGAGCTCATAGGCCTTAACTGGAGAGTCAGCAATGGCAACCCCACAGGGGTTGGCATGTTTGACAATCACACAGGCGGGTTCGCTAAATGATTTAACACACTCCAGAGCTGCGTCGGTGTCTGCGATGTTGTTATAGGAAAGCGCTTTACCCTGCAATTGTTCGGCAGTGCTGATACTGGCCTCGGCAGGACTTTTCTCTACATAGAATGCAGCTTTCTGATGTGGGTTCTCGCCATAGCGCATTTCTTGTGCTTTTGAGAATTGGGTATTAAAAGTTCGTGGGAAGCTGGATTCGGTATCTATCTTCCCTCCCAGATAATTGGCGATTGCACCGTCATAGGCAGCGGTGTGCTCGAAAGTCTTTACTGCCAAATCGAAGCGTGTCTGCTGGTCCAGGCAGGCATCATTATTCTCCAGTAGGGACACAATGCCGTCGTAGTCGGAAGGGTTCACTACAACTGCCACAAACCGATTGTTCTTGGCTGCGGCTCTTAACATGGTTGGGCCACCAATATCGATGTTCTCAATCGCTGTAGGTAGGTCGCAGTCTGGGTTAGCTACAGTAGCTTCAAAAGGATAAAGGTTAACAACCACTAAATCGATGGGAGGAATGTTATGTTCAGCCATGACTTCCTGATCCTGATCCCGTCTGGCTAAGATGCCACCGTGCACTTTGGGATGCAGGGTCTTAACCCTGCCGTCCATCATTTCTGGGAATCCGGTGTATTCCGATATTTCTACAGCAGGCACATGCTCGTCTTTCAAGAGCTTATAAGTACCACCTGTAGATAGGATTTCGATATTAAGTTGTTGTAATGCTTTTGCGAAGGGAACAATGCCAGTTTTGTCGGAAACACTTATCAATGCACGACGAATGGCAGCAGAGTTTTCTGTTGTCATAAGGCTATCTTACTTATAGGGTTAGTTTTTGTTAATGCAAAACCAACATTCTAAATTCTATATTATGGATGGACTTTAGAAGGCTGATCGATGGAATTTACAGTAAACCGTAAAGTTTTAATTTGGTGCGTAGCGTACCACGGTTCAAACCCAGCATGATAGATGCCTTGCTTTGATTGTTGCCGCATTTTCGCATAACGGCTTCCAGTAGCGGTGCTTCTACTTCGGCCATCACCATTTGGTGGAGGTCCGTAACAACTTCCTCTCCCAGGTTCTGAAAATAACGATCTAATGACCTTTCTACCTCAGATCTTAGGGTATTCTCTTGGTGTGCCTGTGTAGGGCTTTCTTGAACAGCCGGTTTTTGTGGATGGTGGCTGATGTTTTCAAATTTGTTCACGCGGCTTCAGCTCCATTATATGCATCTAAAAAAGCAAAATGTTCTTGAATTTGCTTGAGTTGTTCAGCTGGAGTTTCAATAGTATTGAAGTGTTTCATAAATTCGCGTGATCCAGCTAGTTCTGCCACATAGGCTGCAACATGTTTACGTGCATACCATACTCCTTTCAAGTCACCATAGAAACTATGAAGTTTCATTACGTGAGAAAGAATTAGCTCAAGGCGAGTTTGTAGATCAATTTTTGGAGCTAGACTGCCGGTTGCAAGATAGTATTCAATTTCTCGAAAAATCCAGGGCCTTCCTTGAGCAGCACGTCCAACCATAATTCCGTCTGCGCTGGTGTGTTGTAACACCGCGGCAGCTGTTTCTGGTGAGTCTATATCACCATTAGCAATCACCGGAATGGATACAGCCTGTTTGATGGCAGCAATGGTGTCGTATTCAGCCTGACCTTTGAAGCGACATTCTCTGGTGCGGCCATGTACCGTCAACAGTTGAATGCCACTGTCCTCTGCGATTTTCGCTATCTCCACACCATTTCTGGACTTTGGGCACCAGCCAGTGCGTATTTTTAGTGTCACAGGCACATCAACACGGGAGACAATTTCTTTTAAAATTTGACTAACTAAGTCGCTATCTTTCAGAAGGGCAGAACCAGCAGCTTTTTTCAGTACCTTCTTTGCCGGGCAGCCCATATTGATATCAATTGCATCTGCACCCAGTTCTGCATTGAGGGCTGCAGCGTCTGCCATTAATTGAGGATTGGAACCTGCTATCTGCACTACATGGGGGCTGCTGCCTTTAGGTTTGATTCTTTTTAATCGGTTGCGTTCGTTATGCCAGAGTTCAGAATTGCTTGTTAGCATCTCTGCAACGGTTAGGCCTGCGCCTTGTTCAGCACAAATCTCGCGAAATGGTGTATCGCTAACCCCTACCATAGGTGCCAGGAATAGAGAATTTCTTAGTTGGTAGGGCCCGACCTGTATCATTGTATTATTGTTCTGGGAATGTGTTATGGAATAGGGCCAGCCATGATAGCGGGGACTTTTTTTTTGTTAAAGTGTTTTGTTTATATTTCCCGCATATCTCGGTGTTTGTTGCAAGTTCTAGGGGTGTCTAAAGGCCAGTGTATAGTTCACGGCTTCGGGCCCTGGGTCCATTATAGCTAGATTTATCTGTACAGGAGTTGCTGCTGGCATGTTATGAAAGGATTGTAAGCCAGAAGGTAAGTATTCTGTGGAGGTGAATTCTCTTAGAGCAATGATGCTGTTCTCGGCACTATTAAAGCTCAGAATCAGAATAGGAAAGGCTTGTGGAAATGGTGCGGTGTTTCGAATAATGGTGTTTACCATTAGTCCATTTTTTATTTCCGGGTGGGGTTGTACGGACAAATTATCGCTGCGAATGGAATCTATATTGGAGTATTCTGGAAGTTCGCAATCCAAATGGAGGCAGCTAAATTCATAGATGGGACGCAGTTGCGCGACTTGGCTATAGATTTCCATGTGTTGCCACAAATACTGAGCACTTAGCAGAGCCCCTAGCAGAATTATACTTAGGAACAGAGTGATGTTTCGCCGCCACTGTTTCTCTCTGCGCTGAAGCAATTCTACCGGCGTGGACATCTTGCCGAGCGCTGCTAGGTTTTCCCGTGGAATAGCTTCCAGTGCTTCTTCGTCTTGGAGTTCGGCCTTTAGGGCCCTGGCACGAATAGCTTCGGTTGATTCCTCTGGGTTGCTGTCTGTTGAGTCATGACTTGGCTCTATGTGGTCGCTGTCCTCTTCGGGAACCGTTGACTCTTCTACTGCACTATCCTGGGGAGCCAATGTCTCTTCATGCTTTTCTTCGTTAGACAGGCTCTCTTCGTTGATACCATCGGCAACTGCTCTCAGAAAGTCTTCATCATTCTCATCACGCTCCTTCTGTGAGCCTTCTATTAGTTGCCCGTCTTGATCCTGCTGTGGCTCCAAATCATCTTCTTGTTCAATATCCTCTTTTTGCACTTCTTCTAGCTTGGTGGGAGCCTCGCTGGCAGTGTTCTGGAAGGGAGGTCTAGAAGTGAATGATGCAGACAGAGAAAAGTCGATTGAGGCTTGTAGGTCCTCTTCAGCTGTTTTAATGCTTGAATCTGGTGTGGCTTCTACCTTCTGTTCGTTCTTGTATTCGTTTGCGGAGATGTTCTGGTTATCTGAGCTTTCGCCAAGCAACGATTTGTCTTGCCCGGCTTGTTCTGTAATTGCTGTTTCTGGTTCCGGAGTTGACTGCTCCAGTGTTGAATCTAGTGGATTGCTTGAATGTTCTTCAGGCTGCTCGATTGCTTCCGTGTTTCTAGAGGCCTCGTTACTTTCACTGTCTGTTGCATAAGGCTCCTCTCGGAAAATATTGTTTTCGCTTTCTGTATTTTTGTCTTCAATATTTTCACTCTTGCTATGTAGCTCTTCTGCCACCGTAGTAAAGAAAGTTTTAGCAAGGGTCTTAGACTGTTCTAGTTTGCTGTGTAGGTTTTCTGCGTCTTTGTGAGCGCTGGAGTCTGTAGTTTGGGTGAGTGCGCGCCGTGTTAGGAATTTAGATGGGTTAAAAAATTCCTGCGGATCATTGCCGACAAAAACTGACTCAACTCCGTCATGGTCAGCTTCATTGTCAATATCTTCGGGAAAGTTCTCGGTGGCCTGGAATACATTAAGGCAGGCGCCACACCGCACTTTGCCTGCCGCAGCTTCCAACACTTTCGAGTTAATGTTGAAAGTGGATTCGCAAGCAGGACATTGAGTAACGTTGAATGACATTCGTGATTCTTCGAATAACTAAATTAGGAACGAACCGATTGTAGGTTAATCCTTTGATTTTTCCTACAGGAAGTGCCAATCAGCTTTTGCGTGTGCCGCTTAGGCGTGCCCATTCTTCTTTCAACACGACTTCATCCATAATAAACCAGGGTTTATAACTCTCTAGTAGTTGGTTGGTTTGTTCTTGCAAAACTCCGGATAGGGCAATCTTTCCTTGGGGTTTGATCAGTTTGGCAAACTTGTTTGCAAGCTGTGTGAGTGGTTCGGCCAATATGTTGGCTATCAGTATGTCTGCTTTATGCTGCTTTATCGTGTCCGGCAGCTGCTCAGGAAGATAGCTTTCAAGCACACCTTTAGGTATTTGGTTTCGTTTGGCATTTTCTATTGTTGCGGTGATCGCCTGAGGGTCATTGTCGACAGCGATTACTGTTGATGCGCCTAGCAGGGCTGCGGCAATCGCCAGTATGCCAGAGCCGCAGCCATAGTCTATGACAATGCTGTCGGGGTGAATTGATTGCTCAAGCCATTGTAAGCAAAGGCTGGTAGTGGCATGGCTTCCACTGCCAAAGGCCAGCCCTGGGTCGAGCATGATATTAATTGCATTCGGATCTGGAGGGGATTGCCAGCTTGGGCAGACCCATAGCTGTTTGCCAAATTGCATGGCTGTGAAGTCGGCCATCCAGGATCTCTCCCACGGCTGATCTTCAAGAATCTCTACATCCAACTGTTTGCTGTTTTTTACGGCAGGGTGTTGTTTGAGTAGAAATAGAATGACATCGAGGTTGCTATCCTTTTCGAATAGACAGAGTAGATCAACGTGATCCCATAAAGGTGTGCTACCTGGCTCTTTTTGAAATATTGGTTGATCTTCAGCGTCGAGATAGCTGATGGATAGGCCGCCATGATCTAATAATAGCTGCTCCACAGGTTCAAGTTGATCGGATCGTACTCGAACCCGGAGCTGTTGCCATGTCATAGTGAGGAGCTCGTATTGTGAAGAGTTAGCTTTCTAGCTTCTTTTCAAGGTAATGAATATTTACACAACCTTTCTGAAACTCAGCATCTCTTACGAGTTCTCGCTGCAGAGGAGTGTTACTCTTGATACCGTCGATTAGTAGCTCATCTAATGCTGTCTGCATGCGCTTAAGCGCTTGCTCTCTGGTTTCTCCATGACAGATTAGCTTTGCAATCAATGAATCGTAATGAGGGGGTACGTTATATCCGCTGTAGAGGTGAGAATCAACGCGAACTCCATTGCCTCCTGGCGCATGGAAAAGCTTTATTTTTCCGGGGCTGGGCATGAAGGTGACAGGATCTTCTGCGTTGATGCGACATTCAAAGGAATGACCGCGAATTTCTATGTCGCTCTGAGATACGGAAAGCTTTTCGCCGCCGGCAATGCGTAATTGCTCTTTGACGATGTCTACTCCTGTTACCATTTCTGTAACAGGGTGCTCGACTTGAACACGCGTATTCATTTCGATGAAATAAAATGCTTCATCTTCGTATAAGAATTCTAAGGTGCCCGCGCCGCGATAATTCATTAGTTTGCAGGCCTGGATGCAAGTTTCGGCTACTTGCTTTCGAACATCATCGGGAATTCCTGGGGCTGGCGCTTCTTCTAAAACCTTTTGATGCCGTCGCTGCAATGAGCAATCTCTGTCACCCAGGTAGATAGCATTACCTTTACCATCGCCGATAACCTGAATTTCAACATGGCGAGGGTTTTCCAAGAATTTTTCAAGATATACTACGCCGCTACCGAAGAAAGACTTGGCTTCGGATTGAGTCACAAAAATGGCTTTTAATAGAGCAGCTTCGTTGTGTACTACGCGCATACCGCGCCCGCCACCACCGGCGGCTGCTTTGATAATGACCGGATAACCAATTTCCTTGGCCAGGGCCAGTGTGCGTTCCTTGTTGTCATCGAGAGGACCGTTAGAGCCAGGCACTGTTGGTACTCCAGCCTCGCGCATGACCTCAATCGCAGAGACCTTGTCCCCCATTAATCGGATTGTTTCAGCGGTAGGGCCGATAAAAACAAACCCACTGTTTTCGACCTGCTCTGCAAAATCAGCATTTTCAGACAAGAATCCATAACCGGGATGGACTGCATTAGCATCAGTCACTTCCATGGCAGAAATAATGGCGGGGATATTTAAATAACTCTCTGTTGGACTCGGAGGACCTATACAGACCGATTCATCGGAAAGACGAACATGCATTAAATCTTGATCTGCCGTCGAATGTACGGCTACGGTTTTGATTCCCAATTCTTTGCAAGACCGGAGTACCCGCAATGCTATTTCGCCGCGATTGGCTATTAAGACTTTTTCAAGCATGTAGCTTTTTCCTAAGGTAGATTTGTCCGTGAGCTAAACAGTCAGTGCTAAACGATAGTAATTAGTGGCTGATCAAATTCAACAGGCTCGCCGTCTTCCACCAGTATAGCTTCAATTACGCCCGACTGATCCGCTTCAATTTGATTCATCATTTTCATTGCTTCAACAATGCAAACTACATCACCTGCTTTGACGTGCTTGCCAACTTCGACAAAGGCTGGTGAGGAGGGGGAAGGTGAGCGATAGAAAGTACCTACCATTGGCGATTTGACGGCATTGCCGGTAGACGGACTTGCTTCGTCAGTTGTGGCTTCCGGTGCAGAGATGGCTGCTGGAGCAGGAGCTGCAGCCACAGGAGCTGATGCCTGGTAGCTAACTGGTGCAGGGGCTGTGCTTGAGCCTCTGCTTATTCTGACGGATTCTTCGCCTTCCTTGATTTCAATTTCAGCAATGTCGGATGCTTCCAACAGCTCTATCAGTTTTTTTACTTTTCTAATATCCATAAAATGATTCCTGCGGAGATGATGAGGAGCTTCTGTGCAGAAGCTCCCTAGTTTGCCAGTTTTCTACAAGCAGCCTGTAAAGCCAGTTCGTAACCCTGAGCCCCTAAGCCAATGATACATCCGACTGCAATGTCAGAAAAATAAGAATGATGTCGGAACTCTTCACGATTGAACAGATTGGAGAGATGGACCTCAATAAAAGGTATCTCTGTAGCCAGAATAGCGTCACGTAGTGGTATGCTGCTATGCGTGAAGCCGCCAAAGTTGGCTATCATAAAAGCAGTGCCATCTTCACGCGCAGCATGGAGGCGTTCGATTAGCTCAGCTTCTGAGTTGCTCTGTAAGCTATCAAATTGGTGTCCTGAATTCGCACACTTTGCAGCAAGGCGTTGATTAATGTCGTCCAGAGTATCAGAGCCGTAGATATGGGGTTCGCGGCTACCTAAAAGGTTTAGGTTGGGCCCGTGCAAAGCCAGTATCGATGCCATGTGACTATTTCCTAAATTCCCAACGGGGCTTACAGCTTGGGTGTCATTTATTTTTCGAGGCTTATTGCTTGATTAGCCGTTTTGGCCGCATTTTCTCAGAAATTGCAGTGTATTTCACGTGTTTTATGAGAAATAATTAGAGTTGGCTAGGGGGTAAGTTGGAATTTGACACTTTGCGGTGGGTAGCAGAAGCCCCAGTCGGCGCATCCTTGGTAACTTATCAATAAAATTGCGTTTGGCCCCGCAGTGGTGCTGAGGTTAAGGTCGACCTCTATTTGTTCATAATAGGCTTCGATATCGCCAAAAAACTGGTCGGTCTTTTTCAATCCGCTGGGAAGTTTATAGTCTATGTGCAACGGCTTGCTATCGGGGTCATGTGTCATGCTGAAATTGAAGGCGTGGCGATATAGGTAGTGTCCATCAGCCGGGTTCCAGACTATCTTGAGTTGCCTGGGGCCGGTTACGCTGACGTAAAAGGGGAACGCTTGCTCCAGTGGCAATGGCTCCTGCTGATTGGAAAAGCCGGAAAATGGCCGTGTTTCTAGCTGGGCGAAGCTAATGCTGGCGAATAGTGTTACTGACGCCAGCAAGATAGTCGAGAATAAAGCGGGAGCCGTAATTATTTTCATACCAGTATGACCAGCCCAGCAACGGAATAGTTTCCACCTTTACGATCCCTGATAGCGATCAAAGACCAAGCAGGCATTAGTGCCACCAAAACCAAAGCTATTTGACATAACTCGGTTGAGGGTGGTGTTGTCTTGCCGCTCCAGTGCTATTGGTAAGCCTTCTGCCTCTTCATCCAGGTTTTCAATATTGGCAGAGGCAGCGATGAAGTTGTTCTCCATCATCAGCAGGCTGTAGATTGCTTCCTGTGCTCCGGCTGCGCCAAGGGAGTGACCGGTTAGCGACTTGGTAGAATTGATTGCAGGTACTTTGTCGCCAAATACGCTTCGGATAGCTCGCAGCTCTGAAGCATCGCCAGCTGGTGTGCTGGTGCCGTGGGTGTTGATATAGTCGACAGGGCCTTCTAGTCCTGCTGTCGCCGTCTGCATGGCGCGGGCTCCGCCTTCTCCTGCAGGGGCTACCATGTCGTAACCATCTGAGGTTGCTGCATATCCGGTAAGCTCGGCATAAATCTTTGCGCCCCTGGCCACGGCATGGTCGAGAGACTCGATCACCAATACTGCTCCGCCTCCGGCAATAACGAAGCCATCACGGTCTGCATCGAAGGCACGGGAAGCTTTGTCAGGTGTGTCATTGTATTTTGTTGATAATGCGCCCATAGCATCGAACATATGGCTCATGGACCAGTGTTCAGCTTCACCACCACCTGCAAATACAATGTCCTGCTTGCCGAGTTGAATTAGCTCGGCGGCGTGCCCAATACAATGGGCGCTGGTCGCACAAGCGGATGAAATAGTGTAATTAACCCCTTTTATCTTAAAAGGGGTAGCTAAACAGGCTGAAGTCGTACTGCTCATTGTGCGTGTGACGCGATAAGGGCCAACCCTTCTCAAGCCTTTGTCACGCATGATATCGAATGACTCTAGTTGGTCTTCTGCTGAGCCTCCTCCTGACCCCATTACCAGCCCGGAGCGAAAGTTTGATACCTCGTCTTCCTTGAGATTGGCATCAGCAATAGCTTGTTCCATTGCTAAATAGGAATAGGCAGCTGCATCGCCCATGAAGCGCAGGATTTTGCGGTCTATTAATTCAGATGTATCAATCTGAACGGTGCCGCTGACATGACTGCGCATGCCTATATCTGCGTAAGTTGGATTATGACGAATTCCGCTACGGCCTTGTTTAAGTGAATCCAGTACAGACTCTTTGTCATTGCCTAAACAGGAAATAATACCAATACCAGTAACAACAACCCGCTTCATACGACTCCCCTAATTAAAAAACAAGCCACCAGTGTGTCCTATATTAAAATGAAGTTTCTGGCGTGAATAAACCTACTTTCAACGCCTTGGTGGTGTAAATGGTTTTACCGTCCACGCTAACTTGGCCATCTGCTATACCCATGACCAACTTTCTACTTATTAGCCTGCTAATATCAAGCTTATACACCACTTTTTTTGAGCTTGGCAGTATTTCACCAGTAAACTTTACTTCACCTGCGCCGAGAGCCCTACCTTTGCCCGGATGACCGCTCCAGCCGAGGAAAAAGCCTAGCAATTGCCAAAGCGCATCTAAGCCCAAGCATCCTGGCATGACTGGATCGCCAGGGAAATGGCAGTCAAAAAACCAGAGATCCGGTTTTATGTCTAGTTCGGCGATAATCTGACCACGTCCATATTCACCGTCATCGCTGTTAATTTCCACGATTCGGTCCAGCATAAGCATATTGTCTATCGGGAGTTTTGCATTACCGGGGCCAAAGAGTCGGCCATACCCGCAATCGATCAATTCTTCTAAGTTATAGGAGTTTTGGGGAACAAAGTTGTGATTGTCATCATTCATTGGTTTATCGAACCCCTCCAAGGGGTGTTTTTGCAAAGCATGTAATGTTATCGCGCCGGAGCCAAATAATCGATCATAAATTATGTTGACAGCCGCACTCATCAGCGAAATACCCGATTTATTAAATTGATGGATATTTTGCTACTATTGTTTTCCGATCCCTCAGGTGTTCTGTGGTAATAAATTTATGTTGATTCCCGTTGTTCTCGCCGGTGGAGTAGGCTCGCGCCTATGGCCTGTGTCTCGGTCGATGTTGCCAAAGCAGTTTATTGAATTTCCAAATATGCAGGGCTCTCTGTTTCAAAATACTCTGAAACGCCTCGAAGGTATTGATGAGCTAGATTGTCTGCAGTAGATTAAAACTAAGAAAATTATAAAAGATTAAGGTTGAGGAATTAGAAAGTAGTGTCTTCCATCAAGAAATGTTTATTCCCTGCTGCTGGGTATGGTACGCGATTTTTGCCTGCCACCAAAGCTGTGCCTAAGGAAATGTTGCCCATTATAAATAAACCCTTGATTCAATATGGGGTGGAAGAGGCCGCTGCGGCAGGTGTGACAGGAATGACTATTGTTACTGGGCGTGGCAAGGGCGCAATTGAGGATCATTTTGACATTAGCTATGAACTTGAGCAGCAAATAGCGGGGTCAGACAAAGAATATTTGCTAGAAAGTACCAGAGAAATAATGGAGCGCTGTTCTTTTTCCTATACAAGGCAGCGAGAGATGAAGGGTCTCGGGCATGCTATTCTGACAGGCGAGACTCTCATTGGATCTGAGCCTTTTGCCGTTGTATTGGCTGATGACTATTGCGTGACAGAGGGTGATGGTGTGCTTTCACAAATGGTCAAATTATACGAGAAGTATCAGTGCAGTATTGTGGCTATTGAGGAAGTGCCTAGGGATGAAACTTGCTACTACGGTATAGTGGATGGAGACATGGAGAGCGAGAGTATTTGTCGCGTACACAATATGGTGGAGAAACCTGCCCCGGAAGAAGCGCCTACTAATTTAGCAATAATAGGTCGCTACATCCTAAGCCCTGATATCTTTGATGTGATTCGACACACCGCGCCAGGGAAAAATGGTGAGGTGCAAATCACTGATGCACTCTTGCAGCTTGCTCAGCAAGGGAGAGTGATTGGCTATAAATTTTCGGGCAAGCGTTTCGATTGTGGCAGCATTGAAGGTTTTATCGAGGCGACAAATTATACTTATGCTAGCTTCTCTGGTTAGATATTTTCCATACACTGTTTTTGTAAATATAAGATTTCTCTTATGGTTGATGAAATAAACTGTTTTAAGGCCTACGATGTTAGAGGCCGTGTGCCAGATCAATTAAATGAAGATGTGGCCTATCGAATCGGCCGCGCCTATGTTGAGTTTCTTCGACCAAAGCGAGTGGTTGTTGGTTATGATATTCGGCTGAGTAGCCAGCCATTGTGTGCTGCATTGACTCGTGGATTGACTGAATCTGGTGCGGACGTTACGAATATTGGGCAGTGTGGTACCGAAGAGGTTTATTTTGCTACTAGTCACTTAAATGCTGATGGTGGGATTGTTGTTACTGCTAGCCATAATCCGGCAGATTACAACGGCATGAAATTTGTCAGAGAATCCTCGAAGCCAATAAGTGGTGATACAGGCCTGAACAAAATAAAAACGCTGGCGGAGCAAGGTGTCTTTACTGATTGTGAAGAGCATGGCGCTATTAGTTTTGAAGACACGCAATCAGCTTACATCTTGCACCTGCTTGGCTACGTCGATGTTGATAAGCTTCGCGCATTAAAAATTGTTTGTAATGCTGGTAATGGCGGTGCTGGCGCAACAATCGACGCACTTGCGCCATTCTTGCCTTTTCAATTTCATAAAGTCCACCACGAAGCGGATGGAGCTTTTCCAAATGGTGTGCCTAACCCCCTATTGGAAGAAAATAGAGCCCCCACAATTTCGGCCATTCAATCTCAGAATGCGGATTTAGGGATCGCTTGGGATGGTGATTTCGACCGATGCTTTTTCTTCGATGAAAATGGTCGTTTCATTGAAGGTTATTATATTGTGGGTTTGCTCGCGCAGAGCTTTTTAGAGCGTGAGTCTGGTGGAAAGATTGTGCATGACCCTCGATTAACCTGGAATACTATCGAGCTCGCCAAAGCTTTTAGCGGGGAAGCGATTCAATGCAAGACTGGGCACGCGTTTATTAAAGAAAGGATGCGTGAAGAAGATGCTGTCTATGGTGGCGAAATGAGTGCCCATCATTATTTTAGGGATTTTTCCTATTGTGATAGTGGAATGATTCCCTGGCTGCTAGTAGTGGGTCTTATGTCTAAGTCTGGTAAGAAATTATCGGAATTGGTTGATGAAAGAATACGTGAGTTTCCGGCGAGCGGGGAGATTAATCGTGTCATCGATAACCCTCAGGCCTTGTTGCAAGAAATTGAGGCAAACTATATGCCCAGTTGCAAAAATATTGATCGTACAGATGGCTTGAGTATGGAGTTTGAGAATTGGCGCTTCAATGTTCGGCTATCCAATACTGAGCCTGTAGTTCGACTTAATGTGGAATCTCGTGGTGATAAGGGGCTCATGAAGGATAAAACCGCTGAGCTCCTGGCTTTTATGGAATAGTCAGTTTTTCTTTAATCAGTGCCTTGCTGATTTTTCTCGATGCTGTCTCGGCATTATCTTGATGCCATAGTTATTTCTTTTTCCAATTCTTGCTTTGCTGGATTAGGCCTTGCGTGGAATCATCCAAGTCAGATGTGCTTGCAGGGTCCGACATGGCCACAAAGAGTTGCTGTGATAATTCTTTGCCCAGCTCTACTCCCCATTGATCGAATGCATTGATATTCCAGATTACACTTAGTACATAAACTTTATGTTCATACAGTGCGAGTAGCTTGCCTAAATTGTAGGCATTTAATTCTTCTAGCAGTATGGTGTTGCTCGGTTTGTTTCCTTGAACATGTTTATAAGTAAATTTGTTATTGGTTTTGCCATTCATTAGGGCAAGGCTTTGACTGAAGCAGTTTGCTAATAAATGCTGCTGCGACTCGGTATTTTCACCGCCAGTAGCATTTGCTACAGCGATGAATTCTACTGGTACAAATTCGGTGCCTTGATGGAATAATTGGAAATACGAGTGTTGTCCATTGGTGCCAGCATTACCCCAGACCACCTCTCCGGTTTTATATCCAAACGTTCCCCCCTGATTGTTTGCGCTTTTGCCCAGGCTTTCCATATACAACTGTTGTAGGAAAGAGGGAAGCAGGTTGAGCCTTTGGCTATAGGGTATGGTTGCACTGCTATGGGCGTTGAAAAATTCTCGATACCAAAACCCTAACAAGGCTGAAATGACTGGTATGTTTTCAGAAAGTTTTGACGTTCGAAAATGTTCGTCCATAGAGTGTGCGCCTGCGAGAAGCTGCCGAAAACCATCTATTCCCAGTAATAGTGCGATCGGCAAGCCGATTGTGGACCATAGCGAGAAGCGTCCCCCAACCCAGTCCCACAAAGGGAAAATATTTCTCTCTTCGATTCCGAATTGCAGGGCTGCTGCCGAGTTTGTCGTTATAGCAACAAAGTGTTTGCCAGTGGCGGCAGATGACTTTGCTTCTTGCAGTAGCCATTGCTGTGCTGATTTAGCATTATTCAGTGTTTCTAATGTTGAAAACGATTTCGAGGCGACAATAAATAGTGTTGTTTCTGGTCGCAGTTTCTTTAATGTGTTCTGCAGGTGTGCGGGGTCAATATTTGAAACGAAATGGATATTTATTTCTGTGGTGGCGAATGTGGAAAGAGCATCGCAGACCATGGCGGGGCCTAGGTCGGACCCCCCTATACCAATGTTAACGACATCGGTGATTGCTTTCCCGGTGTAACCCTGCCACTTGCCAGAGTGCACTGCTGCGATCAATGTTTCCATTTTCGCAAGAGCTGCGCCCACCTCAGGATATTGATCGGATGCGGCAGGGTCGCGTAGCGCAACATGCAAGGCCGCTCTTTGCTCAGTATTGTTGATCTTTTCGCCACGAAACATTGCCTCAATCGCTGCAGGAATTTGCTGCTGCTGGGCGAGATCAATCAACAAGGGGAGTGTGTCTTGCTGCAAGTAGTTTTTTGAATAATCAAACAGTAAGCCTTCGTGAATAATGGAATTATTCTGGAAACGATTTTTGTCATTGCTGACAAGGCTGCTCAAATGGAAGTCTTCGCGCTTGAACCATTCGCTGTGTTTTCGTAATGCCTTCCAGGCAGATGTGTTTTCAGGATTTTCCATGCTGGAGCTACCCGCTGACAGCCTGGAGGTTTTCGGAAAGCTTGGGATGAGGGCTTCTGAGTAGGGTCATGTGCTGTCTTTTTTGCGATATTGTAAATATCAATAATATGCTTGCTAGTGTTGTACGATTACATTGTTGTTGTAGTCGATTGCTCTTAACTTTCACCTTTGGCAACTTTAGCAAATATAGTGCAAAGTTAGTATGCTTCATTTCCTGACCCTCGAGCCGATTTCATAGCAGTATGAAAAGTACAAATTTTGGATACATTCCAGCACTGGATCATCTGCGCGGCTTTGCTGCGGTGCTGGTTTTGTTCTTTCATGGCTCTCTCTTTATCTCCCATAAGCTAACGTATGGAACGCCCTTTGGTTTTGCGGATTGGGTGAAAACGGGTAACCCGTTTTCCGCACTGATGATTGAGGGCCATACGGCGGTTAGTCTGTTTTTTGTTTTAAGTGGCTTCGTTTTTACGGTTGGTTCCCTGCAAAAGAAGCTCAATTATCTGGGTTTCTATCGCAACAGATTGCTTAGGACTTATCCTTTGTTCCTTTTTTTTCTTGCGCTTGGCATAGCCTTTTATCCGGAGAATTTTAGCTTTATTGCTCTTGCCAAATCGCTCTTGTTTATGGCCAATGATGCAAAGGCGATAGACGGTGGTGCCTTCACTTTTGTATTTTGGTCAATAGCTGTTGAATGGCACTTTTATCTGGCCTTTCCAGTGCTGCTGTTCGCTTTGCAGAGGTGGGGGTGGAAGGTGCTGCCATTTTTAATTCTGTGTTTTATATTGTTGAGGGTTGCTGCCTATGTGCAGGAAGCTGATATGCGGAAAGTGACTTACTGGACGATCCTGGGTCGCATGGATCAGTTTCTGTTAGGTATGCTGGCGGGTGTGTACTATGGCAAGAAGTTTGCTGCCAGCAGAGCGATGGATTATTTGGCAGTAGCCGGGGTTGGTTTGGTGTTGGTATTTTTATATGGTTTCAACCAGTTGGGAGGTGGAGGCGCTAATAATTATCTGTGGATCTTCTGGCCAACGCTTGAGGCTACAGTCTGGGGGATTTTTTTATTGGGCTATCTGTCTGCTGCGCGTCATTTCAATAAACATATCAGCAACGCTCTGGTCGCTTTAGGCACTATTAGTTATTCCATTTACATGGGCCATTATCTGGTGCTGGATTATTTCTTACGCCATGACTGGGATAGCCTGTTGCTCATAGCAGACCCCATAGGCACTGCGGTTCTTAACACATTGCTATTTATGTTGCCCTTGGTGCTAAGCCTGGCTACAGCCACCTATTTTTGCGTCGAACGGCCTTTTTTGCTGCGCAGGCAAAAGTATATGCAGTCGATATCAGGAAATACCCCTCCAGTCTCAAATATCAGTTAACTGAGCTATTGAAGCAGCGCGCCTTTTTGGGTAGTATGCGCGACCTGATTGCAGCAACAGCAGTCAGTGGCTTTTTCCTGGATAGATTGTCGGGTAGGGTTATTAGTCCGGATAGCGCTAGAATTCTGTTCTGTGCATGGATCGATTTCCGGATATTTGATAAAGTTTGAAACATGCCGCTATAGCTCAGCCGTGGTAGAGCAGCTGACTTGTAATCAGCAGGTCCCGAGTTCGACTCTTGGTGGCGGCACCATTTTTATTACTGCATTCGCGTTTAATTCAATATATTTCCCCTGTTGTAGTCGGCGGGTCCATTCCCTAAAGCCAGATGCCACAATAGTGAAGGCTTCCATTTCCATTGTATTGAATGCTGTAGTGAATAAGAATTTCACCTCTGCCTCAGTAAATATACTAACTTAAATGATCTTCACCATGGCGGTCTTGTAGTCCCCCACCGATTAACATATTCTTCGGTGCTTGATCATTTTTATGGGATATAGTGTAAGTTCCATGTTAGACGAAAAGCAAATCCGAGAATTGGTTGCCGAGTACGGCAGTACCGTAAACGAAGGTCGTCCCATTCAGCAGCTCATCAATGATGGTGAGATTCCACGGCTAAATGGTGCCACTGTGCTAGAGGGTAAGGTATCTGATTCAGTATTCGGGGATACCTTGGTTAGTGCCTCCGGCATTCCATTGCGCCTCATGTTCCGTAACAATCGTATTTCAACCCATGACGTAAATCGAGGCGCTATTCCGTTCAAGGATCAGGTGTTGGCATTTAATCATGACCATATGCTCAAACTTGTTGTGGATGTATTGGGCTCCTCTCAGTTTGAGGTGGAAGGCTTGTTGCCAAGCTCTACGGTTATACCTGCCGAGAGTCTAGATCTGTTGATGTTTGAAAACGTTTTGCGCCTTTTTATGGCAGAGAGTTCGACTTCGACTTCGCTTTATCAGCACTGGTTAGCGGCAAAAGGTGCTGGCGAAACGGCCTTGCACTACGCCGGTCACGAGATGAATGTCGCCAGCCTGGTACCAAATGGTGTATTGCCTTATCTCATGGATACACCCAGCACTAAGGACAAGGTTGATAAAACCACTGATGCAAAATCACTAATCGACAGCGGCGTTTGCACCCAGGGGCAGTATAACCAGATTCGAAATTCCTCACTGATGGCCTTTGGCGTCGTATCTCAGCACCTGCGTGAGCGTGGCATGGTATTGGTTGACACCAAAACCGAGCATGGAGTTAATAGTAATGGCAAGGTTGTTGTGGCGGACGAGCTATATACTATGGACTCTTCGCGTTTCTGGCGTTTGGACGATAATGGTGAAGTTCTACACCGGGATGGCAAGCCCGTTTCCTTCTCCAAGGAGTTCGCCAGAGGTATGGTTAAAGAAAAAGATCAGCAGTTTTCGGAAGAGCAGGCTAATGAAATTGCAGTGCGTTATATACAGGGTTTGCAGCATCTTACAGGTGTGGAATTTACTCCGGACCTACGCCCCAGGGACCAGCGTATTGTCGAATCCTGTAACCTGGTCTTAGACGCACTTTTGTAAGAATTACTCCCAGGGCTAGGTTCCGATAAGCTGGCCATCTGTGCTAAGGAAGTAAACTCTCATCTTTAGTGAGCGGTGAGACCACTATGGGGTTTCAGTTGATTAGGCAGTCATTGGCAATGGCAGCTGCTTTGGCAGCGGCCGTTGCTTGTTCGCCAAAGTCGGTAACACAAGGCCAGAAGAACCTTCCTGCAACGACGGTGCAGACTGTCAGTATGGAAGACTATCAACGCGCAGAGCAATTTCTGGCGGTGAATACAGCAGGTTTGGTGCAGCACGATATTCTGGCTCAGTATTGGCAGGAAGGTGATAGGCTCCTCTATCGACGCAGCATAGCGACAGGTTCAGAGTACCTGCTGGTTGATGCGGATAACACCGAAAAACACCCCTTATTCGACACCCCTCGCCTAGCTGTTGCTCTGGCTGAGTTCTCCCATGAAGAAGTGCAAAGCAATGATTTGAGTTTGTCTCAGCTTGAATTATCTGCCGATAACCGCCGTCTGAAATTCGAGTTTGAGAATAACAGTTTCCTGCTTGATCTTCGCAGTTATGCGATTACGAAGTTGGCAGGCAGGCCAGGCAATGAGTTCTTATCCCCTGACGGCAGTAAAGCGGCTTATATTAAAAACCATAATCTCTGGGTAAGGGATACCGCAACCAATGAGCGGGTCCAGCTAACTTTTGATGGTGAGGAAAATTATGGTTATGCAACGAACAATGCCGGCTGGTTGAGAGAGGATGGCCCGGTATTACTGTGGTCGCCGGATTCCAGCAAGATAGCGACATTTCGCCACGATGGTAGGAATGTGGGCGAAATGTACTTGTGGTCAACCAAGGTCGGTCATGGGGAATTGGATGCGTGGAAGTATCCATTGCCAGGGGATGATCATATTTTCATGATTGAGAGAATCGTGATTCATCCTGGTGATCAGACTGAGAAAGCCAAGGTAGTTCAATTAAATATGCCGCCTGACCCCCACCGGTCTACTACCAGTGATCATATTGCTGGAAGAGGAGGGGTGTTTCTGGATGTGGAGTGGAGTGCTGATAGCAAGGCCCTATCTTTTGTCTCGTCTTCCCGCGATCACAAGATTGCAAAGCTGCAAATTGCGAATCCATATACTGGTGATGTGAGGCTTATACACCGCGAAGAAGTGAGCACTTACTATGAGTCTGGTTACAATTCAGCTAACTGGCGCGTGTTTTCTGAGCGGGATGAGTTTATCTGGTTTTCTGAGCAAGATAACTGGGGTCATTTGTATTTGCATGACCTGCAAACTGGTGCATTAAAACAGCAATTGACCGAAGGTGATTGGGCTGTTCTGCAAATACAACAAGTAGATCTAAGCAATGAGCAGATCTATTTTCTCGGTTCAAACCGGGAAGCCGGTGATCCTTATTTTCAGTACTTATACCGAATGAATATGGACGGCACCGGTTTGCTGAATCTGACCCCGGAGATAGCTAATCACGAGATTCGCTGGTCTAAATCGGGAGAGTATTTCACCGATGTATATTCAACACCTACCTCTGCACCGGTTTCTGTGTTGCGTAACAAACTGGGCGAAGAGCTTCTGGTGTTGGAACAGACAGATATCTCAGCGTTGTTGGCGAGTGCTTGGGTTCCACCTGAACCTTTCACGGTAAAAGCGCGTGATCAAGTTACTGACCTTTATGGCTTGATGTATAAACCGTCTAATTTCGACGAAAGCCAGTCTTACCCAATTCTCAATTATGTGTATCCAGGGCCGCAGAGCGGCAGCGTGGGAACGCGTACGTTCAGGGCTTCGCGAGGCGATAAGCAAGCGTTGGCGGAGCTTGGCTTTATTGTGGTTGAGCTGGATGCGATGGGCACGCCCGGCAGGTCTAAGTCTTTTCATGATGCTTATTATGGCGATATGGGCGACAACGGTTTACCTGATCAAATAGCAGGCATCCAAGAGTTGGCTGTCGAGAACCCCTGGATGGATATCGATAGAGTCGGTATATGGGGACATTCTGGCGGCGGCTTTGCTTCAACCGCAGGCATTCTGCGTTATCCCGATTTTTATAAGGTTGCTGTATCCAGTGCGGGCAATCATGACAACCGTAACTATGAAGATGACTGGGGGGAAAAATGGCAGGGCTTGTTGCGTACTTTTCCGGAGCCAGTATCTGCCGGTGGTGGTTCCAATGAGTTACTAGTTAGCACTAATTACGATAACCAGGCCAATCAATTATTGGTGGAGAACCTCCAGGGTAAGTTGTTGCTTGCTCATGGCATGCTTGATACGAACGTACACCCTTCAAATACCTTGTTGGTTGTTGAGGCCTTGATAGAAGCTGATAAAGATTTTGATTTGTTGGTGCTGCCCAATGCTGGCCACGGTTTTGGCAATAGGCGCTATTTCATGACGCGACGCTGGGACTATTTTGTGGAAAATTTAAAGGGAGTGAAACCGCCGGTAGGCTTCCAGTTTGCAGAAAATGTGCGCTGATCAGGTTGCCTCTTTAGACCTCATTGCTATTGCGTATCAGAATGTTGATCCTCCGATAATATAGATGAACCTGTCTGCTTTACCTGAAGGTTTTTGTTAGTTCTGGGTGAAAATAACAGGAGGAAGAAACCTCTGGTGTTGAAAAACACGCTGAATTTTCTGTCTAGATATCCGAAGAAAGGCAACGAGTAGGCAACGAGTAGGCAAGGGAAACAGCAGGCGCTATAAGCTTTTCTGTGCCTGCTTCAATCTTAATAAGTCTACCTCGCCTTCTTGCAGCATTTGTTGAAGGTGCAAATCCTCTTCGCGCTTGGTGACTGAAGAAATCAAAAACTCTGCCCTTAGTGGGGCACCCCGATAGACATACTCTTCCCCTGCGACCGCTTTCTGAATCTTTTGGATAACGATTCTGGCACCTTGTTCATCTACCCCAGGTAAGAGCATATGAAATTCATTGTAACTTGAGCGGGCCAGCACATCTTCATTTCTGCGCCGATCAGTTGCCATTAGAGCAAAATGGCGCAGTAATTTGTTGCCAACCTCCACTCCGTGTTGCTTTATTATATCGTCGAGGTTCACGATTGCGATGGTCAGCATAGAAACTGGCTTTGTGTAGCGAAGAGCGACCCCAAGGACTCGATTACAAACTTCCAGGAACGTTCTATGATTCAATATGGTAGTGATGGGGTCATAAATAGCGTTCTCTTGATATTCAACCGTTAATTCTTCAGTGCTCATGATCAGAATGCTGAGCGTAAAGATAAGCATATTGACGATGGAGCCAAGTAATAGAACTGTTGTTGCTGTCCCTGGTTCTGAAATGCTTGCCCCGTCCCTGAAAAACATCAGAGTGAATTCAGTCACAGCATTGAAGCAGGAAAGTGTTAACAGTATATAAGCGCCAAAGTTGGTAGTAATGGCCATAACAGGCCGCAGCTTGTGTTCAATTCTAAGACCTTTGATTAAAATATATGCCGTACACAGTGAGAATATCACCATCATTACGGTGTAAATACGAAGCCGCCACAACATGCTCTCATCAATAAAGGTGAAATAGTAATACCCTGCCATGGTCCCAAGAAACCACACCAAACAAAATAGAGGGAGGCGTGTTTTTTCTTGGTTCCAGAAGCCAGCAAGTCCGGATAACATGGGTAGGCGTCCACCCATTATGAGTCCGTTGGCGACAAAAATTGATAATACAGGCATCAATGTACTTTGCATGCATACTAATAAAATGCCTGAGCTGGTTGCGGCATAGCCGATAGCGATTTTTAGTAAACCGGGGATATGGCGATTGCTAGCCCAATTGACGAATAGTGCAACGCCAGTAATAAGAGAGACTAGAGCTAGTGCTATTAATAGTACTTGATTTTCCATAATTGTCTTTCTTGCCAGGTTCTATCTATTGGCTGTCGTTGTTTTGTATTGATTGTTTTTAAATCTCTAACTTACAAGTACCTGTTCTGTTTTTGCCAGCCTTGCTTATCATGCTGCAGTTACTTTAGGCCAGGGCATAGAATTGAGACTCGGGCGACCCGATGGAAGTGTATTTCTCATTACGGCATTCATGGCCGCCACATTATAGTGCACTTTCCCGCCTAATCTATAGTTTTCTGATCTATAGCCGCATAAGCCACATATTTATTCCCATGAACTTAAACTAAAGAAGAGCAAATCTGCAGAATTATCAGTTAGTTTGGCAACTATTATCGTGGCAGCTATCGTTAAGCCTTGTCTCTTGCCTTTAGGTGCTGGAGTAGGTCGTTGTCTCGGGAGCGGTTAGTGATATGTTATCTATATCGTGCATTGTGGCTGGAGCTAGAGCTCCAGCCTGCTATGTGAGGGGAGTGGCCCAGAATCAAAGGTGACAAAGCAGCTCCTGTTCAATGATTTGCATATTCAATGGCTATGATTAGCGCAGATCTGGAAGTAGGTAGCCGTCGGCAATTAGCTTTGCGCGAATCGTTTTTTTGTCTGTCTTGCCGGTTGATGTCATCGGTATTGAATCTGTTTCGATAATATCATCCGGGAGTTGCCAGTTTGCGAAAACCTTGCTGCAATGTTTGATAACAGCATCTTTATCTAATGCCTGCCCCTCAACCATTATCACCAAAGCCACCGGTCGTTCATCCCATTTAGGATGTGGTTGGGCAACCACTGCCGCTTGAGCTACATCAGGCATACCGACAATGTGATTTTCTAGATCGACGGATGATATCCATTCGCCGCCGGATTTAATTAAGTCTTTTGAGCGGTCGGCGATCATGAGGTATTGCTCTGAATCTATTTTGGCTACGTCTCCAGTGACCAGCCAGCCATTATGAAATTTGTCTGGCTGCGGGTCATTGAAGTACTCTGATGCAACCCATGGACCCCGAATACAAAGCTCACCGACCGTTTCGCCATCATGGGGAAGCCTATTCCACTCTTCGTCGAATATCTCAATCTCGAGACCCGGTAGTGCGAGCCCGGCCTTAACGATATTTTCAAACTGCTTGTCTTCAGAGAGGTTAAGGTGTGAGCGTTTTGCTACTTTTCTTGATAATGTTCCCAGAGGGCTAGTTTCGGTCATGCCCCAGCCTTGAATCACTTCAATCTTATGACTGTCCCAATACCAACGCATCATCGACATTGGCGGTGCAGAACCGCCACAGGTTAAACGTCGGAGTTTACTGAGATCATATTTGTCAGGTTCTGCTTCTAGGGCAGCTTTAATGCCTTGCCATATCGTCGGTACCCCCGTGGAAATTGTTACTTCTTCCTCATGTATTAGTTTCAAGAATGCATCGGGCACCATAAACCGATGAGGCATAACCTGTTTACAGCCGAGCATTGAGGCACAGAAGGGTAAGCCCCAGCTCATAACATGAAACATAGGGACAATATTTAACACTGAATCAAGAGATGATAATTCTATGGAGTCTGTTAGACATGCAGCTAAAGTGTGCAGATAGGTGGATCGATGCGTGTATAAGACTCCTTTGGGTTTTCCTGTGGTTCCCGATGTAAAGCAAAGACCCATTGGGGAATTCTCATCAATATCTGGCCAGTCATAGATGGTTTCCTGTTCAGCTATAAAGTCTTCGTAGTCAATTTGATTTTTGAATGAACTTTCGCCTCCCTCGCCGTGGCGACAGACCACTAGTAATTCGACAGAAGGTATTTTGTCCCACAGGGGTTCAAGTAGAGGTAGCAAATCTTCATCAGCGAAGATCACTCGATTATTGGCATGATTAATAATGTACGCGAGATCAGCCGTTGATAATCGGATATTCACAGTATGTAGTACCGCGCCCATAGAAGGTACAGCCTGATACAGTTCAAGGTGGCGGTAGTTGTTCCACATAAAACTGGCTACTCTATCCCCTGTCTGGATGCCATGCTTCTTAAGGCCGTGAGCGACCTGGTTGGCTCTGTCCCAGGTTTGTTTCAATGTTTGCCGATGGCTCCCATTAGCCTGCATAGTGACCACTTCAACATCAGGGTCCAGCATGGCACCTCTACCCAATATCTTAGACATTAATAGAGGGGTGTTTTGCATGGTCATTCCGTCTCTCTCCTGTAGTCACTATGGAGTCGTTCGAGTTAGATTTGGCAGAATAGCTGAACAATAAGACCTTGTTCAAATACTTCGTAACAAAGATTTTGCTTGCGGATGCCTGCTACTCGCTGTTATTGAATTGTAAGGTCTGTAGGTTTACCCTTTTAATGATTCCGTTAGGTGGTTATTCATTAGGTCTTTAGCGTATCACGGAGTGATGTATGAAGAGCATTGTTAAATCTTTAAGTGCCTGCTTAAAGCAAAGTGACGACAGAGGAGAGTTGTTTCCTGCAGGAAGACTCGTTAGATGAGACTGTGGCACTAGGCGGTTTGGTAATTTGGGATGCGGTATGGTGCAGGATGAGAATTCAGTTGGGATTAGGGATAGACATTATGGATAAGAAACTTAGCTTTGAAAAACTTGTGCTCTTGTTAGTTGTTGCCTTTTGTACTGTTTTTTCCATGGCGCAGGAAATAGAACGACCTAACCTTGGCATTATGGGAAGTTGGCTTATTAATGACGAATTAAGTGACAGTACTGATGATCAGGTAGAAAAGGCTATCAAGGAAGGCGGTGGCAAAGTTCCACGACGCTGGTTCAGCAAGCGTCCAGAGGATTTTTATCGAGGGGGTCCTAAGGAGCATGAGTTGTATGACAGAATGTCGTATGACGATGTTTTAACAATCGATTATGAAGAGCCTGAATTCAAATTCACCTATGAGGAGAGTTATCAGCGCATTTTTCATACCGATGGCAGGCGCCGTAAAACAACTGCAAACGACTTTTATGCGCAAGGTAATGCAGATTTCTCATTCGCGAATTGGGATGATGGGGCTTTAATTGTAGAGGCCAGGCCTAGAGATGGTGGTTTTACACTTGAGACTTATACGCTTGAAGCTGAAGGTAGTCGGTTGCGTGTAGAGATGGTCATTGAGCCGGCATCTTTCAGTGCAGCAATTAATTTGGTGCGAATCTATGATCGTGTTAATTAAATAGCAGTATTTCCCTTCCAGTTTGTCTATGTTTTCTCGTGTTCTTTGCTTTGTGCCAGATTGCGGATAAAGGTAAAGAGTTAGGTTGAATAGGTGCTAGTATCAACGTCGTATAAAAGTGGGTCAGACTAACAATTTTAGGATCTGCTTTGATTGGAATGCGAGCTATTGAGGGGTTACATGGGAAATTCCATTTTTAGTACAGAAATGCAAGTGCGTGACTATGAGTGTGATCTGCAAGGTATTGTAAATAATGCCGTCTATCAAAATTATCTTGAACATGCGCGTCATGAATTCCTGTTGAGTAAGGGGCTTGATTTTGCAGAGTTGACAGCCTTGGGAGTTATCATTGTGGTAGTTCGAGCAGAGCTTGATTATAAGCAAGCTCTACGACCAGGTGATGATTTTTCGGTGAGTGTAATTGCTAAACGGCGAGGCCGATTGAAAATGGTGTTCGAACAGGAAATTCGAAGGCTAGCGGATAATGAGTTGATGATGGAGGCACAAATAACAGCAGTATCTTTAAAGGATGGTAAGCGCCCCTATTTTCTAGAAGAGCTGTATAAGCTGCTGTCATGATTTCTGTCGACTATCTACCAGATATACTGTCAATTAAATATATAAAGTAAAAAGTCGCAAGGGAGTAAACATGAAGAGTAATAAGGGATTGTCTGCGCAGAAGCGCGACAATTTATTATAGTGGGGGAAATTTTACTTATGCGAAAAACTCTCTTCTCTTTTATTCCTTCCCTCTTGTTCTTAGATGTATACCCATTTGTTGAATAGCTCTGAGTTAGATAGGTTTGAGATATGGGTCAAATTAGGAATGACATGACTGAACTTGAAACAGAATTGCGCTCAATAGAACAAGCTAAACAGGGTGCTTACGATAAGCGTACCGAGCACTTGGATGAAAAAGGCAGGGCGCTGTTTATTAATCGTCTGATTCGCGAAGATTCTCCTTATCTCTTGCAGCATGCACATAATCCAGTTAACTGGTTTCCCTGGGGCGCTGAAGCCTTTCAACAAGCTAAGTTGCAGAATAAGCCTGTATTTCTCTCTATCGGATATTCAACCTGCCACTGGTGCCATGTTATGGAGGTTGAAAGCTTTGACAATACGGAAGTTGCTGAAGTTCTGAACAGGGATTTTATATGCATCAAAATGGATAGGGAGCAGTATCCTGATGTTGATGAAATTTATATGACAGGGGTGCAGCTGGTATCTGGCCAGGGCGGGTGGCCCATGTCGAGTTTTTTGTTGGCAGATGGAAGGCCATTCTTTGGTGCTACTTATTTTCCTGCGACAGCTTTCATCTCTTTGCTGAATCAAATTTCCCAGACCTGGAAGGAAAGATACGATGAGATTGAATCAAGTGCTGGGCAAATAGCCGTAGCTATAGATCGCATCCTAAGTGATAGAAAGCAGGCCTCCTCGCTCCACAATGATATTGTGACTAATACAATTGACGCGTTGCTGCAGCGCGAGGACCGAAGCTTTGGCGGTCTTTCCGGTGAGCCTAAATTTGCACAAGAGCCACTGCTCTTGCTGTTATTGGATCATGCGCGTAGACAGAGAGACATTAAGGTAGTGGGTTTCGTTGATCGTGCGCTGGAGGGTATGGGGCAAGGTGGAGTTTATGATCAAATTTCCGGCGGCTTTCATCGCTATAGTGTAGATGCGCAATGGTTGGTTCCTCATTTTGAAAAAATGCTCTATAACCAATCCCAATTGGGGCTGGTTTATCTGGAGGCGTATGAGCTAACAGGTAAGCCCTTTTTTAAACGGATTTGCGAACAAACACTGCATTATGTTGAGCGCGATATGCAGTTGCCAGAAGGGGGGTTCTACTCGGCTACCGATGCCGACAGCGAAGGACGGGAGGGTACATTCTTTGTCTGGAACATGGAGGAATTGCAGCAAGCATTGGAGCCTGCAGAGTTAGAAATAGTCAGTCTTCTCTATTCGCCTAGTGAGGTTGGAAACTTTGAGGGCTCAAATATCCTGAATTTGTCGAAACCCTTAGCCGAGTTTGCGGAGAAATCCGAGGATGATAACTTCTATGAAATTCTGGATAGGATACTGCGTAAGTTATATGAGGTTAGGGAGCAGCGCATTCATCCATTAAGGGATGACAAACTTATTGTGGCCTGGACTTCTGCCATGATTTTCACTTTTGCCAGAGCTGCATCAACTCTTAAAAATCCTGCTTTCTTATCAGTGGCAGAAAAGGCAGCAAGTTTCGTTTGGGACGTAAATGTTGATGCGCAACACAGCTTGCAGCGTATTTATCTTAACGGAGCTGTTTCGATTCCTGGACAGCTCGAAGATTATGCAAATTTTTCACAGGCTTTAATTCAGTTGTTCGACCTGACAAATAAGAGTGAGTACTTGCAAAATGCCCATGCTTTGATGAATGTCGCAATACAGGAATTTTGGGATACCGGAAATGATGGTTTCTTTCTTGGGCCAGAACAGCAGGCAGGGCTACAGCTCACGCGTTCCCGTAATGCCAGCGACGGAGCAACTCTCTCGGCGGTGGCGACAACTTTCCATTGTCTGTTGCAGCTTGATAGGCGCAGTGCATTGTTGACAAACAACTCGGGGAGCAACGACATGAGCTTCCGTGAAAGAATAGACTTGGGCATAGCGTCGTTGTTGGGGAATATAAACGATAACCCGCTTAGTTATCCTGGCATGCTGAAAATTATGACTGAGCTTGAACAGGGAAGCAGGGATCCTGTGCAGTGGCTAGATTGTGGCAGAGCTAAATTGAGCTGTTATAGAGCTGAGATGGGTGCAGACGATGAGTTGATCGTCCAAGTCGACCTTGTGCTTATGGAAGGGTGGCATATTTCTTCGACGAATGAAGCGAAAGACACAGTTTCCCCTATAGAAATTTCTATTTCGAATGCTGAACATCATTGGCGAATGATCGAGTGTGAAATTCCTCCAGCTAACGCGGAATTAAATATTGGAGGAGTGGGTTGCATTCCTGTTTATGAGAACGAGCTTAGCATGCAAGCAATATTGAAGCGCACATCGCTAGCGGCCGATGACTTATCTCATTCTGTAGAATTACAAGTAAGTCTACAGTTATGTAATCACGAAAATTGTTTGCTTCCTAATAGTATTTTTTTCAGAATATAGCTTGCAAATTGAGCTTAGAAAAATATCAATTATGCTCTGCTGAGTATGGAATGTGCCTGCTAAAACCTTAGATCAACTCTAAGCTGTATATCTAACTTTTTCTTGTTTCTTGGCTGAGAAGGCGATATGGTTTCTTCAGCTAGGTCAGTATTAGTGGATCAAGTTAAGAGACGAAACATGAAGAAATCTCGCGCCAATATTATTGTAAGTTTGCTTGTTTTTCTGCTGTTGGGCAACAACAGCTTGGCGCTTGAGGTAATGGTGCATGATGCACATATTCATGGCGCACTGCTGTCCGTCGACGAGAACCCGATGCTTGATGTATTACACGATAGAAACATTGCTTCGAGTTCAACGGATATATTTGAATCTAGTGTAGGCGAAGATTGTATCTGTGATGAGATTTGTTGTCTTGGCACAATAGACGTAACTCTTCCGGATGTCGAAAAGACACCTCCTTTTTCTGTAGAGAAATCTACCTTTCGTAAAAATTACTATCAGTCTATTTCCCTCGACCTGTTGCTTCCTCCCCCAACCACGTAAGCCACTTCCGTTTTACTAACTAATTAAAACTATTTGTGGAGTTGATCGTGCTTACGCGAACTATGTGTGTGCTGCTTTTCGTATTTTTTCCGTTGGCCCTGCATGGGAAAACTGTTTCCTACACGTTTGATATAGATGCTGTATCGGTAAACTTTACTGGTTCAGATGTTGAGGCGCTTACTATTGGGGGAGAAATTCCAGCGCCTTTGATTAGAGCTAATGTAGGGGATGTATTGCGGGTTACGTTTAACAATAAATTGTCAACTGCCACTTCTGTACACTGGCATGGGATTCTATTGCCAAGCGATCAAGATGGCGTGCCGTTCCTTAATACCCGACCTATTTCTGCTGGTGAGAGTTTCACTTTTGAATTTCCTGTCGTACAAGCTGGAACTTATTGGTATCACTCTCATACTGACTTGCAGATTCAAAGAGGTGTTTATGGTCCGATTGTGCTCACTGATCCGGATAAGACTTCTGGAGAATTACAGGAAGAAATTTTGCTGTTGTCAGACTGGACTGATGAAAAACCGGATGATGTTTTGGGTCATTTGAAGGTTGATGGGGATTACTATGCCTACACAAAAGATACTGTGCAGTCTTGGGATAAAGTTATTGCCAATGACAAGCAAGCGATAGGTAATCGTCTGAGTCAATCCTTTGCCCGTATGGAGCCAATGGATTTGGCAGATGTAGCTTATGATGCATTTTTGATAAATGGCGAGAAGAGCGGCGATATCACTGTAAAAGATCCTGATGCACAACAGGTTTTGCTGCGGATAATTAATGGGTCCACGTCAAGTTATTTTGATGTTGAATATGCGGGTGGACCGATGACTCTGGTTGCGGCGGATGGCTTGGATGTTGAGCCCATACGTGTCAAGCGTTTGCGAGTCTCTACGGCTGAAACTTATGATGTGCTGGTCCCAGTTTCACCATTACACTCTTATGAGCTTCGGGCTACATCTATTGATGGGAGTGGATACACTGGTGTGTATATAGGGGAGGGTGAAAGAGTGTTGGCCCCTGATTTACCTGTGCCTAATTTATTCCTGATGGGTGGCGATATGCCCATGCCCACAGGTGATGCTATGTCGATGACAGAGCACCATATGGAAGCTTCGCATGTTGCAGAAGATGATCAAAGCCTGATTCAGCACATGACGAACTATGATAAGTTGAGATCCCTGGAACCTACAAGCTTGCCAAGTAGTCAAAGTTGGCGAGAACTTTTCCTGTCTTTGACTGGCAATATGCAGCGTTATGTATGGAGTTTTGACGGAAGAACACTGCGCGAGGATTCGCAAATTCTAATTGCCAAGGGTGAGAATGTAAGGCTTACTTTGGCGAATAATACGATGATGAATCACCCTTTACATTTGCATGGACATTTCTTTCGTGTTGTTAATGGGCAAGGAGATAGAAGCCCTTTAAAGCACACAGTAAATGTGCCACCTATGGGAAGAGTGGTTATTGAATTTGATGCCAATGAAGATGAGGATTGGTTGTTTCATTGCCATAATCAGTACCATATGAAGTCGGGCATGACCCGGGTGATTAGCTATGGTCAAAATTCTATTTTTAATCAATCGATGTCAGATTCTATTCAGCCTCGTCTCCGCTGGTTCAGTAAATCTAAGTTGCTACCACAGAGCAACTTCTTGAATTATGATTTTTCATTAGCCGATGAGCGGCATGAGTTTTCCTTTACAGTGGACTCCAATGGTTCGGGAATTTATGAAGCGGAAGTGACCTATACGTACCATTTTGATAGATTTTTTTCTGGGTTTTTCGGCTTGGAGAAGAGAAAACATGAGCGATTTGATAGCCAGGAAGTTGGTATAGTGGGCTTTAATTTTACACTACCCTTTTTAATTAATAGCGAGTGGCGTGTCGATGAAAATGGCAAGGCGAGGATTGAGCTGCAGTCTGATTTGCAATTAAGTCAGCGCCTTGGGTTTGATTGGCGGTGGAATACGGACAATGAATACCGTCACCGTTTGAAATACCGTATTAATGAGCGACTTTCTGCAACAGTGAATGACGATTCTGAATACGGTAGTGGCGTTGGTGTGGAATGGTTGCTCCATCTGAGCTTTTAGTTCAAAAGGTCGTTAAAGTACTGTGGCAAAATCTCTGAGGCTTTTCCGTAGATATGTTGGTCAAACCCTGAGCCAGTTTCTTCAAGGTTTAGTTCTACGGTATAAGCCTTTTTCATTTTTGCTGTTTGATAAAAGCCAGAGGCAGGATAAACATTGCCAGAAGTCCCTATAGCAATGAATAAATCACAATTTTCTAATGCTTGATTGATTTTATTCATATGAAAAGGCATTTCGCCAAACCAGACGATATGCGGCCGTAAGTTTCCCGGTGAGCGACAACAGCGGCAATGAGTGTCAAAGCTAAAATCTGCTGTTATATCAAATACCAGTTGTGAATTGAGGCAGCGCATCTTTAGTAACTCGCCGTGCATGTGCAATAAATTTTCTGACCCTGCCCGTTCGTGAAGGTTGTCAATATTTTGGGTTACCAAGAGAAAGTTGCCAGGAAATTCATGCTCAAACTTTGCCAATGTACTATGAGCCTGATTGGGTTTTATCTTGTCCGAGACAAGCTGGCGGCGGCGCTGGTTGTAGAACTCATAGACCAACTGGGGGTTTTGCTCAAAGCCTTCCGGGGTGGCAACGTCTTCTACCGGATGGTTTTCCCATAATCCATCGGCTGCACGAAATGTGTCGATACCTGATTCGGCGGAAATTCCCGCGCCGGTTAGTACTACAATGGATTTAGGTGTTGAGTGCATGGCTGGATAGTAGCATGAGAAAATCGTCTGGCGGGAGTCACATTTTTCTCTATTATAGTTGGTGAGCTAGTGAATAGAATTTCAGTGAGTATAATGAGAGCTAACAGTTAGTACCATCTTAAAAATCCACACTATCCAAAATTGGAGAATACAGATTATGGGCGCTTTGAAATTGGGCAATATGGCTCCGACATTTACATTGCAGAATCAGGCGGGAAAAGATGTGAGCCTGAAGGATTTTAGGGGTATTTCTAATGTTGTGCTCTATTTTTATCCCAAAGCGATGACTCCTGGTTGCACCGTTCAGGCCTGTGGCCTGCGTGATTCAAAGAAGCAACTAGCGAAATTGGATGCGATAGCTTTAGGTCTTAGCCCAGACCCCGTGAAGAGGTTGGCTAAGTTTGAAGAAAAGCAGGAGCTTAATTTTGACCTGCTTGCGGATGAAGATCATGCCGTTGCGGATAAGTACGGTGTTTGGGCTTTAAAGAAATTTATGGGGCGTGAATACATGGGTATAGTGCGCACGACATTCATTATCGACAAGAAAGGGCGTTTAGTGCATGTGATGGACAAGGTTAAAACCAAGACCCATCATGATGATGTTATCGAACAACTTAAATTGTTAAGCTGATCTTCACCTGGTATGAAATTAAATTATCAACAGTATTCGAGCGTTGGCCCCCCCTTGCTTATGCTACATGGCTTGTTCGGTAACCTGAGTAATTTGGCTTGGCATAGTAAGAAATTAGCGGAGGAGTTCGCTGTCTATGGTGTTGATCTGCGTAATCATGGCGGTTCTCCTCACGATGATGCTTTGAGTTATCAATTGATGGCAGAAGATGTGCGTGAGCTAATAGCAGAATTGAACATAGAGTCTTGCTATGTGCTCGGTCATTCCATGGGAGGCAAGGTTGCCATGCAACTGGCTCTTAATTGCCCAACATTGATAGAGAAAATGGTCGTGGTTGATATTGCTCCAGTGACGTATCCAGAGAAAACAGATGACCATTTGAATATCCTGGAAGGGATGGATGCAGTGGATGCCGGGCAGGTTAAAAGCAGAATAGAAGCTGAAGAGATATTGAAAGATTATATTAACGATGAATCGATTCGGAAATTTATATTAACGAATTTATTACGTAATAAAGAAGGCCTGTACAGTTGGCGTTTGAACACGGCAGCTATTCGGCATAACTATGATGAGATAAGAATTGCACCTGTTGCTGAAGGGGATTTTCTTAAACCAGTCTTGTTTGTAAAAGGTGGTTTGTCAGACTATATTCAGGCAAAAAATGAGGCTGAAATAGTGAAGTTATTTCCAGCTGCTTCTGTAAAAACAATCATGCAAGCTGGACATTGGCCACATGCAGAAAAGCCTCAAGTTTTGCAGAGAATTGTTTCAAATTTTTTGCGGGAATGATGAGGCATGGTGTTGATGATTGCCTAGATGTCTTCCAGAGAGTTACGTAAGAGTTACGTAGAGGAAAAGCAGTAGTGACAGTACTTAGTGTCAATGTAAATAAAATCGCTCTTTTAAGAAATTCTCGCGGACGGGACTTCCCCTCAGTTCTTGGATTTTCTGAACAACTAATTAGCTTAGGGGTTAAGGGTATTACAGTTCACCCGAGACCAGATGAGCGTCATATTACTCGCCGTGATGTTTATGAGCTCAGCGAGCTTTTACAAGATAAGCCGGATGTTGAGTTTAATATCGAAGGTTATCCTTCAGAGGATTTCCTTAAAATGGTGAGGGAAGTGCGTCCTGATCAATGCACTTTAGTACCAGATAAGCCAGATCAACTTACCTCTGATCATGGCTGGAACATCCCTGAAAACGAGGCTGATTTACGTAAAACGCTTGCTGACTTGCGCAACAATGGCATTCGCAGTAGCCTTTTTTTGGATCCTGACCCTGCTGCCGTGCTCAATGTGCCTGTAGTTGGAGCAGATCGAATAGAACTTTATACGGAGGACTATGCCAGCCATTTTGGCGGTCCTCAGCAGGATTCTGTGTTGCAGTGTTATCGGGATGCTGCTGCAAAGGCTGAAGAGCTGAATATCGGTGTGAATGCAGGGCATGACCTTGATTTATCCAATCTCGGTAAATTCCTTGAGGTTCCCAACATACTTGAGGTTTCGATTGGCCATGCCTTGATAGTAGAGTCTCTGCAGCAGGGGATTGCAGCGGTAATAGCCCAATACCACGCAATTGCTAATCGTAAGTGATTGCGTCGCTGCAGGTCTATTAAGTTAGGGTTCAGTCCTATTCTTTATACTGCTAATCTAGTAGTGACCCTGTTTGTAGGAGTAGCCTATGACCGTCCAGAAAAGTTGCAAGGTAATTAGCCCCGGATATTCTGCTCTGCTTGTGTTGTTGCTGTTGTTCGCGCCAAGCATTGTTTTTGCGACGAACTTTGAATTGGCGAGGCTATCTAACCAAATTGAGTTGTTGAGTAGTCAGCTAGCCGATGATCTACGCTATACTCGGAATTATGGTTCGCTACGTCAGAGAGCAGTGACCTTAAGCAGAGAAGCATCACAGCTAGGAAACTCACTTCGAAGAAATTACAGTAGTTCGCGGGTTCGTTCCCATTTTAAAGATGTTAGGCGCAGCTACGAAAAATTAGAGCAGGCTTTTTTTCGTGCCAACAAAAAGGATCATGAGCCTCGTGTCTACCAAGATGTAAATCAACTGAGTAATCTATTTTCCAGTTTGAGTGATGAGTACCATTATGCAGGTTATAGCCAGGCAAACTATGGAACTGTATACATGGTTCCACATTATTATGTGACACCTAGCTATAATTCCACTCGTGGTCACTATGATCGCGCCAATTCTGCTCGTCATAACGATCGCAAAGCTACGAATAGGCGTGATCCTGAAAAACGAGTCCGTGCCGTCCAGGCTCCACCACGAATACGCTACTCAGCGCCGAATGTTAATATTATCGATAGGCCGTAAAGAGGCACAAAAATAAGTCGCTGAGTCACTCTGATTAACTTTCTTGTTAGCAAACAAGGTGTTCTTAGCTGCAGCGACTCACTCCACTTTCGTGCTGCTATTCATAAATTAATAGTACAAAACCCACAAAACCCGTGACTCTTAGGTGTTTTTTTGTGTGATCCTCTTCACAATTATTTTCATGCGCCAAGCTTTCTGTGAATTTCTGGATAAGAATGTAAGAGCTGATCAAGCTTTATAGAGAAAGTTTTTGTGGCCAGGTAATCACTCCTAATTCTCGGTTGAAACCGGGTGCTGACTGAGGCGCAACAGATGTTCCAAGAATTGCAATGCGGTATTCCTGACGTAATGGTGATTAAGCCTAATGGCTTGTCATCAAGCCTCTTCTTTCAGGTTTACAGTGGCACCAATGTGATCGCATTTGCACAGTTGAGTTCACGTGCGCAGAACAATTACAGACGTTCCTTGTCTAGACAAGCAGCGAATGATGATGCAGCGCCAGGTATTAGTTACTGCTTAAAAATAATCGAAGTAAGCCAGAATTACCGTAATAACGGCATCGGTTCTGCTCTGTTAGATGAGGTGATCAACTTTTGCAAGGACGAGCGGGTCATTGCCATTTATGGTGAGGCTAAAGGTGACTCTGAAAGTTTGCGCCGTTGGTATCAGGACAAAGGTTTTGAACTGGATGGTGTAGATAATATCCAACTATCTTTTCAAGCTATCAACTAATAACTTCCTTTTCAGTTCTTTACTATTCTCCTCATTGTTGGCTCAGCAATTGGCCATACATTGTTGAGGATTATGGGTTGTGCTTTTTCTCGTGGGTGAATGCCGTCACTTTGCATGAATTCAGGGTTTGGCGGAACACCTTGGATAGTGAGTACAAACTCTCTTAATGTGTTGCGCAGAGTCGTCTGATTTTTATATCTGGCTTGATCTGTGTCCAGTTCCTCAGAGAGGAATTTTACTCAGGCCTACCTGATACAGAAGTTATATGATCCCCCACTGATTTTATTAACCTGACGGTACTTGAGCGGAGCATGCGAGAGGTTATAATCACTGATCTAGGTGTGATCTGCAGGTTTAAGGCAGCAATAAATGATTATTTTTACGAATACCAACCGACTTAAGTTTATCAAAATTATACTGCTTATGATGGCAGTGACACTGTTTCCCTTGTCAATTCATGCGCAAGCTTTGTTGGGGGTTACAGCGGAAGAATGTGTCTATGGCGACTGCATTGATGGCAGAGGAGTTTTAGAGCTTGCTACCGAATGGGGTAAGGGCAAGTACTCTGGCTATTTCGCAGATGGTGAATTTCATGGCAATGGTCGGCTGGAAGTGCCTATTTCGTTTACAGAGAAAACAATCTACGTGGGCAACTGGGAGATGAGTGTTCGTTCTGGTCGTGGTACTCACTGGAATGGCCGTGGCAATTTGTACATTGGTCAATGGCGCAATGATATGCGTCATGGTCAGGGCTCTTACTTTTTCGGCTTGCCTGAGTGGCGAGAGAACGAGCACACTGAGTATTGGTTGAAAGAGAATGTTGAGAATTACACGGGTAATTTTGTAAATGATTTGTACCAGGGGCAAGGGACCTATCGGTGGCCGGGTGGCCAAAAATATGTAGGTGAATTTTTCGCGAATGAGAAACATGGTCATGGCACGTATTACTACGTGACAGGCACTGCAAGAAAACAGGTGTGGGAGTATGGTGATTTTGTACGGTAATCAACATGCTGCTGTGTTAATTAATTTGGCCCTGGTTCTGGTATTAAGCCCAGAATTACTTACTGGAAATTAAAATGGAACTTGAATCACTTCGTCGTGAATATCTGCATGGCGGATTAAACCGTGATGAGCTTGCAGAGGATCCTCTCAAGCAGTTTGCCAAATGGATGCAGCAGGCTATTGATTTGCAGATTACTGATCCCACTGCTATGACTGTTGCTACGGTTGCTGAAGATGGTCAGCCAAGCCAGCGCATTGTCTTGCTTAAGCATTTCGATAAAGACGGTTTTATTTTTTACACGAATTACGCAAGCCGTAAGGCAGATGAATTGAGTCATAATTCAAAAATAAGCTTACACTTTCCCTGGCATGCTATTGATCGACAGGTGAAGGTTTGTGGTGATGCAGTGAAAATCTCTACTGCCGAGTCTCTGAAATATTTTATTACCAGGCCGAAAGAAAGCCAATTAGCAGCAACAGTATCTGAGCAGAGCAAGGTTATAAGCTCGCGTAGTGTATTGTTGAATCAGTTTGAATCTCTTAAGCAGAAATTTCAGAAAGGAGACGTTCCCTTGCCAGATTTCTGGGGAGGTTATCGTGTCGAGCCGCGAGAAATAGAATTTTGGCAAGGCGGTGCTAACAGGTTGCACGACCGATTTAGATATCTTCGTGGAGATCAAGGAGCTTGGACAATAGATCGCCTCGCCCCTTAGACCGGTTTGCATTCAAACTTTATGACTTTTCTTAATTGGACTTCCACTTCTTGAGTTTTTTCTTTTCTAGCTGCTTTTTCAATCGCGCATACTGGGGGATACCCTTCTTGTACTCTGGGTAGTCTTCGCCCTGAATAAGCGGAGAAAAATAATCACGTGCTGCGTCGGTGATATGAAAACCATCGCGGCTTATATAATTCCGCGGCATCATCTTTTCGACATTGGCTACATCAGATAGCTTCGCTTCGCCAATTCGCCAGCTGTATTTTTTCCCCTTGCCTCTAACAATTGTTGGCATGACCGCGTTCTTACCTGCTAGTGCGAATTCAACGGCGGCTTCGCCAACGGCATATGCTTGCTCAACATCGGTGGCTGAGGCTATATGCCTGGCTGCCCGTTGCAGATAGTCAGCCACGGCCCAGTGATATTTATAGCCCAGTTCATCTTTAATCATGGTTGCAACAAAAGGTGCTACACCACCAAGCTGTACATGTCCGAAGGCATCTTTGCCTCCTGCGTCGGCGAGAAATGATCCGTCTTTATTTTGTGCGCCTTCTGATACCACAATTGCACAATAGCCGAATTTTTTGACACAAGATTTTACCTTGCGCAAGAACTTTTCCTTATTAAAGGCGATCTCAGGAAATAAAATAATATGGGGAGCGTCACCTTCCTGTTCGCTAGCGAGGCCCGCAGCACCAGCTATCCATCCTGCATGTCTGCCCATGACTTCCATAACGAATACCTTGGTGGAAGAATCACACATGGACGCTACATCTAATCCGGCTTCACGAATGGAAACGGCAACGTATTTCGCGACTGAACCAAAGCCTGGGCAGTTATCGGTAATGGGCAAATCATTGTCGACGGTTTTAGGAACGCCAATACAGGTAATTGGGTAACCTTTCTCAAGGCTTAGTTGTGCGATTTTATTTGCTGTATCTTGTGAGTCTCCACCACCGTTATACAAGAAATAGCGGATGTTATGAGCGACAAAAACATCCATGAGGCGTTCATATTCGCGCTGGTTTTCTGAATAAGACTTCAGCTTGTATCGGCAGGAGCCAAATGCGCCTGCTGGTGTTGACCGCAATGCAGCGATGGTTTTGGCTGACTCCTTATTAGTATCGATAAGCTCTTCATTTAGAGCACCAACAATACCGTTCAGTCCCGCGTAGACTTTGCCGATTTTGTCGCGGTGCTTGCGTGCTGTTTCGATAACGCCGCAGGCACTGGCATTGATTACGGAGGTAACACCCCCTGACTGGGCGTAGAAGAGGTTTGCTTTGCTCATAGATTAATTGTCGCTTGTAAGTAAAGGGTATGTTGGCTCTAGGTTAAGAAAAGGGGCATGTTACAAGCTGTGGAGTGCTACTTCAATTGCTTGCCAGTACTCAGCCATTGATGTAACAATCGAGGGCCTTTCTGAGATAGCTGAAAATACATAGGTGGAAAAGTGCGGTTAATAATTGGAATGTCTGGAGCCAGTGGTGTGATTTATGGCATTAGACTATTACAAGTATTGCAGCAGGAGTCAGATATAGAGACGCATTTGGTGATGTCTGATACTGCCAAGCTCAATATTGCCATAGAAACAGAATGGACAGCCAAAGAGGTAAAGGCGATGGCCGATGAAGTCCATTCCAATAAAGATATAGCGGCTACTATTGCCAGCGGCTCTTTTCGCTCCGACGGTATGATAATCGCCCCTTGTTCGATTAAAACATTGTCGGCCGTGGCTAATTGCTATGCTGATTCTCTGATGGTTCGGGCTGCTGATGTTGTGTTAAAAGAAAGGCGGCGGTTGGTTTTGGTGCCTAGGGAAACTCCCCTGCACACAGGTCATTGTGAGCTGCTTTATAAGGCGAGCCAGAATGGCGCTATTCTGGCACCTCCAATGCCGGCTCATTATATAAAGCCACAGTCTGTTGATGACTTAGTAGATCATCATGTGGGCAGGGTGCTAGACCTTTTTGATCTGGATTCGGGGCTGGTGAAGCGTTGGCAAGGAGCACAGGGAGCGCGCAATAACGGTTGAAAAATACATCGCCCCTCATCACTGAAAGTGAATAGCGGTCCAGGTTTGGGTTTTGCAGAGGGCTTGGCAAAATATGGTGCGGAAAGTAAGTTCCCGTAGTTTTAGCGGCAAGGCGTGTATGGTTTAGTTGATGGGCGCTGCCAGTCGCCGCCGTGCTTATCGAGGTGGTTTCTCTTTATATTGACTATTTTATTAGTCTTTTGTCAGCTTTTGTCAGTTTATGGGGCAATAAAAAGCAATACTCTTGGTTTGTTTGTGCTAAAGTGCCGCCACGTCAGAATCTGCTTCGTAGCAAACCTGCTCCAAGTGTATTTCTGGTAGTGCATCATATTTAGATAGGCTTATCGTACTGCTATTATTAGCAGTCAGAAGACTTAGGCTCTCCCCATTAGGTTCTTTCCTTCTGGCTCGGATTTAAGTTCCTCACCTCCTTTATTATCGCTGCACAATCGTGCAACTGAACTTTGAATGTTTATTTAGTTCGGTAAACACTTAACGACAAAATCAAGGCTCGCCTGGCTGCTATCGCTGTTGGGAAGAGCGCTATATATCAAAAGCACATAATGCTTTGGCATTTTTACATGAGACATAGAATGACTTTTAACACGCTCGGATTATCTGACTCGCTGCTACAGGCAGTGGAAAAAACTGGCTATACAAGCCCCACGCCAATCCAGGAAAAATCGATTCCTGAAATACTTCAAGGCAGAGATGTGATGGCTGCCGCGCAAACTGGTACGGGTAAAACGGCGGGTTTTACCTTGCCCTTATTACAATTATTAAGTGGGCGGGCCAATAGGCAGAGAAATAGCTTCCGAGCGTTGATACTTACTCCTACTCGCGAATTAGCTGCACAGATAGAAGACAGCATCCAAACTTACGGCACAAACGAAAATCTTCGCTATGGTGTGGTATTTGGTGGTGTAAATATAAATCCACAGAAGACAACTCTAAACCGGGGCTTGGATATTCTGGTGGCGACTCCGGGAAGATTGTTAGATCTTTTCCAACAAAAGTGCATCAATTTTAGAGATGTCGAGGTGCTGGTTCTGGATGAAGCAGACCGTATGCTTGATATGGGTTTTATTCGGGATATAAAGAAAATAATCGCTTTGCTCCCGAAGCAACGTCAAAATTTAATGTTCTCCGCGACCTTTTCAGATGAGATTCGCGCTTTGGCGAAGACAATCTGTAATAAGCCAATAGAGATCGACGTTGCGCCGAGAAACTCGACTGTCGAAAAAATTGCACAGAAAATCTACCATGTGGAGAAGCAAAATAAGGCGCATCTATTGAAAGAAATGGTAGCAAGTAACCCAGTGCAAACCCTTGTGTTTAGTCGTACTAAACATGGAGCCAATAATTTGGCGAAGCGCTTGAATAAGGACAATATTACTGCTGCTGCTATCCATGGTAATAAATCACAGGCACAGAGAACCAAGGCGTTGGATAGTTTTAAACAGGGCAAGGTACAAGTGTTGGTAGCTACAGACATTGCTGCTAGAGGTATAGATATTGATCAGCTCGCAAGAGTGATCAATTTCGACCTTCCTCACGTTGCCGAAGATTATGTACATCGAATTGGTCGCACGGGGAGGGCCGGGGCCTCTGGGCAGGCTATTTCTCTCGTTAGCGGAGAAGAGCGTAAGCAACTGCGTGGGATTGAGCGTTTGATAAAATTCTCCTTGCCGGTTGGGGATAGTGAAGAATTTGAATTTGCTCTTGGCGCTCCTCTGCCGGCTAGCCGAAGTATTGAAGATAAGGCAGGAGCCAAGCGTAGCGGAAATCGGAATAGGTCAAATCAGAAACGCAGCAGCGGGCCTGGGAAGAGAGCCAGCAAAGGAGCATCGGCGAATAAATGGAGGTCTTCGAAGTCAAGAGCTGGGGCTTCTGCCTAAATCAGCAATTGTCTCCCGAGAAAGCTTTGTGTGGGCCTTTAACTTTTTCCTCCCAGAAAGATTTCGGGTAAAAATGGGCATATTTTGCTGCGAGAGGGGAAATTTTAGTGGTACAGACTTGACTGAAAGTCCAGTCAGTGACACTGTTAATCTTACAAGTTTAAAATAATATTCCTATGTGAGGATGTCATGCTTACACAAGGTACAGGCTTTGCCAAATACTCAAAATCACTCTGCTGGATAGTTGCGTTTATATGGTTAGCTCTCTCTGTGTTGACTTTTACCGGCGGGGGGCAAAATTCCACTATCAATGGAGTTCTTTGGCTTGTGGGTGCAATAGCTTTTGCAGTTTCAGCAATTTTTATTTCGCGAACCCCACAGGCAGTAGAAACTGATATTGACGACGAGTAACTTCATTTCTGCGAATATTTGCTCAGCTATTTGATATATCAGATAGCTGAGTACCCATCTTCGGTAACACCTCAGAAAGTTGAAGAAACCCTGAATAGCTAAAGGCAAGAGTGTTCTGCGTTTATGCTTTTTCTGCTAGGTTTTCGCTGAGTACAGCTAGCCTGCTTTCAATGTCTTTATTGAGCTTCAATGCTGACTTTTGCAACAATTTCTCAAGGTTTGAGTAGATATTTGCTTTAGCTCGATCAGCTTTTTTGTTCTTAGAAGCAGGCATTGTCAGATTCTCGATTACCTCTTGTTGGTACTTTTCAGCGGCAAGTTCGTTGGCTTTGATTTTATTTCGCAAGTTTTGCCATTTCTTGTCAGCTTCCTTATGCTTTTTCATCCAGATCCTGAGGTTTCTGAGCGGTTGTACCACATTGTCCCGCCACTCAACTGAAAAGTTGTAGATCTGCTGTAGCAGAGGTGAACCCACTACACCGAAATGCTTCCCATACCAGTAACAAAAAAGTATTAGGTTAACATCCAGATTGAAGTCATCCTGTAAGCTTAAACAGGCTTCGGCTACACCCTCTTTGTCGTAGAGGTGGGTGGAGAAATTCCAAAAAGTTTGGGGTTGATTAGGCATTATTGGGCCTTCGGCTTTCTTTATGCTCCTATGCTACCGGAGTTTTATGCTATAAACAGCACTCCTTGACCAGTAAGCAAGCAGCAACGAGAACATTTAATGCACATACACATTCTAGGTATTTGTGGCACGTTTATGGGTAGTTTGGCAATCCTCGCCAAGCAGCTGGGATACCGTGTCAGTGGCAGTGATGCGAATGTTTATCCTCCTATGAGTACTCAGTTACAAGAGCTGGGTATTGATCTTATGGATGGTTACAGCCCTGAGCATCTATACCCAGAGCCTGACCTAGTTATTATTGGTAATGCGCTCTCGCGAGGTAACTCGGCTGTAGAGCATGTATTAAATGAAGGTCTGAATTATACCTCGGGGCCGCAATGGTTGGCGCAGTACGTTTTGCATGATCGTTGGGTGCTTGGCGTGGCGGGCACTCATGGAAAGACCAGTACCAGTGCTATGCTGACTTGGATCTTGGAATCGGCAGGAATGAAGCCTGGGTATCTTATTGGTGGTGTCACCAATAATATGCCTCGCTCTGCAGATATCGGCGACTCTGCTTTTTTCGTTGTGGAAGCAGATGAATACGATAGTGCTTTCTTCGATAAGCGCTCTAAGTTTGTACATTATGCTCCACGTACAGCGATATTGAATAACCTGGAGTTTGATCATGCAGATATTTTTGAGAACCTAGAGGCTATAGAGAAGCAGTTTCATCACTTGGTTAGAACTGTGCCAGGGAACGGGCTGCTTATTGTTCCCAATGGGGAGGCCACTATTGAGATGGTCTTGCGTATGGGTAGCTGGACCAAAAGGCAACAGTTTGGTATCGCAGTACCGGAAGAAGTATGCAAGAAATTGGCAGCAAACGGTGGTGTATTCTGGAATGCGAAACTTGCTAATGCTCAGGGTTCCGAATTTGAATTAACAAAATATGGTCAAGGTTCAACGGGTGAGGTAGTAAGTCGCACCGTAATTGAATGGGATATGACGGGTGCCCACAATGTCAAGAATTGCATGGCTGCTATTGCAGCTGCTCATCACGTAGGGGTAGATGTTAAGTCGGCAGTAGAGGCATTGCGATGTTACAAAGGTGTTAAGCGTCGCATGGAACTAAGAGGTGAGGTTGAGCAGGTCAAGGTATATGACGATTTCGCCCATCACCCGACCGCCATCCTAACTACGCTGAAGGGTATGGCTGCTAAATTGAAGTCGGAAGCAGGGCCAACGCGTCTGATAGCAGTAATCGAGCCTCGATCAAATACGATGCAGCTTGGTATACATCAACAGCAGTTGGTTGATGCCTGTCAGGATGCTGATATGGTTATTTGGCAGAAACCAGAGAAGTCGGGGCTGGATTTTGGTTCTCTCGTTGCGGACAGCAAGGTGCCGGGTTATGCGTTTTCCTCGGTTGATGACATCGTGCTTTTTTTGGAAGAAAACTCACGGGCGGGTGATCACATTGTTGTGATGAGTAATGGCAGTTTTGGTGGTATTCATGAGAAACTGCTAACTGCTCTAGATCATAGTCCTGCAAGTGCTTCCTTGTCTTAGTCGCCTATTTGTCTGCCATTAGTGAGCAAAGAAATTTACACTGCCCCGTTAAATAAGTAGCCCCTGAAAAATTGAGTATGGTATGAGCGAGATTCAAGAAATTCCTTTGTTTCCGTTGAATTTGGTGGTGTTCCCCGGCGGACGATTGGACTTACAGATTTTTGAGCGGCGTTATATCGATCTGGTCAGAGATTGCATGCGCACTGAAACAGGCTTTGGTATTTGCCTGCTTAAAGAGGGGACTGAAACTATAGAAGAGGGCTGTACACAGACAATACATGCAGCGGGCACTTATGCGCATATTATCGACTGGGATCAGTTGCCTAATGGTTTGCTCGGGATTACGGTTGAGGGTAGTGTCAAATTTGTTATAAAGGATTGTTGGCAGGCAGAGAGTGGGCTCTTAATGGCCAATGTTATGTTTAGTCAGAATGATAGTGTTAGCAATCAGGCAATCCCGATAGACGATGATTTTGTGGCGCTGTCTGATTTGTTGCAAAGCTTGGAAAGTCACCCTTTGGTTGAACAAAAAAGGTTGATTATTAATTATGACAACCTTTGGGACCTAGGTTGGCGCCTAGCTGAATTAATACCCATTGAGAATGCCAAGAAGCAATATTTATTGGAATTGGATGACCCTTGGGAGCGTATCGAAAATATTGAGAGGCTGGTGTCAGACCTTGCTAATGAGACCTAAAATAGAAATCAATACGTTCAAAATAGAATCCATTTACAAATGTTAGGAACGTTGAACGTGACTTATGTTGTCTAACTTTATTGACACGTCCAGCTGGACTCATGCGCAATGGTTAGCTGCCTGTATTTTTGTATTTGTGGCATTGTCACTCCTAATATTGTTATATCGCATCTTTCAAATCTTCCGCATAACACGCCAATCTGCCCATCAACCAAACTTGCGTCCCCTGAGGCGAGGCCGAGTAAAAAATAGTACTAAGCCGATTGAGCGTAATGATGAAGGTTAAACTGCTAGTCAGAATGTTCAGACTATCCTTGCTTTTGCTGAGTGGTTTGGGGCTGACAAATAGCCAGGCAATAATTGTTCGTCATGATATTGGCCCGGCTCAGTATGAGGTGAGAGCCAGTGCGTATCCGGCTGTATTTTTCCTGGAGCAACAGAGTGTTAGAAAAATCTGTGCGGCTACGATTATTCACAAGCGGTGGGCATTAACTGCAGCGCATTGTCTGGATCAAACTCTACTTGGCGATACTATGCTAGAGGGTCTGAGTTATGAAGTTTCGGTGGCTGGTCGGCGCAGAGAAATAGATGCGGTGGTTGTGCATCCAGAGTTTAATATTTCAGCGATTTCGGATGTGGATCTTGCCTTGCTCCGGTTCAGGCAGCCTTCAGGCTTTCCAGTACCTATACCGCTTCAGCGTGAAGGCCTAAGGGTTGGTGAGATAGTTAGTATATTAGGGTGGGGGTATTTTGGTTTGGGCACAACAGGTAGGCAATATAGTGACGGTAGTCTGCGCCTTGCCATGAATCAAATCTCGGAAGTAGACCGTCGATTGAGGATCACCTTTGATGACCCAAGAGAGGCAGCACATCTTGCTCTGCCGCTTGAAGGTATGCCAGGTTTGGGTGATAGCGGAGGCCCTGCTCTGTTGTCCAAAGATACAGGCTTTGCTCTTGCAGGAATTGCTGTGGGTGAGATTGAAGATGATAATTTCTCTGAGGAGACTCAGGGAAGATATGGTGCTGTTGCTGTTTACGAAAGGGTATCACAGCATATAGACTGGATTGAAAATGTAATCGGAGATAGTGCGGTGTCTTGTGAAGGCCGCTGTGATCAACCATAGGAAGCTCTAGGCTATGATAAAAAAAATTCTAATATCGGTAGGTTTGCTAATTGTTCTAGTCGGTGGTGGATTGTTTCTTTACCTTGACTCTATTGTTAAAAGTGGCATAGAGGTAGTGGGCTCAAGTGTATTAGGCACCGAAGTAACAGTGGGTTCTGTATCGGTTTCTCCTTTGAGTGGCAGCGGTAATATAACTTCGTTGCGGGTGGAGAACCCTGAAGGTTTCAATTCTCCTTATGCATTTGAATTGGACCAGGTGTCGGTAAATATTGATGTAAGTACTGTTTTGTCTGATGTGATTGAGGTCGAGTCTATTACTATTGTTCAGCCTGCGGTCACCTATGAAACGAAAATTACCACCGATAATATTCGCAGCCTTTTGGACAATTTGTCTTCAAACGACACCTCGGAAAGTGAAGCATCTTCTACAGATGAAGCCGGACAACAGATTATTATCAGAGAGCTTAAAATTCTCGATGCGCAATTGAATTTTGTAGCAGCGATGGTAACTGCCCCAATTCCATTGGCGGACATTGAGTTGCAAAATATTGGGGAAGAAGATGATTCCACCAGTGTAGCGGATGCCCTGCGCATGGTGTTATCTGAATTGAGTCGTACTATCCTGAGTGCTGATTTGCCAAATCTTAATCAATTGCGAGAATCTGTTGAGGG